>SDBT01000079.1_pt1 | contig 117379 bp, 91 predicted proteins | sample 2277101 | NCBI WGS metagenome assembly SDBT01 (sample SAMN10404973, study PRJNA504765) | marine sediment metagenome | isolation source: marine sediment core GS10_PC15, 103 cmbsf | place: Arctic Ocean: Southern Knipovich Ridge | collected 2010
CCGCCGCCGGTGCAGGCGCAACCCGAAAGACCGTCGTCGACGGCGTCGTTGCAGTCGTCGTCGATCTGGTTGCAGACCTCGGCGCCCGGGGAACCGCCGTCCGTGCAGGCGCAGGCTGGGATCCCATCGTCGATGGCGTCATTGCAGTCATCGTCCACGTTGTTGCAGACCTCTGCGCTCGGGGAGCCGCCGCCGGTGCAGGCGCAACCCGAAAGACCGTCGTCGACGGCGTCGTTGCAGTCGTCGTCGATCTGGTTGCAGACCTCTGCGCCCGGGGAACCGCCGCCGGTGCAAGCGCAACCCGAAAGACCATCGTCGATGGCGTCGTTGCAATCATCGTCCACGTTGTTGCATACCTCTGAGCTCGGGGAACCGCCGCCGGTGCAGGCGCAATTCGAAAGACCGTCGTCGACGGCGTCGTTGCAGTCGTCGTCGATCTGGTTGCAGACCTCGGCGCCCGGGGCGCCGCCGTCTGCGCAGGCGCAATCCGAAAGACCGTCGTCGACAGCGCCGTTGCAGTCGTCGTCGACGTTGTTGCAGACCTCTGCGCCCGGGGAGCCGCCGTTTGAGCAGGCGCAGTTCGAAAGACCGTCGTCCACGGAGTCGTTGCAGTCGTCGTCGACATTGTTGCAGACCTCTGCGCCCGGGGAGCCGCCGCCCGTGCAGGCGCAGTTGGAAAGACCGTCGTCCACGGAGCCGTTGCAGTCGTCGTCGACGTTGTTGCAGACCTCGGGACCGGGCGAGCCGCCGTCTGCGCAGGCGCAACCCGAAAGGCCGTCGTCGATGGCGCCGTTGCAGTCGTCGTCCACGGCGTTGCAGATCTCGGGGACAGGCGGGAAGCCGCCGGAGCAGGCGCAGGCCGGCACGTCGTCGATGGCGTCGTTGCAGTCGTCGTCGATGGTGTTGCAGACCTCGGGACCGGGAGAGCCGCCGTCGGAGCAGGCGCAGTTCGAAAGGTCTTCGTCGACGGCGTCATCGCAGTCGTCGTCGATGTTGTTGCAGATCTCGGCGCCGGGCGAGCCGCCGCCGGTGCAGGCGCAGTTCGAAAGGTCTTCGTCGACGGCGTCGTCGCAGTCGTCGTCGATGTTGTTGCAGACCTCGGGACCGGGCGAGCCGCCGTCCGTGCAGGCGCAACCCGAAAGGTCCTCGTCGACGGCGTCGTCGCAGTCGTCGTCGACGTTGTTGCAGACCTCCGGGCCCGGCGAGCCGCCGCCGGTGCAGGCGCAATTCGAAAGACCGTCGTCGATGGCGCCGTTGCAGTCGTCGTCGATCGCGTTGCAGATCTCCGCGCCCGGCGGGTTTCCGCCGGTGCAGGCGCAGGCCGCAAGCTCCTCGTCGGTGTCGCCGTCGCAGTCGTCGTCGGCGTTGTTGCAGGTCTCCGCGCTCGGCCCGATCTCCCCTTCGCAGACGACTTCGCCGTCCACGCAGGCCCAGATCCCGGCCTGGCACTCGCCCTCGCCCTCGAACTCGCCGCACTGATCGCCGCTCACGTCGGTCGGATCGTCGTCGGTCACGCCGTCGCAGTCGTTGTCCAGGCCGTCACAGATCTCGGGTAGTGGATTGCAAGGCATCACCGCGTCGGAGCAAGCCAGAAATCCCAGCAAGCCCAGCGCAAGCAGGCAAACACCCAATCGTACCTCTGGATTCATGGTCGACCTCCCTTCGAGATCTCAGCCTCTCATCTGGTGACCGATTCCCCATTATAGCCCAAACCGGGAGAAAAGTGGTCGGGATAATTACCGCTAGGGTTCATCATGGCACGGTGTAGCTTACCTGCAGGATTTGGACTTCGGCGGGGCCCTTGGGCCGCCGGACGGTGACCCGGTCGCCTTCGCGCTTGCCCAGCAGTGCCCTGGCCACGGGCGATTCGGAGCTGATCATGCCTTTTGTGGAGTCGGACTCGTCGGGTCCGACGATCCGCCAGGTAGACTGCTTTCCATCCTCGTTCTCGATGGTCACCCAGGCGCCGAAGAAGACCCGGTCGCCCACGGTCCTTTGCTCGACCACGATCAGATCGTCGAGCAGCTTGGAGAGGTGCCGGATGCGGGCGTCGATCTCGCGCAGCCGTTTCTTGCCGTAGATGTATTCGGCGTTTTCCGAGCGGTCGCCCTCGGCGGCCGCGGCGGACACCATGGCGGTGACCTTCTTGCGCTCCACCTTCCACAGGTGCTGAAACTCGTCCTGGAGCTTCTCGAAGCCCTCGGGCGTGATGTGCCGTTCGCCAGCCAACGGGGTCTCCTCTTCGTGCGGTTCTAGCCCAACGTTCGGCTGTCGTCAAAGGGGACTGTGCACCTGTGACATCGGTGTCGTGAACCAGGACCGTCCAGGCATCGCGGGCGGCTCCAGTCATCGGCGTATCACAATGAAATCACACGGCAAATCTGCAATCTGGGTTCCTTGGCGCGAAAGTTGCTAAAACTCGGAGAGTTCCTGGTATAATAGGTATGATAACCACGCGGGAGCCGACCATGAAGCGAGAACTGGTCTCGAGCGTATTGCTGCTGGCGGTAGTGTTGGTCATGAGCCTGCCGGCCGAAATCCTGGCCGAGCAGCCCGCCGGCGACAACGACTGGCAGGCGGTCGAACCCGGCCAGAACGAGTGGGAGGCAGTCGGAACGGGAGAGAACGAGTGGCAGGCCGCCGGGAACGGCGACCAGCCGTGGGTCACCGGGGATCCCGACGCAGCCCCGGTCGGTGTCCAGCAGCCCCGGCACCGGCGCATGCCGCGCTTCTTCCTGTCCACCAGCCTGTTCTTCGTGCCGGAACCAACCCTGGTCCAGAAACGCGGAGACCGCCGCTGCGGAGCTCGCCTGGACGAGCAGACCGGCATGGCGATCGACTTCGATTTCCGCTTCTGGTACCTCTTCGTCGGCGCCCACCTGGGCATCGGCGGCAACGACGGGGTCGAGATCACCGAGTATGCGCTCCGCGGCGGCGCGATCATCCCGCTGAGCGAGCGCTTCTCCATCGTCGGCAGCGCGTGGATGGGCCCGGTGCGCTGGGAGACCACCGCCGACTTTCCCCGGACCTTGTCCGTCACGACAGACTATCGGTCGCCCCTGGTCGACGAGTTCTCCCGCGACAAGGAAGGCTTCCAGTTCGGCGCCTCGCTGGGCATCCGTTTCATGATCGCCAGCTGGTTCGGCCTGTCCTCGGAACTGGCCCTGTCGACCACGTTGTTCGACGACGAGTCGTACGGTTACGAACCTTCCGGCGATGGATACCAGATGAACCGCGTGCAGGTTATGTCCGGAGTGCTGTTCGCCTGGTGATGGAATACCTACAGGACGACGACCCTCAGCAGATCATTTCCGGCCCCCTGCCTCAGAAGCGTTTGACCCACAGGATATCGACGCCGCCCTTGCCGCTGTCGCCGTAGCTGCCTTCGATTACCCAGTCGCGGCCCAGGCGGTACTCGAAGCTGGCCTCGTTGACGTTCTCGTCCTCGTCCGTGCCTCTCCGGTGGCGGTAGGCGATGAAGACGTTGTCGGTGATCCACTTGCCCACGGTGACCGCGGCCGTACGGCCCTCGGTTCCCTGGTCGGTCTCGAGCTTGAGGGTGTCGATGGGCAGGGCTTTTTTCAGCGTCCTGCGCAGCCCGGACAGCAGCACCCCGGAGGCGGCGTTGAATGCCTGGCTTTCTATGGCGAATGACTCGGGTTTGGGTTGCTCCAGGTCGCGCCCGAGCACCAGGGCCAGCAGCTGGGCCTGGTCGTAGGTGGGCGGCTCGGAGGTGAAGAAGAGCTTGGGACGGCTGGCGGTTCCCTGCACGTGGATGGTCACCAGAACGTTGCCGAAGTCGTGATCCAGGCGGACTTCGAACCGGGGATCGGGGGGCATGGCGCCGCGGAAGGAAGTCCGGGCGCGGCGGATCTCGTAGCGGCGGTCGAACAGGATCAGGCGGCCCCGGACGACCTCCACGGTGCCCTGGATAGAGGGCTGGCCCCTGGCCAGGGTGATGTCCAGATCGACGTCGAGCTTGGCTTCGACCTCCTCGTCCCGGATCGTCACGTTGCCCGGCGCCAGGATCTTCATCCGGATGGTCTGCGAGGAGGATCCGGGCGCGTTCCGGGCCACCGCCACGCGCTGCTCGGGGGCCGGCTCTCCTTGGAAGATCACGTCCTCGGGTGATCCGATGGGGAACAGGTTCATGCCCTTGTCGCGAGGCAGGCGAATGATCCCCTGGAGCACGTCCGTCCGCACCTTCCAGAGATCTCCGCTCCGCGTCATGTCCAGCTTGGCGTCCAGGTCGGCGGCCAGCACCCTGCCTTTCGCGGCTATCGGGAAGCGCTCGGTCGACAGCGAGGCGGTCGCCCGCTCGGGCACGCCCTCGTCGTCGAGGAAAGCATCCACAGAGGCCGCGACTTTGCCGGAACCTCCTCGGGCGGCGGCGTCCAGGGTCAACAAGTCTTCCTTCAACCGGGCCGTCAGTACCAGGTCCGTGAGGTGACGCTGCCCGTGGGTCAGGCGCAGGCTTCCTTGGGTGACGGTCACCCAGCCGCCGGGTACTGGTCGCGAGCGGTTTCCCCTCACCCGGATTTCCGCCTCCAGGGCGCCGTCGAAATCGATAGAGCTCGCGCTGGAGCGGATCAGCCGGGCGATGGGCCGCAGCCTGAAGCCGTCGGCGAAGAGCGATACGTCGATCGAACCCGGATCCGCTCTTTCCAGCCTGCCGCTGGCGTCCAGGGCCCCGCCTTCGGGCTGCCGGTCGCGGAACCGGAACCTGAGGGCGGAGCGGTCGACGGTGCACTCGAGCTGCATCTGGCCGAGCGCGGCGTCGTCGATGCGCACGTCATCGAGCCTGGCGATGGCGTGCAGGGTCGGGTCTCGCAGGGAACCTTCCAGGGCTGCCAGTCCGTCCATCTGCCCGGCCACTGACCGGTCGAGCTGGATCACCTCCGCGACCATGGGCAATGGAATCACGTGCAGTTGCATCTCGCCCGAGGCCGCGGCGTCCAGCACGGCCGGAAGTACACCCTTGCGCAACGCGTCCAGGCCGGCGGCCAGGCGCAGCCTCCCGTCGGCCAGTGGCATGTCCGCGATGAATGAACTGAAGGTCAGGCTGGAGCTCGAGGAGTCGACGGCCAGGTGCGCGTCCGCGTCCACGGGAATCCGGAGGTGGGTGGTCCGGACCTGGCTTGCTGTGAGGTCGAGCGTCACCGTGCGGGCGCCCTCCGACACGAAAAGCCGCGCCGTTGCCGAGCCCGCGGGCTCGGGCAGCTGCGGGATGACCTCATGCAGGGCGGCCAGGTCCAGGTCGCGCAGGTCGACCGTGGCGGTTCTCAGGGCGCTGCCGTCGAGCGTCGACCAGGCGGCCGCCTCTTGGGGGGCTCGCGCTTGTGCCTTGAACCTGAGCTTGCCGAGCTTGCCTGCGTCGGCGGATCCGTATGCCCGGATCTGCCCGCCCGCCAGGGTCGCGTGCAGTTTGGCCGTAAGCGGCCGGGGGAGCCACGGCGTCCGGCCGTCGGTCAGCGTCAGGTCGACGGTCGTCTTTTCGGCCCGGTTGCCCACCTCGACCCGGGCGTCGATCAAGCCTTTGACGGGCGCCGGGGTGCTGGCCAACTGAAGCAAGGGCTCGATCGGCAGGCCCCGGAGATGGAAGCGGGCGGCCCGGACGGCGCGCGGGCCGAATCCTTCCCAGGCCTCCGGGTCGAAGATATCTTCCGGGGCGCGGGCGTTGAGGGACATATCCAGCGCACCGATCCCCTCGGACCGGAGCGCAGCCCGGGAGGAAAGGTAGCCGGCGGACAGCGTGGCGTGCAGCACGCCGTTCAGGGCCGGCATCCTGGAACCCCAGGCAAGGTTTCCGGCGGTCGCGTCCACGGCCAGGCGGGGCCTACCGAATATCTGCCCCGCGCTAAGCTCGAGTGTCACCCGGCCCCGCAGGGCGGCCAGGCGCGAGTCCGGCAGCAGGCGGCCCAGCGCGGCCAGGTCCAGGCCGGATGCGATCAGGCGAAGCTGCACGGGAACGCCGTCGATCACCCGGCCATCGAGCCTGATCCGGCCCTGGGGCGAGGTCAACGAAAGGCCGCGCACCTCGAGATCGCGGCCGTGCAGGACGATCTCGCCGCCGTGGCCGGTCCAGGCGAGCGGGCCGGTCCTGAGCTGCAGACGCCGCAGCAGGGCTCGTACGCGCTTCTCATCGCGGCGGACTGCCAGCTCGGCCTCCCCGCCGAACGGGCTGTTCTCCCCGCCGGCCCGCAGCCAGAGGTCGATCCGGCGGCCGAGATCCCCGGCGCTCACCCGGCCCTGGATCGGTCCGCGCCAGACATCGCCCCAGGCCACTCGCCGGGCCTCGAACTCGATCCGGCCCTCTGGCTCCTCCGGGATGCCCGACACCTCGAAGTCGCCGCGCACCGATGCGACCCGCAGGTCCCGCAGTCGAATGTCCCGGGCGCGCCACGTTCCGCTCGCCTCCAGCCGGTCGAGGGGTCCCCGGGCTCTGGCGTCGATGTCCACCGTTCCGGCGGCTCGTGGAATGCCGGGCAGCATGGCCCCGAGGTCGCTGAGGTGCGCCACGACCCGTGCGGATTCGACCACCAGCGAGTCCTGCGCCAGGCGGACGGCGCCCTCCACCGAGGCGCGGCCCTGGGGGACCTCGAGCTCGATTTTGCCGCTCACGCGCTCATGGTCGATCGAGACGTCCAGCTCGCAACGGGAGAACGCCAGGGCGTCGACGAAGCCGCTGAGCTCTCCGCGCAGCGTTCCGGCCAGGTTCGAAAGGTTCGTGCCGCTCAGTCGAACGTCCAGCCTGGCCGAGATGGGGCCGCTGGGCGCGTCCTGCACCAGGGCGGACGGATCCAGATTCTCGATTTGAACCTTTGCGCCGACCGCGGGAACACCCGGTTCGATCTCTGCCTGGATCTCCAGCTCAGCCCCGGCCAGCCTGCCGGTTATTTCGGTTTGAAGAGGTCTATTGCCGTCCGTCCGCCTTATCCAGCCGTCGATCTCCAGGTCGGCTAGCAAGCCGGGTGTATTCCGGCGCGTGAGCCGGGCCAGGTCCCGGCCCGCGAGCGCCAGCTCGAACTTCGCATCCAGGCTCCCGGACCCGAACTCCGCCCGCAACTCGGGGAACGTCAGGGAGCTGTTCCCGGTCCTGAGAACGAGGTCGCGGGCGTGGACGGCGCCGGGGCTGGTGCGCACGACGGTCCGGGCCGAGAAATCCAGGCCGGTCTGGTCCCAGCGTCCGTCCGCCCGGCGCAGGCTGATCTCGGCGTCCAACCCGTCCAGGACGACGCCGGCCTCGAGATGGAGGTCGGCAAGAGAGAACACCGAGCCGTCGGGAAGCTCTGCCGAGAACGCTCCGCCAATGCCTGACAGGCTCTCGATCTCGACCGGCATGGGCACGCCTTTTGGATGACCGGTTCTCTGGCCGGACTTCTTCGCGAACAGGTCGATCAGGTTCAACCTTCCCGCGCTGGTGATCCGGATGCGGATCTCCGGCTGCTGGACCTGGAGCCGTCGCACGCGCAGCCGATCCCCGAACAGGCTGAGGAGATCGTAGTCGACCGCGATGGATCCGAAGTGCAGGACCGTCTCGCCCGCCGCGTCGCGCAGGGTGAGCCCGCGCAGCACCGGGCTGCCGAACAGCGAGCCCTGAATTGACGTGAGCGAAAAAGAGCCGTTGATGTCCGAGTTGATCCCGGCGACCAGGTAGCGCCGCAGCCGCTCGCGCGCCCAGTCGGTGTCGAGTGCCCGCAGGGCTGCCACGGCCAGTACCAGCAGCGCGAGGACGATCCAGCCAAGGGCCTTGAGAGCGAATCGCAACCAGCGTCGGGGGCGGGAGGGAGTCATCAGAAGGCCTCCCCGAGGCTGAAGTGAAAGGCGAAGCCGGTGTCTGGATCTGGCTCGCCTTCGCCCTTGCGGTTGAGCCGGATGCCTAAGTCGAACCGGATGGGGCCGATCGGGGTCAGGTAGCGCATGCCCGCACCGGCCGCCCAGTGCAGATGGGTCAGGTCGAGCGACTCCACGTCTTCGACCACGTCCGCCCCGTCGACGAAGCCGACGATGCTCAGCCAGCTATTGAACAGGCGCAAGGCGTCGAAGCGGACCTCGAAGCTGGATTCGAACAACACGTTTCCGCCGACCGGCACGGTGTTGTCGTCATCGTCTTCTTTGAAGGGCGAAAGCCTCTGCTGAGAGAATCCCCGCTGGCTCGATGCGCCTCCGGCGTAGTAGCGCTGGGTGATCGGGATCTGGCCGTCGGCGTGTATCACCGCTCCCAGCCGCAGCCGCGCGGCCAGCACCACCCGGCTGCCCAGGGGCAGGTATCCGCGCGCCTCGGGCGTGGCCCGGACGTAGTCGAAGGCACCGCCCACGTATGTGCTGCCCTCCTCCAGGCGCAGGGCCGCGTAGAACCCGCTTCGGGTGTCGAGCGGGTTGTCCCGGCCGTCGTACACCAGGCCCTGATCGAGGAAGGCCAGCCGGTAGATGTCGTCCAGGTCCAGGGCCTCGTTAGCGCTGAGGAACGACTGGATGCGGAACTGGTAGCCCAGGCTGGCGATCAGCCGGTCGTCGAGAAGGGGCCGGTCGGCCGACAGGCGGCAGCGCAGTCCGTGGAGCCGGTATACCTGGGTCCCGGACACGGTGTAGCCCAGGTCGAGTCCCACCCGCAGGCGGGGGGCATGGAAATCCTCCTGATCGACGCCGATGATGGCCTCGCCTCCGAAACCGTTCTGGTCTGATCCGTCGGTCACGTCGGGCAGGAACATGTAGGCCGGTCGCAGGTTGACCCGCAGGGTCGTCAAGGGGTGCAAGAAGCCCCGCAGGCTGTAATCCACGCGCGCCCGGAACTGGTACTGGGCCCGGTCGATGCCCGTCCCCACGCCCAGCTTGATCTCGTGGCTGGTCCCCTCGCCGAGGACCAGGTGCATGTCGGCCACATCCGGCCGATCCTCGGTCGGATAGTCGAAGCGGATGCTGTTGAAGTGCCCCAGCAGGAAGAGCCTCTTGCGGGTCAACTCGATCCTGGCCGGGTCGAAAGTCTCGTTCTCCTCCCAGGCGATCCGGGTCCGCACGGACGACTCGGGCAGCCGCTCGAGGCCGGAGATGCTGGTGCTGCCGAAGCGGACCCGCGGGCCGGCGTCGACCTGGAACTCGATCCGGACCGAGCGCTGTTCGCGGTCGACCTCCACTCTGCCGCCCACCCGGGCGTGGGCGAAGCCCCTGTTCGCCAGTTTTTGCTCCAAGCGTTTCTTGGCGTGCTGGTACCGCTCGTGCACGAAGACGTCGCCCGGCGCCAGGTCCAGCTGTTCGTCCAGCGCCCGGCGCTCGTCCTCGGCCAGCCGCTCGGTGCCGGTGATGAGTATCGATGCGATCCGCGACGGCTCGCCCTCGTCGATGACGATGCGCACCGAGAACTTTCCGACGCGAACCGCCTGGACGTCGGTGTCCACGACCCGGGCGGAGAAAAACCCCTGCCGGGCGTAGAAGGACTCGATCCGCTTTCGATCTGCTTCCAGGATGACGGGATCGTATTCGGCGCGCTGAACCCAGATCCAGCCGGAGGGAGGCCGCGTGCCCAGGCCCCGTAGGATTTTCGAAGCCGGTATATTTTCATTGCCGACAACGATCACCTCGGCCACGGTGCGCTTGAATGTACGGCGCGCATCCAGGAGGGCGACGCCCTTGCCCGCGCAACCGGCCCAGGCCAGGCAGGTAGCCAGAAGGCAGAGCAGGCAGGCGACTGTCTTGTTACTCGTTTTCGGCACGCATTGTAAATATATCGCGCCGCATGCCTGACAGCCAGTTCCGCGATACCATGGCTGATGAAGAAGCGCGGCATCTCGCTCAGGCGCAGGTTTTCCGACGACTGAAAAAGTCCATCCACCGGGCGGTTGACTGCGGGGCGCTATTGGTGTGGAATCGCCGTGGCAATTGCACGGGGAGCCATACATGGACAGACGACATATGGTGTTGACCGCGGTCGGGCCGGACCGGCCGGGGGTGGTCAAGGAGATATCCTCCGCGATCCACGAGGCCGGGGCCAACCTGGAGGACAGCCGGATGGCCATCCTGGCCGGGGACTTCGCGCTGATAGTACTGTTCTCCGGTTCCGCCGAGGCCGTCGAAAAGATTCAACGCAAGTGCCGGGAGCTGGAGCAGGATCTGGAATTCCAGGTCCGCTTCAAGCCCGCGACGCCTCACTCGAAAAAGACCGATCACGCCGTGTTCGAGCTGGATGTGATCGGCGTGGACCAGCCGGGCATCGTCCACCGGGTCAGCGGGGTCCTGGCGGACCTGGAGGTGAACGTGGCCTCGCTGGAGTCCAGGCTGACGCAGGCGGCCTTCCACGGCACGCCCATGTTCACCTTGCAGGCGGAGATCCAGGTGCCTTCCGGAAGCGATCACGAGGAGCTCTACGAGCAGCTCGACCGGGTCTGCGAAGAGCTGAACCTCACCTACGACCTGAATCCCGGGAAGGACAAGGACCGTTCCTGACGATCGGGCGCCAGCCGGGTATCCGGGAGTCGATTATCCATGCGAGCATTTCGCGCAGCGGTCGTCCAGCTGACCTCGAGCGGACATATCCGCCGCAACCTGGACCGGGCGGGCGAGTTGGTCCGCTCGGCCGCGACCGAGGGGGCCGATCTCGTGGCCCTGCCGGAGAACTTCGCCTGGATCAGGGTGCCCGGGGCCGAGCCGCCGCCGGTCGGGCCGGTGACGCCGCAGGCGCCTGGTACGCTCGTGGCCGAGATGGCCGCCCTGGCCCGCGAGTGCGCCTGCCACCTGCTGCTGGGCGGCCTTCCCGAGGCCGTACCCGGAGACGAAAAATTCTACAACGCCTCGGTCCTGCTGGACCCCGACGGCCGCGTCCTGGCCCATTACCGTAAGCGCCACCTGTTCGACGTGGAGCTGCCCGACGGCAGGATCGTGCGCGAGTCCGACTACCTCCTTCCGGGCGATCGGATCGTCTGCGCCAGGACCCCGCTGGGCGCCCTGGGCCTGTCCATCTGCTACGACCTGCGCTTCCCCGAGCACTACCGCGCCCTGGCAGACCGGGGCGCCGAGATCCTGACAGCCCCGTCCGCCTTCACCCGGCCCACGGGCGAGGCCCACTGGCACCTGCTGGTACGCGCCCGGGCGGTCGAGAACCAGTGCTTTACAATCGCCCCCAACCAGGTAGGCCACCACGGCGGCGACCGCACGAGCTTCGGCCATAGCCTGATAGTCGACCCCTGGGGCGAGGTCCTGGCCGAGGTCGAAAACGGCGAAGGCATCGCTCTGGCCGACCTCGATCCCCGATGCCTGGCCGACGTCCGCACCCGCATGCCCGCGCTGGAGCACCGGCGCACCTGAAGATAAGGACAGTAGAATGAAGGCGAAGCTGCGACTGACCGTTCTGGTGGTGCTCATCGTGGCGGCCCTCGGGCTGTCCATCTGTCTGTACCTGGCCGGCCAGGTAGAGATCGCAGAGCTACGAGCCGAGATCGCGCGCATGAGAGAGCAGGAGTCGCAATACCGGCGGGCCATCGGAGAGGTGGCGGCCTACAAGGAGCTGGAATCCGAGCTGGTCCAGGTGCTCCGAATCCTTGATCACGAGATCGCTCCTGGCCCGGGCCCGGTGCTCGAACATCTCGGCCGATACCACACGGACGATATCCGCATGACCGCCTTCGAGCTCGATCGTCGCGGGATCAGCATGCAGGGCGAGGCCATCAATGGCGAGATTGTCCACCGGGTATTCGATGATCTGGGCGACCTGGGCGACCAGAAAGTCTCCGAGCTGGTGAGGGTGGAACAGGACCCGAAGCGCCATCTCGTAACCTGGAAGCTCAGGATTCACCGATAGGGAATATGGAACCATGGAACCTGCCGAGGACGATCGAAAGAAAACCAGCCCCCCGGCTCGCCGGTGGTTCTGGCCGGCAGTGGTCCTGTTGCTGCACGGCCTGGGCGGCGCATACTACGCCCTCTTGTACCTCCCGCAGCAGGCCGAGATCCGCAGGTTGGAAAGAAAGCGCTACGTCGTGGAGGAAACCCTTCAGGAACTGGAGGAGATCGCCTCGAACCTGGACAAGTTCAAACGCAGGGTGGAGTTCCTGCAGTCCAAGCTGGCCGAGAAGAGGAAGTCGTTGCCGGCCGAGCCGGGCGTCCTCGAGATGCTCGAAGTCATGTACGAGCTCGGCGACAAGGCCGGTATGCATTCGACGAAGATCATTCCAGCACGCCCGCGAGCGGTGTCCAGCCACACCAGGGTGTCCGTCGATTTTGAACTAGTGGGCACCGTCTCCAGGCTGGCAGCCTTTTTCAAGGGATTGGCCGGAGCCGACCGGCTGATGGTGGTGTCGGAACTGAACCTGGAAAGACCCGAGTCGAACCGGAGCGAAGGCGTGGTTGAGGCACACGGCTCTATCGAGGCGTTCTCGCACCGGGGTCACGGCTTCGGCCAACAGGCCGCCGATGGGGTGGGCGGGTGCGTGGAGGAACCCGGCAGGTCGACCATTCCAGGGCAGCGGAGCGCTGCACGACAGTTGACGAGCGCCGGTGAGCTACGCGACCTCGAAGATGAGATCATGGAGGTGGTCAGGCGAAACAGAACGAAAACCTGCCGCCGACCGATTCTCAGGGGAGGGCCGCTCCAGGGCTCCGCGGATGAAGACATGATCGCGATCATCGAGGGCGCGCCGGACACGAATGCCTGTCTGGCAGCGTTGAATGAAACCTTCGATGAGTTTCCGAAGGCCCTTCTCCTTCCCGCGGACCGGCCCCCCGAGGGATTCCCCGCCAGGTCCTTGCCGACAGCCCGCCCGCTCGGAGACCCTGCTGGCGATACCGAGGCGGTCAAGGTGCTGGAAGAGGCCTGTGCGCCTTGCATCTCCCGTCTGAAGAACGCCGTATTGCACGAAGACGCCTGCAGCCCCTATCTCCCAGGTCGGAGAAGAACCCCGCTTCTGATCAACAACGTGTTCATGGCCGCCAGAGCCGTGTCCGCAACCGCCCGCGTGCTGCTCGCCCGGGGTGAGTCCCGGGAAGCATTCGAGTTGCTCCTCGACGCCCTTCGCTTCAATCATGACATGGCCCGTGGAGGAACCGATCTGATCACGGCCTTGTTGAGCGACAATGTCTCCAGCAACCAACATGTCGTTCCCGTGTTCGAGCTCGCCCTCAACCACCACACACCCGTCGGCCAGGAGCTGCTCAGCCAGATTGGACGCCAGATCACGGTGCTGATCGAAACCGAGCCCCACCCGTCGTCCTTCCTGCAGGGCGAAGCGCAATACGCGATCCTCTACGGGATCATGCCGAACCTCAAGGGCGAGAAATGGTCGTCGCCCGGCGACTGGATTCTCGATGATGACTCGAAATCGCTCCGCGAGCATCGTTTCATGATGTCCGTGCTGGCGGGTCCTACTTCTGAATTCGATTTTTTCGACCAGGTGCTGGTCTGGAGCGCCATGCGGGAGCTGGCAAATGAATGGCGGCGTGTCTGCACCGCCGAAACCCTACCAGAAAAATGCTACCAGGGATTGGCATCACCCTCGGCCCGGCCGAAGGAACCGGGCGTCAGACGGGCGGTCGGGGCTTACAGACGACTGTTGGCCGCGGATTCCGAGGAAACGAGAAGCGCACCAAGAGCGGAATTCATCCAGATTGTCAAGGCCGATGTGAACGCATCGCTCGAGAAGTTCATCTCCGTTCACGGACGAGGCCGGTTTCTCTTGTCGGCGTTGAGGCTTCACGCGGGCTACCGGCTGTTGGCCGAACGAATGGGCTCATGTCCCGACATGTCAGCGTTCAACAAGCCCCCCTTGCTCGAACTCCGGACCGATGCGTATTCCAACAGGCCAATACGCGTCCAGGAAACCGGACCGGGCCAATTCGTGCTCCGGTCGCCTGCCGTGCTGTCGCCCGGGAAAGGCGACGACGAGCAGCCGGCCCTGGTGGTTCAATGTCCCTTTCTATAGATGATTATCAGACACCCCCCATTTTTTCAGCCTCCCAACCGCGCTTGGAGTGCACCATCCGAAACCGACTGGGCGCCTGAGCCTCAGTACCAAAATCGTTCAACGAAAGTCGGTCTTTCGCGCTGGTTAGCACCATCAAACGAAGCAACCGCTCCGTCGAAAGGCCCATGGCCGTTGGTTTGTCGACACGCTCCCACCGATAGGATGTCTCTGGCGAAACGCCTAACTCCTGGGCAAAATCAGCTCCTGACAGGCCGAGATATCGACGGAGGAACCTGATTTCGGTAGGGGTTAGCCGAGCTTTCTTGCTTGCCACTTCTTGCGCGACGTGGCGCATGAGGCCTTCGACGTTAGCGATTCCCTCGTAATCCTCGCCACACTCATTGCAATGACCGACCACTGCCTGCTCGACGATGATTGGCTCGTCGAGGCCGAGATCCAAGCGGCGCGTTTCTCGGCGGAGCCGAACCGGGATTCCGCACATTGCACACTTGATTGTCGTTTTCTTGGCCATAGCTACTTCCTCGTTTTGTCCCATGTGGTTACCACGATTACGACGGTGTCCTCTTCGAAGGCAACGACGACGCAAAGACGGGCGCGGTGCACACGGTATCTCCAATGCGAGAGGTGCCGGCGAGCTTGCCCGGGAGCTAGTGGTTTTGGTTTCCCTTCATCCGCCATCGTGGCCTTATCATAGCATGAGAAAATATCATATACCAACAATAAATGCATGCCTCCGTCTTTTTATTTGCGCCAAAATTACGGTGGGTTACGGCCGGCCGGTGAGAGACGACAACGGACTCTCGGCCTACGACTGGGTCGACGTGGTGGTGTACAAAGGAGAGAACCAGCCGCCGGTGGTGGAGGCCGGGGCCGAGCCGAGAACGAGGCGGGCCGGGACCTGCAGTCGTTCATGGTGAGCGTGCCGGAAACCGAGGCTGACGGGGGAGCGGACTGCGGTTGCGCGGGCACAGGCACGGACTTCTCGGCCTTCTGGGCAGGGCTGTTCTCGGCCGCTCTCCTCCTGCGAAGGCGTCGGCTGCTCGGCGTAGACGGCCTCAATGGCCGCCGCTAGATGGGAGCTACCTTGCGCGGGGTGAGGGCGAAAGCGTACTGTGGCTCATTCGTCCACCTCCTCCAGAGCCTCGTCGATAACGCGATCGGACAGGAACATTCCCGCCGTCCGGAGGCGTTCGACGATGGGCCGAGCCTTGGGGATGATTCCCGTGCGACGGGCACGGAGAATGAGGCCGAGGGTGCCGCGTAGTGGAATCCTGAGCGCCTCGGCGCAGCGTCGTCCCTCCAAGTCGTCGATCACGGCGCGACAGCCAGGGTGCGCGAGGGCCCACGCGATTACGGAGGACTCGCCGGGACCGAGGTCCCAGCTCTGTACTACCGGAGTAGTCATCGGGGTTTCGACCTACCGCAGCCACTCCGCCCCTGCCATCGCCTTGGCGGTGATGTCCTCTTCGCCGCGCGCGAGGTGGATCAACGGCGATGCATTGACAACGGCAACGCCACGTCCAGGTCGATCGCGTCCGCGTCGTAGACCCACTCGATCCCGGCCTCGGCCTCGAGGGGCGGCGTGCTGGTGAAGCGGGGAGGGTTGTCGTAGGGCTCGGCCAGCACGAACAGGCCGTTGGACACCGCCCGTTCGCCGCCGCCGTCGAACGGGTGGTTGACCACCCCGTCCGGACTGGCCCCGGCTACATACATGCAGGTCGATCCGCCCCCGTCCAGGTTCATGGCGCGGTCCGCGTCCAGCCACAGGAAGTATTGCCCCAGGTCGTACAGGTCCACCCCGATCCCGTGCTCGGTGCGGCCGTCGAAGGTGAGCCTCCAGGTACTCGTTGGCCCGCCCCACGCACTGGATCGCCGTCCCCCCCTCCACCGAGGTCCCGGACAGCAACTGCACGTCCACGTCCACCCCGTCCGCGTCTCCCTCCAGGTACAAGAAGACCCGCCCGTCGTCCGGCACCACCATCCGGTAGACCACCTCGGGCCCGCCCTCCTCGAGCCAGTCGGCGCAGGCATACCGCTCGATCACCTCCGCCCGGCCGGTGGTGTCCGACGCGTGCGCGTACGGAAAGCCGTCCACCAGGATCGGATCGTCCAGCGTCCCCGCCCCCTCGGCAGCCAGCACCCCGGGCGCCGGAGGCCCCAGCAAGCACGCAACCGCGATCCAGGTGAACGTCCGTCCTTTCATGTCGTCCGATTATACCCCAACCGGAGTTTTCTGGAAAACAGCCTGGAGGCGGAAATACCTTGATAGGATAGCCACCGGTATGTTCCAATCCCACTATGCACCATCTCGAGAACACATACGCTGCAAGACAATGCAATGGAGGGCTGATCGAATGTCCGGATTCGCGCGGTTGGCACTCGTAGTATGCACGGCCTGTGTGCTTGCCGGATGTCCCGTTGACACGTGCCACCACAACGACGACTGCATCGATGGGTACCTCTGCAGCCAGGAACAGGATTGCGTCGAGGCGGACCCGCTGGCGATCGCGGACCAGCCACTGCCGGATGCCGTGGTCGACCAGGACTACCAAATAACCATGTATGCCCAGGGAGGGCTCGATCCGTACCAATGGGCGATCGTCCGTGACGAGACCGATGCGAGCTGGATATCCATCGATGCCGATTCCGGCCTGCTCAGCGGCAGCCCCACTTTTCTAGAAGCCGACATGAAGGTCACCGTCCGGGTCACGGACAACAGCTACGGTGACGGTCTGACGATCAGCAGACAATACACGCTGAACAGCGAGTGTGCCGCCGGCCACCACGAGGACCAGGGCATGTGTATCCAGGACCAGCTGTGCCTGGCGAACACATGCTCTGGTCACGGGACCTGCAACGATTCGAGCGGAGTTGTGGTCTGCACTTGCTACCAAGGCCACGCCGGCGACTACTGCGAGACGTGCGCCGCCGGCTACCACGACGAGTCGGGCACATGCGTGGCTGACGAAACGTGCAATGCCGGCTCGTGTTCCGGTCACGGCAGGTGTGTCGACTCGACCGGCGTGGTCACCTGCACGTGCGACGACGGATACACCGGGCAGCACTGCGACGAGTGCGCGGCGGGTTACCACGAGGAAGAATTAGAATGCGTCCCGAACCGGACATGCTTGCCCAGCTCGTGCTCCTTCCATGGAACCTGCGATGATTCGACAGGTGCGCTGGTTTGCACCTGCGATCTGGGCTTCGAAGGCGACAACTGCGAGACATGCATCGGCGTCCACTGCAGCCTCGAGTGGGTCGCGCTGCAAGCCGGAGTGTTCGACATGGGCTCGGACGATCTTCCCGGTTCATCTCCCGTCCACCAGGTCACGATCGAGGATTTTTCGATTCTCAGGACCGAAGTGACCATCTCACAGTACCAGGAATGCGTCTCGGCCGGTGAATGCTCCGAGCCTGGCGACACCTCGGTGGATTCGTACTGCAACTGGGGGCAGAGCGGCCGCGAGGTTCATCCCGTCAACTGCGTGGACTGGTTCCAGGCGTGTGATTTCTGCGCCCGGATCGGCGGACGTCTCCCAACAGAAGCCGAGTGGGAGTATGCCGCAAGGAGCGAAGGCCAGGATGTCACATATCCCTGGGGTGAAGATGCGTTAAGCTGCGACTTTGCCGTGGTCTACGACTTCGATCAAGATATCCACGGCTGCGGAGAAGACAGCACATGGCCCGTGTGCAGCAAGCCCGCTGGAAACACTCAGCAGGGCCTCTGCGACATGACGGGCAACGTGTTCGAATGGTGCCGGGACTGGTATCACGAAACTTACGAGGGCGCTCCTGCAGATGGTAGCGCTTGGGAAGATCCGGCAAGCACTGATCGAGTTATACGCGGCCTTTGCTTTTTCCATCCTGTTTTTTTTGTTCATTGCGCAGAGGTGTCTGGCCGCTGCCTTGGGAGACCTGCCGTACAAAGTTTTATCCAAGGTTTCCGTTGTGTGAGGAAAATTTCGCCGTGAATCTGATCATCCTGGGAGTGTGTTTTCTGATCGCAGAGGCCGGTCTGGGGGACAATGGCATTCAGATTCACGGTCCTGTGGCCGTGATTGCACTGGTGTCAGAACAAGACCTCGACCTTGCAGTCGATATGGCCGCTGCGATACAGCGGAAGCTTGCCGAGAAGATTGACGTCTTGCCGGTGAAGGAAGTGCGTTCCCGCCTGGGCGGCGTGGGGCCCCCGCATGAAGACTTGGAACGTTTACGCGGGTTGTTTCAACAGGGTTATCTACAGTCCTACAAATTCGAATACCAGAAGTCCATCGACAGCTTGACGAAGTTGCTGGCCAGCCTGGAGAGGGTTCCAGACAGACCCGCGCGATGGGAACTTTACATCAAGTCGAAGATATTCCTTGGGAAGTCGCAACTCGGCCTGAAGAACACCGACAAGGCCTACCGGGCGTTCCAGGCGGTGCTGCGCACTCGACCGGATCTCGAACTCAGCCTAAAGGAGCACTCGCCCAGGACCATCGAGCACTGGAACGAGGCCAGGAAGGGTCTGGCAGGGTTGCCTCGTGGCAAGCTGGTGGTGACCACTGATCCGGAGGGGGCCGAGGTGTTCCTGGATGGCGTCAAGGTCGGAGAGACTCCGTACATAGGCGAATTTCCACGGGGGCGGTATTCGCTCTTTCTGTGGCATCCGGACGCCGGCGGGTTGTCTCGTCAGTTGGTTGTCGGAGATCAGCCGGTTCCGAAGCGTTTCAATTTGGTGTTCGAGGGCGCGCTGAAGGTCGGCCTGGCACATCCCGCCGTGCGGATACCCGCCGGCGGTGACACATTGCCTCCCAACTGGTGGATGTGGCTTGGTGCCCGCTTGCGCATTCGTCGCCTGGCGGTCGTCCGACATGCCCGGGTGGGGGAGCACAGGCACTGGATCGCCTCGCTGGTGGATCTGGAGCGTGGCCGCATAATACGTGAAGGATGGCTCGAGCCGAGCGGAGCGGATCCGGAGCACAGGGCTGTGGATGTGATCGACCTTACGGACTTCCTGGTCAGCGGTCGGGAAACCAAGCGAGTTGCAGTCCGGTCACCGTCGGACGAGCGAAAATCGTCGCCCGCCCCTTCCGGTAAAGCACGAGCAGGACGACCGGGGACCGAGGTCGATCCACGGGTGACGGGCCAGGAGTCGCCGCTCCAGGTCGATTTGATCGCTGTCAGGCCTCTTTCGCGAACCTGGTGGCCATACGCCATCGGCGGCGCAGCGGCGCTCGGTGGTGGTGTGGCCGCTCACGTAGCGTCGGAAAAAATAGACACCAGGTTTTCGAGCAACCAGGATGTGGCAGACACCTGGCTCGGGATCGCCATCGGTGGATATGTGATTGCAGGGGCGCTGACTTTGACTGGGGTGATCCTTCACCTGTCGTACGAATTGGATGAGGATCCAACACAGCACGCGCTGGTCCCCTCCGTCGGCCCGGGCGGAGTGGGCTTGCAGTGGGTTGGGACTTTCTAGACGAGATTCAACCAGGGTGCCCGGCACGCGACGGAAAAACCGCACATTGACAACATCAGTACATTGAATGCAATAATGGAACCAATGAAACAACTTTTTCGAGGTGCCAAATGAAACGATTGGCTGTTGCGCTCGCCTGCACCATCTTCCTGTGCTTGTCTGCCGTGGGGTGCGGCGATGGGACTGAGACGGACTGTGTACCTTTCGACAAGACCATCTGCAGGGAGGGAGTGTCCTACTGGCTGGACTCATGCGGCGAGCAGGGCGATGTCGCCGATGAGTGCGACTGCGGATGCAACGACGAATACACCGGGTGCGCGGAATGCGGCTGTGTCCCGGACTGCGACGGCAAGGAGTGCGGGTCTGACGGCTGCGATGGCGATTGCTTGCCCGGGTGTGACGCTGGGGAGGCCTGCAACGCCGACGGCCAGTGCGAGGACTGCACGCCCGACTGCGGCGGCAAGGAGTGCGGGTCTGACGGCTGCGGGGGTGAGTGCTTGCCCGGGTGTGACGTTGGGGAGGACTGCAATGCCGACGGCCTGTGCGTGTGCGTGCCCGACTGCGGCGGCAAGGTGTGCGGGCCGGACGGCTGCGACGGCGAGTGCCCGCCCGGGTGCGCGGGTGACGAGACCTGCAACGCCGACGGCCAGTGCGAGGCCTGCGTGCCCGACTGCGCCGGCAAGGTGTGCGGGCCGGACGGCTGCGACGGCGAGTGCCCGCCCGGGTGCGCGGGAGACGAGACCTGCAATGCCAATGGACAGTGCGAGAGCGGCACTCCGGACCTGCTGACCGTCAACTGCGACGTGCCCTACGTACTGGATGCCAGTCGTGTTGCCGAGGTAGAATACATGTGGCTACATTTTAACGACCTGATCCAGCAGTACGGCATCACCGGCATGGTCCGCGGTGTTGACATCACGGCCTACCCCGAGAAGATGTACTACGGCCAGAACGACTCGGCCGGCACCATGTCCCTGGTCCAGGTCAGCATGGCCGACGCCCTGACCCCCGAGTACTCGGTCAAGGTCGACTTCTTTCCGGACACCGACGTGGTCACCGACGCGGTCTGGACCGTTGGGGTGGGTATCAATCCTGGAGAGGCCATCGCCGGGCTGATCAGGCACCCCACTGCGCAGACCATGTGTCTGTTCGCAATCGGATCCAGCGGCCAGCTTACCTTCTCGGCGGCGACCGGCTGCGACCAGACAGAGGGCGGGTCGTTTTCCGTCTCTGGAATGATGTTGATGATCAATCCCTGGGACGCCGCGACCCTGTGTCAGGAAATGCCTCCCAATCTGCAGTGTTGCCCATGATGCCGTCCCGACTCTGGCTCCGGGCCTCCTGCCTGGGCCTGTTGCTGTTCGTCTTCGATCTGGCCGGATGCGAGTCCGGCGGGGAGCCCGACGCTGGTTCCTACGACACCGACGCCTCGGATTCCGGCGACGGCGACGCGGCGGACGGCGACCCGTCCGAGGGCGACGGCGATTCGAGCGACTACCCGCCCGCGCGGCCGGCGGTGATTCCCCTCGACGGCCAGATGCTGTTCCCGGTCTTGCTCGATGACCGGCCCGAGACCTACCACATGGTGGTCGACACCGGGGCGTTCGTCACCGCGGTCGAGGAGACGCTGGTGCGCGACGTGGAGAACGGGGTGGGGGTGGTCACTATCGACTTCGGCGAGGGCATCGTGCTGGTCGACCAGCGGGTGTTCACCGCGGACCTGTCAGCGGCCGAGGAGCACATCGGCGTGCCGATCCACGGGCTGATCGGTCAGGATATCTTCCAGGAGACCTTCTTCGGGCTCGACTACCGGCGGTCCGAGGTGACCATGGCGAGCGAGATCCCGGAAAGCCCGCCGCCGGGCTTTGCTTCCGGGGACGCGGTCGAGGTGGCCTACGCGCTGGAGCAGCTCATGCCGGTGGTCGAGGTGGACGTGGGCGGCCGGACGGCGCGGCTGATCGCCGACACGGGCTCCGGGGTGACGTTGCTGACCGAGTCCTTCGTCGCGCCCGAGCTGCTGGCCTCTGGGCTTTCGGGTTATATCTGGTACACCAGCTACGGCTCGGATCCCGGCACCATCGTGCGCCTGCCGGCCATCACGGTCGGAGGCCGTCCGGTGCCCGATACCTGGGCCGTGATCGTTCCGGACGAGTACCACCTCAAGCCCGTGTTCGACGCCATCGGCCTGCAGGTGGACGGCTTCTTGGGATACCCGGTCTACCGCAGGTTCTACGTGGCGGTCCACGGGACCGAGAGCCGCTACCTGTTCTATCCCTACCCCGACCTGGCCCACGTGAACGGCGCCGAGTGGGACCGGGTGGGCCTGGAGATCATGCGCTCGGAGGGCCAGGTATTGATAGACATGATCTTCGAGCCTTCTGACGCCAGCGCCAAGGGCGTGCTGTCGGGCGACGTGCTTCTGGAGATCGACGGCGCGCCCGTGGCCGACCTGCCGCTGGACGACATCCGCCTGCTGCTGCGCGGCCAGCCCGGCACCACGAAAATCCTGCGCCTGCTCTGCGACCAGGACGAGCTGACCTTCGACGTGGCCGTCGACCGGCTGCTCGACCCGCTGTGACGGGAGATCAGGGGACGGTCAAGCAGCCCGGGAGGCGCACGTTGCCGGCCCGCTCGGTCATGAAGCTGCTGCCCTGGAAGAAGGCCCGGATGGTGGTGTCGAAACGCTATCCGGACGCCGTCCGGTGACGGGGATCACCAAAACCCGGTTGGTGGAGATATGAATTGATCGGATCTCATTGAGGGGATAGTCTTTGCGGAAGTCGAAAGATACGGGCAGGAGGGTCGGGAACGTGTCGATAAGGGTAGGATTCATCGGTATGTTCGTGCTGGCCGCAGTCGCGGCCCCGGCCATGGCGGGGGATCTACACCTGCGGGACTGGCTGGACCGGCCGGGCGCGAGGCTGGTGGTGGTGGAGTTCTACGCGACCTGGTGCAAGCCGTGCATGGAGGCGGTGCCCCGCTGGAAGAAGCTGCACGAGAAGTACCGCGATCGCGGCCTGCGGCTGATCGTGGTGAGCACCATGGATCCGGAGGGGGCCTGCGTCAACCCGGGCTGGAACCCGGACGACATGATCTGCGATCCCGAAGGGCGTCTGGCCGACGCCTTCGGCCTGAAGGGCAAGCTGCCGGCGGCGTTCCTGTGGTCGTGGCAGGGCAACCTGCTGGTCTCCAAGGGTCACGTGGACGAGGTCGAGCGGGCGGTCAAGCGCTACCTGAAGACCAGCCCGAGGGTGCTGGTCGAGGGCCGGGGCGTCACTGGGAAGCCCTATCCGAAGCTGCGCGAGCTGGTGCGGGCCGAGTTGTCGCGCACGCGCAAGCTGGTGGTGGTGGCCAGCGAGCGAGAGCGGCGGGCGATGCGCAGGATCGTCAAGGAATCGAAGGGATTGCACTTCGACGACCGGCTCCAGTGCGAGATCGGCAAGGAGGTGTCGGCCAACTCGCTGGTGCGCGCCTCGATAACCGGCCGGCGCCGCCGCAAGCGGCTGAACCTGAGCCTGTTCTCGGCCGAGAGCTCGTGCCTGCTGGGGGCCTCCAGCGTGCCGTTCAAAGCGCGGAGGCAGCGCCCGGCCGTGGCCGAGGCGCTGGATCGGCTGTTGGGCAAGCTGAAGGTGAAGGTGCGGATGCCCGTGGCGAAGAGGTCGGTGCGGCCCTTCGAGGAGCGGGACATCGGCGAGCGGCCCGAGGACTGGAAGATCGACGGGGAAGAGGCGATCGTGAAGTTCGAAAGCGATCCGGCCGGCGCGGTTGTGCTGGTGGACGGCGATCTGGTCTGCCAGGAGACCCCGTGCTCCAAGAGCGTGCCCGTGGGCGCCCGCAGGGTCTCGATGCAGGCTCCGAAGTACGAAAAGCGCCAGGAGCGGGTCGAGCTGGTCAAGGGCGGCTCGGTGAACTGGAAGCTCACGCCTGACTTCGGCTGGCTGACCGTGCGTTCGGAGCCGGGCGGGCACAGGATAGAGGTGAACGGACGCGAGGCCGGCGTCACCCCCGTCGTGCGCCAGGAGTACGAGCCCGGGGTGTACGAGGTGCTGGTCACCAGCGAATGCCACTACGACGCGGGAAAGAAGGTCCGCCTGAAGCGGGGCGAGGAGAAGACGGTCTCGGTGGTCCTTGCGGAGAAGCAGGGCGCGGTCGACATAAGGGCCAGGGACGTCCGGGGCGACGATATCACGGCCGATATTTACGTGGACGGCAAGCATCTCGGCCGCGCCCCGGGGAAGTTCAAGGTGTCCGTGTGCGCGCGGCAGATGGAGATCAGGAGCGGGAAGCACGGGACGGTCAGGAAGGCGCTGAAAATCCGCGAGCGCAAGGTCACGCCTATCGAGGTGACGCTCGTGGGCGGCGGGGTCGAGGTGGTGCTCGTGCCCGCGGGCGAGTTCTGGATGGGGTGCGACGAAAAGCAGGATGCGGAGTGCGAGGGAGACGAGAAGCCGGGACGTAAGGTCTACCTGGACGCGTTCGAGATCGACAAGAGCGAGGTCACGGTGACGCAGTACCTGAAGTGCGTCAAGAAAGGCAAGTGCGAAAAACCTCACTGGGACGACGGCAAGTGCAGGGTGTTCAAGGATGGGAAGTGGAAGAACAACCCCTTGCCGAAGAGCTTCAGGGGACGGAAGCAGCCGGTGGTCTGCGTCGACTGGAACCAGGCCAGGCAGTACTGCGAGTGGGCGGGCAAGCGGCTGCCCACCGAGGCGGAGTGGGAGAAGGCGGCCAGGGGCGAGGACGGGAGGAAGTACTCGTGGGGCAACTCCAGGGGGACCTGCGAGTACGCGGTCATGGACGACGGCGGGAACGGGTGCGGCAAGGACTCCACCTGGCCGGTGTGCTCCAAGGAGCAGGGGAACAGCCCGTATGGCGTCTGCGACATGGCGGGGAGCGTGTGGGAGTGGGTCGCGGACCGGGACGGGAAGGAGTACTACTCCCATGGCTCCAGGAAGAATCCCAGGGGTCCCCCCGGCGGGAAGTACCGGGGCGTGCGCGGGGGCTCGTGGTACAGCGGTATCGAGGTCCTGCGGGTCACCAACCGCGGCAGGCGTCTGCCCGACATGCGCCGCTGCAGCCTCGGCTTCCGGTGCAGCCGGTCGATCCCCGGGGGATAGTAATCCGGAACGACGAAAACGAAGAAGGTTGATGACTCATGACTAGAAAGATCCTGATCCTGGACGATGATGAAGCGATCCTCCGCATACTGAAAGGATATTTCTTGACACTGTCCTTCGATGTCGATGGGGTCCAGCTGGAGGGTGAGGCAAAGGAGCTACTGAAGAAATCCACCTACCTGGTGGCCATCCTGGACCTGGGCCTTACCCGGATAGACCGCACGGGTGGTCTTGATATGATACGCTACATCCGCAGGCGGAGCCCGAGCACGAAGATCATAGTGTATACCGGCAACGCAAGCCCCGAGATAGAGAGACTGGCCTGCAAGCATGGAGCCGATTCGTTCGTGGTCAAGCCAGCCTCGCTGTCAACCCTGGAAAAGATCGTGTTCAGGCTTTGCGAGCTGGATCTGGCGGTCATGGCGCACAAGTACAGGGGACGAACTTGAGTCCGTCGATTTCTGCTCGACCTGCCCGTTGGGTTCTCGTGATCGCGCTTTGCCTGTTGCCGATCGCCTCGTGCTGCCCGCGAGAGAAGGGCGCGACGGAGCATGGGCAGGATGCCGGGAAAGATTCAGACAAGGTCGAGCCGGTCAGGACGGTGGTCGAGATCCGGGCCCCGGCGCAGGAGGGCGGGAAGGACGTGACCAGCGCGCGTTACGGGACGCGCTTTCGCGACCCGGTGCTCGAGGAGATCCGCGAGCGGGACGAGAAGTGGAAGGACGACCAGTCGGAGAAGACCGGCGAGATCCGCAAGCGCCAGGAGGAGGAGAAGGAGAGGAAGCGCCTGGAGGAGAAGGTGCTCAAAAGCTCGCTGCCCGCGGACCAGGTGCCGGCCTCGCCGGCCGTTTTCACCCAGGTGGGCCACCTCCCGCCCGTGGCCCAGTACTATACCGGAACCTGCTGGTCGTATGCCACCACCTCGATGCTGGAGTCCGAGGTGGAGCGGATCGCCGGTAGAAAAATAGGAATATCGGAGATGGCCGCGGTCTACCACGAGTACCTGGCCAAGGCGGCGCGCGTGGTGCAGGAGCGGGGCGAGTCGTACTTTTCCGAGGGCTCGCAGGCCAACGCGGTGCTGCGCGCCTGGGCCGAGCACGGTGCCTGGCCGCTTGCGGCCTTTCCTGGCTCGAAAGGCGAGGACGAACGCCACGACCACATCCGCATGTTCCGGGAACTGGAGGCCGTCCTGGACTCGCTCAGGTCCCACGACCTGTGGGACGAGCAGGCCGCGCTGGCCATGCTGCGGGTGATCCTCGACCGGCACCTTGGCCGGCCGCCCGAGGAGTTCGAGTTCGAGGGCAAGGAGTACACGCCGCAGGCGTTCATGCGCCGGGTGCTGAAGATCGATCCCGGCGACTACGTGGGGTTGATGTCCACCCTGTCGGTCCCGTTCTACACCCGGGGCGAGTTCGAGGTGCCGGACAACTGGTGGCACGACAAGAGTTACTACAATGTGCCCCTTGACGAGTTCTACGCGGCGATCGAGGGAGCGATCGAGAAAGGCTACAGCCTGGTGATCGCCGTGGACGTGTCCGAGCCCGGCAAGGACGGCGTCAACGACGCCATGTTCGTGCCATCCTATGACATCCCCGGCCGGTACATCGACCAGCTCGCCCGCGAGTACCGCATCACCAGCGGAGCGACCACCGACGACCACGGCGTCCACCTGGTCGGTCATGCCGAGCACGCCGGCCACAACTGGTTCCTGGTCAAGGACTCGGGCCGCTCGTCACGGCGCGGCAAGCACCAGGGCTACTACTTCGTACGCGACGACTACGTGCGCCTGAAGGTGCTGACCATCACCGTGCACAGAGACGCCGTGGCCGACCTGCTGAAGAAGTTCGAGTAGTGGGAGATCAGCTGCTGGACCTCGGGACCTGGAGATGATAGAGGTGCCCGGAAACACCATACACCATACAAGGGGTAATCATGGCAGATTCGAAATCGGTTGGTGTTCACGGCGAGGAAGCGCCTGAGGTTGTGGTGGAGGATGACCGCACCGGGATGCATCCGGTCGCGCTGGAGCGGGCGGTGCTCGATCACCTGTACTACACCTGCTCCAAGGACCAGCAGACCGCGACCCCGCTGGACATCTTCAGAGCCGTGGCCCACGCGGCCCGGGACCGCCTGGTGCACCGCTGGATCAAGACCCAGCAGACGTACTACGAGAAGGACGCCAAGCGGATCTACTACCTGTCGGCCGAGTTCCTGCTGGGCCGGTCGCTGGGGCTGAGCCTGATCAACCTGGGGCAGTATGAGGCCGTGCGCAGGATCCTCGGCAAGTACGGCCTCGACCTGACCAGGCTGCTCGAGCAGGAGATGGATCCCGGGCTGGGAAACGGCGGCCTGGGTCGACTGGCCGCCTGCTTCGTCGACTCCATGGCCACCCTGGGACTGCCGGGCTACGGCTACGGCATCCGCTACGAGTTCGGGATCTTCGAGCAGGCCATCCGCGACGGCTGGCAGGTCGAGCGCCCCGACGCCTGGGTGCGCTACGGCAACGTATGGGAGATTCCGCGCCACGAGTACGCGGTGCCGGTCCGCTTCTACGGCCGCGTGGTGCAGGAGGCCGACGACAGCGGTCGGATGCGCACCCGCTGGGTGGACACCCGGGACGTGCTGGCCGTGCCCTACGATATGCCGGTGGCCGGCTACAACAACAACACCGTCAACAACCTGCGCCTGTGGTCGGCCCGGGCGACGAACGAGTTCGACCTGGCGGTGTTCAACGACGGCGACTACCGCCGGGCGGTCGAGGAGAAGGCCATGAGCGAGAGCATCTCCAAGGTGCTCTACCCCAGGGACAGCACTCCCGAGGGCCGCGAGCTGCGCCTCAAGCAGCAGTACTTCTTCGTCAGGGCGTCGATCCACGACATCGTGCGGCGCTACAAGAAGGTCCACGAGAGCTTCGAGAAGTTTCCTGAAAAAGTCGCCATCCAGCTCAACGACACCCACCCGTCCATTGCCGTGGCCGAGCTGATGCGGGTCCTGCTGGACGAGGAGGACCTGCCCTGGGATCCGGCCTGGGAGATCACCCGCGGTACGATCGCCTACACCAACCACACCCTGCTGCCCGAGGCGCTGGAGAAGTGGCCGGTCTCCCTGTTCGAGCGGCTGCTGCCCCGCCACATGCAGATCATCTACGAGATCAACCACCGCTTCCTGCGCCAGGTTCACATCCTTGCGCCCAACGACCGCGAGCGCCAGAGGCGGATGTCGATCATCGAGGAGGACCCCGTCAAGCAGGTGCGCATGGCCCACCTGGCCGTGGTCGGCTCCCACAGCGTAAACGGTGTGGCCGAGCTGCACTCGGAGCTGCTCAAGACCCGGCTGCTGCCGGACTTCGCCGACATGTGGCCCGAGCGGTTCAACAACAAGACCAACGGCGTCACCCCCAGGCGCTGGCTGCTGATGTGCAACCCGCGCCTGAGCGCGGCCGTCACCGAGCGCATCGGCCGGGGCTGGATCACCGACCTGCCCGAGATGAAGAAGCTCGAGGCCTTCGCGGACGACGAGGGGTTCCGGAAGGAGCTGCGGGATATAAAACTCGCCAACAAGCGCCGGCTGGCCGCGATAATCAAAACACGGAACGGCCTGGACGTGAACCTCGACTCGATCTTCGACGTCCAGATCAAGCGCCTGCACGAGTACAAGCGGCAGCTACTCAACTGCCTGCACATCGTGACCCTCTACCGGGCCATCAGGCGCGACCCGTCGATCGACATGACGCCGCGCACCTTCATCTTCGGCGGTAAGGCCGCCCCGGGCTACGCTGTCGCCAAGCTTCACATCAAACTGATCAACGACGTGGCCTCGATCGTCAACGCCGACCCGAAGGTGGGCGACCGCCTCAAGGTCGTCTTCCTGGCCAACTACGGCGTCTCGCTGGCCGAGCGCATCATCCCGGCCGCGGACGTGTCCGAGCAGATCTCCATGGCCGGCAAGGAGGCCTCGGGCACGGGCAACATGAAGTTCGCCATGAACGGCGCCCTGACCGTGGGCACCCTGGACGGAGCCAACATCGAGATCCGGGAAGAAGTCGGCGCCGACAATTTCTTTTTGTTCGGCTTGAAAGCCCACGAGGTCGAGGAGCTGAAACGCTCCGGCTACAACCCGGCCGAGTACATCGCCAGGAGCGACGAGCTGCGCCAGACCCTGGATCTGATCGAGTCCGGCTTCTTCTGCCCCGACCAGCCCGACCGCTTCCGCCCGCTGGTCGAGCACCTGCGCACCAGCGACACCTATTTACTGTGCGCCGACTTCGACGACTACACAACCTGCCAGTCCCGCGTCGCAGCCGTGTACCGCGATCCCGACGAGTGGACCCGGCGCGTGATCCACAACCTGGCCAACGTGGGAAAATTTTCCTCGGACCGCACCATCAAACAGTACGCCGAGGAGATCTGGGGCGTCGAGCCAATACACATCGAGTTGAACGAAGACGCCGACACTCGCCGAGGAGAGCCACCTGCCGGCGAATCAGCCAGACGAACAGCACCGCCTGGATGACCAGGTGGCCGTGGACATCTACCTGGCCTGTACATGTTGGAAAGCGATCCTTTTTCGACTGGCAGGTTGTAGAGCGCGAAGCATATTTTGCAAGGGGAAGAACTTCCATCGAGCTACTGGCAGGCGCCCACCTCGCGCCAGGCCAGCACCTGGCCGGCGCCCCTGGTGATGTAGCCGTAGTGGCGCGCCATCCAGTAGGGCTCTGCAAGGTCGCGGCCCGGGGACTGCTTCTGGCCGTCGATACCGCGGGGATCGCCGATCTTGAAGGGGCTGCGTTGCCACATGAAGTCGGCGTAGATCCGCAAGGAGGGCGGCAGGCCCTCGGAGGCCAGGCCGTCTGCGCACTTGTCGTCGGCCATGGTGCACTCGCCGGCCCGGCCGTCGCAGTCGTGGGTGATGGTGGCGCCCTCGAGCTGGCGCACCGCCGAGTCGATGGCCTCCTGCCGGGCGCTGGCCGTCTGGTCGGGCACGGTCGAGGCGTACATCACGTTGAACTTGGCGCTGTGGTGGTTGTACAGCGCCTTCTGCCATGCCTCTTCCTCCATCACCCGGATCATCTCGTCGCGCAGCTCGGAGTCCGGCAGCATGGTGATGAACTGCCAGTGGGTGCCGTAGGTGATGTGATCCCCGTAGAACTTGAAGCACCAGTCGGGCAGCCGGAAGGCCATCATGGTGCGGGCCACCCCGACCGTGCCCAGCTCGCCTGCCAGCTCGTCGAACAGGAAGGCGCGGTACTGCTCCTCGCCGGTGAAGTAGTAGGCCATGGCGGCCAGGTGCATCAGGTGGCTGGCGTCGCCGCCGCGCAGGTTGGCGATGTAGAAGTGATCGATCTGCCCGGCCCGGGGATTGGAGCCGTCGCCGTTCATGTCCGCGGCCAGATCCAGCATGTCGAGCAGGAACGAGTCGCTGGCGGCGTCGATCACGCGGTAGGGCTGGAGCTGGACGCTATCCGGGCAGCTGCGATCGAAGTCGGCGCTGTTCGCCCGGTTGACTCCCAGGTGGACGTACCAGACCAGGTCGTCAATCGCCAGCAGGTCGGGATCCCCGGGATCGAGCTGTATGCCGCCGCCGCCGAAGTACTCGGAGATCTCCTCGAGGACCTGGGGGTTGTCCTGCAGGTTTATGATCTCCAGCCGCTGCAGGCGCTTCAGGTAACAGGTCAGGTGGTGGACGTGGTCTTCGTGCCGCCTGCCAGCGGATCGACGGGAGCCGTAGCGATGGTCGGTCCGGGCTCGAACGGCTCCGGACCGCCGTCGCCGCCGTCCCCGTCACCGTTGCACGCGCCGAAGACGACGCAGAGAGCGAGAATGGAAATCGACCTATTCATTCCGGCCGCCCATCAGCCGGGCCAGCGGCCGGGTGATCTCGAAGCGTTCGAGCTGGACCTTGACCACCGCGGTCAGGGGGGTGGCCAGGAGCATGCCGACCAGGCCCCAGATCAGGCCCCAGAACATCAGGCCCAGCAGGATGGTGATCGGGTTCAGGTCGACGCTCTTGCCCAGCATGCGTGGTTCGAACACGTTGCCGATGACCATCTGGACCGCGCCGGGCAGGGCGATGGCCAGGACGATCACCAGAGTACTGTCGAACTGCATCAGCACGATGGGCAGCGGGAGCAGGGTGGCCACCACCGCGCCCACGTTGGGAATGAAGTTGAGCAGGAAGCTCGCCAAACCGAAGACCAGGGCCAGGTCCACGCCCAGGATCCACAGGATCAGCCCCACCAGCACGCCGGTGACGAGCGACAGTACGATCTTGGTGATCAGGTACTTTCTTATCTTGCCTTCCAGGGCGGCTGCGTCCAGAGACGGGGGTTTTCTGCGGCGGGCCACCAGGTAGATGATGAAGATCAATACCAGGAAAGTGTTGGACACGAAGTTGACCACACCGCCGGCGGTGCGCTTGAGCCAGTCGAACAGCGGCAGGTCGCGGATCGCGGCGACGATCGACTCCTGGCCCAGGTCCACGCCCTGTTCGTCCAGCCAGGCGGTGATCCGCTCGGTCATGGAGACCAGGCGCCGGTTGTAGACGGCGGCGTTGTCGCCCAGGTGGGTCACCGACGAGGCGATCAGGGCCGCCGCGGCCACGAAGAAGCCCAGGATACCCAGGATGGAAAGCGAGATGGCGGCCCAACGGGGCAGCCGGGCGCGGTCCTGGAGCAGGTCCACCAGGGGCCTGATCAGGTAGGACAGCAGCAGCGCCAGCACGAAGGGCACCATCACGCTGCGGGTATAGATCAGGGCCACCGCGCCGGCCACGGTGGCCAGCACCAGAAGCGAGACGGTGGTCAGGGTCCGGGTTTCTCCGTGGGTCTCACTCACGAAAAAGAGCCTCCTCGCGAGAGCCGCTCAGACCACCCGCGGCTCGATCTCCAGGTCCACGCCGAAGGTGTCACGGACCTTCGTCTGGATGCGCGCGGCCAATTCCAGGATGTCTCGACCCGTGGCGCGGCCATGGTTGACCAGCACCAGGGCCTGCTTCTCGAACACCCCGGCATCGTCCGCGCGGATTCCTTTGAAGCCGCAGCGCTCGATCAGCCAGCCCGCGGCCAGCTTGACGCGGCCGTCCGGCTGCTCGAAGACAGCGATCTCGCCGAAGCGCTCCTTCAACTCCCGGTGGCGCTCCGCCTCTATAACCGGGTTTGCGAAGAAGCTGCCGGCGTTGCCCAGCACGGCCGGATCCGGCAGCCTGGCGAGGCGAAGCCGGCAGACCGCCTCGTGGACGTCCCGCGGGGTGGGCCGGTCGATTCCCGCGGCCTCGAGCTCCCGGGCCAGGGCCTCGTAGGAGGTGTCGGGGGCGGGCTCGCGGGAAAGCTCCAGGGTGATCGAGGTGATCACATAGCGGTCGCGGTGCTCGGTCTTGAATGCGCTGTCGCGGTAACCGAAGCGGCACTGCGCCTTGGAGAAGCGGACAAGTTGGCCGGTCTCGCGTTCGAGCGCCTCGAACTCGACCAGCCTGTCGGAAAGCTCGACTCCGTAGGCACCGATGTTCTGGATCGGGGCGGCCCCGGCGCTGCCAGGGATCAGGGCCAGGTTTTCGAGTCCGTACCAGCCCTGGCCCAGGCAAAGGTCCACCAGGGTCGGCCAGTCCTCGCCGGCTGCCACCCTGAGGCGGATTATTTCGTCTGCCCGCCGCTCGGTCTCGATGCCCGAAAGCTCGATCCGGATCACCAGGCCCGGGTAGTCCTTGGTCAGGACCAGATTGCTGCCGCCGCCGAGCACCAGCATCGGCAAACTGGCATGTCGGGCATGTTCCAGGGCCTCGCGCAGGTCTTCGATCGAGCGTGCCCTGGCGAAGCGGTGTGCGAAGACGCTCAGGCCGAAGGTGTTTAATCTCTGCAGCGGGTAGTCCGCCAGGATCTCCATGCCGGGCAGTGCAACACGCCGGAATTGCAGAGTCAAACGAATTTGGTCACAGCTCTCGGGTATATTTTTTTGACAGGGGACTTGACAAGGACACCTCGCTTGACCGATATGGTGGCGTTCCGAATTCCCTGGGAGATCCGATGGCCAGACACCTAGTGATCGTGGAGTCGCCGGCAAAGGCGAGGACCCTGGCCAAGTTCCTGGGGCCGGACTTCACGGTCGAGTCCTCGATCGGCCACGTGCGCGATCTGCCGTCCAAGGCGGCGGAGATCCCGGCCGCATATCGCGGCAAGCCCTGGGCCCGCCTGGGTGTCGCGGTGGAGGAGGACTTCAAGCCGCTCTACATCATACCGGCCGAGAAGAAGAAGCAGGTCAAGAAGCTCAAACAGGCGCTCGAGCAGGCCAGCGACGTTTACCTGGCCACGGACGAGGACCGCGAAGGTGAGGCCATCGCCTGGCACCTGATCGAGGTGCTCAAGCCCAGGGTGCCGGTCAGGCGGATGGTTTTCCACGAGATCACCAGGAAGGCGGTCGAGCAGGCCCTGCACAACACGCGGGATTTGGACAATGGTCTTATCGAAGCCCAGGAAGCGCGTCGCATCCTGGATCGCCTGTTCGGCTACAAGATCTCTCCGGTGCTTTGGAAGAAGGTCCGGCCGCGGCTGTCCGCCGGCCGGGTGCAGTCGGTGGCCACCAGGCTGGTGGTCGAGCGGGAGTATGCGCGGATAGCGTTCAGGTCCGCCGGCTACTGGAGTGTTGCGGCCAGGCTGAAGGCGTCGGGCGTGGACTCGGGGCCCGACTGCGTGACCGCCGGCCTTACCGAGGTGGCCGGCCGTGCGGTGGCAATAGGAAAGGACTTCGACCCGGACACGGGTGAACTGTCCGACGTGGCCCTGAAAAGGGACGTGATATTGCTTGCCGAGCAGGCAGCCCGGGCTCTGGAGAAGGCCCTGGGCAAGGCCGCCATCAGGGTGGAGTCGGTCGTGACGAAGCCTTTCACCCAGCGACCGGCGCCCCCGTTCATCACCTCGACCCTGCAGCAGGAGGCCGGCCGGAAGCTGTCTTACTCGACCCAGCGAACCATGCGGGTGGCGCAGCGGCTGTACGAGAACGGTTACATAACCTACATGCGCACCGACGCCACCACCCTGTCCGGGCAGGCCATCCAGGCCGCCCGGGCCCAGATCGAGTCGCTCTACGGTCGCGAGTACCTGCCCGAGGCGCCGCGGAAGTACCAGAAGAAGGTCAAGGGGGCGCAGGAAGCCCACGAGGCGATCCGGCCGGCCGGCGACGCCTTCCGCACCCCAGAGCAGCTGCGCGGGGAACTGGATCCCGAGGCGCTGCGCCTCTACGAGCTGATCTGGAAGAGGACCATCGCCAGCCAGATGACCGACGCCCGCGGAAAGCGGAGCAAGATCCAGTTCGCGGCCTCGGTCGAGCCGGCGGTCAGCGAGCAGGCCGGGCAGGTGGTTCACCCAAAGGCGCTGCTGCGGGCCTCGGGCAAGATGATCACCTTTCCGGGCTTCCTGCGCGCTTACGTCGAGGGGGCGGACGATCCCGAGGCCGAGCTGGACGACAAGGAGGTCCTGTTGCCGCCGCTTCGCGAGGGAGATGCGCTCTCGGCCCGCGAGGTCTCCGCCTGTGGCCACCAGACCAAGCCGCCGGCGCGCTACACCGAGGCGAGCCTGGTCAGGGAGATGGAGCGGCTGGGCATCGGCCGCCCGTCGACCTATGCCAGCACCATCCAGACCATCCAGGACCGGGGCTACGTGTGGAAGCGCAGCGGAGCGCTGATGCCCACCCTGACCGCCCTGGCGGTGACCCGGCTGCTTCAGAAGCACTTCAAGGAGCTGGTGGACTACGAGTTCACCGCGCGGATGGAGAGCGACCTGGACGCCATTTCCAGCGGAGAGATGAAGGCCGTTCCCTGGCTGCGGGTGTTTTACTTCGGCGAGAGCCCCAGGTCCGGCCCGGCCGAGGGCGCCCGCGATGCGCCGCTTTCCGAGGTGGGCATCAAGGGCAAGGTCGAGCAGGGGATCGAGGATATCGACGCGCGCGCGATCTGCTCGTTAGAGCTCGGCGAGCTGGACGGCCAGGTGGTCGCCGCCCGGGTCGGTCGCTTCGGGGCCTACCTGCAGGTGGGCGACGGGGACGAGCGGGGCGGCATCCCCGAGGAGATGCCGCTGGACGAACTGGACCTGGACAAAGCCCTGGCGCTGCTCGACGAGGCCAGGAACAGCAACCGCGACCTCGGCGTGCATCCAGAGACCGGCGAACCGATCCGGTTGCGCAGTGGGCGCTACGGACCCTATGTGCAGCAAGGGGTGGCGAACGGCAGGAAGAAGGCCAAGCCGAAGATGGCCAGCCTGTGGCCGGGCATGGACCCGGCCGAAGTCGCCCTGGACGACGCGCTGTTGCTGCTCTCATTTCCGCGCATCCTGGGCCGGCACCCAGAGCACGGCGTGGAGATCATGGCCAATTACGGGCAGTACGGCCCCTACATCACCATGCAGGTGGGCGACAGGAAGGAATCCCGCAGCCTGGAGGATCACCGGGCTCTGCTCGCCATCACGATCGAGAAGGCGGTCGAGCTGTTCGCCCGGCCCAGGCAGAGGCGCAGGCGGGGCAAGTCCAGGGGCCCGATCGCCGAGCTGGGCGTGAGCCCGGTGACCGGCAAACAGATCCTGGTGCGCTCCGGCCGGTTCGGCCCCTACGTGACCGACGGCCAGATAAACGCCAGCATCCACGCCGGCCGCAACCCGGCCACGGTCACCTTCGATGAAGCGCTGGACCTGATCGCTGCGCGCGAGCAGAGGATGCGCGACCAGGGCAAGGACCCGCGCAGCTCCAGGAAGCCGGCGAGGCCCAGGACGAAGAGGAAGAAGACCGCCAGGAAGAAGACAACCAGAAAGAAGACCGCCAGAAAGAAGCAAACAACCGCAAAGGAGTGATCCATGGAACTGATCTTCATGGGACCCCCGGGAGCAGGCAAGGGCACGCAGGCGAGGGCCATCATCGACAAGTTCGGGATTCCGCAGATCTCCACCGGCGACATCATCCGGGCGGCCATCCGCAAAGAGACCCCGTTGGGCCGTGAATTCAAGTCCTACACCGACAAGGGCGATCTGGTGCCCGACGAGCTGGTGGTGCGCATGGTCGAGGACCGCCTCGGGCAGGACGACTGCAAGCCCGGATTCCTGCTGGACGGCTTCCCGCGCACGGTGCCCCAGGCCGAGGCCCTGGACGGGATGCTCGACAGGATGTGCCGCGATCTCGAGCACGTGCTGTTGCTGGACGTGGACGACTCGATCCTGATCGAGCGGATCACCGGCCGGCGAAGCGATCCCGAGACCGGCCGAGTCTACCACGTCAAGCATAACCCCCCGCCGCCGGAAGTGGCCGACCGCTGCATCCAGCGCTCCGACGACACCGCCGAAGTGCTGAAGAATCGGCTCGAGGAGTACCACGTCAAGACCGCCCCCGTGATCCCATACTACGAGAAGGCCGGCCTGCTCCGCCGCATCGACGGCCAGGGCACCCCGGACGATATCCGGGTGCGGATCTTCGAGGTCCTGGGCTAGGAGCGCCTCCGTTTATCGACCTATGCAGATGTAGATCCGCTCGCCGGCCAGATCCAGGTAGATGCCCCGGTCGTTTTCCTCTGCCAGGTCGGCCAGGTCGTGCAAGGCGTTGAGGGTCAGCCGAGCCCGGTCGTGGTCGAGCACACGGCAGTACATCACCCCGCGCGGGTCTTGTTCGAGGGTGTGGGCGTCGATGTCCACCGCGGCCCCGGTGTTGAGCACTCCGCGCAGACGGTCGGCCCCGGTGTGAAGGGTCAGGTGCATGACGAAGTAGGCCGTGTCCTCGACCTCGAAGTAGACCTGCTCCTGCTTGCCGTCGAGTCGCTCGAAAGGCTCGAAAGTATTGTGCAGGTAGTAGCGGCCCCCGGCGTCCTTGCGGATGGCCCGGTGGAAGAACTCGATGATTTTTTTGTTTTTGAACGGCTCGCCCTCGTGGAACCACAGCCCGCGTTCGGACAGCTTTATCCGACTTTCCTCGGCGGAGACGATCCGCGGTTGCTGGTCCGAGCGGTCCATGACATGACGATATCCGATGCGGGCTCGTCATTCCAAGCCTATTGCCGGCCGTCCGCCCGTCGGGTATGCTCGCCCGGTCTTCCAAGGAGAGCCCGCCATGAAGAAGGACGTTCAGATTCCAGCCACGGGCTTGCCCAAGAGCGAGCTCCTGGCCGTGATGAAGGCCATGAAGGGCGACGACGCGGACTGGAAGTCCGGCCGGGTCTGGTCGCTGGTCTACCACGGCGGCGACAGGCACGAGAAGCTGCTCAAGGAAGCTTACAGCCTGTTCATCTCCGAGAACTTCCTCAGCCCCATGGCCTTCCGCAGCCTCAAGCGGATGGAGACCGAGGTGGTCGCCATGACCGCCAACATGCTGCACGGCGATGAGCAGGTGGTCGGCGCCATGACCTCGGGAGGCACCGAGAGCATCCTCATGGCGGTCAAGGCCTGCCGCGACCGCGCCCGCTCCAAAAAACCCTGGATCCTCTGGCCGGAGATGGTGGTGCCGAGATCCATCCATGTGGCCTTCGAGAAGGCCGCCCATTACCTGGGCGTCAAGTTCGTGCCCGTGCCCCTGCGCGACGACTTCCGGGTGGACGTGGGCGCCATGAAGCGCCGCATCACCCACAGCACGGTCATGCTGGCCGCCTCGGCGCCGCAGTTCCCCCAGGGAGTGATCGACCCGATCGGGGAGATCGGCCGCCTGGCGCTCAATAAGAAGATCCCCTTCCACGTCGACTCCTGCATCGGCGGTTTTTTACTTCCCTGGCTCGAGCAACTCGGCCACAAAGTCGCCCCGTTCGACTTCCGCGTCCCCGGGGTGACTTCGATCTCGGCCGACGTGCACAAGTACGGCTACGCCTCCAAGGGCGCCTCGGTGATCCTTTACCGCGACATGGAATATCTGAAACACCAGTTCTTCATCTCCACCAACTGGCCCGGCGGCATCTACGCCTCGGCCTCCATGCCCGGCACCCGCCCGGGCGGCGCCATCGCCGCGGCCTGGGCGGCCATGAGGTACATGGGCCGGGCCGGGTACCTGAGGATGGCGAAGAAGACCATCAGGGCCACCGCCAAGCTGCTCGACGGCATCGATTCCATCGACGAACTCATGGTGCTCGGCGAGCCCGACATGAGCCTGGTGGCCTATGCCTCGAAACACAAAGACGTGGACATCTACGCCGTGGCCGACCAGCTCGAAAAGAAGGGCTGGCACACGGACCGCCAGCAGCACCCGGCCAGCATCCACGTCACCGTGACCTCCAACCACGCAGTGGTGATAGACACCTACCTGTCAGACCTCCGCGAGGCGGTCGCCCACGTCAAGGCCCACCCCGACCTGGCCCACGAGGGCAACGCCGCCATGTACGGCATGATGGCCAAGCTCCCGGTCCGCGGCATGGTCAAGCTGGCCGTGCGCAAGGTCATGGAAGGCATGTACGGCCCCGAAGGCCGGGTCCCCGACCTGGGCAGCCTGGGCGCCGGCGAGGACGACGACCCGCTCCTCAAGCTGGTCGACCGCTACGGCTCGGCGGCCCTGAAACTGCTGGGCCGGGTCGAGGAGGCCAAGCAGGACCTGAAGGAAAAGATCGAATCCGCCCTCGGCCGGCTGGTGGGCCGGGAAGTCTAGAGCAAGCCCTCTTCGCGCAGGCGGGTGACGATGCCGATCGGGGCCTTGCTGCGGTCCATGGTGTAGATGTGCAGGCCGGGGACGCCGGCATTGAGGAGGCCCTTGCACTGCTCGGCGGCGAAGTCGATCGAGAAGGCGGACAGGGCGTCCTTGTCGCCTTCGGGGAGGGCGGCAAGGCCGGTTTTTAATTTGTCTGTGATGGTGGCGCCGCAGAGGTTGGCGAGTTTTTCCATCATCTTGACGCTGTAGATGGGCATGACGCCGGGGAGGATGGGGACGTCGATGCCCATCTTGCGGCAGCGGTCGGTGAAGTCGAAGAAGAAGGCGTTGTCGTAGCAGTAGTTGGTGATGATGTAGTCGGCGCCGTTGTCCACCTTGAGCTTGAGGTACTCGAGGTCCGTGTCCTTGCTCTGGGCCTCGATGTGGCCCTCGGGGTAGCCGGCCGCGCCGAGGCAGAAGTCGTAGAGCGGTTTGACCAGCGCGAGCAGGTCGGAGGCGTGGGGCAGGCTGTCGGGGTGGGGCTGGAAGCCTGGCTGGTCGTGGGGAGGATCGCCGCGGACGGCCAGGATGTTCTCGACGCCCAGGTCGCGGTAGGAGTCGAGCACCGAGAAGATGTCGTCCGGGGGCAGGCCGAAGCAGGTGAAGTAGGCCAGCACCATCAGGCCCTTGTCCGTGATCAGCTGGCGCACCAGCTCGTACGAGCCCTCCCGGGTGGAGCCGCCGGCGCCGAAGGTGACCGAGACGAAGTCGGGCTCGAGGTCCGCAAGCTTGTCGATCACCTTTGCCAGGCGGACGGCGGCCTTGTCGTCGCGGGCCGGAAGAAGCTCGAAGGAGATGGTGGGTTTTTTGCTCGTCTTCCACATTTCGATGAGTTTCATGTCGTCCCTCCCTGTGGGCGGGAGTGTAACCCAAACGGCGCGCCTCGCGTCAATGCATATTGTGGGTTTCCTTCCTGCGGAGGCTGAGCTAACGTCGGAACGGGGGTGAAGGATGAGTCCCGTGCGGCCGAAGACGGTCGGAACGTGCCTGGTCCAGGAGCAGATCGGCAAGGGGGGGATGGCCGAGGTGTTTCGCGGGTTGCAGGAGCCGCTGAACAGGCCGGTGGCCGTGAAGGCCATCTTGCCGGAGCGCAAGGACGACCCCGAGGCCAAAGAGCGCCTCAAGCGCGAGGCCCTGGCCCTGGCCGCGCTGCACCACGAGAACATCGTTGCGGTCCACGACCTGGTCGAGAAGTACAACCGGCTGTACCTGATCATGGAGTTCGTCGACGGCGTGGACCTGGCCACCGTGCTCGGCAAGGGGCCGGTGCCGATCGATATCGGCCTGCTGATCGGCTCGGAGGTGGCCTCCGCCCTGGAGCACGCCCACTTCCGGAAACTTATCCACCGCGACGTCAAGCCGCCCAACGTGATGCTCTCGCGCGCCGGCCAGGTCAAGCTGACCGACTTCGGCATCGCCAAGGACCAGACCATGGACGACCTGACCCGCCAGGGCATGGTGGTTGGGACCCTGGACTACCTGGGCCCGGAGCGGATCGGCGGCGGGCGGGCCGACTGGCGTACGGACATCTACGCCCTGGGGGTGACCCTGTACGAGGCGTTCGCCGGGGTTCGGCCGTTTGCCGGCGAGGAGCATGACGAGATAATCGGCAACATCATATGCGGCCGGCACCAGCGGCTGCGCAAGGTGGCCCCCCACCTGCCGCGCTCGATCGAGAGGATCGTCCACCGCTGCCTGGAGCTGGTCCCGGCAAAGCGCTACCAGCGGGCCGCCGAGCTGCGCCGCGACCTGGACCGCCTGCTGGGAGCGGTGCTCAAGGGGACCCCGTCCGCCAGGCTGGTGGCCTTCCTCAAGGAGCGCAACCTGGTCGGCGAGGCCGACCTGACCATGATCTCCAGCGACGAGGTCGAGGTCTCGAAGCCGGTCCCCAGGCCGGAGACGGTGTTGAAGAGCCGGCGGTTCGAACGGCCCGCCGGGGCCCGGGGCGTCGGTTGGACAGTCCTGATCGTGCTGCTTTCGCTGCTGCTCGTGGCCGGCGGGCTGTCCGCCACTTTCTTCCTGGCGCCGGACTGGTCCAGCGGAATATTGGAACGGACGGCCGCCTGGGTGTCCAGCGCGCGGCAGCCGGACTAGCCCGGCTCGACGATCTCGAGCCAGTTGAACCACAGTGAGTGGTGCTTCTTGTACCAGCGCAGCACCTCGATCAGCACCTTCTGCTTTTCCTGCGAGATTACCTCGGGCGGGATGCGGTCGAAGTGGATCCGTATGCGCTGGTCACTGGTGTAGTCCAGCGCCTCGGCGCACAGGGTCTGCAGCTCGTTGCGGATCCGCCCGGAGTCGGAGATCTTGACCGCCCGGATGCGGAAGTCCTCGCCGTAGATGAAGCGGATCAGGAGCGGGTTGAACACCAGTCGGCCCTCGTCGTGTCTCTTCAGCAGCTCGAGTGTAAAGGTGATGGTCTTGTCACCGGTCGGAGTGGCGATTCGCACGGTCGAGCGGTAGACGTTCTCCTCCACCTTCGTAACCCCGGGCGCGCCGGAGTATGGGTCGGGATTCATGTAGCCCACCAGAGCGACCACCTCCCAGTTCTTCTCCGGGAAGAAGTCGTCGGCGCGGATCACCCGCTTGTCCACCGGCAGGCCCGCTTCCTTCGCGTCGCGGATCATCAGACGGTACTGCTCGATCTTCGCGTCGTCGGGCTCCTCGTCGAACAGCTCACCGAGTCGCGGGGCGAAATCGTCGGCGTCGGGATCCAGGCTCATGACCTGCTGTTCGCGGTCGTAGGGCAGCTCGAAGCGCGAGGTGAACAGCATCAGGGACGCGTCCAGGTCGTACATGGAGGCCAGGCTGGCCGCCTGCATGGCCTCGGCCGAGGCGGCGTAGCCGTCGCACACCAGCAGGTGGGTCCGGCCGTCGCCGTCTTCCCAGGTGCCGGTGAGGTAGGTGGGCGCGTAGGTTCCGGATTCGACGAACGCCTTCATTCCCGAGGGCAGCTCCCACTGCTCGTCCACCAGGTGGGCGCCGGCCGCCTTCCACTCGTCCCAGAGCCCGCCGATCCGCGGCACCCGACTCTTGCCTCTCAGGGTCCAGACGTGGATATTTAAGGGCTCGATGCCCGGGTAGGCGGCCTGGATTGCCTCCATGACCAGCTTGCGCGGGGTGCGGAAATCGAGCAGCACCGAGCGCTCGGCGGCCTTGTCCACCACCTTGCGCGGCAGGATCAGGTTGCCCATGTACCCCTCGTAGGGTCTGGCGATGCACAGGGGCTGGTTGAACAGGTGCAGCACCGTCATGGGGCCGGTTTCCGCGCCCTTGGCGAAGCGCGAGGTGTTCTCCAGGGTGTCGATGGCCGCCCCCCAGACGGTGATCCCGGCCTCCTTGACCTCCTTGTAGAAGTCGTCGAAGCGGTATTCGGGCTCGTTGAGCAGCCGGGCGACGCGCCGGTCGAGCCACTGGGCCACCTGCGGACGCGCGTATACACGGCCGAAGCCCAACTGGGGATTGGAGCCCATCTCGGGGGTCTCGCCCGCTTTGGGCATCAGGCCCTCGCCCAGCGAAACCATGATGGCGTGGTTCTCGGGAAGCTGGCGGGCCGCGAACCACAGGGATTCGCTCATGGCGTAGGCCGAGATCGCGTCGGCGTCCTTCTTGACCTGGTTCAGCCCGGCCTTGTCCTGCCCGGCCCCCTCGCCGTACCGGCCGTACAGTTTGGTGCCCAGGGAGGTGACTGCCGCGGTCATGCACATCAGGCGCTCCATGCGGCCGTCGAGGAACGAGATCTGGCTCGCGAACTCCTCGGTCGCTTTCCCCCGGTTCCAATGAACCTCCACGTCGCGCAAGACCAGGTGCAGCCGTCCCAGGATCGGCCGGGTGTCGAACGCCCACTGGGCGATGAGGTTTTTCTTTGTCCCTTTCTTTTCACTCAGGTCCATGACTTTCCTCCAGTCCCCGCCGGTGCTCTCCGCGGGGTTTTATTATTCTGACGACGATTCAACTTACCACCGGGTTGGGGGCAGGACAAGGGGAACTGTTGTCGCCAGGGGCGGGATTTTTGTCTATTATTGGCGATCATGGCTCGGGTTGTCCTGTTCTCGATGATCGGCGGCGCGCTGGTGATGGTGCTCTGGCTCCTGTTGCGCGCCTGGCTCGACCGGCTCAGGAAAGAGGGACGGAGACGGGCGCTGGTCGAGCTGGCTGCGGAACGGGAGCGGCTTGCCCTGCTCGAGCCGGGCGGACACCCGGAAAACCCCATCGAGGTGGTCTCGCCGTCGGTTGTCGAGCCCAGGGCCTCTTCCATGCCGTGCGCGCGGTGCGAAGCGGAGGTACGGGTGGTCGATCACCAGGCCAGGACGGTGGACGGCAAGCGGCTCAGGATCGCCCAGGTGGAGTGCAGCCGCTGCGGCCTGCAGCGGGAGGTGTACTTCAGGCTGGGTTCCTAGTCCACGCACTCGATCCGAACGCCGGTGTTCTCGGTCAGGGTCCGGATCATCTTGTCGAAATCGCTGGCCGCGAAGCTGGGCACGCCGGGAGTGTTTATGGGCCGGCCTACTACCAGTATCTCGGCGCCGGTCTCGCGCGCCACTTCCTGGATGACGTCCTGGATCTTGCCCTTGCGGATGATCTCCGTAACCTCCCCGACGCCATTGGTTCTGGCCTTGTCCGCCAGGATGGACAGGGCGAAGCGGCCGGTTTCCATCAGCTCCTCCACCATCAGGTTGACCCGGGCCACCGTGGCGTGGCCCAGGAAGCCCACGTCCACGACGTAGAGGAATATGAGACGGGCTCCGTGTTCGCGGGCCAGCTCCACAGCCCGCTCCACGGTCCTGGCGCTCCGCTTGCCCCCCCGCACCGGGCACAGGATCCGATCGGCTCGCTCCGCGTTTTCCTGGGACACGTCTCGCTCCTTTGCTGATCAAAAAACCGCGTAGCGCACCAGCAGCCACAGCAGCGCCAGGCTGACAGAGATCAGCATGGCCGGGAAGCCCACCCGGAAGAAATGGCCGAAGGTGATCGGGTAGCCCGACCGCTCCGCGATCCCGGCCGTGACAAGGTTGGCGGAGGCTCCGATCAGCGACCCGTTGCCGCCCATGGCCGCGCCCACCGCCAGGCAGAAGTACAGCCCTTGCGGGTGAGCGTCCGGGATCGAGGCGGTCAGGTAGCCGACCACCGGCAGCATGGTTGCGGTGAAGGGGATATTTGGGATCACCGTGGACATCAGGGCCGCAAGCCAGGTGATCACCAGCATGGCCAGCACCCAGTTGTCGCCCACCAGGTAGCCCACCCAGACGGCGATCTGGTCGATCAGGCCCACCTCCTGCAGGGCCCCGATCACCATGAACAGGGTGATGAAGAACACCAGGGTGGTCCAGTCCACCGCCTCGATCATCTCCTCCACGTCGGGCTTGATCCACACCAGCAGCCCGGTGGCGCCCATCAGGGCGGTCACCGCCGCCGGTAATTCCAGGTGCTCGCCGGTGATGAACAGCACCAGCATGCCCAGGCCGACCCAGCCGGCCTTCTTCAGGTGCACCGGCTGGGCGATCCGCGCGCCGGCTTCGAGGCGCTCGTAAAGCTCGACCGAGATCGCTCCGCCGCGGTCCTGGAGCTGCGTGCGAAAGCGGTACAGGCTGTAGCCGGCGACGCCCGCCAGCGCCAGCAACACTCCGGGGGTCAGGTTGATCAGGAAGTCGGTGAAGGAGATCCCGGAGTAGGAGGCGATCAGGATGTTGGTGGGCGTGCCCACCATGGTGCTCAGGCCGCCCACGTTGGCGGCCAGCACCTCGGGCATCAGCAGCACCAGCGGATCGACGTCCAGGGCCAGGGCCACCCGGATGGTGATCGGGGTCATCAGCAGCATGGTGGTAACGTTGTCCAGAGCCGCGGACGAGATCGCGGTGATGACCATCAGCACCAGCACCAGCTTCCACATCTTGCCGCCCGAGGTCTTGTAGGCGAAGAACGCCAGCCAGCGGAACACGCCGGTGCCTTCGACCACGGCGATGACTATCATCATGCCCATGATCAGGAACACCACGTTCCAGTCGATCGAACCCACCGCCTCGCGAAAGCCGAACACGATCAGGTTCTCGGAGAACAGGTGTCCCAGGGCGCTCACGGCCAGCAGCAGCGAGGCGCCCACCAGCGCCGCCAGGGCGTTGTGCATGGGGGTGGCGCCGATCAGGATCATCATGAACAGGAACACCCCCAGGGTGATCCAGAAGGCGGCAGTCTTCTTCCGGGCGACGACCACCGTCCCGAGCGAGAGCGGATCTTCAGTATGCAGGACGACGACCTGCGCGGCCGTAAGCTCGATCCGGATCGACTCGAAATGCCGCCGCTCGAGGGTCACGACGAAGCTCCGGCCGTCGAGCGGGGGCACCTCCATGACGAACCAGCCGTCGTCCCGGCTCTTGGCGGTGTGCCCGGTCGGCTCCCCGTCGACCGCCAGCACCACCCGCACCCCGTCGACCGATATGTCCTGGGCGTTGACCGTCCTGCCGACGAGGATGGATTTCTCGTGCGTCCGTGCCAGGGCCTGCTGGCCGCAGCATGCCACCGCCAGTGTGGCTGCCAGCAAGATGACCTTCCGCTTCACGAGAGTCGCTCCCACGCCGTCGTCTCGATACCGCGCCGAGTGTATCAGGAGGAGGACTAGGCTTCAACTGTACTCCATGACGAATGCCTTGCGCGGGCGGTCCGGCAGGTGGTAGAGGAAACTGCGGGAGGGTCTCATGGACGTGCCGATGGTCGACCGGCGCGAGCGAAACCACGCAGCCATCTGGATCGTGGCGCTGCTGGTCGCGGGAGCTCTGGTGGGCGTCGCGTATTTCCTGTTCGCAGAGTTCGAGCACAGCTCCTGGTTCGATTCGGACCTACGGCGGTACCTGAACGACAACGAGGCGCTGGTGTTCGGAGGGGGCGGGCTTCTGCTGTGGGTGATCATCGCGATGTTGATGTATCGCTCCGGCGCCTTCTCCCGGCCGGCCAGGGCGGCCTCAGGCTGGGGCAGCGGACAGGATGACATACGGCCGGTTTCGCCGCCGCGGCCGGCGGCCGGCAGCGGGTTCGTGCGGCCGGGCGGAGACCACCCGACCTTTTTGGTGGTCATCAACCAGGGCAGGCGGGCGTGCACCGGCGACCTGATCCTGGCCGACCGGCGGCTGTACTTCGTCTGCTACCGGGACGTGAGCGTGGCCAAGGCCGGCGCGGGCAAGGCGGTGGCCAAGCAGTTCGGGTTGCTGGGCGTGCTGATCCACACTTTAGCGTCCAGAGGCGGCAAGAAGAACCGGGACCAGGAGGTCGAGCAGGCCCGCGCCGAGTTTTCCGGCCTGTCGCTCGACGACCAGGTCAGCCGCAACGAGTACAGCTTCAGCTTCACGCCGGAGCAGATCGAGCTGATCTCCAAGAGCTCCTGGACCGGCAACAAGATCCAGGCCGGCGGGACCAGTTATATAATCGCGCAGATCGACGAAAAGGCCTTCTGGGACTTGAAGTCCTGGTGCGAGAACCTCGGGATCGCCACCAAGGGATTTTGATCGAGTTGGCTAGAAAGAGGAGAAATTCGTGGACCTGAACATCCCGAGACTCGGACCAGCCAAGATCCATTCCCCGCTCAAGCTGTCCACCGAAGACGGCGACATGGTCGCCAACTTCATCCCGGACGACGAGCGGGTCCTGTACGACATTTCCCTGAGGCACTGCCTGAAGTGCCGTGACGACCCGGACGCGGAGCTGCCGCTGTCGTTCGAGCGGGCCGGGCCCCGGGAGATGATCTACTTCGACCCCAGCAAGGTCCACGTGGGCGTGGTCACCTGCGGTGGGCTGTGCCCGGGGATCAACGACGTCATCCGCGCCCTGGTCATGGAGCTGCACTACCACTACGGGGTGCGGCGCATCAGCGGCTTCAGGTACGGCTACGCCGGGCTGGTCCCGAAGGAAGGCCACGACGTGATCGACCTGACCCCGGACTTGGTCAAGGACATCCACCACGACGGCGGCACCATCCTGGGATCGTCGCGCGGCCCCCAGGAGGTTGCGGAGATGGTCGACGCCCTGGACCGCATGGGCATCCGGCTGCTGTTCACCATCGGCGGCGACGGCACCCAGCGCGGGGCCCTGGCCATCCACGAGGAGGTCGCCAAGCGCGGGCTGAAGATCGCGGTGATCGGGATCCCCAAGACGATCGACAACGACATACTGCTGGTGGAAAAGACCTTCGGTTTCGAGACCGCCTTCTCGATCGCCATCCAGGCCATCCGGGCCGCGCACGTGGAGGCCTCGGGCGCGGTCAACGGGATCGGCCTGGTGAAGCTCATGGGCCGCCACTCGGGCTACATCGCGGCCACCGCGGCCCTGGCCGAGCCGGACGTCAACTGCGTGCTGATCCCGGAGATGCCCTTCACCCTCGACGGGGACGGAGGCCTGATCGCCTGGCTCGAGCGGCGGCTCAGCCGACGCGGCCACGCGGTCATCGTCATTTCCGAGGGCGTCGGCCAGGAGTTGCTGGAAATCCATGAGAACGGACGCGATGCGTCGGGCAACGTCGTCCTGGGCGACGTCGGGCTGTTCCTGAAGCAGCGTATCTCGGAGGCGCTCAGAGACAAGGGCATCTCCCACACCCTCAAGTACATCGACCCGAGCTACATAATCCGCTCCGCCCCGGCCAACCCCAACGACTCGCTCTTCTGCGCCAAGCTGGCCCAGGACGCGGCCCACGCCGGCATGAGCGGCCGAACGGGTATGATCGTGGGCCTGTGGAACCACTTTTTCACCCACGTGCCCATGCGCGAGTCCGTGGCCGGTCGCAAGCTGGTGAACCTGGACGGCGACCTCTGGCGCTCCGTGATCGAGAGCACCGGCCAGCCGCCCACCTGGACATGATGCTATCCGGTTGAGCCCGGCTTACACTCTTTTTACAGACTTCTCACGGCATTCTGACCACCGGTTTTCTTTTCCGGGTTCCAATGGAGGCAGGTCTTGCGGCCCCGGGGCGTTGGCCGGATGCGCCCGGGCGCCGTTGATTTGCTTCATCCGGTATAATATCTTTCGACGAGGAGGTAGTCATGACCGGCTCTATCAAATTCCTTCCTGCAGCGGTGGCCGTCCTGTTCATGCTGTGCGCCTGTACGGCCGGTGCCGACCAGGTCCGGCTCACACCCGCCATGGCCAAGCCTTTCCTGCTGGCCGGCAAGAAGCAGACCACCTTTCTGAAGATCGGCCTGAGCCCGTTCATCATGAGCGACGCCAAGCGCGTGCCTGTCAACGTGGCCATCGTGCTGGACCGATCGGGTTCGATGAGCGGGCGGAAGATCCGCCGGGCCAAAGAGGCGGCCATCATGGCCGTGGACAGGCTGCACCCCGACGATATCATCTCGGTAGTGGCTTACAACCACGTGGTCGAGGTGCTGGTGCCGGCCACCAAGGTCCGCGACCGCGAGACCATCGTCAGGGGCATCAACCGGCTGTACGCCGGCGGCTCGACTGCGCTGTTCGCGGGCGTGAGCAAGGGCGCCGCGGAGATCCGCAAGTTCGCCGACCGCAACCGGGTCAACCGGATCGTGCTGCTGAGCGACGGGCTGGCAAACGTGGGCCCGAGATCGCCCGTCGCGCTGGGCGAGCTGGGCGCGTCCCTGGGCAGGGAGGGCATCGGGGTGACCACCATCGGGCTGGGCCTGGACTACAACGAGGACCTGATGACCCAGCTTGCGCTGCGCTCCGAGGGAAACCACTTCTTCGCCGCCACCGCGGCCGACCTGCGGCACGGCTTCGACCTGGAGTTCTCCATCGGCCTGCAGATCGTGGCCAAGGAGGTGCTCATCAAGGTCGAGTGTGCCAGGGGCGTGCGGCCCATCCGGGTGCTCAACGCCGAGGCGGACATCGTGGGCCAGCAGGTCACCGCGCACCTGAACCAGCTCTACTCGGGCCGGGACGCCTACCTGTTGCTGGAGGTCGAGGTCCCTTACTCGGAACCCGGGCAGATGCTGCAGGTGGCCAAGGTTGCCGTGTCCTATGCCAACATGGAGACGCGCGCGACCGACGTGGTCTCGCAGGACGTGGGCGTGCGCTTCACCGAGTCGCCCCGGGTGGTCGAGCGCAACGCGGACAAGGACGTCATGGTGGCGGTAGCCATGCACATGGCCAACGAACGCTACAAGATGGCGCTCGATCTGCGCGACCAGGGCAAGGTCGACGAGGCCCGCAGGATCCTGCGCGCCAATGCGTGGGAGCTCGATCGCAAGGGCAAGAGGTTCAACTCGCCGCAGTTGAGGGATTTCGGCGAGTCAAACAAGCGCTCCTCGGACAACCTCGACCGGAAAAAGTGGAAGAAGGAGCGCAAGCGCATGCGCGATGAGCAGCTGGAGGTCGACCAGCAATCCGAGGCATTCTGACGGAGGCGGGCCACACCCGTGCGACCGAGATTGATCGCCATCTTCCTGGTTCTCGTGCTGACGCCCATCGGGCTGCTGGCCTGGCTGGGAGTGCGCCTGGCCCATGACGAGCAACAGGCCGTCAGGGCAAGGGTCCAGGACCTGCTGCAGACCGGGCTGCGCGATACCCGCTCATCCATCGTCAAGGTGCTGGCCGAGCGCGAACGGGAGCTTTTGCGCCTGACCGACCTGCCCGCCCTCGAAGCCGAGGCCATCCGCGAGCTGGTGCGCAGAAGCGGCATCGTCCGCCAGGTGTTCGTGCTGGGGCCCGACTGCGGCCGGATCCACCCGCCGGTGGGCGGACCGCTGACGAGCTCGGAGCGGGATTTCATCGCCCGGGCCAAGCCCATTTGGCCCGACGTTGTGGGCCTGTGCCGCGGCGGCAGGCCGATGCAGGCGAGCGGAGAGGACAGAGGCGACGGACCGGCCCCCGCGCGGGCGTCGCAGGGTTGGTACGTCTGGCGCTGGGGCGGGGCCGGGGCGGATCTCGTGTTCTGGCGGCGACCGGCGGGAGGCGGGCTGGTGGGCGTGGAGCTGAACTCCATCCGGCTGCTGGCCGACATCGTCGGCGAGCTGCCCCACGCAGGCCCGGACATGCCCGGCCCGGTCCAAGGCCGGACCGCCCTGGTCGATCAGGGCGGCCGGGTGCTGTACCAGTGGGGCGACCTTCAGCCAGCGGACGACGAGCCTCCGGCCGCCGAGCTGGCCCTTGGACACCCGCTCGACTCCTGGAAGCTCGTACACCACGTTCCCGACGCGGCCGTCGAGCAGGCCGTGGGCAGCAGCGTGACCTACACGATCGTCACCTTCCTTCTCCTGGCCGGCCTGGCCCTTATGGGCCTGGCGGTCTACTTCTTCCGCCAGCAGTCGAAGCTGATGCGACAAGCAACCCAGAGGGTCAGCTTCGTAAACCGCGTCTCCCACGAGCTGCGCACCCCGCTGACCAACGTCCGCCTGTACGCCGAGCTGCTCCAGGGCCGCCTGGGAGACGCGGACGAGAAGACCCGGCGCCAGCTTGACGTGATCGTCTCGGAGAGCGGGCGGCTGAGCCGGCTGATCGCCAACGTGCTGGCATTCTCCCGCCAGCAAAAGGGATCTTTGGGCTTTCACCCCACCCCCGGCCGGGTGGACGACGTGATCCGGCTGGTGCTGGAGCACTTCGGCGCCGCGCTCGACGACAAGGGCGTGGAGGTGACTTTCGAGCCGGGCGCCGAGGCAGAGGTGCTCGTGGACGCCGACGCCCTGGAGCAGATCCTGGGCAACCTGATGAGCAACGTGGAGAAGTACGTGCCGGCCGGCGGCAAGGCCTTGATCGAGAGCCTGAGGCAAGGCGACCGGACGATCGTGCGGGTCTCCGACAACGGCCCGGGCATTCCGGCCGGGCAACTCGAAAGAGTGTTCGAGCCGTTCTTCCGCGCCAGCGACAAGCTCACCGACGGCGTCTCCGGCACCGGGCTGGGCCTGGGAATCGCCCGCGACCTGGCTCGCCTGCACGGAGGCGGCCTGAGGATCGTACCGTCTTCGAGCGGCGCCTGCCTCGAGCTCGAGATCCACACCCCGCCGCCCGTGGGGGACGGAGGTTCTTCATGAAGGTCCTGGTAGCAGAAGACGATCCCAACACCCGCACCGCCCTGGCGCAGATCCTCGAGGCCGAGGGCTACCGGGTGGCGACCGCCGCCGACGGCGAGCAGGCCCTGAAACTGTTCGCGGACGAGTCGCCCGACTTCGTCTGCCTGGACGTCATGATGCCCGGAGTCGACGGCTACGAGGTCTGCCGCCGGATACGAAAGGAGAACGCGCGCGTGCCGATAGTCTTCATCACCGCCAAGTCCGAGGAGATCGACACCGTGGTGGGGCTGGAGCTGGGCGCCGACGACTATATAACAAAACCCTTCGGCGTCCGCGAGGTGGTGGCCCGCATCCGCGCCGTCACCCGCCGCATCCGCGCCGCCCGCGAGCCCGACGGCACCGACAGACCGTTCTTCATCGGCGACCTCGAGGTTCTCCCCGCCGAGCTTCGCGCCCGCCGCGGCGACCAGGTCATCGAGCTGTCCCTTCGCGACGTGAAGATACTGACCCTGTTCGCCGACAATCCCGGCAAGGTGCTCGACCGCAACACCATCATGAACGAATGCTGGGGCCTGGATTACCTCCCCTCCTCGCGCACCCTGGACCAGCACATCTCCCAGCTCCGCAAGCGCATCGAGCTCGACCCCAAGAACCCGCAGATCATCCGCACGGTCCACGGCGCCGGCTATCGCCACGAAGGTTGATGCGTCCCCGATTCCGAACATCCTTCAACGAGCGAGCTTCAAGCAGCCCTCGTCGAGCATCTCATAGAGAATAAGTGGCGCCCCATCAGGATCAACGGCGATTTGGGAAGCCTGCGCACTATGCTCCGTTCTGTCGTCAATCGTCTGGACTTCCCAGTGGTCGTTGGCCAAGCGGGCGTACATGAGATGATAGACATTGGTGGAGTCCGAGTAGATCTGCTTGCTATAGCTTACGTGCGGAACACCACGCCGGTCGACAGCCAGTGACGCAAACGCGAATCCCCGCTCGTTTGCACCCAGGGAATCCACCTGTTGGAGTTCCCATTCGTCGTCCACGAGACGGGCGTATCGGATCTCTTCATCCACTTCATCATCGAAGACGATATGGGGGATTCCTTCGCTGTCCAGCGCAAGAGAGGTCTGTCCGCCTATGAGATCGTTGCCCACGGTCTCGGATTCCCAGGTGCTGCCCGTCCAGCGGGCGTACTTGAGCCGGTATTGGTTCAGGGTCGGGTTGATGTTGAGAATGTAGCTGATGTGAGCATGCCCTGCTGCGTCGAGGGCCAACGAGGTGTACTCGCCCACGTTCCCATCAGAGTCTGCGGTCCCGACTTCCCATCGGTTGCCCGTCCAACGTGCATACTTCAACGCTCCATTGCCTCGGTAGGCGATGTGCGGGTGGTTGTTCCCATCGACCGCAACTGATGGGTGCTTCACCACGTCTCCATCGGAGTCCACGACCAGGACATCCCATACACCCGGCGTCCCGGTTGCATACTTCAACTCCAGGCTGCTGGTGTCGCGATAGCTGATATGCGGTTCATCAGAGCCGTCGATGGCAATGGAACAGTCGTATCCGGAATCCACCGGATCGAACTCCCAGGCGCTGCCGGTCCAACGGCCATAGGTGATGGTTCCACTGTTGCCGAAACAGACATGGGGCTGGCCTTCACCACCCAGCGCCATGGCCGGCCACTGATAGCTTTCACCGCACTGCACTTCATCGATAACCCAAGGACAACAACCATCGCTGCAGAGATGGTATTCGGCAACGGTGCACAGCGAGGCCACGCATCGGTCGCCCGCGCAAGTGTTCTCCAGCACGTTCTCCTTCGGGCAAGCCACACACTCGCCCTCGCACCTGAGATGCCCCTCGCTGCAGACGCTGACGCATGTTCCCGAAATACACTCGAGGCCGAACTCGCACCCGAACCCGTCAAGGCATGGCTCACCCAAACCGCCCTGCCCGGGCAGAAAGACGTCGCATCCACCGGCCAGGACCACCGGCGCCCCCAGGCAACCCATCGCCAACCACGCGAAGACCCGTGACATCTCACCATCTCCCGACAATGGAAAACACCACTCCAGGTGCATCCGGCAACGGGTAAACCGAGGCGGACGGCTCGTCCGGCTCCGGGTCGAGCAACCACAGGACGATGCCGGTGGCAACCAGGGCTGCGCCCACTCCCGACGAGGCGTACATCAGCCCGGCCCAAGTACGGCTTGTTGTCTTGTGCTCAGGGCTCAGCGTGTCCTGGTACTCATTTGAGGCCTGGATGGAAAGTCCCATCGACACGCCCCCAAGCGCCAGCAGGCCGACGCCGCTCCAGAGGCTTACATGCCCCCACGTGTCGCAGTCAAAGGCGGACGTCGACACCTCGGGTTGCTTCAGAGATAGCTTGGTGGCTATGCGCTCGACAGCATCCAGCAGGGAGTCCTCATCGCACGCGGATTCCTGTGCCGTAGCTCTGTCCGTGGCGGCCTGCTTCAGGTCGAAGAGTATCGCTGCGACCTGGCACTTCTCGCCGATGCGCAGGATCATGGTGGACAGGGACTTCTGGGCTGCCAGCTCGCGGCCCAACTCGATCTGGCAAGACTGATCGTAACAGACTTTGTAGCTCTCCAGCTTCTGCTCGCGAAGGCGCTCCCGGATCTGGTCGCGAGGAAGGATCCTGTACCCTTCCTCGGTCAACCGAGCAGCCAGGTAGTCGATAAGGTTGCTTCTCACGTTCCGATCGATACCGGATCCCTTGTCCTCCATGTCGAACAGGGCCACGATAGGCCCATCCGCTGCATGCACCGCTCCGAAAGAGAGGATTGATCCGGCGACGATCAATACACCAACCATGCATTGGTTCCTGTGCGCCAAGTTCGCCTCCGTGACGGATAGGAAGTATGACCGACAGATAGCTACATCGCAAGGCTATTCGCGACTCGCCCCTGGGGACGACCCCGTCCCTCTCACGAGTTCGATGGTGATGGACAGCGGCGAATCCCGACGGGTCCCCAGCACCACCGACGTCCCCTTCCGTGTCACGTCGTAGCCCAGGGACGGGTTCGCGCTCGATCGCAAGCTAGTCGATACCCGCCAGCCCCGCTCCAAAGGGCAACCGGAAGGATGACTTGTCCACGGTGGCCGACCAGGGGAAGAATGCCCCTTCCAGATGGAAGCCGTGGTAGAGGATCCGGTCCGCACCGTCGGGCCAGAACCACTGGGCCAGGTAACCCGCGCCGATGTCCCATCTGCGGTCGTGCAATCCGTTGAACCCCTGCAGGGGGTTGAGCCCGACGCGAAAGTGGACCATGTCGGCAGAGTCGCTCTCGGCGACGCCGCCACCCTCCTGCGGCACGGGGATCGAGCCGTGGGCGCTGACACCACCCACCTCGATCCTTACAGGGATGGATGCGTAGGGCACGAGACACGCCCCTGAGCCTGCGCATCCGCACGCCCAGACAAGGCCGAAGACGGCGAAAACGGCAAGACCCACCGGAGCCGTTCGGGGTATTGTTCCGAGAGATTCCTTTCGCATCGTCCACATCAGTATTTCCTACACGACCAGCGTGAAGGTGGTGCCCTGGGGGCCGGTGGTGAAGGTCACCTGGCCGCCGCGGGTCTGGGCGACCGCCTGGACTATGGCCAGGCCCAGGCCGGTGCCGCCGGCGTCGCGTTCGGTGGTGAAGAAGCGGTCGAAGATTTTTTTCTGGTTGGCCTGGCTGATGCCGGGGCCGTGGTCGCGGACCGAGATGGACAGGCGATTAGCTTCGCTTCTGGCGGTAAGTTCGATCTTTTCTTCGCCGACGTGGCGGGCGGCGTTGTCGAGCAGGTTGCGGACGGCGGATTCCAGGTGGTCGGCGTTGATGACTACGTGCTCGGGAGCGGCGCTGGTGTCGAGCACGACCCGGTCGCCGTATCCGGCCGTGATGCGTTCGAGGAAGGGGCGGATCTGAAGCTCGTCGCTGGATTCCGGGGCGGACTGGATGCGGGCAAGCTCCAGCAGGCGGACCACCAGGCGTTCCATGCGGGCGGCGTCGGCCTGGATGTTTTTCAGGAACTTTTCGCGCTGGGCCGCGGGCATGCCGGAGGCTTCCTCGCGCATCAGCTCGGCCGCGCCCTGGATGGAGGTGATCGGCGACTTGAGCTCGTGGCTGACGTTGGCGGCGAAGTCGGCGATGTAGTCGGCCCGGTCGGAGAGCTGGGCGGCCATGGTTTTGATGGAGGCTCCCAGGTCTTGGATCTCGGCCGGTACTGTTCCCCCGGGTGCCAGCGAAAAGGTGCGTTCACCCCGGGCGATTGACGTGGCGGCCGCGGTGATGTGGCGCAGCGGTTTCGTGATCCGCCTGGACAGGAACAGGCTGACCAGGACGGTCAGAAGCACGCTGACGCCGAGCGCGATCAGCAGCGGGCGGCGGCTGAGCCAGGCCGCCTTGATGGGATCCATGGCCGTGCGCGACATCCAGACCGCGCCGAGCACCTTGCCGTCCGAGAAGACCGGAGTGGCGGTGAACACCCGCACGTCCCCGCGCCGCGAGATGCTGGCGAAGTCGGGTTTCGGTTCGTCCGAGAGCCGCTCCCTGGTAACGGCCGAGTAGCGACCGGCGAGCGCGCCCCGGATCTCGGTCAGGTCGGCCAGGCAGGCGCCGAGCCAGGTGCCGGTCGAAGCCACCACGCAGCCCTCGGCGTCCAGCACCCTGGCGCTGGTCAGGTTGAAGATCTTGGCTCGATCCAGCATGGATTTCATTTTTGAGCCGGCCCGCCACGCCGGGCCCGCGGATCGGGCGGAGTAGTCCACAGGCTCGGGGACCCGGGGAAGGATCTCGTAGTCGTCTCCCAGCACCGGGTTGATCGGCGCGTAGAACTCGTCGGTGGCGTGGTCGGGTCTGATGCGGGGGATGCGGTCTTCGGGTATGCCCAGCTCTTCCATGAGCAGGCCCCGGTACGCTTCTCCGATCAGGACCGACTCGGCGATCAGCTTGGTCTCGGTCTGTCTGACGAGCTGCGACTGGTAGAGCCGCAGGGACAGGAATGCCACGATGGGCACCAGCAGGACCAAGGAGTTGACTCCCAGCAACAGCCAGCGGACGCTGGCGCCTCGCCTGGGGCTTGTAGCGGCCGGCACCGGGTCAGGTCCTTATGCGGTAGCCGAGCCCGTAGACGGTCTCGATCGGGTCGTCGGCCCCGGCCGCGGCCAGCTTCTTGCGGATCCGCCGAACGTGGGAGTCGATCGTGCGGTCGGTGATCGCGTGGCCTACCCCGTAGGCCCGGTCGGTGAGCTCGTCCCGGGTGTAGACCTTGCCGGGCATGCCCATCAGTGCCTGCAGCAGGGCGAACTCGGTCACGCTCAGCTCGACCTCGGACCCGCCCCAGGTGCAGCGGTGGCGATCGGCGTCCAGCACCAGCTCACCCAGTTTTTTGATTTTCGATTCGTCGGATTCCCGGGCTTCGCCGGATTTCGTACGGCGCAGCACTGCCTTGACCCTGGCCACCAGCTCGCGCGGGCTGAACGGCTTGGTTACGTAGTCGTCGGCGCCCAGCTCCAGGCCCAGCACCCGGTCGATCTCCTCGTCGCGGCTGGTCAGAAAGACGATCGGCAGGTTCGCCCGCGCGCGGATCCGGCGGCACACCTCGAGCCCGTCCTGCTCGGGCATGATGATGTCCAGCACCACCAGGTCGACGTTATCAAGCTCGACGACCTCGAGCGCCCGCGCCCCGTCGGCCGCCTCGATCACCCGGTAGCCGGCCTTTTCGAGGGCGTAGCGAACCACCTCGCGGATGTGTCCGTCGTCGTCGGCTACGAGCACGGTCGCCACTGGCGGAGTCTCCTGCGGTGAGGCGTTGCGGAATTTGAACATTCAGAACATTCAGAATGTCGACTTGTCAAGGTCTGCGTAGCCACAGCAGGGCCAGTAACATTAGTAACCCAATGGCGGCCCACTGCTCGGGCTCGGGGACGGAGGAGCCGAAGAAGGCCTTCTGGGGATAGGCCAGGTGACTGACCCCCTTCACCTGCGGCACGGCCACGTCCGCATCATCGGCCTGGCCCGAAGGATTCACCGCCTCCCGGGCCACGGCCACGAACGAGGTCCATCGTGTGACCAGCTTGTGCTCCAGGCCGAGCACGATCACCTCTTCCTCGAGCTTCTCCCGGCGGTCCTGGCCGGCGGCCGGGTCCATGAAATCGATCATCCGGTCCTCGATCTGGCCGCGGGCCCACAGGACGTCCAGGGCCTGGCCCGAGGGGTCGTCGGCCGGCAGCTCGACCTCCAGGGGAAGCTGCACGGCCTTCCCTGCGATCCTGCCGTGCACGGTCAGGCGGGCGGCGCCCGGCTCGTCGTAGCGCACGAGGATGCGCAGGCGCTCGCCCATGAATAGATCGGGCAGCCTGGCCGGGGTGGGATCGGAGAAGGACGCGCCCTCCCAGGCGAGGCGCACGTCGGTCAGGTAGGGCGCGTCCAGGCGCTCGGCCAGCTGGTCGGCGGCCTTTTCGGGATCCTCTTCGGGACGCACGAAGCGGGCAGCCCCGCGGCCGGCCCGGGCCATCTCGCTCAACAGGTAGCGGTTGACAGCGTTGCCGATGCCGAACGAGAACAGCCGGGCCGTACCGCGCCGCTGTCGGATCAGCCTGACGATGTCGGCGTCGTTGCCCACGTACCCGTCGGTCAGGAACACCACGATGCGCAGGGCGCCCGGGACGGGCTTGGGATCGAGGGCCGCCCGGATGCCGGTCGTCATCTCGGTGCCGCCCGATCCGGACAGGGAGTCGATGAACTCCAGGCCCCGCCTGATGTTTTTTTCGGTTGCCGGCAGGGGCGTCTCGGCAAATCCGGAGGCGGTGTGCGAGAAGCGGATGATCCGAAACCGATCGGTCGGCCGCAGGTTGGCGAGCGCCTGGCGCATGAAGCGTTTGGAGGTGTCCAGGGGCACGCCGTGCATGGAGCCGGAGCAATCCAGCACGAACACCATCTCGCGCGGGGTGATCTTCGAGGCCGCGGCCCTGGCCGGCGGTTCGATCAGGACGCTCAGCACCCCCTTTCCGTTCCTCGCCCAGGTGGTCACCCCGGCGGTGACTTTCTTTCCTGCCAGGGCGTAGGCGAGCACGAAGTCCTGGTTGTCGATGGTGCGGCCCGCGGCCAGCCGGATCAGGCGCTTGCCCACCCCTTTCTCGTGCACGTCGATCACGTGGGAGTTGGAGTCCATCCACCGGACCGGCATGCCCGCGTCCAGGTGGACCTCGATCCCCACCCGCTCGGGGTCGACGGAGTCCGGCGGGGCCACCGGAGCTGAGGCCGGAAGGTTCCACTGTCCGAGCTCGAGCGGCTCTGGCTCTCCCTCGGCTCCGCGTTTTTCTGGCACGTAGCGCGGCCCGACCACCATGGGGAAGTGATATCGAAAAACCCCGTCGCGCTTGGGCACCGCGTGGGCGTAGCGCAGCTCGATCAGGATCCTGTCGCCGGGCATCAGGTTGGCCACCTGCTGGGTGAACACGTCAGGCCGGTGCTGGGTCAACAGCGCGGCCTGCTTGCCCTCGGCCTTGGCCTGCTCGAAGACCTGCTCGGCCTCTTCCTTGCGTTTGATCTGCGCTTCGATCACCCGCTGGCCGATGCGCATGCGCATGGCGTAGACGGCCGCGTCTGGCGGCAGCGGAAACACATAGCGCGCGTGCATGGGCTTTTCGTGGGGGTTTGTGAAGGTCTGGGTCAGCTCCACGGTGGCCACGTCGCCGTGGATGTACGCCTTCATGTCGGTCTTGAGCAGCGGGCAGGTCACGACCCGCCCGTCGATCTCGCCCTCGATCATCCCACCCGGTAAGGGGTCGTCCTGGATCGCTGTCGCGGGATCCCCGGCCGCCGAAAGCGGCAGCAGGAGCACGAGGGCGAACACCATTTTTTCGATTTTGTTCATGGCTGATCCTCCCGTTTTTCGTGGTTGGGGCTGGAGACAATGTCCAGCGCGGCGAACAGAGCCGCGTCGAATTCCGCGCACCTGGCGGGTTCGTCCTGGCAGGCCTGCCAGGACGTGATCCGCTCGAGCTGGGTCCAGGCGGATCCCGGCGAGCCGATCCAGCGCCAGACAACCTCGGAGATGGTCGAGGCGGTTTGGCCGTGCTGGCCGACGAAAGAGGCCTCGACGCGCCAGGCCCGGCCGTCGGGGCCGGTGCTGCGCCAGAGCACGGACGGGATCGGGCCGGGGCGCACTCCCAGTCGTTCGACCGTGTGCCCGGCGCCGATCAGGCAGCGGTCCGGGCCGTGCATGTGCCGCAGGGGGGCTCCGGTGCGCACCAGCACGGCGGTGTGCGCGATCCCGTCTTCCCGCCGATAGGTGCGCTTGTCGGCCCGGCCGCCGAAGCGTTCGAAGTAGGTTTTTTCGATCTCGCTCAACTCCGCTCCGCTGCCGAGCCAGGGGCCCAGGTGGGCGGGCAGGGCGGCGCCGCGCACCGCGCTGGATACGTCGACCGGGTGGGCCGGCGCGGCCGCGATGGCCAGGCCGGCCAGAGAGAAGATCGTCGCGCACGCCAGGGCCCGGCGCGGCCCGGGTCGCCTGGTGGCTTGGGATCGCTTCGGGGCGTCGGGGGGTGCCAGGCCTGTTCGGTCCGGCCAGCGGGCGGCCAGGGACAGCAAGGGGATCGCGCCCAGGGCCAGGGCGATGAGGCCCACCAGCGAGTGCCACGGCTCGGCCATGACCGGCAGGCCGGAGCCGACCCCGACGAACAGGACCACGATCCGGACCGTGTTGGACAGCAGGGCGCCCGCTCCGATGGCCGTCCCGGCCGCGACCGCGCGGCCCGGGCCCAGTCGCCGCCGGCAGGCCACGGCCGTGGCGAGCGCTCCGAGAAGCATCAGGCCCTGGGCGCCGCTGCACGGCAGGTCCACCGCCAGGCTCATCCCGTCGCGCACCAGCAAGGTGCCGTGCAACTGGAGCCCCTCTGCGAACGGCGCCAGCAGCCCGTGGGCGACCGCGGCCGAGACCAGCCTGAGGGGATAGCCGAACAGGCGCTGGAGGATCTGCTCGACGGGCAGCGAGAAGGCGAACAGGGCGGCCAGCGCCGCCGGGTGCACCGCCCAGCGCCTCCGGTCCAGGCCCAGAGCCAGGCCCAGCGCTGCCACGTCGAACACCAGGGCCAGCGCCCCGATCACGTTGATAGCCAGCACCCGGCCGGCTAGCCGCACCAGGGCGGTGGCGCCCACCAGCAACAATGCGACCCGCACGGCCCGCGGCCGCGGTCCGGCCGGGCCTCCGGCCGGGCCGGAGGCCCGGCCGGACAGTACCGACCGGACCGCGAGCGCCAGGCATGCTGCCGCCACCCAGGCTCCGCTGGAGTCCCAGGCGGGATCCGTCCAGGTGGTCACCAGCCAGCGCAGAGGCTCGACCAGCAGCGCCAGCAACCCGGGCGCCGCCACCAGCACCACCACCGCCCGCGGGCCCGACAGCCGTCTCAGCGCTTGAAAACCGGCGTTCATGCCTCCATCGGACCAGAACGATTTGCGCTCATGTTCGAACGGTCGCGGAAGGGTCGAGGAAGACCCGTGCAGGACCCGTGCAGGCCCCCACCCGGTCGGGCCGGAATACTGTGGCTCTGTGTCTTGACATGTGCGGCCGCCTTCTCTATACCGTATCGATATCAGGTACGCTCATTCCCTGGAGGGATCCATGCAAGAGTTGATAAATCGCGTCATCAACATCCTGTTCAAGCCCGTGGACGAGTGGAAGAAGATAAGGGGCGAGACCTGGACCATCCAGAACCTGTTCATCAAGTACGCCCTGATCCTGGCCGCCATCCCGGTGGTGGCCGGGTTCATCGGCCATGCCCTGATCGGCGCGTCCGTGCTCGGGGTGACCATACGCTACCCGATCGGCAACACTATCCTGTGGATGGTCCTGCAGTACGTGTTTTCGCTGGGCGCCACCTTCGCGGTGGCCGCCATCATGGACGCCCTGGCGCCGACCTTCGGGGCCAACAAGGACCTGCTCACCTCGCTCAAGGTGGTGATCTTCTCCTGGACCGCCTCCTGGGTGGGCGGCGTCTTCATGCTCATCCCGACCCTGTCTCCGCTGGCCATGCTGGCCGGGATCTACTCCCTGGTGCTGCTGTACTTCGGCATGAAGGGCATCCGCAAGGTGCCGGCCGACAAGCTGGTCGGATACTACGTGACCACCCTGGTGTGCGCCCTGGTGCTGTTCCTGCTGGTCGGCATCCTGGTCAGCGCCATCGCCCTGCCGTCCGTGGGCGCCTCGGCCGCGTCCATGACAACCGAGGTTTTGCGCGGCCTGTCCCGCTGAGCCTTTCGGGAGTATCCATGAGGATTATCAAGGCTGCGAGCATCGCGGTGGCCGTTCTCGCCCTGGCGTTCGCGGCCGGCGCGCGGGAGTTGAAGTTCCCCCGGCCGGAAATCGAGCAGTGGACGATGCCCAACGGGATGGACGTCGTCTTCCTCGGGGTCCACAAGACCCCGGTGGTCACCGTCCAGGTCTGGTACCACGTCGGATCCAAGGACGAGCCGCGCGAACGGCGCGGCTCGGCCCACATGTTCGAGCACATCATGTTCAAGGGCACGAAGCACGTGCCTCCCGAGGAGCACGCCCGGCTGCTGGATCGGCTCGGAGGCAGCATCAACGCCTTCACCGCGGAGGACATGACCGCCTACCACGACACGGTGCCCAGGCAGTACATGGACTTCGCCATGCAGCTCGAGGCCGAGCGCATGCGACACCTGTTGTTCCTGGAAAAGACGATCGACACCGAGCGCGAGGTGGTCAAGGAGGAGATCCGCCAACTCGAGAACAACCCGATCGCCAAGGCGTTCGTCCGTTTTCGCGAGTTGGCCTTCAAGCGGCATCCCTACGGCTGGCACCCGGGCGGTTACATCGAGGATCTGGACAAGACCACCCCTGCGGACCTGGAAAAATTCTACAATACGTACTACCAGCCCAACAACGCCACCCTGATCGTGGTGGGCGACGTCACCCGGCAGGAAGTCAGCAAGAGCGCCCGGCGCTGGTTCGGCGCCATCCCCAAGACCGCCGAACCACCGCGCCCGTCGCTGGACTATCCCGAGCCCGAGCAGAACGAGTTGCGCAAGGAGCAGGTCGAACCGGGCCAGATCGGGGTGATCATCGGAGGGTACAAGGTCCCGGCCGCCAGCCACGACGACATGTATCCGCTGCAGGTGCTGGCCAACATCCTGAGCGAAGGCGACTCGTCGCGGCTGCACCAGCGCATCGTCCGCAAAGACAAGGTCGGCGTGTTCGCCGGGGTCTACCTGCAGCAGTTCGAGGAGCCCGGCCTGATGCTGGTCTTCGGCGCCCACCTGGCGCCCGACCAGGCGGCCAAGGTGGAGGCGGCCCTGCTGGACGAGGTGGCCGGGTTGCAGAAGACCGTGGTCGGCGCCAAGGAACTGCAGAAGGCCAAGAACCAGTTGGCCGCCCGGTTTGTCTACGGGCTGCAGAAGGTGACCGGGCTGGCCTGGCAGATCGGCGCGTCTGCGATCATGACCGGTGACGCCAAGGCCTGGCTGGACGACTACGAGAAGATCCTGGCCGTCTCGGCCGAGGACGTGCAGCGGGTGGCCCGGGCCTACCTGAAGCCGGAAAGGCTGACCCTGGTGGCGGTTCCACCGGGCGGCAAGGCAGGCGAAGGGGGAGGTGCGAAATGAGCCGCTCGCCGACGAGCCGCATCTGGTTGGTGTGCCTGGTCTTCCTGCTGGGGCAGGCGGGCTGCAAGCCGTCGGGAGGCGGGAAGGGATCGCCCGACGCCGCCGCGCCGCAGCAGACCGACAATGACCGACCACGGCCCGAGCACGATCCATGGGCCGGTCGCGACGACCTGATAAAGTCGCCGCCGGCCGCCGAGCCCAAGCCGGTCAACTTGCCGGAGGTCACTCGTTTCGAGCTCGAGAACGGGTTGAAGGTCAGGGTGGTCTCGGACCACGCCTGGCCGCTGGTGAACTTCCACATGGTGGTGCTGGGCGGCTCGAATGAGGAGCCGTGCTCACTGCGGTCGCTGTCAGACTTCACCGCCGCCATGCTGACCAAGGGCACGGCCGCCCGCAGCGCCGACCAGATCGCCGAGACCATCGACTTCGTGGGCGGATCGCTGGACGCCTGGGTGGACCTGGACGGTACCCATATTTCCTGCCAGGTGCTGTCCAAGGACGTGTCCACCTGCCTGACCCTGATGCCGGACGTGGTCGTGCGCCCCACCTTCCCGGTCAAGGAGATGGGCACGGTGCGCGACCGCTTGATCACCTCGGTCAAGCAGGTCCGCGACATCGACCGACTGCTGGCCGGCGAGCACTTCGACAACCTGCTGTGGGGCGAAGACCACATCCGCGGCTGGCCCAGGACCATCAAGAGCGTCAACGCCATCACGCGCAAGGACCTGGTATCCTGGCACCTGGCGCGCTTCAAGCCCGACAACGCCCTGCTGGCCATGGCCGGCGACGTGGACCCGGCCGCAATACAGGGCCAGCTCGCAAAGAGCTTCGGCGGCTGGAGGGCGGGTGAGGTGCCGCCGGAGAAGACACACGCGGAGCCGAGCAGGAAGGGGGTGAGGATCCGCCTGGTGGACAAGCCCGACCAGACCCAGACCCAGATCCGGGTGGGCCATCTGGGAATCGCCCACGCGGATCCCGACTACCTGCCGGTCGTGCTGATGAACTACACCCTGGGCGGAGGAGCCTTTTCCTCGCGCCTGATGAAGGTGGTGCGGGCCGAGGGCGGCAAGACCTACGGGGCCAGGTCCTCTTTCGAGGCCAGCAGAAAGCGCGGCGCTTTCTCGGCCTCGACCTTCACCCGCAACGCGGAGACGGTGGCCACCTTGAAGCTGGTGCTCGGAGAAATAGAAAAAATGCGTAAGGAGGGGCCCACCGAAAAAGAGCTGGCCGACGCCAAGTCCAACCTGGCCGGCAAGTACCCGATGAAGTTCGAGACCGCCGAGGACGTGGCTTCCGCCGTGTTGCTGGCCGAGCTGCACGGCCTGGGCGAGGACCACGTGCGGGAGTTTCCGGTCCGGGTGGCCGCGGTGCCCATGATCGAGGTCAAGCGGGCCGCCGCTGCGCACCTGCGGCCGGACAACGCAGTCGTGGTGCTGGTGGGCAAGGCATCGGACGTGGAGCCCCAGCTCAAACAGGCCGGCATGGAGTACGAGAAGGTCGGCTTCCTGGAGCCCACCACGGCCACCGAGCGCAAGGCCAGGAAGGCCGAGCTCGAGGCCCCGGCTGACCCGGAGCGCACGGCCGGGGGCAGGCGACTTTTAGACCTGGCCCTGGTCGCCAAGGGCGGCGCGGATGAGTTGAAGGCCGTGCGCGACATCCTGATCAAGGGCAAGGGCACGATCGCGGCCCAGGGGCAGAAGTTCGAGGCCCAGGTGACCGGCTGGTTCGCGGTGCCGGACAGGCGCAGGGTGGACATCCAGATCCCCATGGGCACCATCACCAACGTGGTGACCCCCGACGGAGCCTGGGGCGGGATGGGCTCGATGATACGCGACGCGCCCGCCCAGGTGGCCGAGGAGCAGCGCGCCTCGTTCTGGCGCCACAAGGACCTGATCCTGCTGCGCCACCGCGAGTCCGCAGACCTCTACGTCCAGGCCCGCGACCCGGTTCAGCAGGGCGGCAAGTCCTACGACGTGGTCGAGATCCGCAAACCCGACGGCAGCCTGCGCACCCTGATGTGGCTGGACTCCAAGACCCACATGCTGGCCCGGCTCGAGTACGAGAAGAAGGGCGAGAAGGCCTTCGAGACCTACGACGACTACCGTCCGGTAGAGGGCCTGATGATGGCCTTTACGCAGCGCCAGGAAGGCGGCGGCTCGTCCGTCGAGCTCACCCTGAGCGAGATCAAGATGAACTCCGGCATCCCAGAGGCCACCTTCAACCGTCCCGTGGCCACGGACGTCACACCTCCCAAATAGGAGGATTCCCATGGCCGACGAACAGAGTTCTCCGAAAAAGAGGGTGGGATTCATCGGCTGGCTCAAGCGCCTGCTCCTGCTGGTCGTGCTGGTGGCCGCGGGCGGGGCGGGCTTCTGGTACTACCAGATGGAGCGCGAGGCCGAGATCCTGCAAGGGATCATCGAGCGGTTGACCGCCGAGGCCCGGGTGGCCGACGTCTGGGTCGAGGAGATCACGAAGGACGAGGCCGGCGGTGCGGAGTACCTGAAGCTCAAGATCCTTCAGTACGACGTGGACGGCAAGCCGCTTCAACCGGTCTACTGCACCTTCTCGCTCAATAACGTGATCCACTTCGAGGCCCTGGTGATCCGGCTGAACGACGAGGTGGTCAAGGGAGGCGAGGGCAAGAGCATCCACCTGTTCAGGCGGGCCTTCGCCCTGGACGATAACGGCAACACCTACGAGGCCTGCGTGCTCAACAAGCCCGACGAGGTGCCCGACGGCTACCGGCTGGCCGGCGGCGATCCCAGGGCGCGCGAGATCGAGCGGCGCCACTGGCGCTCGTTCTGGAAGTACGCCCTGGACGAGGAGCGCCGCCAGGCCGCCGGGGTCAAGAACGCGCAGATCGAGGCCCCGGCCACCCGCTTCGTGCCCGACAAGATATACCAGCTGCGCCTGGAGGCCGATGGCGGCCTGTACATCAAGGCCAGCCCGGTGCCCGAGATCCTCAAGGGCGAGCACGTCAGGATCCACGCCCCGAAGAAACCGGAAGGCACGCCCTGAACGAGGCCGAACGTAGATGAAAAGATCCATCGCCGTGTTCGGAGGCAGCTTCAACCCGCCCGGGCTGCACCACCGGGCCGTGGCGGAGATGCTGTCGGCGCACTTCGACGAGGTGCTGGTGGTGCCCTGCGGGCCGCGGCCGGACAAGCCGGTCACCAACGACGTGCCTCCGATCTACCGGGCGGCAATGGCCGAGATGACCTTCCGGGGGCTTCCCGAGGTGCGGATCGAGCTGTTCGACCTGGAGGAGGGCACCTTCACCCGCACCTGGGAGCTGGAAGAGCGGTTCTGCGAGCAGGGCGAGCTATGGCACGTGGTGGGCACCGACCTGGTGGCCGGCGGCGGGCGAGGGGAGTCGGTCATCCAGCGCGAGTGGGCCAGGGGGCCGGAGATATGGCGGCGGCTCAACTTCGCCGTGGTCCGGCGGCCGGGCTTCGACCTGGACCCGGCCGACCTGCCGGAGCACAACAGGCTGTTCGATCTGTCCGCGCCGGGGTCCTCGTCGAACATCCGCGATAGGGTGTTCGGCCGCCGCCCGATCGACGGGCTGTTGTCCGACGAGGTCGCGGCCTACATCCAGCGCCACGACCTGTACCGCGGCATGCGCCCGCCGCTCACCACCCGGTTTTTCCTCGAAGAGATCCGGCCGTTGATGGTCGCCGATCCCTGGAACTCCCGCGCACGGGCGCTGGCCGATAAGCTGGGCTCCGTAAAAACGAAAGAACCCAACCTGATCGTGGTGGTGGGCGGCGACGGGACCATGCTCAGGGCCATCCGGAGCGAGTGGCGGAGACGGGTGCCGTTCTACGGCCTCAACACCGGCCACATGGGCTTCCTGCTCAACGACAGGCCGCCCTCTGACTACCTCGGCGAGGACCTGGTGCTCGAGCAACTGCCCCTGCTCGCTGTCGAGACCGAGGGCGCCGATGGCGCTACGAGCACGGCCCTGGCCTTCAACGAGGCCTGGGTGGAGCGGGCCACCGGCCAGACGGCCTGGTTGAGGGTGACGGTCGACGGCCGGCAGCGCCTGCCGAAGCTGATCGCGGACGGGGCCCTGATCGCCACCGCGGCCGGGTCGACCGCGTACGCCCGGGCCATGGGAGCCCACCCCGTGCCTCTCAATACCCCGGTGCTGCTGCTGGTGGGCTCCAACGTGTTCAACCCATCGTTCTTCAAGCCGGTGGTGCTGCCGCTGGACTCGACCGTGGAGCTGACCACCCTGGATCCCCAAAAGCGCCCCTTGCAGGGCTATATCGACGGCGTCTCCCAGGGGGAGGTCCGCAGCATTCGCGCCCGGGTGAGCCGGACCGCGGCCGTGGAGCTGGCCTTCGACCCGGGCCACGACCCGGCCGAGAAGCTGGCCCGGATCCAGTTCCCCCTGGACGGCTGGCAGTAAAATAGGGGGGATCGAGGAATGAAATTCGTCCGTGTCGCCGCCGCGGTGCTCAACCAGACCCCCCTGGACTGGGAGGGAAACAAGGCCCGCATCCTGTCCGCCATCGCGGCTGCCCGCGAGCAGCGGGCCACGGTGCTGTGCCTGCCTGAGCTGTGCATCAGCGGCTACGGCTGCGAAGACGCCTTTCTGTCCCGGCACCTGGCCCGGACGGCGCAAGAGGTCCTGGCCGAGATCCTGCCAGCCACGCGCGGGATGGTGGTCTCGCTGGGCCTGCCGGTGCTGCACCGCAAGGCGCTGTTCAACACGGCCTGCCTGGCCGTGGACGGCCGGGCTCGAGCCCTGGTGGCCAAGCGCTTCCTGGCCGGGGAGGGGATCAACTACGAGCCGCGCTGGTTCGAGCCCTGGCCCGTGGGCGCCCGCGCCACGGTGGATCTCTGCGGCGAGCGCGTGGCGCTGGGCGACCTGGTGGTGGACTGCGGGGGGCTCAGGGTAGGCTTCGAGATTTGCCAGGACGCCTGGGTCGCGGACCGCCCGGCCGGCGAGCTGTCCGCCCGCGGGGCGGACGTGATCCTCAATCCCAGCGCATCCCACTTCGCCTTCGGCAAGGCCGAGGTGCGCCGCCGCCTGGTGCTGGAAGGCTCGCGGGCCTTCGGCGTCTCCTACGTATACGCAAACCTGCTGGGCTGCGAGGCCGGCCGGGTCATCTACGACGGCGGCGCCCTGATAGCCTCGGGCGGAAAGCTGCTGGCCGCGGGCCCGCGCTTCTCCTACGCCGACGTGCAGGTGACCAGCGCGGTCATCGAGCTGGACGCCGCCTGCTCGCCGGACCTCCAGGACGCCGGGGAGGGACGGGTGGTCGTCCCCTTCGACCTTCCGCAGATCGAGCCCGAGCGCGGCGAGCCCGAAAGACCCGGTTTTCCTGATTGGGAGCAGGGCCAGCACCAGAAAGAGGAAGAATTCACCCGGGCGGTGGCCCTGGCCCTTTTCGACTACCTGAGGAAGAGCCATTCGCGGGGATTCGTGGTCTCCCTCTCCGGCGGGGCCGACTCGTCCGCGGTCTCGTGCCTGGTGGCCCTGATGATACGCCTGGGCACAGCCGAGATCGGCCGAGCGGAGTTCCTGGCCAGGCTGCCCGGCGGCGATCGTTTTTCTGAGATTGGCGAACCCGAGGACATCGTGAAGGGTCTTTTGACCTGCGTCTACCAGTCAACCGTCAACTCCTCGCAGATCACCCGGGACGCGGCCCGGGGAGTGGCGGCCGCCATCGGCGCGGAGTTCATCGAGTTCGATGTGGACGACCTGGTCCAGCGCTACGTGGACATGGTCTCGGCCGCCGAGGGCCGCCCGTTGACCTGGGAGCGCGACGACGTGGCCCTGCAGAACATCCAGGCCCGGGCCCGGGCGCCCGGGGTGTGGATGCTGGCCAACCTGAGATCGGCCCTGCTGTTGGCCGCCTCGAACCGCTCCGAGGCCGCGGTGGGTTACGCCACCATGGACGGAGACACCTGCGGCGGCCTGAGCCCGATCGCGGGCATCGACAAAGCTTTCTTGCGAAAATGGCTGCGCTGGCTCGAGAAGACCGGCCCCGAGGACGCGGGCCCCTTCCCGGCCCTCGCCGCGGTCAACGCCCAGCAACCGACCGCCGAGCTGCGCCCCCTGTCCGAGGGCCAGACCGACGAGCAGGACCTGATGCCCTACGACCTGCTCGACGCCATCGAGCGCGCCGCCATCCGCGACAAGCGCTCCCCGCTGGAGGTTTTTCAATTGATGCGCTCGTCACACCCGCAGTACGAGCCCGGGCAACTGGGCGTCTGGGTGGAGCGTTTTTTTGAGTTATGGTCCCGCAACCAGTGGAAGCGCGAGCGCTACGCACCGTCCTTCCATCTGGACGACGAGAACCTGGACCCCAAGACCTGGTGCCGCTTCCCGATCCTCTCGGGAGGCTTCGAGCGCGAGCTCGAAGACCTGCGCGAGCACCTGGACTCGCTCTGACCCCGAGGAGCACACCCTTGCCCTTCACCTACGAGTACCCCCGCCCGGCCCTGACAGTCGACTGCGCGGTGTTCGGGATCGACGAGGACGACCTCGAGGTCCTGCTCATCCGGCGAAAGTTCAAACCCTTCGAGGGCGAGTGGGCCCTGCCGGGCGGCTTCGTGAACCTGGACGAGACCCTGGAGCACGCCGCCCGCCGCGAACTCGCCGAAGAGACCGGCCTGGGGCGCGTGTTCCTCGAACAGCTCCACACCTTCGGCGATCTTGACCGCGACCCCCGCGAACGGGTGGTCACCGTGGCCTACTACGCCCTGGTCAATCTCCGCGACCACCGCGACCACCGCATCCAGGCAGCCACCGACGCCCGCGAGGCCGCCTGGTTCCCGGTGGCCGAGGCCCGCGGCCTGGCCTTCGACCACGACCGCATCCTGGACATGGCCCTGACCCGCCTCAAGGGCAAGGTCCGCTACCAGCCCATCGGCTTCGAGCTCCTCCCCCGTAGCTTCACCTTGTCCCAGCTCCAGCACATCTACGAGACCATCCTCGATACCCCGCTCGATAAGCGCAACTTCCGCCGCAAGGTCCTCGCCACCGGCCTCCTGAAACCCACCACCGAGGTAGAAAAAGACGTCGCCCACCGCGCCGCCCGCCTATACCGCTTCGACAAAAAGAAATACCGCCAACTCAGCAAGAAAGGCTTCCTGTTCGAAATATGAGGGGATCAGGCTTCGCGTTCCTCCCGCTCCAGCGCCTTGACGACCTTCCCCACGGTGGTGGGGGTAGGGACGGTCTTCCCCCGTTCCAGCCGGTTCAGGGTTTCGTGCCGGATCCCCGCTCGTCGGGCCAGTTCCTTTATTTTAGTCGCCTTTCCGGAATCAGGCCCAGAGGATCGGCACGTCGTAGGGTTCGAGCTTTCGATCGTGTGTGACCAGGGTCAGGCCCTCCGCGCGTGCTTGGGCGACCAGCATCCGGTCGAACGGATCGGAGTGGTGCGGCGGCAGGGCCGCTGCCGCTTCGGCGTGGGAAAATGTGATGGTGAGTTTGGAAAAGCCGCTGTCCTCGACGCCCGACTCGAGGGTGTCCGGAAGATCGAGTTTTCCAAGGAACGCTTTGATGGCCGCCTCCCAGGCGGAAGCCGCGCTGACGAACACCAGGTCTGCCTGGGTGATGGCGGATCGGGCGGGCTGCTGCAGTCGCGGGTCGTCGGCACGCCACCACAGGAACACGTGGGTGTCGAGCAACAGGCTATTCGTCTTCACGGGAACGTCCCTCGAAGGCTGCCTGGAGATCGGCCGGAAGGGGCTCGTCGAAGTCGTCGGCGATACGTATCTTTCCTTTCCAGCCGCCCGGCTTGCGTGGCCTTGTGGGCCTGGACAGCGGAACCAGTCTGGCCTTCGGAACACCCGCCTTGGCTATGACGATCTCCTCGCCGGCTGCGGCCCGGTCCACCAGGATCGAGAGAGATGTCTTTGCCTCGTAGAGGTTGTAGACATGGTCGGGCATGGAGCGCCTCCGTTGGTCAATCTTGACCAACAATGGCTATTTGGTCAAGATCTAGTTTGGGGGACGGAGCTTCTGAATAGATCTCAGAATATTGATGTTGCTGTGTTCAATCCGTTGGAATTCTGAGGGGATGTGTTCTCGTGGGGCCAGTATGTGACCGGGATCACGGGATTTTGCGGGACAAGGCGGTGTGGCATGCGAGTTGCTTCAGGCACAGCACTGATGCAGTATGTCCGTTTTCGCGAAATGGGTCTGGCGACCCGATGATGAGGGCTTTCACGCCCTGAAGGAGGCGCCCATGCGCTCGATGAGGATGATGGGATTCGTCTTGCTGGCAGGTCTGCTGGTGTTTTCGTGCTTTGGAGACGCGACGTTTCCAGGGGGCGAGGTGACCGAGCTGGCCGGGTTGAAGATCGACGAGAGCCGGATGACTTCAGAAATCCGGGGGGATCGGCTGGATCTCTCCCTGGTCCTGGAGCGGACCGAGCAACGCTCGTTCGTGGGGGTCATCAAGGTCGAGCTCGAGGACCTTTCGGGCGAGACCCTGGACTCGGCCGAGGTGCCGTTCGTCCTGGACCGGGGCGAGAAGACCTTCGGGTTCGGCCTGGGCGGGCTGCCCGCTGACGCAGGCCTGGAGGACCTGGCCAACTACCTGGTGACGTACAGGGCGGAGTGGGAGCGCTACGCCCTGTTCGGGGCCCGCAGCGTGTTCACCACCGTGGAGAAGCTCGAGGCCCAGGTGCTGGCGCCGTCGCGCCTGTACGAGGGCGAGGGGACCTTCCTGCGGGTGCTGGCCCGCGATCCATCCTCGGGCGAGGCCAGGCCTGGGATTCCGGTCAGCGTGGAACTGGACATGAACGAGAGCACCACGGCCCTGGGGCAAGGGGTGACCGACATCCACGGCACGGCCGAGGTGTACATCGAGGTGCCCGAGGGGATGCTGGGCCAGGGCACGATCCGGATCAGCATCGCCCCGGACGACGGCAACCAGGAGATCGTCGACGGCAGCGTGGAGATCCTGCGCGAGGAGAAGATCCTGCTGACCACCGACAAGCCCATCTACCAGCCCGGGCAGACCATCCACATGCGCCTGCTGGCCCTGCGCCGTCCCGCCCTGAACGCGGTCGGCGGCGAGGACGTCCTGTTCGAGGTGCGCGACGGCAAGGGCAACAAGGTGTTCAAGCAGCGCGGCCAGACCAACGAGTTCGGAATCGCCGCGGCCGACTTCCGGCTGGCCACCGAGGTCAACATGGGCCCCTTCGAGCTCATGGCCCAGGTGGGCACTACCCAGTCGTACAAGACGGTCGAGATCAAGCGCTACGCGCTGCCCAAGTTCTCGGTTAGCTTCCGGCCGGACCGCGGCTACTACCTTCCCGGCGAACGGGTGACCGGACAGGTCGAGGCCCGCTACTTCTTCGGCCAGCCGGTCGCGGGCGGCAGCGTGCGGGTCAAGGTCCTGACCTTCGACGTGGGCCTGGTCGAGATCGGCGAGGTGGTCGGCGTGCTCAACGGCGAGGGCCTGTTCGGCTTCCACTTCGATTTGCCGACTGCGTTCGCAGGGATAGACCTGCTGGCCGGCGACGCCTACCTGCAGTTCGACGTGGAGGTGGTTGACCTGGCCGAGCACACCGAGACCGTGTCCGCGGTCTCGACCGTGGCGGCCTCGCCGCTCAAGGTGTCGCTGATCCCCGAGAGCGGCGACCTGGTGCCCGGGGTTACGAACCGCATCCATGTGGTCACCGCCGACCCGACCGGCCTGCCGGTCCCGGCCCAGCTTACGGTGACGGCCGACGGGCTGCCCGCAGCAAGCGTCTCCACCGACGCCCGCGGGCTGGGCGTTGTTGCCCTGGTACCGGTCTCCGAAAGCCTTACCCTGCACGTGGCGGCCGCCGATGCCCTGGGCAACCAGGTCGAGAAGGACTTTTCCTTCCAGGCCGGCGTCAGCGGCTCCAGCTTGCTGCTGCGGGTGGACCGGCGCCTGTACCAGACGGGCGACACCGCCCGGCTGACCATCTGGGCCCACGACGCAAGGGACCGCATCTACCTGGACGTGATCAAGGGCAACCAGACGCTTCTGACCCACAGCCTGGACCTGACGGACGGCCAGGCCGTGTTCGAGCTCGACCTGACCCCGGACATGGAGGGCAACGTCCAGTTCGACGCCTACTACCTCACCCAGCGGTCGCAGATCGTCCGCGACACCCAGCTGGTGCTGGTCCAGGGAGCCCGCGACCTTGAAATCCGGGTCACCCTGGATGAGGAGTCCTACCTCCCGGCCGAGATCGCCAGGGTAACGTTCGAGGTCACCGACCTCGCGGGCGCCGGAGTGGCGGCGGCCATCGGGCTGGCGATCGTGGACGAGGCGGTTTTCGCCCTGACCGAGTTCCGGCCCGGGCTGGCCGAGGTGTTCTTCGAGATCGAGCAGGATATAATGAAACCCCGCTACCAGATCGTGAGCTCCAGCGCGCTGTACGATTATCTGGACTCCGATCGCGACTCCGAGGAGCGCGAGGCCGCAGCCGCCGTGGTGTTCGCCGCCGCCCAGGGATTCGCCGGCTACGGCATCGAGAAGAACACCTACGTCGAGGCCAGCAAGCGGGTGGCGCAGGTGGTCCGCGAGAGGGTCAACGCCGACGCCGAGGAGATCGTCGCCGGCATGCAGGCGCTGGCCGAGCAGGGCCTGATCACCGAGGAGAACTTCGCCTCCTGGCTCGATCGCAGGCAAGGCTCATGGTTCGACCCCTTCGGCCAGCCCTACCGGCTGGAGGTGCTCGGCCAGTACGAGTGGGATTATACTCTCGTGTTCCACTCGGCCGGCCCGGACGAGCTGGTCGGCTCGGCCGACGACGTGGCCTCGGACGGCTATTACGCCTGGTGGATCTTCTACGGCCGGGGCTACGGGGAAGGGTGGTTCGAAGATGACTTGGCCAACGGCGCCGACCCGGGCGCCGGGCCGCCCCACGATCAGGGAGGCGGCGAGCCGGACAAGGACGGCGAGAGCGGCTCGGAAGACAACGGACCGCCGCGGGTGCGCTCCTGGTTCCCGGAGACCCTGTACGTCAACCCGGCGGTCATAACCGACGGCGCGGGCCGGGCCACCCTGGAGATCCCGCTGGCCGACAGCATCACCACCTGGCGGATGACCTCGCTAGCCAACTCCGTAGACGGCCAGATCGGGTCGCGCTCCGACGGTATTCTGGTTTTTCAGGACTTCTTCATCGACGTCGACTTCCCGGCCACCCTGACCCGCGGCGACCAGGTCTCGGTGCCGGTGGCGGTCTACAACTACCTGGACCAGCCGCAGTCCATCCGGCTCGAGATCGCCGACGAGGCCTGGTTCATCCTGCAGGACTCGAGCACCAAGACCATCGACCTCGAGGCCGGCGGGGTGGGGGTGGTCTACTTCACCGTGGTGGTCGACCAGGTCGGCTGGCACGGCCTGACCGTCCACGGCTACGGCAGCGTCGAGTCGGACGCGGTGCGACGCACGGTGCAGATCGTCCCCGACGGCAAGGAGTTCCGCGAGGGACGGTCCGACCGCCTGACCGGCCGGGTCGACAAGACCGTCCACATCCCCGAGCAGGCCATCGACGGGGCCTCGCGCATTTTCGTCAAGGTCTATCCCGGCCTGATGAGCCAGGCGGTCGAGGGTCTCGACAGCCTGCTGCGGATCCCCTCGGGCTGCTTCGAGCAGACCACCACCACGGCCTGGCCCAACATCATGGTGCTCAACTACATGCAGGCCGCCGGCCAGCTCACCCCGGAGATCGAGCTCAAGGCACGCGACTACGTCAACCAGAGCTACCAGCGCATCCTGACCTTCGAGTGCCCTTCGGGCGGCTTCAACTGGTGGGTGGGCGACGACCCCGGCAACGCCATCCTGTCGGCCATGTCCCTGATGATGTTCTCGGACGCCAGGGAAGCGGTCGACCTGGACTTCGAGGTGGCCGGCCGCACCGTCACCTACGTGCTGTCCCAGCAGCGCGCGGACGGGTCCTGGTCGGGCGAGTCCCACCTGCACGCGGGCAACGGGGTTTACGGCGAGACCGGGCTGCGGGCGTCGGCCTTCTGCGCCTGGGGCCTGGGCATGTGGGGCCACACCGGGTCCGAGCTGGCCCTGGCGGCCGCCTACCTGCGCTCGGCCATGGGCGACACGGACGACCTTTACAGCCTGGCGCTGGTGGCCAACGCGCTGGCCTGGGTCGACCCGCACGACCCGGCCCTGGCCCAGCTGGTGACCCGGATCCAGGACGCCAGGATAGTCGACGAAAACGGCCTGGTTCACTGGGAGACGCTGACGGGCACCGCCAGCGGGGCCCAGGGCAACAACGGCCACGTGGAGGCCACCGCCCTGGTAGCCCAGGCCCTGATGAAGACCGGCATGTACCCCGAGTTGGTCGAGGGCGCCATCGGCTGGCTGATCCAGCAGAAGGACACCTTCGGCACCTGGTACTCGACCCAGCCCACGGTCCAGAGCCTGCGGGCCATGGTAATGTCCATGGACTTCGCCGCCTCGCAGGACGTCAACGGCACTGTCCACGTGGACATCAACGGCGCGGCCGACGCCTGTACTTTCATTATTGACCCGGACAACTCGGACGTCACCCGCATCTGCGAGCTCGACGCCTGGACGGTCGAGGGCGACAATGCGGTCAGCGTCTCGCTCGACGGCGAGGGCTCGTTCCTGTACCAGGTGGTCGGGGTGCACTACCTGCCCTGGGACATGGTGTCCGACTCGCCCGACGGGCCGCTGAGCATCGAGGTGGGCTACGACCGGACCAACCTGTCCGTGGACGACACCGTCGAGGTGACCGTGACCGTGGCCTACAACGTGCCGGGCGAGCGGGTCGCGATGGTCATGGTCGACCTGGGCATCCCGCCCGGGTTCGACCCCCTGACCGAGGACCTGACCGTCCTGGTGCAGGACGTGCCCAACATCACCCGCTACGAGATCCGCGGCCGGCAGTTGTCGATCTACATCGACGAGTTGGCCCACGGTGCGCCGCTGACCTTCAGCTACCGGATGCGGGCCAGGTTCCCGATCCACGGCTCCGCGCCCGAGAGCACGGTCTGGGCCTACTACAACCCCGAGATGCGGGCCACCTCCAAGCCGGTGATGTTCGAGGTGGTGCGCTGACGGTGTGAGCCATGAAGCTTCTTTCGCTGCTGTTCATTTGTGCGCCCCTGGCGGCGTCCTGCGGAGCCGACGCCCTGCCGTACGAAGAGGGCGTCACCCACGAGCTGGTGAGCGCGCCCGCGGACCAGATCCATCCGGACGTGGAAGGCGACATGCTGGTCTGGTTCGACCTGGCGCCCGACCCCAACGGGGCCTGCCACGTGCCCTACTACGGTCCCGACTGGGACCCCACCTGCGAGGGCGTGGTCCGCGGGATGAACCTGCACACGGGCCAGGTGAGCACCCTGTCCGATGTCATCGTCTCCGAGACCCGGCCGCGGGTGTCGGACGGCCGGGTGGTCTGGCGCTGCCACGAAGACGGCCTGCTGGGGATGTGCGAGACCCCTTTCGGCCGCAATCGGGTGACCTTCCACGAGGGCCTGGGCTGGTCGCGCTACGGGTACGACGACGCCTGGCTCCGGACCGCGGACGACGGCGGCGTGGTCGTCTGGACCGAGTACACCACCCACGACCACGACTACGTCTGGAGGCTGATGCGGGCCGACGTCCGCACCGGCGAGGCCCGGGCGCTGGCCTACCTGGACCAGGAAGCCTCGGAGATGGTCGCCTCCGGCGGACAGGCGGCCTGGACCAGCGGCCGCTGGACCGGAAGCGGCTACACCTACCGGCTTCAGATCGCGGATCTGTACACCGGCGAGCGCCGGATCCTGCTCGAGGAAGACCGCCCCACCTTCGGCCTGGGCGCCGGCGGAGGCACGCTGGCCTGGAAGAAGATGGACGACGAGGGCAACGTGCACGTGTATTTCATGGACGACGACGGCACGGTGGCGCGGGCCGACTCCGAGAAGGCCATGGTCTCGTCCGAGACCAGGGTCGCGGTCGGCGACGACCTGCTGGTCTGGCTCGACCACCGCGACGGCGACTACCGCATCGCCGCCGTTGACCTGCGCTCCGGCGCCGAGGAGATACTCTCCGACGAGGAGGCCTGGATCGGCGTCAACATGGAGCCGTCCATCTCCGGCGACCTGCTGGTCTGGCCCGACCTGCGCAACGGCGACTGGGACCTGTTCCTGTATCGCTTCTGAGCTTCCACCCCCACCCCGGCCCTCCCCCTTCAAGTCTGCGGGTCGGCGCGGCCCAGACGTTCCGCTGAGGGCTACGGGTAGATGAAGGTCACTTGATTACACTTGCCTTCGACCTCCTGCTGCGACTACAATTCCGCGTCATCATCTCGCGAAAAGTGCAAGATGTCTCCGTCCAACCCTCTTCCTGGGAGACCGTCCGGGAGGACGCGTGAGAAGGTTCTGGCTGGTTGCGGCGCTGGCGGCGGTGGGGGTCTGGGGGTGCGGGAACCGGCCCGGGCCGGGCGACTCCGGGCTTCCGGACGCCTCGGACGGGGACGCGCCGGGCGACGCGAACGGGGACCAGGCGCCGCCGCCCTGGCGGGTGGGGTCGGAGGACACCTTCGAGATCGCCACCTGGAACATCCGCAACTTCCCCGCTGACGCGCTGGCGGCCGAGCGGGTGGCCGAGTTGCTGAGCGGGATGGACGTGGACCTGGTGGCGGTCCAGGAGATCGCCGACGTGGACTCCTTCGAGCAGGTGGTCCAGCAGCTCGATCGCTACGACTGGGTCCTGTCCGATCACCAGTACCAGCCGGGCGAATACCAGAAGACCGGATTCATCTTCCGCTCGGATTTCATCCAGCTGCGCTATTCCGAGTCCATCTTCGAGCTCGACGGCTACGCCTTCCCCAGGCCGCCGCTGCAGGCCGAGTTCATCGTCCACCAACCCGACGGCGCAACGGTAACCTACATCGCCATCGTTCTGCACCTCAAGGCCTCGCTGGGCGAGGACAACGAGGCCCGCCGTCGCGACGCCTGCCAGAAACTGAAGCTCCACGTCGACGATATCCTCACAAGCGGTCTCGTCACCCAGGTATTCGTCCTGGGCGATTTCAACGACTCGCTCGACGATCCCGCCGACGACAACGTGTTCACCGCGTTTACGGACGATCCGACCCACTACCGCTTCGCCACCCGGGCGCTCGCCGACCAGTGGGAGTACTCCTACATCCCGGCCCGGGTGCTGATCGACCACATCCTGGTTACCGCCGACCTGTTCGATGAGCTCGAGGCCGGCACCGTCCAGGTCCTGCACCTCGACGATCTGATCGTCGACTACGACTTCGTGGAGTGGATCTCCGACCACCGGCCGGTGGTGACGGTGATGCCCTGGTGAGGCTGTTCGTTCCCGACGGCATTTACTGCGCCTCGCAGGACCTCGACTTGGACCTGGACCTGGACCTCGACCTGGACCTGGACCGGGTTTTCATCAGAAATTCTCAAGGACCTTTTTCTGGTCCAGGTCCAGGTCCAGGTCCAGGACCAGGTCCAGGTTGAAGATGCTTGGAGACTACTCCTTGGACGGCTCGATGGTGACGGTTCTGCCCGAGGAGTAGCCCACGAACTCGGGGGCATACATGGGCTGGACCAGGGCCGGGGCGGCCTTGAAGGTGCCGGCGATGGCGGCGCGGATGCGGTACTTGAAGGGGTACTCGCCCACGGGCAGGCGCTCAAAGAAAAAATTCTGGCCGCTGTCGCGGACCTCCTCGTACCAGTAGACGCCCAGGTTCCAGCGATGGCGCGACACCTGGCTCACGGGCTCGAAACCGGCCGGGCGCGGGTCGCGCAGGTGGACGTACTCCATCTCGTGCTTGGCCCTGAGCGAAAGCTGAACCTCGACCTCGTCGCCGGGCTTCAGTTTTGCGCCCTCGGCCAGGGGTCTCAGCGTAACCTCGCGGCCGGACTTGACGCGCTTGAAGTATTTTCGGGTCACCGACAGGTAGTCGCCGCGGGCCTCTTCGGGGAGCTTTTCGGTAGAGAAGTGCCAGGTGGCCGATGCGAACTGGTAGCCCTTGGTCTCCTTCTCGACCACTACCTTGGAGTGGACCTCAGGATCGATCTTCTCGCCCGGGATCACTACCTGGTTCTTCTTGCCGGTGTACTCGTCGGGTTCGAACACGAAGGTTTTTTTCGTGTTGCCGACGGTCACCGTGGTCTGCTCGCGGATGCCGAGCTGGCCGGTTTTTTTCAGGTAGAGGGCCAGAGAGTAGATCACCTCGGCCGTGGCCCGGGTGGACTTCCAGTGGTTGAGTTTCTTGTTTATGAACAGCCACAGCACCATGCCGTCCAGCTTGGAATCCTCAGGAGTCAGCTCCATGGACGCGCGCAGCGCAAAGGCGTGGGTCTCGATGGTGTCGTTGTACCATAGCCAGGCGCGGTCCTCGGGCGCCCAGAAGGTGCCCTGGTCCTCGGTCTGTTTGGCCGAGTCCATGACGCTTTCCCAGACCAGCCGGGCGTTCTTCTTGCGGTCGCGCCGGGCCAGGGTCAGGGCCAGGTGGCCCTTGGAGTAGGGCGAGTGCTGCTTCCAGTGCTTGAACGAAAAGTCCAGCATGGTGTCGCGTTCGGTCTCGGAGAACACGCCGCCGGTCCAGGAGGCGTCCGGGTAGTTGGAAAGCACGTAGTTGAGGAAGGTCATGAACTCCCAGCAGCAGTCGTGGGACATCATGTTCCTGACCACCTCGTTGACGTAGTGGCGGTGCATGTAGCGCCAGGCCCGCTGGATCGTGTTCTTGGGCACGTCGATTCCGAACTCGAGCCCCTTGGAGAAGCCGTACAGGATGTACAGGGTCATGTAGGGCGAGGGCGGGCCGCCCGGGAACCAGGGGAAGGCGCCCGACGAGGTCTGGGCTTTTTTCAACTTCGCCAGCGAGGAGTCCCGCCGGGCCTTGGTGATCCGTGGATCCAGCACGTTGATCAACGGGTGGGCCTGCTCGCGGCCGCCCCGGGCCTCCTGCAGCCAGGGGGTTTCCTCCAGGGCCATCCTTCGGTTGGGATCGGGCGCGTCGAAGCGCTCGAGGCGGGTCTTTCGGCTCGAGAACTTCCTGGCCATGCGTGCGACCGCGGGATAATCGTCGTACATCGAGGCCAGGATGCCGGTGGACAGGAACCGGTTGAGCAACTGCTCGGTGCACTCGTAGGGGTAGTTGATCAGGTAGGGCAGGGCGGTCAGCACCGAGTAGAACAACTGGGCGTCGATTGTGACCACCAGCTGCTCGTGTATCCGCGTGGGATCGTCGTCGGCCGCCATGTCGTCGAATTTCAGTTCCTTGCGGATCTTGTCTTTAAGCACCGCGAAGCGCGACTGGGCCAGGTGCATCCGGCCGGGCAGGAGCGGGATGGGCCGCAGCTCTCCGTCCGATATGTCGCCCGAGACCGCGGTCACGCGGAAGGCGACCATGCCCACCCGCGAGGGGGCCTTGACCGGGAACGAGAGGTTGGTGCCGCTGCCCGCCTTGACGGTAAATGGCACCCGGGACGCTTTTTCACGATCCAGGCCGAACTCGTCGAGCACGCTTTTTTCGTCTTCGGGATCGATGATGTCGAAGGTCAGGTGGCCCTTGAGCTCGCGCTCCGAGGCGTTGTTGACCACGACCTTCAGGAAGGCCTGGTCCCCCTCGCGCAGGAAGCGCGGCAGGTAGGGCCGGACCATCAGCTCCTTGACCGAGCGTGCCTCCTTCGTAAGTGAGCCCGATTTGAGGTCTTTGGTGATCGCGTGCACCCAGACGTTCCAGGAGGTGACCGAGTCGGGCGCCTCGAACTCGATCGTCACCGAGCCGTCCTGGTCGGTCAGCAGGTGCGGCTGGAAGAAGGCGGTCTCGGAGAAGTCGGAGCGCAGCTCGACCTGCGGCTGCGGCTCGGCCCGGCCGTCCTCGTCGGCCGTCTCGCTCCTGGACGCGTCGCCCTTTCTGGTATCGGCGCTCCGGAGTTCGTCCGCCGGCTTTTCTGGTTTTTCCTCTTCGTCCAGGGCCTCTCCGGGCGCCAGGGGCGTGGCCGACGGGGCCGGAGGGGCAGCCCCGTCCATGCGGGGCATGGCGATCGACTTCTGCAGACTCCGGTACCTCCTCCTGCCCACCCCACCGATGCCGTACTCGTCGAAGAACCTCAGCCGGTCCGGGACCAGGGACGGGTAGCCGGGTACTGCGGCGAAGCCGTGGTGGCGCATCCATATCCTCCGGGCCTGGCCCAGGCTGGCGCGCCGGTGACCCGCGTAGGCCCAACTGGGATACAGCCCCAGGGGCGACGGAGGATGGTGGCCGGTGAAGGCGTCCAGGCTGCGGTCGTACATGTAGGCCAGGACCTCGGCCGCGGCCGCGGCCATCGGCTTGCCGTCCGGCGCGGTCAGCTTGACCCTCCAGGTCTCTTTCGCGCCCCGCCGGAGCGCATCCCTGAAGGTGGCGAACTCGAGCTTCAACTCCTTGTCGTCCCGGGGCACGAACACGCTCGAGGTGAACTGCATGAACTGGTGATCGCGCAAAACGGTCAGGGCCAGGCCGAAGCCGCCGCGCTCGGTCTCGCCGACCGGGATCTCGATCAGGTTCGGCCCCGAGCCAGCTTCCAGGTGCCGGCGTTCCTTGAGCTTGCCCTTGTGAAAGATGTCGAGGAACACCGGCTGTTTATCGAGGCCCGAAAGGGCCAGCACCCTGGCGGTGCCGCCGACCTTGACCGAGGACCGCTCGACCAGCAGCAGGGCCGGGAGGGGGAGCGCGGTCCGTTTTCCTGCTACCAGGAACTCCTTGGACATCTCGAACCTGGCGCCGAAGGCGTCGGTCGTCTCGTAGTGCAGCCGATAGGCCCCGGGTGGAAGCACGGGCAGTGTAAGCTCGGCCTTGCCCTCGTCGTCGTGGGTGAGCTTGCCCACGCCGTGCCGCGGACCGTCGGCCCAGCCGCGCATGACCCCGTCCGGCCGGTAATTCGGCGCCCAGCGCGGTCGCAGCTTGTCGTCCGGGGACAGGAAATTTTCGTCTTGTTGGCCGGGCAGCCGCATGATGGGCTGATCCGCCGGCAGCAAGGCGCGGGCCGGGGTCTCGAGCGCCACGATTCGCCAGGAGCCCTTGCCGGGCGCGGGCGTGCCGTTCAGGTCGGTGCGCACGATCGTCAGCTCGGCCGGCTGACCTTCGCGGAAGAAGGCCGACTCCATCACCGCCGCGGCCTCGACCGCCACGAAGCCCAGCCTGAAGGATCGCGAGGCCGAGCGCGTCTCGCCGCCCTCGTCGGTCACGTCCGCGGTCACCTGGTAGCGGTAGGTGACGTGTTTTTCCTGCCTGCCCAGGCTCTCGTCCGCCTCGGGAGTGAAGTCGATTGTGAAAGTGCCGTCCTCGGAAAGCTCGCTCGTGCCGGTGGCCACCGTCTGGGACTGGGCGCCGGCCCGCGGGCCGCCCCAGTAGTAGCCCCACCACCAGGGGTAGACCGGCGAGCGGACCACCTTCCACAGGACCGTGCCGCTGGTCACCGGCAGGCCGAAGTAGTAGCGCGCCTCGCCCTTTAGCTCGGCCGGCCGGTTTAGTCTGAGAGGTTTTTCTGGGTCCAGGAGCTTTGCCTCGAAGGTCGGTCGCTTGTACTCCTCGACCCGGATGTAGGTCTGCCCGTCGATCGAGCTCATGACGCGCCACTGGCCGAGCAGCCTGCCCGCTGGAATGGTGAACTCGCCCGATGCGGTGCCGAACTCGTTGGTGGTCACCTTGCGGGTCGCGACCGTCTGGTGGTTGGGATCCAGCAGCGAGACGGTCAGGCTGCGGTTGGGCCAGGTCTTGTACGAGGCCTTGTCCGGGCGACCGCGGTAGACGACCGCCTTGAAGTGCAGGGTCTGCAGCGGCCGGTAGATGCTGCGGTCGGTGAAAAGCAGGGTGGCGCGCTTCTCCATCGGCTTTCTGGAGGCGTAGAGGTACTGGTAGCTGGGGTCCAGGGCCACCTGGTCGCCCTTGCGGGCGAACAGGAAGAACGAGCCGCCGGAGCGCTTCGAAAATCGCACCCGGCCGTCGGCGCCGGTCTTCCTGGCGGCCACTCTCTGGTGGCCCTTGTTCCAGTCGTGCCGGTAGAGCACCACCTCGGCGGAGGCCTGCGGCCGGCCGGTCCGGCCCGAAAGGGCGGTGACGTGAAGCGCGCCGTCCTCGATCCGGCTGGTCAGCACCAGGTCGGTGACGATAACGAAAACGCCCTGGATGACGTTGTCGCTGTTCGAAAAATCCTTCCGGGCCGAGGCCGCTACGAACCACAGGCCGGGCCTGGTCATGGGCGGGGTCACGTACTTGCGATGCATCTCGAAGTCGACCGGCCGTTCGATCGCGACCTGCCACTGGATGGCCGGCTCGCGGCCGTCGACCAGAGATTGGACGACGCGCTGGCTCGGGTAGATGTCGTAGTCGTCGGACGACTCGATCTGCTTGCGGAGGTCCAGCGGGTAGGCCCTGAACCAGAGCGCGTCGAGGTTCTTGTGCTTGACGCCGATGGAGCGCCTGGCGGGTCCGTCGCTGGCCATGGCATCGAGCTGGTATCCCGGGGCCTCGATCGACTTGACGATGTGCAGGCAGCGCAGGCCGCCGACGCTGTCTGGATAGGCCTTGTGGCCCTCTGCGGCTATGGCCCGGGCGCGGATCTGCCTGTCGGCCGCGTCCTCGGACCGTACGAACTCCGCCAGGGCCGCCATGCCGACCGCCCACCAGGGTTTCTTGCGGATCAGCTCGAGGCGCTTGCGAAGGTCTTTTTTGATTTTTTCGCGTCGGGCCTTCTGCGTGAAGCTGGAGTGCAGCCGCCGCAGCCGCTCCAGCCTGGCCTCGAAGGCCGCCTGTGAGCGGCCTTTCTCGGCGTGCCAGCGCTCCAGGTCGTCCAGCACGAAGGCGATCTTGATGAGCGGGTGGACCGCCGGGTCGTCAAGGGCCGCCTTTGCGCCGGACATGTCGTAAAGCAGCGCCCCGAGGTCCAGCCGGAAGATCTCGTTCGAGTGCTCCGGCCGCCAGCCGGTCGTGTCGGCCAGAAGCTCCACCCGCAGGTACGAGACCGCGTCGCGCAGGGTAGGGCGGATTCCCTGGCCGAAGGTGTTGGGCTGGATGTATGCCTCGAGCTCCTTGGTGGGAAAGTCGCCCAGCTGTTCGCGGTGCTTCCACACCTCCTGAAAGGCCCGCTGGGCCTCGGCGTGGATCTGCTCCATGGTCCAGGCCTTGAGGTCCAGCGCGCCCTTGGTCTCGACCTTTTCACGCTGGTTGATCTCCCAGGAGTAGCGCCGGGCATACAGGGCCAGGGAGGCCGCGTAGTACAGGTTCAGGGTGGTGCTGCCCAGCAGGTCTTCCGGCCAGGGCTGCTCGCGCAGGAATCGTAACGTGGTCTCGTACCCGTGCAGACCGGTGCGCACCTGGACGGTCCGGATCAGGCAGCGGACCCACTCCTCGCTGTTCTTCCTCTCCCGGGCGCCGGCCAGCATGTCTTCGACCAGCTTCGAGGCCGCCTCGAGCTTCTGCTCGCCGATCAGCCGGTCGTACTCCTTCCAGCCGTCGGCGAACTTCCCCGACCACTCGACCACCACGAGCGGCTCGATCGGCGTGGCCTTGGTCTTTCCGTCGGGCGGCCCGGCGTCGGGCGCGCCGCGCTTCGCCGGGCAGCCCCCGAGAAGCATCGGCAGGGAAACGAGAAGACCCGCCAAGAGATAACTTTTCAAAAATGCCACTCTCATGGCACCTCCGTACGCCGGTATCCGGCCTTGTGGATTGCAACGTTATTCCAACCCGGGTGACGATTCAACGTTCGTCTCGAATAATGAAGGGGGAGAAGGGGGATATGGGGATTGGGGAGGAGATGTGGTGATGAATTAGTCAAATTCATCACCACCATCTCCTCCTTATCCCCACATCTCCCTTTTCCCTTTCTTGAAATTCTGGCAGACTGTGCGGATCATGGGCAACCGCTACCTGATCGTCTCGGACCTGCACCTGGCCGACTTCGAAGACCATCCCGACGGCTGGAAGGCCCACAAGAGCTCGAAGTTCCTGTTCGACGACGAGTTCGCAGGGCTGTTGGACGAGTTCGCGGCCGGTGCGGACCAGGGCGCCGAGCTGACGCTGGTCCTCAACGGGGACGTGATCGACTTCGACCTGGTCACGGCCACGCCCGGCGATCCCCCCTGGCCGGTCAGGTCCTCCGAGCGCCGGCGCGGCCTGGACGCCACCGAGGAGAAGTCGGTCTGGAAACTCGCGCGGGTGCTCGAGCAGCACCCGGTATTCACGGAGGCCCTGGCCCGCTTCATGGCCGGCGGCCACCGGCTGGTCTACATCATGGGCAACCACGACCGCGAGCTGCATTTCGGCGCGGTGCGCCAGGCATTCATGGACGCCCTGCTCGCCGGCGCCGCCAGGATCGGCGTGGGCTTTCGCGAGTCCTCGATCACCTTCGAACCGTGGTTCTACACGAAGCCCGGCGAGATCTACGTCGAGCACGGCCAGCAGTACGACCATTACACCTCGTTCCGCCACCTGCTCGACCCCACGGTCGAGTCGGGGAAGCAGCGGGTGATAGCCCTGCCCATGGGCAACCTGTCCAACCGCTACCTGCTGTGCCGGATGGGCTTCTTCAACCCGCACGCCTCGGACTACATCCTCAACCTGTTCTCCTACGCCTGGCACTGGCTGAAGCACTACGCCTTCACCCGCCGCAGCCTGCTGTTCAACTGGCTCTGGTACAGCCTGGTGGTGATCGGAAAGCTGCTCAAGATCCGCAGGCGCCTGCTGGGCAAGCCGAAGAGGCTGGACGAGCTGCTGCCGCCCGTGGCCTCGCGGTACGGCCTGGAAAAGGAGACCGTCCGGGCGCTGTATGGCCTGCAGGACGTGCCGATCACCAGCCGCCTCTTCCGGATCATCCGTGAGTTCTGGATCGATCGGATGCTGATCGCCCTGGTCATGACCGGCGGCACGGTGGCCCTGGCCCTGGTGCCCATCCCGCTGTGGATCAAGCTGATGGTGCCGCTCTGCAGCTTTCCGCTGCTGTACTTCATCTACGAGTGGGCGGTCCAGGGCGAGTCGATTTTCACGATCGAGACCAAGTTCCCGGACGTGGCCCGGAGGGTGGCCGAGCTGGTGCCGGTCCAGGTGGTCGCCTTCGGCCACGCCCACAAGCCGCGCCTGATCCCGCTTTTTCGGGACGTGGTCTTCGCGGACACCGGCACCTGGGCGCCCGTCACCCGCCCGTCGGCCCCCGACACCCTGGTGCCGGGCCTGCGCAACTACCTGCTGGTGGACTTCGACTCCGGCAAGGCCCGCGTCCAACTGCGCTCGTGGCTCAGGGGAAGGTGAGCTTCAACACCCATTTCTCCCAGTTGTCTCCGAAGGCCTGCATGTCGTCTTCGCCCAGGACCTCCTGCAGGGTCTTGTAGCCCGTGGGGTCGTCCTTCTGGTTTTCGACGAACTCGCGGTAGAAGCGCCCGAGCAGGCCCTTGTGCTGCAGGTAGTAGCACAGGTAGCGGGCCTGGGCGTAGTTGGTGCCGGGATCCTGGCGGTAGAACTCGTCGGAGGTGGTCGAGATCAGTTTTTTGAACGGCGGCACTTTTTCGGCCTTGATGGCCCGTTGCAGGCCGGCCAGGCGCCAGTTGGTGAAGCCGACGATCTTGCCGTCCCGCTCCCCGCACTGCTCGTAGAGCGAGCCCAGGCCCTCGTTGAACCAGGCCGGGCAGGCCGGGAAGTTGGCGTGCACGAACGGGTGGACGATCTCGTGGACCAGTGTGCCACCGCCGGTGGAGATGTTCATCACCAGGGCCTTGTGGGTCTCCGAGTAGTAGCCGAACGGGGTGCCCGGCTCCTCTCCGAAGATCTCGCGGGCGTGCTTTTCGTAGCTCTGGTCGTCGCGAAAGAGCCAGATGTCGATGATCTCCGCCGGGTCCTTTTCGAAGTAGGCATCCTTGAGCCTGTCGACCGCCCATTTGACCGTGCGCTCGGCTCTCCTCTTGACCATGCTCTCGGGCTCGTCGCCGATCACCACGAAGGGCGGCTGCACCACGATCGTGAACCCCTCGGCCGGCACCTTGTCCTTCTTGAGCTTCATGACGTGCTGGGCGAAGTCCGCACTCGTCAGCCCCTCCTTCTTCGCCGCCGCGGCTACCCTGCGCGGCTTCATCCTGAGGCGGATCACGACCCAGACGTCCGGGTGGTACTTGAGCGGCCAGAGCTTGACGAACAGCTCCTTGTTCATGCGCCGGTAGGCGCCGTCGTCCTCGGCCGGCTCGTGAAAGACGACCTGGTCCGTGTCGCTGTCGTAGCCCAGCACCAGGCGGAAGTGCTCGGTGGTCTTCGGGCCGTCGTGGTAGTGCATGCAGACGATGGACGGGATGCCGGCGGCCAGGTCCTTGTGCAGGGCGCGGAACTGGTCTTCCATCTGTTCGGACGCCTTGTCTGGATTCACGTAGTAGGCCACCCGGCCGGTCTTGAACCCGATGGCCACGAGGGCCCGGTCCAGGTCCCGGGTGTAGCAGCCGCGCCCGAGCGCCGGGTCCAGCCCGGAGCGATCGAACACCTGGTCCTGGTCCACTGCATGGCCCAGCTTGCGGAGCACCATCTCGGCGCAGGCCTCGCCGCAGAAGTCCGGCTTCTGGAGCACGTGGGGCACGCCCTCGATCAGCACGTCCGAATAGGCTGAGCCGACCGGGAGCGAGGAGACGACGAACAGCGAAAAGGCGAGAAATAGAAGGGACAATAGCGCGAAAATCCTCATGGGCTACCTCCCGAGCGTCGGCCCGATGTGATCATGATGACACGATCGGCCGCGTCGCGGGTAAACGGGTTGTAACTAGAAAACTGACAGAGCCTCTAGGGTATTCCTGGCCGTTACACTATGTGATACACTGTCACTCGAACTCGTGGACAAGAAAGAGGTATGAAGTGCATATGGCCACGACTTTGTCCATGACCCTGTCAGGGAGTCCCGGAAGCTCGCCCGGGCGGCACGGTGATGGTATTGAGGAACCATGAGCGATCTCGCAAGAGGAGACGGGCCTTCGGGCAGTAGGAAAAGGGCCCTCACGGTCCTGGCCGCCGCCGTCGTGGTCGCCGTGGCGGGCGTGAGCATGGCGCTGGCCTTGCGGAAACCGGCGTCGCCCGAAGGGGGGGACGTGACCTGGGTGCGGCACCCCGCCGAGCCGTTTTCGGTGACGGCCACCGAGATCACCGTGGCCCGGTTCCGCGCCTGCGTGCAGGCTGGCGCCTGTGAGGCCGCCACCGTCAATCCGGTCTGCAACTACGGCAAGCCCGGCCGCGATCGGCATCCGGTCAACTGCGTCACCTATTTCGGAGCCGAGCAGTTCTGCGCATTCGTCGGCGGACGCGTATGTACGGAAAAGGAGTGGCTCAGCGCCTGCCGCGGGCCGGAAGGGCGCGCGTTTCCATACGGGAACGTCTTCGACCTCGATGCCTGCAACGTGCGGTCGGCGACCCAGAAGGTCGAAGGGCGGGCGGGCGGAACCGCGCCCGTGGCGAGCAGACCGCGATGCGAAGGCGGGATCGAGGGATTGTTCGACATGGCCGGCAACGTCGCCGAGTGGGTGGGCAAATGCAAGGGATCCTACTGCAAGTTCCGGGGCGCCGGGTTCATGAGCAACGATCCCGTCGAGCGCTTCGCCGCCTGCAAGGGCGTCTGCTCGGGCAACGACAAGAGCCTGAAGTCCTCCGTGGTTGGCATCCGCTGCTGCAGGGATGCAAAGTCAAAGTAGCGGTCCTACCCTATTCCTCATTCCTCTTCAAAAAGCTGGTATAATGGTCCATTCTTGGAGGTGGAGGTGTTCTATGCGAAGCGCTATCGCGTGGACCGGGCTGTTCGGGCTCCTGTTGCCGGGTCTCTGGTTGGGACTGCCGGCCTGTGATCCGGGCTCCCGGGCGGCGAAGGACGGGAACTGGCGACTGGTCGGTCTCGAGGCTGTGGATTCCGGCGGGCGGTTCGTGGTGACTCCACGCTGGTCGCCTTCGGGCGAGCGACTGCTCGTGTCGGGTCGAGGAGGGGTGGGGCTTTCGTTGATCGATCCCGGGCGGCGGACGATCGCCGACCTGGAGCCGGGATTCAGGGGCCTGGCGCGCTGGTCGGTGGACGGGCGGGTGGTCGTCGGGTCGAGGGTGGGGGAGGACGGGTTCGAGTCGTTGTTCGACGACGGGGTGCGGCGGGTGCGGTTCAAGCCCTATTCGGGGCGAGTCGTGGCTGGAGAGAATGGAGAGGAGCGGGTGCTGGTGGAAGGGAACGCCTGGGGAGTGAGGGTCTCGGCGGACGGAAGGAGAGTGGCGTATTGCCTGGGGCACCTGACGGACGCGCAGATGAACGTCGTGTCTTTCGACGGGGAGAGATCATTCGAAGGGGCCGGGGCTCAGCCGGAGTGGTTGCCGGACGGGAGGCGGCTGGTTTACACGCTGCCGCGGGCCGGGGAGGGGGCGGGATTGAGCGGGGCGGATTTGTACTTGCTCGACCTGGAGGTGGGTGAGTCGGTGCGTCTGACCCACGGCGCCGGACGTGTCGACATGCAGCCGGCGGTGGGTCCGGACGGACAGCGGTTAGCCTTCGTGGACTGGAGCAGCGGGCGGATGTACCTGGCGCGCCTCGTGGGAACAGGGGGTGGGTCATGAAGACCTCGCGGTTCGGGACCGTCTTTGCTGTGTTGTTTTTCGGGCTGGTGCTATCGCCGGGCGGTGCGAGGGCGGTCTACGAGTGCGGGGGGGAGACCGATACCTGTCCCTGCGGCGCGAGCAATTTCTGTCTTTGCGATAGGACCTGTGGCAACTGCGTGTGGCACGCGTGGCACATGGCCTGCTGCGAGTGGGGCAGGGCGCTCGAGTGGTGCACGGACGCGGGCACCTGGGACGCGTACGCGGTGAGCAACGGCTATCCGACCGGGAGCCAGCCGCAGAACCGTTCGATCTTCGTCTGCGACCCGTCCGGCGCCTGCAGCCAGTGGGGCCACGTGGGGTGGGTGGTGACCGCCTACCCGGACGGCAGCTTCGACTCCACCGAGCAGTACTGGGGCGGGCCGTGCGGCACCTACGCGCAGAACAGGCCGGCCGGCTACGCCACCGCGGGGTTCATCTACAACCCTGACGGACCGGGAATCGACGACGCGGCCTTCGACTCCGAGACGATCCCGGACGGGACCCATTTCGCGCCGGGCCAGGCGTTCACCAAGCGCTGGACCATGCGCAACACGGGCACCACCACCTGGACCAGCGCGGAGAACTACCTGTGGACCTGGGATGGTGAGCAGCAGTTCTCGGCCGCCGAGCAGACCCTGCTGCCCGGAGGGACCTCCGTGGCTCCGGGGGGCACCTGGGACTGGGACGTGCCCATGTTCGCGCCCTCGCCCCCGGGGACGTACCGCGGGTACTGGCGCATGGACCGCTACGGCACGGGCCGGTTCGGCACCCGGGTGTGGGTGGAGATCGTGGTGGACGACTGGCCCGACTCGGACGGCGACGGATATCGCGCGGACGTGGACTGTGACGACGGCGACGCGTCCGTGCACCCGGGCGCGCCCGAGGTGTGCGGCGACGGCGTGGACCAGGACTGCGACGGGCAGGACGAGGAGTGCGTGACCGACGCCGACGGGGACGGGTACGAGCCGCCCGCGGATTGCGACGACGGCGACGCGTCCGTGCACCCGGGCGCGCCCGAGGTGTGCGGCGACGGCGTGGACCAGGACTGCGACGGGCAGGATGAGGCCTGCGTGACCGACGCCGACGGGGACGGATACCAGCCGCCTGCCGACTGCGACGACGGCGACGCGTCCGTGCACCCGGGTGCGCCCGAGATATGCGGCGACGGCGTGGACCAGGACTGCGACGGCGCGGACGATCGTTGCGAGGACGTCGAACCGGGCAAGGGCGTGCTGCAGGGAGTGGTGTTCGTGGACAAGGGCCAGGGAACCTCGGACATCAGCTTGCGTCTGCCGGGTGCGACGGTGGCCGTGGACGGACGGACGGACCAGGCCAGGGAGGGCGACGCCTACTGGTCGTTCACGCTGGATCCGGGCGAGTACTCCGTCCGCGCGAGCTACGAGGGATACGAGGACGGTCTCCGCAATTGCGCGATCGAGGAAGGGGAGCGGACCTGGTGCTCGGTGGGGCTTTTCGCGCCGGCGCCGGACGGCGGTCCTTCGGACGCCGGGCCCGGGTCGGACGCCGACGGCGGGCAGGCCGAGGAAGAGGCGGGCGGCTGCGGTTGCGCATCCAACGGGGGGCGGGGCATGACGGCGCTGTTGGCCTGGCTGGTCTTGTTGGGCCTGCTCCGGCGGCGTTCCGCCCCCTCCCAGCCTCCCCCTTCAAGGGCATAAGCGCTAACTTCCATTAGGATTTACATCCGCGGCCGGGTGTGCTGTGCTTGCGCCTGGCATGAACGTCAATCCCAGAAGAATCCCCTTCATGACCATCCTGGGTGTGCTCGGGCTGGCGATCGGTTATCTGGTCGGGCAGCGCGGATTTCCAGACCCGATCATCCCCGCCTTCTGGGGCCTGTGCATCGGGACTTTCGTGGCCTTGGTCGTTCGCTTCATTCTGACCAGGCGGTGGATGAAAGAACGGAAAGAACAGGACCGGGATCCGCCTGCTTGAACTCGCGTCCGGAAGTGTGGGAGAATACCGTCGGCCGACGAGGGAGGGCGAGGGGAGAGGTCGAGTGGGAATCTTCAGAGGGATTCCAGAGAAGCTCATACGTCAAGTACAGAAGCTGAACGCCAGGCTGGTGCCGCCGGAGAAGTACCTGGGCGCCGTCAACATGGGTCTCTCCGTCCTGGAGGAGACCTACCTGGTGGCCAAGAACGTCATCGACGGATCGATTCACATGTCCGAGCGGGTGCTGTACGAGGACCAGTACCACGAGAAGCGCCTGGCCGGGTACGCCGGCCAGCGAAGGCTCCTGGTTCTGGTGCCCGGCTACATGCAGGCCCCGGTCGGGTTCGCCCGGCTGGAGCGCTTCCTGGGGCTTCCGATGTTCGACGTCTTCACCTACATCTGGGGCGGCTTCCCATACAGCCAGGACATCACCCTGACCGCCCAGCAGTTCGAGGCCGTCCTGCGGGACTTGACCGGCCGTACCCGGGTGAGGGAGATCTTCCTGCTGGGTCACTCCCAGGGCGGCCTGATCATCCGGGCCATGGTCCAGCACGGCATGGGCGGCGACCTGCCAATCCGCCGGTGCCTGTTCCTGTCGACTCCCCACCAGGGAACCTGGGCGGCCCTGGCGGCCATTCCCCACAAGGGCCTGCGCTCGGCGGCCGGCCTGCTGCCGTACATCCGCCGGGTACAGGGCGAGAGCGGCATGCAGTTCCTGCCTGAAAGCGAGTTCCTCAAGCAGCTCAACTCCCGCCCCCTGCCCGAGCACATTCGCTTCTATTCGGTCTACTACGCCCTGGATCCCATGATCTGGCCCCCCACCAATGCCATCCTGCCGTACCCCGAAGCAGAGAACCACTTCGTCCCCAAGATCGGTCACGTCCAGCCACTGTACTGCTCCCGCGCCGCGCGCTTCGCCCTCCAGAGCCTGTACGGCACCTCACCCTAAGGGCTCGCGCAAAAATAGGTTTCTATTTCTTGGACCTAGACCTGGACCTAGACCTGGACCTAGACCTGGACCTGGACCTGGACTTGGACCTAGACATGATCCTGGCCGTCGCCCGCCGTAGCGGGCTATGGCCCGCGAAGGCTGGTCCAAGTCCAAGACCAGGTCCAAGACCAGGTCCAGGTTGAGTGTACTCGGTGTTCATAATGTTAGAGGGTATGAGAAGGATTACGGGAGGCGGTCGGGATCGATGGGGGAGTCGTGGTCGTTCAGGACGGGTTGTCCGCCGCCGGAGGTGGCGGCCACGGGGATCGCCACGGCGGCGGTGACGACCGCGCCCACGATGGTCCAGACCCACCACTGCTTATGCAAGCCGTTGTACCAGGCCGGCACGGGTTCGACCTCCGAGGGCCCGGTCGGGGAGAGTTGGCCCGGCTCGGGTTGTTCCAGTTCGGCGGCGGCCAGCTTTTTTGCGCGGTCTTCCTCTTTCTTCTTGATGGCCAGCACCTCGGGCGAGTAATTGAAGGGCGTCAGGACTCCCTCGACGAAGTGCTTCTCCCCGGCCTTGACATTCAGTTGGGCGGCGAAGTCGTTGTAGCCCTCCTTGATGATCATGATCTCGTGGTCGCCCAGGGGCACGGTCTTGACCAGCGGGGAGTGGCCCATCAGCTTGTTGTCCACGTAGACCTCGGCGCTTTCGATATTGCACGTGAACTTGACCAGCCCCGAGTGGGGGATCAGGTCCACTATCATGTCGCTCTGGCGGCGGGACTTGATGGTGAACTCCATCTCCATGGTGCTGTAACCGAACTTGGTCGCCTTGAGCTTGTGCGTGCCGGGATCGATCCGGATGGGCTTGGCGAAAGGCGTCTTGCCGATCATCTTACCGTCGACGTAGACCTTGGCGCCGTCGGTCATGGATTCGATCGCGAGGGTCCCCTTGCGCGAGCGCCTGCGTCTGGCGTCGGCGGAGGAGGGCAACACGAACGAGAGCGCCAGCAGCGAGATGACGACACTCCGTATGGTCCGGGAGGGTAACATGGCCACGGTCGGGCTCCTTTCCATGTTTCCTGTCGAGTATATGAAAAACGCGCCGCGCGGGCAACCCTACCCGCGGCCGGACGCCATGGCGTCGATCATGTGCCTGAGGGCCTCGACGTAGTCGCGGCCGTCGATGACCTTCTTTTTCAGCAGCAGGTGCAGCAGGGCTCGGAACTTCATCTCGAGGGCGAGCGACAGTCCCGGGGCCATGTCGGTGATCGGCGGGGGTGGCAGATCGGCCGGCTCCCGCTTGCTTATCTCCTCGAGCTCCCTGCGCAGGTTGTGGATGGTCGTCTCGCGGGTCTGTTCGCAGACGTCGTCCAGGGCGCCGAGCACCTGCTCGGACTCGTTCGAAGCCCGTAGCTTCTCGGCCCTGGCCAGCACACGGCTGCGCTCGACGCCGTAGTAGTGATTCCGGATGGCTCGCTGGATCGACGACAGCGACGACAGCACCGGCTTGACCGGGCAGCCGGCCACGTCCTCCATGCGCTTGATGACCGGGCGGTTGAGGGGATCGCTCATCGCGACCACCAGCTTCCGGTTGCGGCCGCGGCCTTCGATCTGCAGAGGGATGAGGTCGAAGCGCTCGGCCAGGCGGGCGGGAATTCGCTTCAGGGCGGTGGGGGTGGGCCGGGTTGCGGACAGGTCGACCACAGACATCTGAAGGGCCTTACCCAGGGCCTCGGTCAACTGCCACTCGGCGATGATCCGCAAGGCCACCAGGGAGGTGCCCAGCCGGTAGCCGGACTTCTCCTTGTACCGGAGCGCCTCTTCCAGGTCCGATTCGTCGATCAGTCCCTCTTCCAGAAGGACCTCTCCCAGCCGTTTTCTCGCCATAAAAATGTTCCTCTGCTCGGCTTGATCAACTAGCTAGCCTTCATCACAGGGAGGTGTCAAGCGGGGTCTGGCCTTCAGTTGGTAGTTTATTTGACTACATTCTCCTACATGTAGTACTATGTAGGAGAAATGAATCGCTCTGACAACATGGAGGAGGCTCGCATGTCGGCAGTCCACGAACGCCGGATCGCGAGGCGCTTCGACAAGGTTTTCTCCATCTACATCACCGGGGCCTGGGGCACGGCGTTCGGAATCGCTCGCGACATCTCGGAAGGCGGCATGTTCATCGAGACGCCGGATCCCTATCCGCTCGGCAGTCAGATGGAGATCACCTTCTCCTTGCCCGACAGCGAGGTGGAGATGACTGCGGAGGCCGAGGTGATCCACCTGTGCTTTCTCGACCGCACGCCCGCAGGCTCCCCGCGCCGGGTGATGGCCGGGATGGGTGTCAGGTTCGTCTCCTTCTCCGCCCGGCAGCCCGTCGCCGGTCTGCTACTGCGTCCCGCCGCGCTTCAGTGAGCTGCAATCCTCCGTTTTTGCTTGCATGTGTATCGGAACCTGCTATATTCGCCGGCCGGTGCGCGATTAGCTCAGTTGGATAGAGCGTTGGCCTCCGGAGCCAAAGGCCGCAGGTTCGAATCCTGCATCGCGCGTTTATTATCAGCCGGAGGCGGGAGTAGCCGATGGCGAAGGACAACAGGCGAAAGGGCCGGCCGGAAAGTCGGACGGACGACGAGCATTTGGAGCGGCGCAAGGGCGACCGCCGGCGGGACGCCCGCGTACCGGTCGACATCTGGGTCGAGGAGTACGAGGGCGACGACCTGTACTTCCAGCAAGCGGGCAACCTGTCGATCGGCGGCGTGTTCTTCGAGCGGACCATCCCACATCCGATCGGCACCCGGGTCCGGCTCCGCTTTACGCTGCCCGGCTCCGAGGGCGTGATCGAGACCGCGGGAGAGGTGGTCTCCATCCCCGACGACGAGGAGACCGGGGCCGGCATCAGGTTCGTGGATCTGGATCCTGTCGAGGAAAAGCTCATCCGCGAGTACGTGAAGGAACTCATCGAGGGTTGATCGCAACCCCCGCGACACCCCCAGAAACAAAATCCGCGCTCATTCGATGATTTCCAGAAGGTAGATTTCCACCTCGTTCAGCTCGTCGCTGTCGGAATAGATCGTGACCGGCCCAGCCGTGGCCCCGTGGGCGATCAGCAAGGGGTTGTTGTCGTAGCCCCGGGCGTAGAACTGCCACCCCGGGTCGTGATCGGGAAATCCCTTGATGACGGCCTCCCGGTTGGTCTGGAAGGCGATCTCGACTTTCTCGAACTCATTGTATTCCAGGTAGGCGTCGTAGTTGCCCAGCGCGTCCGACGGGGCGAGCAACTCCTCCGGGGTTGGGTCATTTGAGATACTTTCGACCTTGTAGACGTAGACCGTCACGCTGACCAGATCGTCCGCGAGCGCCCTTGGGATGTACAGGCCGGCGGCGGCGGCCCCGTAGGCCGGGCCGTCCGGGCCGCAGCCGGCGGTGGCCGTCACCAGGGTAGCGAGCAGGAATGCGGTTCGGGCGTTCATGGATCATTCCTCGGTGACGATTTTTATTGTGACCCTGGCGCTGCCGGTGGCCTCGTCGTCGCCCGGAAGGCTCAGGACGATCGCCAGCCCCGCGCCCAGCAGCACCGCGCCCACAACCGGCCAGATCCACCAGTGGTACGATGACTCTTCCTCTCCGTCTTCTTCGGCGCCGGTCTGAGCCGCTGCAAAGGCGACCCTGAACGGTTCGTCCTCGCCCCCGGCCGCTGCCCTGCGCTGGCCTTGGCCGTCGACGACATAGAGATAGTACATCAGCTCGGCCGGGCCGCTCTTGAGCGGGGCCGGGATGGTGGCGGTGTAGCGACCGTCCGGTCGGGGTGTCATGCTCTGGCGGCTGTATGGCGAGCCCGGGTCGTGGCGATAACGGACCACGATCTGGCCGGCAGGAGGCAGGTTGTCGACCCGGGCCTCGAGCGTCAGGGCGGCGCCCTCGGTCCCCGACTCCGGCGGCGTGTGTTGCAACTCGGGCTCCACGATCGGCTTGGGCGGGGGCAGGCTGTCCTTGACTTCCTCGAAGATCTTGAAGATCTTGGGCGCCGTGCCGGCCGGGAGGCGGAAGTCGGGCCGGATCTCGAGTATCCGGGCGAACGTCTCGCGCGCCGAGTCGCTGTCGCCCAGGGCCACCTGGCAGAAGGCCTGGTACTGCAGCGCGCCCATCCGCCTGGTCTGGTCCAGTTCGGCGTCCTGAAGGCCTCCTTGAAGCGATTCCAATGCCTTCCGGTAGCGGCCCTCGTAGTAGAACTGCACCCCCAGATCCACCAGCTTGGCCGCCGAAGGCTTTCGGGCGAGCGACCTCCCTGAGTTTGAGTCGGCCGCCGGACGCACCGGAGTTTGCCACCAGAGGACCGACAGGGCGCAGGCCAGAGCTACGAGGCTTCGCATCGGCATGGGGTACGTTTCTACGCCCATAGCGGCCGGAGTGTCAAGGGCTGCCAGGCCGCCGGTTGGGCTTTGGAGTTGACAAAGGGTCGATGGCGCCTATACTTACCCGGTACCCTGACCTTTGCGAGGAGGGCTGGTGCGGATTCTGGTGGCGAACATAGGGCCCGAGGGGTTGCCCGTGGACGAGACGCTCGGCAAGGAAAGGCTCGCGGAGATCTTCTTGGACGACTTGCCCACGTCGTTTTCTCCGGTCGGCCCGGTTGCCTGTACCGGCCTGGTGCGAGTCTTGGGGCTGGACCTGGTGGTCCAGATCGATTGCACCTTGCGGCTCGCGACCGAGTGCGCCGGTTGCCTGGAGCCGTTCGATCTGGACGTGCCGGTAGGGTTCCAGGTGACCCTGAGACCAGCCGCCAGACCGTTGGCGATGGACAAGGACAAGGAGCTGACGGCCGGGGATCTGGGCGAGGCCTTTTACTCGGGCGACGAGCTGGATCTTGACGGGCTGCTGCGCGAGCAGATCATCCTGGCCCTGCCCATGTTTCCGCGTTGCTCCGGGACGTGCCGGGGCCTGTGCCCGGATTGCGGGCTGAACCTGAACACGTCCGATTGCGACTGCGAGCGCGGTGAGATTGATCCGCGCTTGGCGGCACTGAAGGCCTTCAAGACACAGTAGGAGGCGCATCTCGATTGCGTGAGAAAGGAAAGTGGAGACGATCATGGCGGTTCCCAAACAGAGGAAATCGAAAGCCAAGCGGAACTCGCGGTCCGCCAACTGGAAGCTGACCGCACCAAAGCCCATCGACTGTCCGCAGTGCACCGAGCCCATGCTGCCGCACCGTGTCTGCCCCAAGTGCGGGTACTACAAAGGCCGGGAGGTAGTGCAGGTTTCCTCCTGACCTTCCGAGGATCATCCGCAATGGCCGTAATGGCGCACCGCGCCGCATCGCCACCCGACCGGGATCCAGCCGGGCCTGGACCAGTCCTGATGTTTCCCGGCCAGGGATCTCAACATGTCGGAATGGGGCAATCCTTGCTGGACGCCAGCCCGGCCGCCCGGCTTGTCTTCCAACTCGCCGACGAGGTACTGGGCTGGTCGGTCACCGACCTGTGCACGAAGGGTCCCGAGCAGGAGCTGACCCGGACCGAGAACCTCCAACCCGCGCTGTTCGTGGTCTCGATGGCCGCCCTCCGGGCCCTGACCTCGGCGGTGGAACCCGCGCCCGTCGCCGCCATGGGTCACTCCCTGGGCGAGTACGCCGCCCTGGTGGCGGCCGGCGCCATGGACTTCTCTCACGCCTTGATCGCCGTGCGCCGGCGCGGCGAGTTCATGGCCGAGGCGGTCGGGGAAGGCGAGGGCGGCATGGCCGCGGTGATCGGGCTCCAGCCGGAGGTGGTCGAACGGATCTGCGACGACGTGGCCGGCGACGGCGGAGCCGTGCTGAGCGTGGCCAATCTGAACTCCCCCGGCCAGGTGGTCGTCTCCGGACACGCCGAGGCCATCGAGCGCACGAAAGCGGCGTTCAAGGAGGCGGGTGCCCGCGGTGTGATTCCCCTCAAGGTCTCGGCGCCGTTCCACTGCAGCCTGATGCGCCCGGCCGCCGAACGGCTGGAGGAGGTGCTCGGGCCGATCCCCATCTCACCCCCGCGCTTCGCGGTGTTGTCCAACGTGACTGGCCGGCCGCACGGCGATCCCGACAGCATCCGACGGCTGCTGGTCGAGCAGGTGATCCGGCCGGTGCGCTGGATCGACTGCGTGCGCTGGACCCTGGATGCGGGCGTGGATCGATTCCTGGAGATCGGTCCGGGCCGGGTGTTGGCCGGGCTGCTCAGGCGCATCGACCGTTCGGTCCGCTGCCTGGGTGTGTGCGACCCTCAGACGGTGGCCGACGCCGGCTATTTCGTTCAACAGATCGAAGAGGGAGACCGCGGATGAGCACCATCGAACGCGTCAAGCAGATCATCGCAAACGTCCTGAATCTGGCTCCGGAGAACATCCGCCCTCAAGCCAGCCTCAAGGACGACCTGGGAGCCACATCGCTGGATCGCTATACCGTGCTGATGGACATCGAAGAGGCCTTTGGCCTGGATTTCGACGATGTGCCGGAGGAAGAACTGGAGGGCCGGATCCAGACGGTGGGGGATATCGTGAAGTTTCTCGAGGAGTACACCAAGCAGGGCCGGGCAGGCGATGGAGATCAGTGAGAATGGTGAGAATGATCGCTCTCGAGAAGGATGGGCGTCCGGTGGGCATCGCGGCGGATCACGGCGGCGTCAGGCTCAAGGACTACCTGGTAGCCAAAATACGGGAATGGGGGCTGACGGTCGAGGACCTGGGGACGGACTCGACCGAGTCGGTCGACTATCCCGACTTCGGAGCCGAGGTGGCCCGAGGGGTGGCCGAAGGTCGCTTCGCCACCGGCGTGCTGGTCTGCGGCACCGGTCTGGGCATGTCCATGACGGCCAACAGGTTCCGCGGCGTCCGGGCGGCCGTGTGCACCTCGAGCTACATGGCGCGCATGACCCGGGCTCACAACGACGCCAATGTCCTGTGCCTTGGCGAGCGGGTCCTCGGCTTCGGCGAGGCCGAGGACATCCTGCGGACCTACCTCCAGACCGGGTTCGAAGGGGGGCGCCACGCTCGCCGGATCGGCAAGCTCGACCCATGATTCCACGTCATACGCGTCCGGATTGGAACACCTATTTCATGGATTTCGCCAGGCTGGCCGAGCGGCGCTCGGTCTGTCTGCGGCGCCGGGTGGGCGCCGTGATCGTCAAGGACCGGATGATCATGGCGACCGGCTACAACGGGGTGCCCAAGGGCGTCACCCATTGTGACCAGGTCGGCTGCCTGCGCGACGAGATGGACGTGCCCTCGGGCCAGCGGCACGAGCTCTGCCGTGGGCTGCACGCCGAGCAGAATGCCATCATCCAGGCGGCTTACCACGGCGTGCAGATCCGCGGCGGCAGCATGTATTGCACCTTCCGGCCGTGTCTGATCTGCGTCAAGATGATCATCAACGCCGGGATCGAGCGGGTGTTCTACCTGATCGATTACGACGATCCCTTGGCCGTGTCCATGGCGGCCGAGGTGGGCCTGGAGCTTACCCGGCTTGTTCAGGCCGGGCAGGGAGGTGGCAAGTGAAGTGTCCGTTCTGCAGCCAGCTGCAGAACCGGGTGATCGATTCGCGGCTGAGCAAGGACGGTCACGCCATCCGCCGCCGGCGCGAGTGCGACGAGTGCGGGCGACGGTTCACCACCTACGAGCGGGTCGAGACCTCGATCCCCATGGTGATCAAGAAGGACGGTCGCCGCGAGCAGTTCGACCGCGAAAAGCTCAAGCGGGGCATCCTGCAGGCTTGCCAGAAGCGCCCGGTCAGCGTCAACGACATCGACCGTTACGTGGAGGATCTCGAGCGCAAGATCCTCGAGAGCGGTGAGCGCGAGGTCACCTGCCAATTGCTGGGCGAGGAGGTCATGGCGTTCCTGCACGAGACCGACGACGTGGCCTACGTACGGTTCGCCAGCGTCTACCGGTCGTTCAAGGACCTGAAGGAGTTCATGTCCGAGGTGCAGGATCTCATACGCGAAGGCCGTCCACGCAAGGGGAGGGGCAAATGAGCGTGTCCGGGCCAGGGCTGACCCGTGGCGAGCTCTCGGTCGCCGAGGGCTTCATGCACCGGGCGCTGCAGCTGGCCCGCCGGGCGCGCGGCAGGACCTGGCCCAACCCGATGGTCGGTTCGGTGGTGGTCCGTCGCGGCCGGGTGGTAGGCCAGGGCTACCACCACAAGGCCGGCCTGCCGCACGCCGAGGTCGCGGCCCTTCGGGACGCTTCAGGCGCGGCCCGCGGCGCGGATCTGTACGCTACCCTGGAGCCGTGCCACCGCCACGGGCGCACCCCCCCGTGCACCGACTCGATCCTGCGGTCCGGTGTGCGGCGGGTGTTCGTGGGCGCCCGCGATTCCAATCCGCGCGAGAGCGGGGCCGGCCTCGAGGTGCTGCGGGCGGCCGGGCTTAAGGTGTACGCAGGCATCCTCGAACAGCGCTGCCGGGAACTGAACGAGGTCTATGACGTCTTCATCAGCCAGGGCCGTCCGTTCGTGACCGTCAAGGCGGCCGCCAGCCTGGACGGCCGCCTGGCCCCGTTCACCGGCGATGCGCGCTGGATCAGCTCCTTGGAATCGCGGGCCTTCGCGCACCGCCTGCGGGCCCGCAACCAGGCGATCATGGTGGGGGCGGGCACGGTCCGCAAGGACGACCCGGCTCTGAACGTCCGGCACGTAGAGGGTCCCGACCCGGCCGTGGCAGTCCTGGACACCCGGCTGACCACCTCGCCGAGAGCGCACCTGGTGCGGCTTGAACGCGGGGCGCCGGTGTGGATCTACTGCAGCCGGCGCGCCCCGGCCGCCCGGGCCCGCTCGCTCCAGAGGGCGGGCGCGCAGGTTGCGCGGGTGCCTTGCCTGCGCGGCCGGCTCGTCCTGGAGGCGGTCCTGGCCGATCTGCTGCAGCGCGGGGTGTACCGGATGCTGGTCGAGGGCGGCGCCTCCGTGATCGGCTCGCTGCTTGGCGCGCGGGCGGTGGATCGGCTGGAGCTGATGATGGCCGGGATCCTGCTGGGCTCCGAGGGCGTGCCGCTGGCACGCTGGAAGGGTCCCGGACGGGTGTCCGACGCGCCCCGCATCGAACCGCTCTCGAGCCGCCGGCGCGGACCGGACCTGCATATTTCGGGTAAGTTGGTTTGGCCCGGCGATAAAGGGTAGGCGATGTTCACCGGGATAATCGAGGACGTCGGGAGGTTGATCCAGCAGCGGCGATCGCCTGCGGGGGCGGCGTTGCGGGTCGGGACGGGCTTGCCGGTCGAGGAGATCCGCGCCGGGGACTCGATCGCGGTCAACGGGGTCTGCTTGACGGTCACCGGAATCGAGACGGGCTGGTTCGAGGCGGACATGAGCCACGAGACCCTGGAGGCCACCACCCTGGGGGCCTTGCGCCAGGGGGACGCGGTGCACCTGGAGCAAGCCCTGGCCCTGGGCGGCCGGCTGGGCGGCCACCTGGTCTTCGGGCACGTGGACGGGGTCGGCGAGTTGGTCTCCCGGCGGCCGCGGGGGGCGAACCTGGACCTGGAGATACTGGCGCCCGGGACCGTGGCGCCCTTCCTGGTGGCCAAGGGCTCGGTGGCCGTGGACGGGGTCAGCCTGACGGTCAACGATCCCGCCGGCGCCCGCTTCCGGGTCACCCTGGTGCCGCACACCCTGGCCGGGACCGTCCTGGGCGAGCGCAGGCCCGGCGATCGGCTGAACCTGGAGGGGGACATCCTGGGCAAGTACGTCAAGCACTTCGTGGATGGAATGCGAGGCTCCGGTCTGGACGAGCGGTTCCTCGTGGAGCACGGATTCGGTCAGGGTGATTGATCGCTTCCAGCACTTGAAACCGGTGACGTGGTGGGCTAGCTTGATGGAGCAGAGCATGAGATGATGGAAAACGGGAAGACCAAAGCGATCGAGCGGGCCGAGCAGGCCATCGAGGACATCCGGGCCGGCAAGATGGTCATCCTGGTGGACGACGCCGCCCGGGAGAACGAGGGCGACCTGTGCATGGCCGCCGAACTGGCCACCCCGTCGACGATTAACTTCATGGCCAGGTACGGCCGGGGTTTGATCTGTTTGACCCTGACCAGCGAGAAGATCAAGCGGCTGCGTCTGCCCATGATGGTGGACGACAGCTCGAACGAGTGCACTTTCGGCACCGCCTTCACGGTGTCCATCGAGGCACGCCACGGTGTGACGACCGGGATCTCGGCCCACGACCGGGCCACCACCATCCAGGCCGCGGTGGCCGACGATGCCGGGCCGGATGACCTGGTCCGGCCGGGACACGTCTTCCCGCTGCGGGCCCGGGACGGCGGCGTGCTGGTGCGCACCGGCCAGACGGAGGGCTCGGTGGACCTGGCGCGGCTGGCCGGCCTGAAGCCGGCCGGCGTGATCTGCGAGATCATGAACGACGAAGGCGCCATGGCGCGCATGCCGGAGCTGGAGGTCTTCGCCCGCACCCACGGGCTGCGCATCGTCACCATCGCCGACGTGATCGAGTACCGCATCCTTCGCGAGACCCTCGTGCGGCGGGTGGTCGAGGCTGAAATCCCGTCCCGTCACGGGGGGCCGTTTATGGCCATCGCCTACGAGAACGATGTGGACGACTATACCCACGTGGCCCTGGTCAAGGGCGAGATCGTCCCGGACGAACCGGTGCTGGTGCGGGTGCACTCCGAGTGCCTGACCGGGGACGTGTTCGGCAGCCTGCGCTGCGATTGCGGCAGCCAGCTCGCCGGGGCTCTTCGAATGGTGGACCAGGCCGGGCGCGGGGTGGTGCTCTACCTGCGCCAGGAGGGTCGCGGCATCGGACTGGTCAACAAACTCAAGGCATACAACCTGCAGGAGGAGGGCCTGGACACGGTCGAGGCCAACCAGAAGCTGGGATTCAAGTCCGACCTGCGGGACTACGGGATCGGCGCGCAGATCCTTCGCGACCTGGGCGTGCGCAAGATGCGCCTGATGACCAACAACCCCAAGAAGATCATCGGGCTCGAGGGGTACGGATTGCGGGTGGTGGAGCGGGTGCCGATAGAGATCGCCCCCAACGAATCGAACATCGAGTACCTGCGGACCAAGCAGGCCAAGATGGGTCACGTGTTGCACAAGGTGGAAGCGGCCGGCCGCAAGCACAAGCGCGGGCGATAGCGCCGCCGTCTGTTGAAACGGAGGATCGAGATGCCCAGGATTTTCGAAGGCAATTACGACGCCAAGGGAATGAAGGTGGCGGTGGTGGTCAGCCGCTTCAATAACTTCATAAGCGAGCGACTGCTCGAGGGCGCCCTGGACGCCCTGTTGAGGCACGGCGCGCGCGATTCCGACGTCCAGGTGTTCCGCGTTCCGGGCGTGTTCGAGCTCCCGGCCATGATCGCGAGACTGGCCGCCGCCGGCAAGCACGACGCTATCGTCTGCCTGGGCGCCCTGATCCGCGGGGGCACCTCCCACTTCGACCTGATCGCCGCCGAGGTGTTCAAGGGGGTCGCGACGGTGGCCATGGAGCACCAGGTCCCGATCGGCATGGGGGTGATCACGGCCGACAACTTGGAGCAGGCCATCGAGCGTGGAGGCTCGAAGATGGGCAACAAGGGCTTCGACGCGGTCCTGAGCGTGCTGGAGATGGCCAACCTCTACCGCCAGATGGCGGGCAAGAAGGCGCGCTGACGTACGATGGGCACCCGCAGGAGAGCCAGGGAAAACGCCCTGAAAATGCTCTATGCCCGCGAGGTGGGTGGGCATCCGGTCGCCGAGGCCGTCGAGACGTACTGGGAGCACTTCGAGGACACCGGCGAGGATCGCGAGTTCGCGGACCAGCTCGTCCGCGGCACCGACCAGCACCTGGCTGAGATCGACCGGGCCATCCAGGAGGTTTCCACCAACTGGAAGATCAGCCGCATGGCCTGCGTGGATCGCAACATCCTGCGCATGGCGACCTACGAGTTGTTCCACGTCCCGGAGGTGCCCAAGCGAGTGACCCTGAACGAGGCCATCGAGATCGCCAGGCGCTTCGGGGCCGAGGACTCCTGGGCGTTCATCAACGGCATCCTGGACAAGCTGGCCGAGGGGATCGAGTGAGTACGAAGAAGGGCCGGTCGAAGTCCAAGCCGCTGCGACTCAGCGCAGCCAGGGTCGACTTTCCGCTGCTCGACCGGCTCATGGTGGATGCGCTCGCGCTGGGGGTGTTCTCGGGCGAGCGGCCGCTTTCGGGCACGGCCGGCTTGTGCGACTGGCGGCTCAACGGCCGGCTCAGCTCCCTGCTGCTCAGCGGCGCCTTTACGGGCCTGCACGACGAGACCTTGTTGACCGACACCAACGGGCGGATCGGCCCGGCGCGGGTGCTGCTGTTCGGCCTGGGAGATCGCGCCGGGATGGACGCCAAGGCCTTCCGCAAGGCGGTCCGGCGCATGCTGACCGTGGTTGAGAAGGCCCGCTTCGAAAGCCTGGGGCTGGAGATGCCGGGACTGGACCACGGCGACATCGAGCCCGACAAGGCGTTCAAGACCGTGCTGGACGTGGCCCGCAGGACCTACCCGGCCGGCAGGCTCACCCTGCTGTGCCCGGACAGGGCGACCGTCGAGGTGGTGGTCGGCCTGGCCAAGGGCGACGAGCGCGTGCGGCTGGAGGAGCCCACCTGGCGTAGCAGTGGGACGTAGTTCCATTCGTTCCGAAAGTTACGGAACGAACGGAACTACGCCCCTCATTTTTCTTGTCTCAGGCGAGCCGTTTGTGCTAGTCTACCGTTATGCGACTGCTGACAACAGACCTCTCCCGGCAAGATATGCGGCCCTACTTTCTCTGGGACGAGGATCTCTCCATCGCCGAGTTGCGCGGTGCCTTGCGGGACAGCTCGGACGAACAACGCATCCGACTGCTCGGCAAGATGCTTCGCCAGGCCAGGGACATCGACGTGTGGGTTTTCGTGACGCCGGAAGAAGTTGCCCGAGCATTGCCGTCTCTCGGCCGCCGCCTTGGGCGTCGCCGTGCCTTTTGGGAATTTCTCATCAACGGTTGGCGTTTGGATGGGCTCCTCGCAGGGTAAACTCACTTCTTTTCAGCTCGAGGTCTTGCGAGCTTTCTTCGCGCGTGAGAACCGGTTTTTCCTCACGGGTGGCGGCGCTCTGGCGGGGTTTCATCTGCAACACCGCCGAACGGACGATCTCGACCTGTTCACGCTGGACGATGAGTCGTTCCGCCGGGGCCGGGGGGTGTTGGCCGAGGTGGCCGAGGAGTTGGGAGCCACACTGGAGGTGCGCCAGGACGCCCCCGGTTTCCAACAGCTGGTCATGACGCGCGAAGACCAGGGCCTGGTCATCGAACTGGTGCGCGAACGTGTTTTCCAGTTGACGCCTGACAAGCCCGAGTTGGATGGCATCCGGGTCGATCCTCCCGAGGAGATCCTGGCCAATAAGATGACGACCATCGTGTCCAGGTCAGAGGAGCGTGATCTGGTGGACCTTCTTTTCCTGGAACGAGCAGGTTACAGGGTCGAGTCCGCGATCACGGCTGCCATGGAGAAGGATGGCGGCTGCACGCCGGCGGTCCTGGCCTGGGTGCTTTCGGAGATCCGGATCCCGGACGAAACACCTCTGCCCGCGGGGGTGACCCCAGAAGAGCTGCGACAGTTTGTCTCCGATCTTGTCCTGCGGTTGCGGCGCGCGGCCTTTCCGGAGTCTCCGGGGACGAGGTAGCCGAAGTGACCCCGCCATTCGTGTACGACGGTCTCTTCTACCCGGCCGTCAGGCTCACCCTGCTGTGCCCGGACAGGACGACCGTCGAGGTGGTGATAGGCCTGGCCGAGGGCGACGAGCGGGTGCGTTTGGAGGAACCCACCTGGCAGATCCCATGAAATCGCGCTAGACTGGTCCCATGGTGCGTCGTGAAGGCAACAGGCAGATCCAGTTAGGGGAAAGGATCCGTGTGTTGTCGCGCTGCACATCTCCAGCTGGTGCAAGTCCCGTCCCGGTAGGCGCCGGAGCGCCGGGTAGCAGGCCCCAGGTGTCGGGGGAGATGCCCATCAGGTGTTGGACGGTGGTCTTGTCGCTGCGCTGGGCCATCCAAGCGGCCATCTTCTCGAAGTCCAGCGTGAAGCGGCTGGCGTGCAATGCCCACGGCACGGCTTCGACATGGACGCTGCCGCAGTGGCGACATTCCACCCGGCGGGGCGTGTGGCGAAGCCACACCCTACGGGCTGCCCCGCCTGCTCGGGAGCTTCCGCGACGGGCGCCGCGACCCGATCTACCCGACCCTTGAGGTGGTTGAAGCTCTCTTCCACGCCGCCTTGCTCCGGCGCCCGCATTAGCAGTGGGACGTAGTTCCGTCCCTCTACCCCATCAGTTGGGGCTGAACCGGAGAACGCGGAAGCCGATGTCCGGGTCCCAGTCGGCCACGAACACCTCCCCGGTGGAGGCGACTGCGACGTCCTGGACCACTGTCAGGTAGGCCTCGGTGCTGAAGGCTGGATCGATCTTGCCCAACCGCGACCCGTCGGGGTCGAAAAAGTGCACCCCGTCACCGGTCAGGCCGGTCCCGACGAACACCGTCCCGTCCGGGCCCACGGACAGCCCCTTCTCGGCCACTTCGAAGTCCTCGTCGCCTGGTTTGGCGGTCTCCCAGGAGCGCAGTTTGGTCCCGGTGGGATCGTACACCCGGATGCTGCCGCGATCGTTGATCAGGATGGCGCCATCGCGGGGATCCACCGCGATGAACTCGCCCCCTTCACCGAAGGTGGATACCAGTTCGCCGTCCAGCTTGTACCGGCGCACGCAGTCGGCGCCCACATCACGACCAGGATGGTGGTCAGCCCCAAAATGGCACCTATCTTCATGTCTCCTCCCGTGAACGGTCAACGGCTCTTTTCTATGGAACCTTGGCCCTGTCCTGGTCCAGCGGGAACGTGACTCGGTTGACCACAGAATAGCACACATGGCGACGATTTCAACCTGCGGAAGATCGTTCTGGGTCGGGTGGTATTGTGCCGCGAAGCAATCGGCGCTAGAATGGTTCCATGGATATCGGGGGTGCCGCGTGAAATTACTCTGGTGCTTGCTGCCGGCGATCCTGCTGGCCGGGTGCTCGTTCTATGCCGACCTGGCCGGCAAGGGGTACGTGCCGTGCGAGACCGTTGCGGACTGCGCGGGCGGCTGCGAGTGCTCGGAGGCCGGCGTGTGCCTGCCCGGCGATGGGATGCGACCGGACCAGTGCGCTCGGGGCGAGCCGACCGTCGAGGACCCGGGCCAGTTGCTGCGGGTCGACTGGGAGGACGAACAGGCCGTCTTCGACCTCACGGTCGACACCGAGCAGGACCGGCCGTTTGCGGTGACCGCCGGCGACTTCGAAAAAGCCCGTGAGGACGCCGGGCAGGACGGGGATCTGACCCTGCGCGAGGCCCTGGCGCTGGCCGAGATGGCCGACCGTCCGGTGAGGATCCATTTCGACCCGGACCTCTTTCCCGCCGACGGCTCCGGCCCGCCGATCGAGCCGTACGACGGCCTGACGCTCGAGGGCAGGAAGGTGTTTCTGGATTCGCGCAAGACCGGGGTGAGGCTGGTCTTTTCCGGGCAGTCCGAATGGCATGCCCTGACGGTGAGCGGAGAGATCCTGGCGGTCGCCGGCCTGACCATCCGGGGCTTCTCCCGCTGCGGGGTCCGGGTGAACTTTGCCACAGGGGTGTACATGTGCGACCTGACGCTCCTGTTCAACCGCGTCGGCCTTTCGATCGAGCAGAGCAAGTACGTCACCGTCGTCAGCACCGACTTGCGCGGGAACGGGAACACGGGCATACACCTCGGCGGCGAGTGCGAGAACGTGTCCATCGGCCCGGTCCCGGGGCGCGAGGGGCCCGGCTGGGAGGGCGTCGTGGTGGCCGGACACTACACCGGAGTCCACATGTCCGGATTCGACGGCAAGGTGCTGATCCGCAACAGCCTGTTCGATAGCAACGAGCTGGACGTGGTCATCGAGGGAACCCAGGGGACGATCGGGTTCATAAACAACACCGTGGCCAACAGCTACCACGCGGTGCTCAAGTACCACGACGGCCCGGGACCGCTCGAGATCTACGTGCGCAACACCATTTTCCACGGTGTCCAGGACCTGCAGCACCTGTTCTGCTACGATTCCGCCGAGCCCCTGACCGTCGTGAGCGAGTACCTGTTGTTCTCCGGCGCTCCCAACGTCATCTGCCCGGGATTCTCCAACACCTTCGACGAGTCGGACGACATCATGACCAACACCGATCCGGGCTTCGCCGATACCCCGCAGGGCGACTTCCGCCTGAGCGCGGACAGCCCGGCCGTGGACGCGGGCGCCGAGACCGAGGTGGAGAACGTGGGCGTGCTCGATCTCAACGGAGATGCCCCGGGCACTTTCTGCGGCGCTGCCCCCGACCTGGGCGCGTTCGAGTATTGTCCCTAGCGCTTGCGGCGCAGCCAGAAAGCCATGCCTAGCAGCATGAGCAGGCCGAGGCCGGGGCCGGTGGTGGTGGCGCAGCCCACGTGGAGGGGCTCTTCCTCGGTGGAGGTGGACCTCGCCATGGCCTGGTTGATCGGCTCGACGCCGAGTCCGTCGATGCGGGCCTTGCCGGGAAGCTGCGGCTCGTAGTAGCGCGGCCCGTTGTCTTCCGGCGCGATCTCGACGGTCAGGCGGACCGGGTAGGGGTCCAGGGTCAGGTAATTGCCCGCGGTGCGGGAGCGGACCTCGATCTCGTGGGTGCAGATCAGGGCCAGGCGCGGATCGTGGACGGTCAGTCGCGGTCCGGGCTGGAACGGGGTCCACACTCCGCGGTCCACGCGCCAGGAGTACTCGGCCTCGGGGCCGGGATCCGCGGCCACCTCGACGATCACCTCGGGGTACTGCGGGCCGCCAGGCGCCCAGATGGACATCAGGCCGGACACCGGGGTGCGCACGGCTGTCACCCGGGCGCTGGTGCGGCGCGGGGCCGGCAGCCGCGCGTCGGCCATGCGCAGGTTGGCGTAGATGGCCATGTACTCGTAGTAGTCCGTGCCGGGCCGGGGCAGGTCGCCCTGGACCGCCTCGATATCCAGGGCGAAGCCCTCGATCGGCGGGAGCTCGATGGCGCCCAGCGAGCCGGTCAGCATGGGCAGGAACATCTGGATCAGGGTCGGCACCAGCTCCTCCAGGGCCGACGGGTCCTCGGCCAGCAGCTCGTAGTTGGTGGCCACCACGTTGTCGAGCCTCACGCTGTTCTCGTCCAGCACCGGCAGGATCGTGTTGTCCGGCAGGAAATCCAGTCCCAGCATCAGGGTGACGTCCTGGGTCAGGGTGACCACCCGCGCCCAGCGCTCGCCGATCAGCACGTAGAAGTCGATGCCCAAGCCATTCATGAACATGTTGATCAACGGCTCGTCCATGATCCGGTTGCCGTCTGCGTCTTCGGTGAAGGTGCCGGCTCCGATCTCGATGTAGGGCACGTGGTTGGGCACCAGCTGCAGCCGCACCGGGACGTTGCGGCCGCCGGTGAGCGTGTTGAGCGAGCCCAGCATCACCGCCAGGGTCCCCGAGGACAGCAACCCGCCTGTGCTCTCGGTGTCGATCCCCAGGCACAACAGACCGCTCAGGAAGGCCTTGTACAGGAACCAGTCCATGAAAGCGTCCGAGACGCCGATCCCGACCATGTACGAATCGGCCGTGCCCGGCACTACGTCGTCGAACGGCAGGCGCGGGGGCGGGGCGTTGGGCGGGATCTCGGCCGGGTCGGGCTGGGGCACGCACACGTGCCGCTCGGTGTCGACCCCGCCGATCAGGCGCAGCTCGACCCCGTTGTTGACCACCACCGGATCCACGCTGGCGTCCTCCCACTGGCCCGCGGCCACGAACAGGTCGATCTCGGCCTGCATGCCCGGCGAGAAGTCGGCCAGCAGCTCGCCCAAATCGAGGCTGCCAACCACGCCCAGCGGGTTGATCCTGCAGGAGCCGTCCTGCACGCAGTAGTCGCCGTCGCAGGAGCTGCCGGACGGGCAACCGCCGGTGTAGAAGTCGCACGCCAGGCAGGTGGCACCGACCAGGGCGTCGTCCAGGAAGCCGTCGATCTGGCTGCCGAGCTGGTCGTTGAGGAGCGGTGTGAGCAGGCCGGCGATCCAGTTGATCACGGTGTCTATCACGCCTCCGAGGCCGATGTCGGACAGGAAGCCCCAGTCGCAGGTGATGGAGTAGTCGCTGTTCTCAAGGGTCAACTGTAGGTTTTGCACGTCGAAGGACATCAAGTGGTCGCGTCCGTCGATGAGCAGCCGCACGTCGGCGTGTACCGGTTTGTTCTGGATGTCGATGGGTATGTCGCAGTCGAAGGTTCCGTCCATTGTGATGGTGCCGCTCAGGTTGACCAGGGCGTCCAGGGACAGGGTGTCGGGCGAAACGCGGGTCAAGCCGGCGTCGACGATTTCAGCCGTCAGGGTACACCCGTTCTCGCAGATCCTAATATTTATCGTTATGCACAGGAACCATATGCAGAACTCTTGGGATGCATCCGTGAAAGGCACCTCGAACACCAGGCCGCCCTCCATGAAGGTGCCGATGATCTGCGCCAGGTTGCCTTCGATGAAGTCGAAGGCCGACGGCGCAAGCCGGGTCTGGATCGCGTCGTAAAGCTTCTCCGCCTCGGGCATGGGTTGATCGAGCGGCGCCACGCAGTCGCAGGTGGTGCCGCCGCAGGCCAGGGCGAACAGCATGGCCGTGCCGAGGATGAACAGTCGTAACGTATACCGGCGTGTGGACGGAAACATTGGGACCTCCACCGTGGATCGGGAGTCGAATGTACAATCGATAAAGCCTAGCACGAAAACCACCTACTTTGGAAGCCTCAGACGAAGATTTTCCAGAAGCCCGGCCGGGACCGGGGGCTGGCCCAGGGGGTTCTCCGGCTTGGCCGCGCCGTGGAAGTCGCTGCCCCCGGTCACCGCCAGGCCGCAACGGTCGGCCAGGTCGAGGAAGCTTGTGGTCTGGGCGGGAGAATGTTCGGGATAGTGCGCCTCGATCCCGTCCAGGCCGCGGTCCACCAGGTCCTGGATCTCGGCCTGGAGCACGTCGGGCGGTATCTCGTAGCAGCCCGGATGGGCCAGCACGGCCACGCCTCCGGCCGAGTGGAGCATCTCGACGGCCTGGCCGGGCGTGAGCCGCTCGCGCTCCACGTAGGCCGGCCGGCCGCGGGCCAGGAAGCGGTCGAAGGCCTCCTGGAAGGTCGCCACGCGGCCGGCCTCGATCATGGCCTGGGCCAGGTGGGGGCGGCCGACCACCGGTCCGCCGGCCAGCGCCTCTACCCGCGCGGGATCCACCCCGACCCCCAGCTCTTCGAGGCGCTCGAGGATCTTGCGGTTGCGCACCGCGCGCGAGTCCCGCAGCGGCCCGAGCCGAGCGGTCAGCTCAGGGTGGTCCGGGTCCATCCAGTAGCCCAGCACGTGCAGGCTGCCGGCCTGCCCGCGCCAGACCGACAGCTCCAGGCCGGGCACGACCTCGGGCGCGTCCCGGCCGGCCGCATCTCCCGCAGCCAGCGCCGTTGCGATCCCGTCGGTGTTGTCGTGGTCGGTGATGCCCACTGCGGCAAGCCCGAGTCGTCCCGCCTCGGCCACCACCTCGCCCGGCGAAAGGCTGCCGTCCGAGGCCGTGGTGTGGGTGTGGAGGTCGATGTATCGTCCCATTGCTGGTCAGTGTAACAGTATGAGGGGACACAATAATATGAAAATAATAGTTCCTGACCCCTTGGCGTGATATCTTGACGCGATGAAACTGGTGCGGTGGCTTGCAGGGTTGGCGACCCCGGACCCGCTGGGCGGGTGGGCCCAGAATCGTTTCGTCACCCGGGCCCGGACGCTGTTCTACGCCCGCCTGGCCTTCCTGACGATCGGCCTGGGCATCCTGGCCGTCCCCCGCTGGGCCAACCTTTTCGGCGCGGAAGGCACCGGCGCGTTCGTCTGGTACTTCGTGATGATCGCATACAGCGTCGGCTGCTTCCTGGTGGTCGAGCGGGGCCGGGTTGGAAAGGCCGTCACCTTCACGACCCTGTGCCTCGATCTGCTGGTGCTGGTCTACATGATCGCCTTCTCGGGCGGCCTCAAGAGCCCGGTCTTGCCCACCCAGGTGGTCTACACCATCTTCTTCGCCCTGCTGTTCCCCAATCCCCTGTCCATCCTGCCGCCGCTTCTGACCCTGCCCGTGGTGGCCAAGATCGACACCGAGATACCGGGCCGGGTGCTCGAGCTGGAGGACATCTTCCTGTTGATCTGGTACTCGGCTCTCAACTTCATCGTGGTTTACGTGATCGTCTACCTGAACGAGCGCGAGGAGAGCCAGCACAACGAGATCATCTCCCTGCAGGAGAACCTGCGGAAGATGGCCGTGGTGGAGGAGCGCAACCGCCTGTCGCGCGAGATCCACGACGGGCTGGGCGCGTCGCTTTCCTCGCTGATCATCCAGTCCGAATACCTGCACAACCTGGCGAAGGAGCCCGAGTTGAAGTCCGAGATCGAGGAGCTCAAGGAGGTGGCCGAGGAGAGCATCGACGAGCTGCGCCGGTCGATCTCCATGATGCGCGACGACTTCGACCTGGTGCCCTCCCTGGAGGACTACTGCCAGAACTTCGGCCAGCGGACCGGCCTTCAGGTCCGGTTCGAGGTCACCGGCAAGCTGCCCAGGCTGGATGGGGAGCTTCAGCTCACGGCCTTCCGGGTGCTTCAGGAAGCCATGACCAACGTTCGCAAGCACGCCCGGGCCGAGCGGGTGGACGTGGAGCTGATCTACGCAGAAGAGAAGCTACGGCTGGTGGTGGCCGACGACGGTCGCGGGTTCGATTTCAAAGGAGACCTGCAAGGTCACTACGGACTTGGTAACATGAGGGAAAGAGCCCGCCGCTACGGCGGCGGGGTGGAAATCGTCAGCTCGCAGGGCCAGGGTTGCCGGATCGTGTTCGAGATCCCGATCTCGAACGGGGCGCCGGGCGATCCCACGCAGAGCCGGTAGCCCGGCGATGCGCCTGACCGGGAGGTTCACATGAAGAAGAAAATCCGGGTTTTCGTGGTCGAGGACCAGCCCAAGATCCTCAAGAACCAGCTCAAGCTGCTGGGCGGGTTTACGGAGATCGAGATCGTCGGCAAGGCCATGTCGGGAGAGGAGGCCCTTCAGGACCTGGAATCGACCGCCCCCGACGTGATCCTGCTGGACCTGGGCCTGCCCGGCATCAGCGGGATCGAGGTCACCCGGCGGGCCAAGGAGCGCTGGCCCGAGATGGAGATCCTGATCTTCACCATCTTCGAGGAAGAGGAAAAGGTCATGGAGGCCATCCAGGCCGGCGCGTCCGGCTACCTGCTCAAGGGCATGGAGGCTGTGAAGATCGTCGAGGCCATCTCCGAGGTGGCCGCGGGCGGCAGCGTGATCCAGCCCAGCCTGGCCCGCAGCCTGCTGCGGCAGTTCCGCGTCCAGCCCGACACGCCCAGGAAGGGCGAGGGGAAGCAGGAGGAGGTCCCCAGACTGACCCCTCGCGAAACGGAGATCCTGCAGATCATCGCCAAGGGGCTGTCCAACGCCGAGACCGCCGAGGTGCTCGGGATCTCCCGCGCCACAATCCGCACCCACCTGGAGCACATCTACGCCAAGATGTGCGTCTCCAACCGGGTGGAGGCCGTCACCGAGGGCATCAGGCACGGGTTGATCGACCTGTAGTCGCCACCCCGCCACCAGTTCGTCGGCGTCGACGTAGACGTAGGCGTAGGCGGCTTTTCAGCTCGTCAACTGGAACACTCCCTTGCCATAAGGCGTCGACGCTTGGAGTGCCCGAGCATCGCGTGTTGAAAAGCCGCCGACGTCTACGCCGACGTCTACGACGACGTGAAGATGCTATGGGAACGTAGTGCCGTCCACCCGCGTGCCCGGCGAGATGGCTCCCCGGGCGCCTACCAGACCGGAGTGGGGTCGCAGGACGCGGGTCGGGTCGGCGTCGATCACCCGGTTGAGCGATTCGCCAGCCTCAGCGGTCGACGGTACGAAGACCCGCTGCAGGTCGAGCGGCACGCCGTCCTCGTTCGAACGAGTCAGGACCACGGCGTCGTGGCCGGTGCCGAGCCAGGGCTGATCGAAGCCGCGGCCGAAGGCGGGCACGCCGAACAGGCCGGGATCGTCGACCGCGCCGTTGAACACCAAGATGGCGTGGCCCGGCTGGATCACGACCTCTTCGGTGAAAACGGCACCGACGCCTGCGGCCCAGATAGTGGTGCCCTGCAGGTCGATGGGGTAGGGACACGAGTTGACCAGCTCCAGGTACTGGTCCCCGGCGTCCACCCGCCCGTCGCCGTTCAGGTCGTCCTGCCCGGTCGGGTCGAAGAGCACCTCGTTGACGGTCAGGTCGTCGCCCACCGGCAGGACCACCGTGCCGTCCGCGACCGGCTCGACGCGGACCTCGAGCCGGTAGGGCCGCTGGATGGAGTCGCGCATCTGTACCCGGATCACCAGCGGATCGTCCGAGCGGCCGGCAAAGGCCTGAAGTGCGGCCAGCTGGTTGCGCTCGTGGGTGTCGTTGACGGCCAGGAGGCGATTCTCCCCATCGAAAAGGTACAGCACGGTGTCCGGGGGCGCGCCATCGTCGCCGGCCCACGACCGTACTGTGAGCTGCTGTCCGGGCGGTACCGTCACAGAGAGGTGATCGGCCGGGTCCTGGTCGGGCGGGCCCAGCTGCCCCGCGACGACCAGCGACCCGCCGGGCAGGGCCTGGGCGTCCTCGGGCTCGTCGCCGGCGTCCCCTTGCTCGGCCACCTCCTCGGGCAGGGCCGAAACCCGCAGGTTGAGCTCCTGCTCGAATCCCGGCCCGCCGCCGCCGAGCATGTCGGACACGACGAGCAACAGCGTGCCGTCCTGAGGAGGCGCCCACTCCAGGCGCGTCGCCCTTTCGGGTGCGGCCGAGTCGGCGGTGGCGGAGACCAGCCGGGTGAGGGACGTCGTCCGCAAGGACAGGAAGGGCAGGGCCTCCGAGCCGGGCGCGGCCCTCGACTCGATCGAGATCAGCGAGCCCTTCGCGGCCGTGAACTCGAATGCGCCGATCTCTCCCTGGCGGCCTGGCGACCATTGCCACGCGATGTCTTCTGCGGGATCCAGCTGCTGCGGTAGGAGGGACTCGCCGTACACCCCCAGATCGAAGGTGCGGGCCGGGTCGTCCCGGAGGAGACATTCGTCCGGCTCCTCGGAGCGCCGCTCGACGCGCGCGTAGCGCTCGACGGGTTCCGCTGTGGGCAACAGGTCCACGGAGGCGCGGGACGGATCTCCCGCCAGGCAGACCGCCGCGGTTCCGGGCGCACCGCCCCCGTCGCAGGTATTTACCACCAGGGCGGGGCTGAGCCCCTGGCCGGCCTCGACCGATACAGTCAATACTTCTCCGTCGCTGGCCGGCAGGCGGAAGATCGCGCCGCCCTCCCCGGGCGGCAATGTAACGCCGTCGTCGTCGTCGGGCAGCTCGCGAGCCAGCTCGATCTCCAGGCTCAGCAGGGCCTTCCCGCCGCCCACGCCGATGGCGTCGAGCACCAGGTTCACCGGGTCGCCGTCGAGGCAGATCTCCACCCGGGCGTCGGGTGAGCCAGGGCAGTCCGCGCGGTTGTCGTCGAAGGCCAGGACGCCGCTCGATCGGGCGTCGGTGACGGTCAGGGCCGGGTCGGCCACCCAGTCGCCGTACAGGCGCGCCACCAGCAGGCCGGGCTCGCCGGGATCGATCTGGAAGGTCGCCAGCCGGCCCGGGAAGAGCTCGACATCGAGCCGCTGTGAGCGGGGATCGAGGGCCTGGATCGCCGGCGGCCGGCGGACGGCCTTCAGGCGGTACCCGTAGTCCTCGCCGCCTACCGGGGATTCCGGCCGCTCTGCGTAGTTGGTGTACTCGGTCACCATCAACAGGTAGACGCCGGCCCGAGGGAACAGCACCTCCAGATGAGAGTCAACGCCGTCGGGCACGTCGTCGTTGAGTCGCGCGAACACGGCCCCCTGGGTCTCATAGTCCATGACCGCGATCAGCGGATCCACCAGCGAGGTGTCGGGCCAGGGCCGCGCATCGAACACCGCGTGCTCGCCGGCCTCGGCCCGGAACATGTAGTAGTCCAGGTCCGGCTCGGGATCGGGCTCGCCGATGACGCCCTCGATCTCCAGGCCGAACACCAGCTGGGGCGCGTATTCCGGGTTGTCGTTCGCCGGCTCGCTCTCCGGAATCGCCCGGCCGCTGCAGGCGTCGCCCACACCGTCGCCGTCCGCATCGCGCTGCCGCGAGTTCGCGATGTCCGGGCAGTTGTCACACGGATCGCCCACGCCGTCGCCGTCCGCGTCCTCCTGGTCCGCCTCAGGCGTGTCCGGGGCCAGGTCTGGGCAGAGATCTTCCCAGTCCTCGATCCCGTCGTCGTCCCGGTCCTCTCTGGGCGTCCGGCAGGTGCCGCCGACGCACACGAGCCCCCCCGGGCAATCCGAGGGACCCCTGCATTCGGGTCCGCCGTCGCAGCCGGGGCCGATCGTCACCAGGGTAAAAAGTACCACGCCTGCCAGTATTATCTTGGACCTGGACCTGGACTTGGACCTTGACTTGGCATTCATGATGTCAGAATTCCTCAGGTCTACCGGATCTGCTTCAGGAGATTCCTGCAGGTCTCGGCGTACTCGTTCCGGGGATCCATCTCCAGGTTCTTGGTGCAGTTTTCCCTGGCGGCTTCCTTGCCGTCGGCGGTTTTCAGATCCTGGTTGATGGCGATCAATGCGTAGGGCGGCGCGTAGCTCTGATCGATGGCCATGGCCCGTTTGATGATGGTCACGAACTCCAGGGGCCGGTTCTTTTTGATGTAGATCTTGGCCAGCATGGTCGCGGACTCGGCAGCCAGGCGCCGCTCGCCCAGGCCGGAGAGGCTGGCGACGGCCAGCTCCAGCTCGGCCTGGGCCTGGTCGCGGTCCGGCTTGGGCCTGGAAAGGAACACCTTGGCCAGCTTGTAGTGGCTGATGGCCTCGGAGTCGTCGAAGTCGCGGCACTTCTCGTAGTACTCGCGCGCCTTGCCCCAGTTTTTCTCTCCCAGGTAGGCGTCGCCTGCCAGCAGCATGCTCTGGCCGCTCTCGGCGTCCATGCGCTGCACCCGCAGGGCGCGGGCCCGCGCGGATTCGTAGTCCTTCAGCGCCAGGAAGATGGCGGCTTCCTCGAGCACGAAGTCGGGCCGCGTGCTGTCCACCCGCAGGGCCCTCTGGATCGTCTGCTTGGCCTTTTTCAACTTTCCGTAGCGGCGGTACTCGCGGGCCGCGACGAAGTGGAACAGGGCGTTGCCGGTCTCCTTCTTGAGCAGCGCATCGATCTCGGCCAGAGCCTTCTTGCGTCTCTTGCGGTCGCGTGCCTTGAGCACCAGGCCGAGGAATCCAGCTTGCTTCTTCTCCTTGTCGGAGGCTTCCTCTCCAACCTTGGAGTCGAACTCGGCCAGCTTCTTGCTGGCCAGCTCCTCGTAGATCTTCCCCGTGCCGCGAACCAGCGAGACGGTGACGAGCCCCAGCAGCGAACGAAGGTGGCCGCTGTCGGATTGCAGCCCGCGGTTGAAGAACTGCGTGGCCTCGCGGTAGAGCGAGCGTCGCGTGGCGTATTCGCCCAGGCCCACCAGTGCCCGGGTCTCCGCCTGCTGCGCGCCCTTGAGCAGGTGCTCCTTGGCCTCTCCCAGGTCGCCCTTGTCCAGCAGGATCAGGCCGATGGTGGTGTGCAGGATGGCCGACTCGGGCTGGGCCTTGAGCGCCTTGACCAGGAGCTTGACCGTCTCGTTGCCGCTGCCCCCGCCGTAGACGGTCAGCAGGGCCTGGGCCGCTGTGTGCATCGTGGAGGTCTGCTCCAGGGCCATGGCCTCTCGCCGGTACTTGTCGCCCTCTTCCAGGTACTTTCGGTCCTCGCCGTACTCGCCCGTAAGCACCGCGCCGATGAAGGCGGCGCGCGACAGGGCCTCGGCGTGCTCCTTGTCCTCCGAGTAGATGGCCCGGTAGTTCTTCAGGGCCGCCATGTAACCGGCGTATGTGTCGCGGTTGAACTTGATGCGGCCCTCTTCCAGGTTTTTGTTGATCCTTTCCTGCTTCAGCCCGGCCTGCCATTCGTAGATGACGAAGATCCCCAGGCCGAGCAGCAGGATGGCGCCCATGATGAGGGTGTACTTGATGCCCTTGCGCGCGGGCTTCTTTTCCTTCTCCTCCATCTCCTGGAAGATGTCGGCGATCCGCTTGCGCTGCGGCGGGGCCTGACGGCGGGCCGGACGGGCCACGGCCTCCTGGGTCGGTCGTTCGTCCCGCGGACGACCGGCGGGCCTGCGC
>SDBT01000080.1_pt1 | contig 116191 bp, 83 predicted proteins | sample 2277101 | NCBI WGS metagenome assembly SDBT01 (sample SAMN10404973, study PRJNA504765) | marine sediment metagenome | isolation source: marine sediment core GS10_PC15, 103 cmbsf | place: Arctic Ocean: Southern Knipovich Ridge | collected 2010
TGAGAGCGGGAATTGTTCCTTGGCGGCATGATCGGCAAGATTTTGGGCTTCATCGTAGGCAAAAACAACGCCACGGCGGCCGTCTTCGTTAATATGCCTCCAAGCCGTTGTTAGGACGTGCTTCAATTTATCGGCGGCAAGCCCAGCAACGCTGTTGTAGAGATCGACTAAGGCATCATAGTGGAGCGTTTCTTCGAGAGTGCGGGTTCCTTTTTTGAAGCCAAAGAGCGGGAATTCGGCTGTTTCTGTAACGATAGAAGAAGTGGCAACGGATAAATCCGTAAGCAGACGAGTCACCAAATGCTCTTCGCTGATAGTAGATGCTTCCGACAGATCAGTTCCAAGCCAAAGCCAGTTTTCTTCAATCGCAATCGGCTTGAGGGTCTCAAGTAACACGGTCTTACCGACACCTCTCAAGCCGGTTAAGATCATATTCTCAAGGATATTATCTTGGCCCAGCAGTCGCCGGAATTCTTCCTCTTCTGCGTTACGGCCTGCGAGATACGGCGGCATATGCCCCGCCCCTGGCCTAAAAGGGTTTCTAAATTTGGATACTCCGAAGTCCATGTCTTTTCTGCCTTTCTTGGATCATTTTCCTTCCTGGTATAGCTTACGGCCTAGATTAAGATATATCAACAAAAAAAACTAAATTTAGTATTTGTTCTAAATAATGCTTGACTTTCCTTGACCGCTCAAGCATAATGTCAGTATGAACCAGTTGGGTACTGACAAGCGGGCAAGCATCCTCCGGGCGTTGGTAGAGGGCAATTCAATTCGGGCGACTGTCCGAATGACGGGGGCGGCAAAGAATACCGTAAGCAAGCTCCTTTGTGACATTGGCGAAGTCTGTGGGGAATATCAGTACATACACCAAAGCCATGATACGCATCAAGCTCAATCCCAACGCGGCGGCCTGGGAAGCCCGCCGCGCGGAAATGGGGGCTACTGGCTACGGGTTCCGAAACAGCGTCCCGCTCGCTGCCCACCTTTGCAACTCTCTGAGGTCTTTGTGTTCTCTGTGGCAAAACGGCCGTTCGATCCCGGCGCGCCGGGACTCTCTGCGGCCTCTGAGCCTCTGCGGCCCAAGTGACAGATTTGCGCGCGCAAAATTGCACGCGCGGGTCGAAAGTAACCCCGAAAAATCAAATTTTCTTATTCCCGGCCCCAAAAAGGCTTGCCGCTTCGCAGACATCCCCAACTTACAGATTTGCGCGCGCAAAAGAGGTGCCTCACGCGTAATACGGAGGCGCTATGCGCGCCAGGACCCGGAACTCGGAATCCCGGCGCGCCGGGATTGAAAAGTGAATAGCGACGGCCAGGGATTGGAAAACACCCAAAAAAGCCAAAAGCCGAAAACGGAAAAACAGCCGGATTTGGACCCTTAAATTCGTAACTGCTGTTTTTTCGGAGGCTTACGTCAAAACCAATGCGCACAAATGCGCACGTTTGCGCACAAATGCGCACAAGTGCGCACGCTTGCGCACGTTTGCGCACAGATGCGCACGCTTGCGCACAAATGCGCACGTCTCGGGATGCTGGCGGCCGGCTTAGCAGATCCTCGGCAGCTCTTCGCCGTACGGCATCTGGATCACACGCCTGCCGCCGATGGAGGTGACCATCTCCACCAGTGGCGTTTGGCTTGACTGGGCGATCCGTCCGATGACGGCCGAGCGGTCGGCGATCTCGTAGCGGGCGAGAATTTCAACCGCCCTGTCGCCCGAGCCTGTCTGCACCACGGCCAGGAGCTTGCCCTCGTTGGCTGCCGAGAGCAGGTCCAAGCCGAGCATCTCGGCGGCTGCCCGGGCGGTCTTGTTGACCGGAATGGAATCCTCTTTAACTTCGATGTCTCTTTTGACGGCCGTGGCGATCTCAACCAGTGTAGCGGCCAGTCCGCCGCGCGTTGGGTCTCGCATGAAGTGCACCTCCGGGCCTAGTTGATCGAGAAGCGCGCGGGTCAGGCTGTGGATTGCGGCACAGTCGCTGGCCAGCTCGGACGAGAAGCTCAGGCCCTCTCGGCGGCTCATCACCGCCAGTGCGTGCTCGCCCAGCGGGCCGGAAAGGACAATCTCATCGCCATCGGAGACCTTCTCGAAGCCCAGGTGAGCGCCGGCCTTTAGCTCGCCGACGCCTGTGGTATTGATGACCATGCCGTCCACGCCGCCTGGCTCGACGACCTTCGTATCGCCGGTGACGATCGGAACGCCGGCCTTGGCGGCAGCCTCGCCGGCCGAGCGGAGCACGCGCAGCAGCAGCTTGATCTCCAGGCCCTCTTCGAGTACCAGCGCCAGGCTCAGCGCCTTCGGCTCGGCGCCGACAACGGCCAGATCGTTGATCGTCCCGCAGACCGCCAGCTTGCCGATGTCGCCGCCGGGAAACTCCAGCGGCTGAATGACGTAGTTGTCGGTGGTGAAGGCGAGCTTGTCGGTCTTGGTTGCTATCGTCGCGGCGTCGGTAAGCCGGCCAACCTCTTGCGGCGAGCCCAGGGCCGGCAGTATCACCTGCTCGAGAAGCTCGCCCGTCAGTTGCCCGCCGCCGCCATGGGCCAATCGAATGTATTGCTCTTCGGCCATCAGTGACCCACCCGCGTGGGGCGTTCGTACTTGTAGGCCGCCGCGCATGCGCCCTCGGAGGAGACCATGCACGGTCCGACCGGGTCGCGCGGCGTGCACCGCTCGGCGAACAGCGGGCAATCCGCGGGTGAGCATCGCCCGGTGATCACCTCGCCGCAACGGCAGTCGGCGGGCTCTGAGCTTTCCAGCTCCGGCAGCTCGAAGCGTCTGGCCGCGTCGAAGGCAGCCAACTCCTCGCGCAGCACCAAGCCGCTTTGGCCAATCACGCCCAGCGCTCGCCAGGTCGCGTCGGCCGGGACGAATACCTCCTCCATGACTTTCAGGGCCTGGATATTGCCCGACGCCGATACGCTGGAATACACCGAGCAGGCCTGAGGCTCGCCGGCCGCGAGTTGGGCGAGGATTTCGGCCAAGCCCGCGAGGATATGCTCCGGATCAAATCCGGCCACCACGCAGGGCCGAGCGAAGTCGCGAACAATCTCCTCGTACGCCTTGTAGCCGAGTATCACGCTGACGTGGCCGGGGCAGAGGAAACCGTCGAGGCGGACGTCGTCAGCGGCAAGCAGCGCTCGCATCGCAGGGACGATTCTTTTATGGGCCGCCAGGACAGTGAAGTTCTCTGTGCCCTCGCGCTTTGCCCGCAGCACGGCCAGCGCCGTGCCTGGCGCGGTGGTCTCAAAACCGACGCCCAGAAAGACGACCTGACGCTGCGGGTTCTGCAGGGCGAGCTCGACGGCCTGGTCGGCCGAATAGATCACCTCGATGCTGGCGCCGGCGGCCCTGGCGTCGGCCAGGCTGCCATCGCTGCCGGGTATGCGAACCATGTCGCCATAGGTGGCGATGATGACCTCCGGCCGCCTGGCCAGCAGCAGCGACTGATCCACGTAAGACTGTTCGGTGACGCAGACCGGGCAGCCGGGCCCGCTGATCAGCTTCAGCGACTCCGGCAGCAGGGTCCTAAGCCCGCTGCGGGCGACGGCCATCGTGTGCGTGCCGCAGACCTCCATGACCTGCACGGCCGGCCTGTCGCGGCTGAGCGCGCTACACATCTGGTGAATCTTTTCACTATAAACGTTCACGGGCTGCCTTCCCTAAACGCCGTCCTTGATATTGGGTACGCCGCAGACGCTTTCCTGGCTGCCGGTTAGCGGAGTTCCTTGAGCAGGTCGTAGGTTTCCTTTGCCTCGGCTTCATCCAGCACGGCGATGGCGAATCCGGCGTGGATCAGCACCCAGTCGCCTACTTTCGCATCGGGCACCAGCGGCAGCAGGACTTTGGCGCGATGGCCGTCGAGCGCCACCGTGGCGCTATCATCTTCGATCGTTTCAATTTGTACGGGTATGGCCAAGCACATCGCTCAGTTCGCCTTTCTCGCATTCACGCGGAGCCCGAACCTATCGGTGCGGGTGAGTTTCCTTGCCGAAGCCACCGCGGCCTGGCCCAATGCAACTCCGCCATCATTGGAGGGAATCGAACGGTGCATCAACACCGTAAACCCATCTGCGGCCAGCTCGGCCGGCAGATTCCGCATCAGGTGGCGGTTGGCAAAGCACCCGCCGGATAGCGCCACGACGTTGAGGTTCGTTTCCTCTCGCGCCTGGCGAGCCGCCGCCGCCAGGAAACGCACGACCGTATTGTGGAACTTCGCCGATACCGCAGGTGGGCTGAGGCCGGAACTCAGGTCGAAGACGATCCCCTCAACAGCTGGCCGCAGGTCAATAATGAACGGACCGGTAGAGACAATGCGAAACGCGTAGGCGTCCTTGACATCGGCGGCCATGGCCGCTTCGAGCTTCATCGGCGCCTCGCCCTCGTAGCGGTTGCTGTCCGCCACGCCGCAAAAAGCCGCCACCGCATCGAACCACCGGCCGAGCGAACTCGACGGCGGGCAGTTCATGCCGATGGCGAGCATCTCCATCGCGGCGGTGAGCTGCTCGGCCGAGGCCGCCAGCGGCAGCGTCTTGAAGAACCTGCGGCAACCTTCGCCGAAGGTGTCGTACAGTGCGGCCAGCGCAGGGCGATACGTCTCGACCGCCGCCGCGTCGCCGCCGATCAGCGGCAAGTAACGCAGATGCCCCAACCGCTCGTAGCCGATCAGATCGGCCCGGAGAATTTCACAGCCCCAGAAAGCCCCGTCGTCGCCGTAACCCACGCCGTCGCAGGCCAGGCCGATCACAGGCTCGCTCCAACCGTTCTCGGCCATGCACGCCGCGATATGAGCGTGGTGATGCTGCACGCGGATTATCGGCAGAGGCTCGCGGCCGGGAAGTTCGCCCCGGTGCCGCTTCAGCGCGTAGTCCGTCGAGAGGTATTGTGGATGCACATCGGCGGCCAGCAGCTCGGGAGAGCACTCAAAGAGCTTCTCCAGATGGTTGATCGTATCGATGAAGTGCCTGTACACGCGGCCGTCCTTGAGATCGCCTATGTGTTCGCTGAGAACGGCCCTGCCGGCGCGGAATAGACAGACGGTGCTCTTCAATTCCGCTCCGACGGCGAGGATGGCGGGACTGGCCGTTTTGCCTTCGGAACCCAGCACCGGCAGACGGATCGGCTGCGGCGCATAGCCCCGCGCGCGGCGCAAGATCTGCAAACGACCCCGGCGCTCTGCGGGTCTGATCTCAACGAGGCTAGGATCGTCCTGTTCGAAGACCTGCACTACGCTATCGTCTATGCGGCGTTCGATCCGCCGATTGTGCAACAGCAGCGCGTCTGCGATCCGGCCAAGATGGGCGATCGCAGCCTCGTTATCTCTCACGAGCGGCTCTTCGGAGTAGTTGCCCGAGGTCATCACCAACGGCGGCAGGCCTTCGGCGAACAGCAGGTGATGCAGGGGCGTGTATGGCAGCATGACTCCCAGCGTGTCGAGCTGCTCGGCCACGGCCGATGCGACATTAGCGTCCGGCCTGGCCGGCAGCAAAACGATCGGGCGAAGCGGGCCTCTCAGAAGCTCCTCAGCCTGCCAGCTGACCTCGCAGAGCGATCGGGCAGCCTCGATGTCGGCCACCATTACGGCGAAGGGTTTAGCATCGCGTCGCTTGCGGGCCCGCAGCCTGCGGACGACGTGCTCATCATCGGCCCGGCAAGCCAGGTGAAAACCGCCCAGGCCCTTGATAGCCACGATCTTGCCGGCCCGCAGCAGCTCGGCGGTAGTGACGAGGGAATCGTCGCAGGGAATCTGCCGGCCGTGAGTGTCAACCAGCCAGGCGCTCGGCCCGCAGCTCGGGCAGGCAACCGGCTGAGCGTGAAAACGTCGGCAGCTTGGCTCGCGGTACTCCCCGGCGCACAGCGGGCACATTGCAAAGTCGGCCATCGTGGTGTTCGGCCTGTCGTACGGTATACGGCGGACGATGGTGTAGCGCGGCCCGCAATTGGTGCAGTTGATGAATGGATAACGATAGCGCGGGTCTGCCGGGTCGGACATCTCGCGGAGACAGTCTTCGCAGATGGTGGTATCGACGGTAATCTGGGCGTCAGTAAGTTCCCCGCCGGCCGACGGCCTGATCTCAAAGCGGCTTTCGCCGGCCATCACCTCCGCCGGCGCCTGCTCCAGGTGGGCGATCTTCGCAAGCGGCGGCAGTTCGGCAGGCAGTCGGTGAGCGAAGGCGTCGGCCTGTGGTGCTCGGCCCTGGACCTCGATCGTCACGCCGCCGGCGTCGTTGATCGCCCAGCCCGTTAGCCCTAACTCGACGGCCAGGCGATAGACGAACGGGCGGAATCCCACGCCCTGCACCTGCCCGGTAATGCTCAGCCTTCTTCGAACTATTTTCCGCATCGCCGTTGTCGTTTCCTATCTGCTGGACTCCCGCTCTATTCTACAGAATCTGCCTCCGGCCGCGAAGCCCGTTTGCGGGTGCATTAACGTTTTGGTGACAGGAAAAATCTGAAACAGTCATTTCGCCACAAAGGCCACAAAGCACACAAAAGGTTAGAAGAGTTCCAAGGAAAGCAGACAGTTCACGGATTACACGGATGGACTTATCGCGGCGGCAGTGCTGTGCTCAAGCATCAATTCTCCTCTGCCGTTTCACGATTAGAAACCCTCAGCTTCTTGGCTGGGGCGAACGGCCACCTTTTCATCTGCCACCGTCAATTCCCTTGAAGATGAACACACCGTCCTCATTCGGATCGAAGTTGTCTACTTTTCGAAATGCATGGTTGTACAGCTCCGGCCGGGTCAGATCGTACCAGTAAACTGGAATTGTGTGTACCAAGCTGTACGTTTGCCAGGCGCCGCCCTCCCACTTTTCGAGCCACTTCACCGGGAACTTCGGGTAAGGCCCGGCACCGAAGAGAACGATGTAGTCCGGAGGCATGCGCCCCTCAAAGTGGATGCTCGGCAAATGCTCGAACTGCTCGGCCGGGGGATCCTTCAACTGCCAGGCATACACCGGCTCGCGCGCGTGGAACATGAGGGGATAGGCCGCATACTCCGCCATCACCCAGATGCTCTGCCTCGGTTCGACGTTGCGATTGATCCAGTCGGCCGCGGCCCGGTAAGTGCTTGGCGGCGGATCGATCAGCTCACCGCCGAAGCGGACGAAGCTCGAGTGGAACGATTTCGGCGGCATCACCGCCCGGGGGATGCTCGGATCGCCGTACGGGCCGCCGTGAAGAACGTTCGTACCGAAGGCCAGAATTGCCAACGGCACAGCAAGGAGCCTCAGACGGGCGGTCATCGCAAGGATCGCACGGGCAGAGACAAAAATACACAGCGGAATCAGTGGAGCCAGATACCGCACCTCAGTATAGGATCGCCAACCCGGCGGTACTTGCTGTGGAGAAAAGAATGCAACCACCAGGCAGTACAGGAGGATCGCCAGCGGACCTCGCAGCAGCCATTTGTCCTTCCGCAGGAAATACAGCAGCGGAGCAAGGACCAGAAGCACCCCGACACCAAACTCGCAGGCGTTCACGTCACGCAGATTGCACACCAGAAGTTTCAGGTGCTCGCCCAGCCAGCTCGTGCGCTCAAATACCTTATCGGATTTGCCGATAGGGTTCCAAACCGAGGCGATCAGCCCGCCCAGGACCACCTGCGGCAAAATGAGTATCAGCCAGCCCCGCCAGCCCAAGCGGCGCCGGCGCCGCTGCCAGATAAAGTAATCAACCAGTACGCATACAACAAAGGTCACGTACGCGAAGTAGTTGGACGCCAAAAGGGCCACGAAGCCCAGGCTCATGATCGCCAGCATGCGCAGCTTGCCCTTCCAATGCAGATACATGTACGCCAGCAACGTCGAAAGCAATATGCTGGGTGCGTAGTACCTGCACTGGCGCAGGTAAAGGACCAGCGAGATGTTGCCCAGGATGCCCATCGACATGACCAGCCAAGTCACCACGTCGGCCTCGCTTCGCCACATCCACCACGCGATCAGCGCGATTGTGGCCAGGCCGCAAATGGCAAACGGCAGCCGGGCTGTAAAAGACGTCTCTCCCAAAAGCCCGAAAGAGGGAGCCGCCAGGTAAAACATCAGCGGAGCGTGAAACCGCAACTTCATGTTCCTGAGTTTGATGCCGGCCCTGTTGGCAACGATGTTGTGGTCGAGGACCGCCGAGGTATCACCCGTCCGCCAGACGGTTATTCCTCCCAGGGCTGTATAGCTCTCGTCGTCCCACAACGCTGAGTGGCCCAGACGCGCAAACAACATCACCGCGGCGCACAAAATTAGCACACAGCATATCGCCAACCGGGCCTTTCGATGCCTTGACGCGGCCGCTGGCGACTGCTGCGAACTGAGTTCGTTAACCTCTGATAAAACGTTCGCCTGCATTTCGTTTGTTTTCTCGCCCATCGTCACGTGTTTACTGCTGGTTGCAGATATACTTATCTAACTGCCGTGGTCGAAACCTGCCCCAAGATGAACACGCCCTCCTCATTAGGATTGAAATTTGTTACTTCTCGAAATGCGTGACCAGAAAGCTCCGGCCGCGTTAGATCGTACCAGTAAAGGGGAATTGTGTGTATCAAGCTGTAGTTTTGCCCGCGGCTTTCCCACTTCTCGAGCCACATCGCCGGCGACGTCCAGTAGGGTCCAGGACCAAAGATAATCATGTAATCGGGAGGTATGCGACCTTCGAAATGAATACTCGGCAGATGCTTGAACTGCTCGGCCGGCGGATCCTTCAACTGCCAGGCATATACCGGCTCGCGCGCGTGGAACATGAGGGGATAGGCCGCGTACCCCGACACCACCCAGATGCTTTGCTTCGGTTCGACGTTGCGGTTGATCCAGTCGGCCGTGGCCCTGTAGGCGCTCGGCGGTGGATTCATCAGCTCGTCGAGGAAGCGGACAAAGGTCGAGTGGAACGATTTCGGCGGCATCGCCGGCGGCGGGATGACCGGATCGTTGTATGGGCCGCCGTGAAGAACGTTCGTCCCGAAGGCCAAAATTGCCAACGGCACAGCAAGGAGCCTTATACGGGCGGTCATCGCAAGGATCGCACGGGCAGAGACAAAAATACACAGCGGGATAAGTGGAGCCAGGTACCGAACCTCAATATAGGATCCCCAACCCGCTGGCGCTCGCTGCGGAGAGAAGAATGCAACCACCAGGCAGTACAGGAAGATCGCCAGTGGGCCGCGCAGTAGCCATTTGTCCTTCCGCAGGAAATACAGCAGCGGAGCAAGGACCAGAAGCACCCCGACACCAAACTCGCAGGCGTTCACGTCACGCAGATTGCACACCAGAAGTTTCAGGTAGTCACCCAGCCAGTTCACGTGCTGAAATGGAGGGCCGGATTTGCCGATAGGATTCCAGACTGAGACGATCAGCCCGCCGAGGACGATCTGGGGCAGGACAAGTATCAGCCATCCCCGCCAGCCCAGGCGCCTCTGGCGTCGCTGCCAAATGAAGTAATCGACCATAACGCATACGACAAAGGCTGCGTACGCGAAGTAGTTCGATGCCAGAAGCGCCACGAACGCCAGGCTCATGATCGCCAGCGTGCGCAGCTTGCCGTTCCAATGCAGATACATGTACGTCAGCAATACCGAAAAGAATATGCTCGGTGCGTAATACCTGCACTGGCGCAGGTAAAGGATCAGCGAGATGTTGCCCAGGATGCCGATCGACATTACCAGCCAAGTCACCGCGTCGGCCTCGCTTCGCCACATCCACCACGCGATCAGCGCTATCGTAGCCAGGCCGCACAACGCAAAAGGCAGCCGGGCCGCGAAAGAGGTCTCTCCCAAGAGCCCCAAAGAGGGAGCCGCCAGGTAAAACATCAAAGGAGGGTGAAACCGCAACTTCATGTTCCTGAGTTTGACGCCGGCCCTGTTGGCCACGATGTTGTGGTCCAGAACAGCCGAGGTATCGCCCGTCCGCCAGACCGCAATGCCGCCAAGCGCCGTGTAGCTTTCATCATCCCACAATGCCGAATGGCCCAGACGCGCCAACAATAGCACCCCCGAGCCCAAGATCAGCACACAGCATATCCCTAGTCGAAACTCTCTATGCCTCGATGGCTCGCCTTGCGGCTGCTCTGGAGCGGCTGCGGGGATCGCTTGGGAATTTTCCGCTTCGAATTCGTTTGGTGTATCACTCATGGGCGGCCTTCAATGCTGCTCGCAGATATATTCCACCTTGTGGTCATCGCGGTGGGCGTCCCTCCAGGCTGCCCGGATGAGCCTTCGCCCTCCGGCGCCTCGATTGTACGCCGTAGCACGTTCTCTGGAAAGGCCGAACCGAGTTGAGCGGGCCCCAGGCAGGCGAAGTTCCAGACTTCCAGGCCATCTCCGTCAGGCCTAGCGCTTCCCTCTCGCCCTCTTGCTTTGCCTGCGAATCTCACCGACAGTCCTGACCTTGAGCCTGGCCGCACCTTTCCATTTCTTCGTGCCGCGGTAGTTGCCCTTTCGCTTGCCGGCCTCCAGGCGCCTTCGGGCCGCAGGAATCTCATTTCTGTATTGCGGCAGCCACCTGGCCTGGGCGACGAGCATCTCGTCCACCATCTGCCAAACTTCCTCCGGCTCGCAGATCGCGCCGGTCAGCGGGTCGTGCAGGACAGCCTGCTTGAGCAACGTCACGTCGCCGGTGACGGCCGCGTGGACGCTCATCCGCTGAACGTTCACCGAGGCCGACAGCGTAGCCGCACATGCCAGCGGCAACTCGCCGATGACGGGTATGCTAACGCCGTTGGCATCGACGTAGCCGGGAACCTCAACCACGCAGTCGTCGGGCAGGTTGGAAATTACGCCGTCGTTGGTCACGTTGAAGTGGCCGCGATAGCAGCGGCCGGTCTCCAGCGCTTCAATGATATAGCTGCCGTGCTCGTCGCTGCGCCCATCGGCCGAGATGGGTTCATCTTCGGCGGCGAGCCATTTCGAAAACTCCGCCTCGAAGGCACTGCGGCCCTCGATGCAGGCGCGGAGGTATCCGCCGGTCTCGCCGTGGTGCCAATCGGATAGATCGATCCACTTGCGGATCTCCTTCGGCCGCTTTCGGTACCAGGGAAGGTACTCCGAGAGATGGCCGTTGGATTCGGTGCTGTAGTAGCCGAAGCGGCGCAGCACGTCGATGCGGACCTTCTCCGTCTTGCTGTGGATTGGGTGTTTCTCGAACGCTGCCAGCAGCTTCTGGCCGGAAACCAGCCGACCCTTATAAAGGATCTGCAAGTACCAAGTTTGGTGGTTGATGCCGGCAGCGATTATGTCCACCTCATCTTTGCTCTTTGCCCCGAGCACATCGGCGATCTGCCGATGTCCACGTTGGACGCCGTGGCAGAGACCGATGGTATCGACCCCGCCGAACTCGTCGGCGGCCCAGGTGTTCATCGCGTTGGGGTTTGCGTGGTTCAAGAACAGCACCTCGTCCTTGGCCACCTCGCGGATGTCCTTGCAGAAGGCGAGCACCTGCGGGATGTTCCGCTGGCCGTACATGATCCCCCCGACGCACAGCGTATCGCCGACGCACTGATCGACGCCGTACTTCAGTGGAATGTCGATATCGAGCTGAAAGGCCTCCAGCCCGCCGATCCGTGCACAGTTGATCACGTAGTCTGCCTCGGCAAGGGCCCGGCGACGATCCAGCGTGGTGGTGAGCTTCACGGCCTTGAGGTTGTTGGTCTTGATGTCCTTCCGGCAGAGCCGGCTGACCATATCCAGACCGCGCTTGCTGAGATCGGTAAAGGCAAATTGCGTATCCTGCAATTCCGGAACGGCCAGGATGTCCCGAAACAGCCCGCGCGTAAAGCGCACGCTGCCAGCCCCGATGAACGCCACCTTGATAGACATAGACATACTCTCCTTCCTGCACTGGCGCAAAGGGCGCCAAAGAAGGTTTCTACCGCGGTCGCTGCCGGCCCGCAAGCCGCCGCACAGCGAGATTCGCCGCGACAGGCGGTTTCGCTTGTAAAACGTAAACTCCGCGCCGATACTCTCTGGCAGCGAGCCATGGGCGAATCGAAGGAAAAACTCACAGATAAGCTGGCCGGTAAGTTCATCGTCATCGACGGGCCGGACGGCGCCGGCAAGACCACGCAACTGAAAATGCTCGCAAACCATCTGCGCCAGCAAGGCGTTAAGGTGACAGAAACGCGCGACCCCGGCGGCACAGCCATCGGAGATAAGATCCGCAAAATCCTGCTGGATCGCTCACACACTGAGATGATCATCGGCTGTGAGATCCTGCTTTACATGGCCAGCCGGACTCAACTGATGGGCGAGGTGATCGCCCCGGCCCTTCAGCGCGGCGATTGCGTGCTGTGCGACCGCTGGGTCTCGTCGACCATCGCCTATCAGGTGGCAGACGGCGTGGCCACAGCCAACGAGATCACTGACATCTATGAAGTTTCGCTCCGCGGAACCTGGCCGAACCTGACGCTGATCCTCGACGTCCCGGCCGAGACGGGCCTGGGGCGAATCACTCGCCCGGCGGACCGCATGGAGGCCAAAGGGCCGGAATTCCACGAAAGGGTCCGCCAGTTGTTCCTCAAGCAGGCTAAAAGCGCACCGGAACGCTTCGTCGTGGTAGGCGCCGCCGGGGCGGCCGAGCAGGTTCACCAGCGATTGCGGGACACGCTTGAGAATTGGAAGTTCGGCCAGTGAGCGACCTGGAATTGCAAGACGTTGTGGGCCAGGATGAGGCGATCGAGCGCTTGCAGCGTGCGATGCACGCAGATCGCCTGCCGCATGCGTTTTTGTTTGCCGGCCCAGCCGGCGTCGGCCGTCGCACAACTACGGTGGCATTTGCCAAGACGCTGCTCTGCTCAAAGCCCGTCAGGAAACCGGCGGCAAAGACGGATAAAAAGCCCCCCTTCCGCCAGGCCTGCGGTCAGTGCGAGGACTGCCGGATGATGGCCGTCGAGGCGCATCCGGACTTTCATCTGGTCTACAAGGAGCTGGCCCGCTATCACGACGACGCGAACGTACGGGCGCGTGTCATGCAGGAGGTGAGTATCGCCGTGATTCGCAGCTTCCTGATCGCCCCGGCCGGCCGGGCCGCCTCGCGCGGACGCGGCAAGGTTTTCGTCGTGCTCGAGGCGGAGCTGATGAGCATCGCCGCCCAGAACGCCCTGCTGAAGACGCTGGAAGAGCCTCCCGACGGCGTGACCATCATCCTGATCTGCCAAAACGGCGAGCAACTGCTGCCGACGACGCTGAGCCGCTGCTGGATGGTGCGTTTCGGCCCGCTGCCGGAGAAGTTCGTGACCGGCAGGCTTCTCGAAGCCGGCGTGGACGAAGGCGAGGCGAGCTTCTGGGCGGCTTTTACGGAAGGCTCGCTCGGCCGGGCGCTCCGGCTAACCCGTCAGGGCATGTACGAGGTCAAGCGCAACGTTATCGAGCGACTGGCGAAACTAACGCCGGCTGGGGATGCCGAGCTGGCCGAGCACATAGCCAAGGTAACCGACCGTCTTGCAGCCCAGGCGGTGGCCGCTGCCGGCAAGGAAACTGGGGCCGAGCTTTCCAAGATGCTGGCAACCAGACGCGTCGTCGGCAATATGCTGGAGCTGATCGCCGGCGCGTTCCGCGACGCCTTGAGCCTGGCTACCGGCGCCGAGCGGAGCCTCACCAATGCCGACCAACACAAGGCCATCGAAGCACTGGCAAATCGCTTTGAGCCTCTCAAGCTAACGGAAATACTCGAGGCCCTCAATCGCTACGAGCAGCTACTCTGGAGAAACGTCAACCCGAAGATCCTCTGGGATAACGTCGTCATTACCTGCGCCTCGGCCGCGCCGCTTCGCGTGTGAGGAACAACCCCGTTAGCTGCCAGCATTCCGCTATCGGCCGGCAGCTAGGCGGCAAGAATTGATAGCCAGGAACTGACGGCTGAATGCCGAACGCTTCGTCATTGACGCTGGTTCAGCAGATTCTTATAACCATTGCCCTGCGCGAATGCTGAGAGTCTTGCATTCACGCGGCGGCCTTGGAAGGTCGCCGCAGGCAACACGAAAACAGGCATGAAAAACTTTCGCCGTTCATTGCGATATCTTTGGCCGTATCGCCTCCGGCTGTGCGCCGGGGCGCTCTGCGTGCTGGCCATCAGCCTGCTATGGGGCGGCGGTCTGGGCTTGCTAGGCCCGGGCAGCAAGATCCTGATCTCCGATGAGGGCCTGCATGCCTGGGCGTACGACAGCATCACTGGCGGGCGGCTGGGTCTTACGGTCACGCAGATGCAGCTTCCGCCGGGCACGTTCATCGATCCGGCCCGGCCCGGCCAGACGGTCCTGAGCATCAACAAGGTCCAAGACGATGGCCCGGCGCAGCAGGCGGGAATCCAGCCGGGCGACTGGCTGGTGGGAATTTACGACGACGATCCAATTCACCAGGTGATGCCTGCCAAGATTCTGAGCCGCCACCTGGCCACCGCAGCCCAGCCGGAGGCAAAAATCGTACTGCGCGTGTTCAACCCGCTGAGCCGCGCCGATCGCCGCGTTAGCCTCACGCCTGCCCAAGAGCAATGGTACCGTCGCCTGCTGGGGCGAATCGTCTCGAAGATCCCCGAACCACAGGACACCATGGACAGGTACAAGATCTTTCTGGGCCTGCTGGTCGTGGGGTTGATCATTACGTACCTGCGGGACCTGTTTCGATTCGCGCAGGAGTATCTTGTGGCCACGGCCGTCTATAGCGGCATCGTTGACCTGCGGTGCGATACGTACAGCGTGGCGCTTCGGCTGCCGCTGACGTTCTTTTCCCAAAAGGGCACCACCGACACGATGAGCCGGTTCATCCAGGACGTCCGTGAACTGGCTCGCGGGCAGGTGACGCTGTTCGGCAAGACGCTGGCCGAGCCGGGCAAGGCCCTCGGCGCGATGGCAATGGCGTTTATCTTCTCCTGGAAGCTGACGCTGCTGGCGATGATTGCCGGTCCGCCGGCAGTGCTGCTGATTCGCAGGTTCGGCAAGCGGATGCGGCGGGCGTCGAGAAAGGCCTTGGAAGGCGCCGCCGACATACTGGGCGTCCTGGAGGAAACCCTCAACGGCATCCGCGTGGTTAAGGCCTACACGATGGAGAGTGAGGAAAGAAAACGCTTCTTGAGGGCAAACCGTCGTCTGTTCAAACAACAAAAAAAGATTGCCAAGATCGACGCGGCCACCGCCCCGACCGTAGAGGCACTTGGAGTCACCGCCGCCATGTGCGCCGCAGCGGTGGCCGGGTGGTGGGTCCTGGGGCAAAAGGACATGAGCACCTCGGACTTTATCGCCATGATGGGCTGTTTGGCTGCGATGTTCGACCCGGTCCGCAAGCTCGCCCAAGTCGCTACGCGCTTCCAGCGGGCCGAGGCCGCGGCTACGAGAATCTTCGAAGTGCACGACCGTCCGCAGGAGAAATCCATCCCCGGCGCTCCTATGCTGCCCCGCCACAGCAAGAGCATCGAGCTTCGCGGTGTGAGCTTCCGGTACCCCGGTGCCTCGGAAGACGCACTGAAGGACATTGACCTTACACTCCAGGCCCGCCAGACGGTTGCGATTGTCGGCCCGAACGGCTGCGGCAAGACCACGCTGGTTTCGCTGCTTCCGCGTCTGATGGACCCGACGGCGGGAACCGTGCTCATCGACGGATGTGATATCTCGCAATACTCGTTTCGCTCACTGCGGCGGCAGATTGCCGTGGTCACGCAGGAGACGGTCCTCTTCAACGCCACCATCGCCGAGAACATTGCCTACGGGCTGCGGCGGCCGAAGGAAGCCGACGTCCTGTCAGCGGCAAAAAAGGCCTTCGTGGATGAGTTCGTCCGCGAGATGCCCGAAGGCTATCAGACGATGGTCTCTCAGCGCGGCGAGACGCTTTCGGGCGGGCAGAAACAGCGAATCGCAATCGCCCGGGCCATCCTACGCGACCCGGCGATCCTCATCTTCGACGAGGCCACCAGCCAGATCGACGCCGACTCAGAAAACCGCATCCACCAGGCGATGGGCGAGTTCATCAAGGACCGCACCGCGATCATGATCGCACATCGCTTTGCAACGGTCCTCCAGGCAGGCAAGATCATCGTCATGAACGCCGGGAGAATCGTCGATCTCGGGGCCCACGACGAGCTGCTCGAACGCTGCCAGCTCTATCGGCACCTGTACGAAACTCAGCTCGGCGACTCAGGCGCGTGAAGAGAACCGCGATCTTCGATCTGCGATCCGCCAGGGCTAAGATCGAAATCAAAGATCGAAGATCGGACATCGGAAATCGAGGGCCGGAATCGTAAATCAAAGATCGCAAATTCCGCCTGTGGCGTTGGTCGGGATGATTCTTCTCGCCGGCGGGCTGACGCTGGGCCATCTGAGTGGCTTTTCGCTTGCCTCGCTCGGCGCGATGCTCACGGCCTTGACCGAGGGCGGCCTGGGGCTGTTGATCGTCATCGCAGCCGGCGGCTACGGCTACCTCGCGATCCGCAAGCTCGCCCCGCCTTCGGCGCCACCTGGCCTTCGCGTGGTGACGGGATGCGGACTGGGGCTGTGGCTGCTATCGACGGCCGTGCTCGTCATCGGAACTACCTTCACCGGTCTGCTCAAGCACTGGTTCTGGTGGCCGATCATCGCGGTCGGCGTGATGCTGGCGGTTTGGCAGGGCCGGCGGAGACTGGAGACCTGGCGCCTGCCGCGCCATTTCGACGGCAGATCGCTGATCTGGCCCATCTTGGCGATCGCGGCTGGGCTATGGCTGGCCGGGGCGACTCGACCTGCCGGTGCGATCCAAACTCCCGACGCCTACGACGTGCTGGAGTACCACCTCCAGGTGCCGCGCGAATTCTACCTCGCTCAGCACATCGGCCAACTGCCGCACAACTGCTATAGCTACTATCCGCTGGGCAGCGAGATGCTGTTCCTGCTGGCCATGTGCCTGCGCCACGGGCCCTACGAAGGGATGTACCTCGCCAAGATGATCCACGGGACGTTCGCCGTGCTGGCCGTGGCGGCTGTCTTTGCGGCCCTGAAGCGCCAAGATGAATCCCGCGGACGATTCTCGGCTGTGCTGCTGGGCACCGTCCCGTCTGCGATCTACCTAAGCTGGCTGGGGATGGTCGACCTGGCGATGGTTTTCTACATGGCGCTGGCGGCGCTGTGGCTGCGAGAGTGGCTGAGCCACGGCGGCATCAGGGCAGCGGCGTGCATTGGCTTGGCTCTGGGGGCCGGCTGCGCCGCGAAATATCTCTCGGTGGGTTTAATCGTCGCGCCGGTGCTGGCGGCAATGATCGTCGGTTGTCTGCTGAGCCGTAAGCGGCTAAGCGCCCTGACGCATCTGCCCGTTGTGTGTCTGCTGGCGGGCGCACTGTTTTGCCCATGGCTGATCCGCAACGCCGCGTACACGGCCAATCCTTTCTTCCCCCTGGCGACACAGTATTTCGGACGCGGCCACTGGTCGGCCGCCTCCGAGCAGCGCTGGGTGGACGGACACTCCCCCGGCGTCAAACCCCCCGTGCCGGTGCCGCCTTCCTGGAAGCCGCCCGCCCATCGCAGCCGGACCGACCTGCTCTACGACAACCTTGGCCTGCTGCTGGAGTGGTTCGGCCCGATCGCGGTGCTGCTTGCAGGCGTTGGAATCTGCGTCGTGATTGCCGGCGGCGGAAGGGACCCGCCTTACGAAGCGGCGCTGGCGGTGATTCTAGTCGGCCAGGTCGCTATCTGGATGACGTTCACGCACCAGATGCCGCTGCGGTTCCTCGTCCCGGCCATGGTGCCGATATCGCTGCTGGCCGGCGGTGTGCTGGGGCAGTTAGCCGCCGTTGCGACCAGCCCCTTTCGCCGGCTGCCCCAACTGTCGGCGGGCGCACCCTGGGGCAGACCTATCGCCGTAGCGCTGGCCGCAGCGGCAGTGGCGATCAATCTGCTGATCGCCTATTCAATCTATCGCCGGTGCACGGATAGGGTGCCGATTGTTCATGGCCTCCCGGGTCGGATAATCGCCGAGAGGTTCCCGCCCTGGAACGAGGCCAGCAAGCTGCCCGAAGGTTGCCGTATCCTGCTTCTGGGAGACGCCAAGGCCTTTTACTTTCCACCGCAGACGATCTACGCCACCGTCTTCGACGCCCAACTGCTGGATGCGATCGCCAAGCAGCTTCAAGCCCACAAACTAACGCCCGAACAAGCCGCCGAGCGGCTGCGCGCTAAGGGAATTACGCACATTTACGTCGACTGGCGGGAGATATTGCGGCTCGCCAAGACCTATGGTTTTCCGGCTTTGCTCAGCGGCGAAGTCGTCCAAAGGCGCCAAAACGACCAACCGCCTGCACTGAAGCTGCTCGAGAAGCTACCCTTACGTCTGGTCAAGCATATCGAGCTGGCGCGGCCGCCGGCCACCTCGGCGCCCACCACAAAGGCCGCCATCTGGCCCCTGGCGAGCATCTACGCTCTACCGTGGGCGCCGGACTGGCCAGAGACAGCTCCGGCTGCGACGCCTTTTGAATCCAACCGATAGAGGCTACAATTGCCTGTCATGGCGGAAAGAAGCAAACGAGTCGCTGCCGTCTTGGTCGCTGCGGGTGCATGGCTGCTCGGCGGCTGCGAGGCTTATCCATCTTTCAGCACATGGGTCGCCGGCGAGATGGTCAGCGTGACCGAGCACACGCCGCCGGTTAAGGACCCTGACGTCTTCGATACCGAGGCGGGCCTGATTAAACTCTTTGCCGCCGCCAACGAGACTATCGGCTTGCAGATCGTAATCGACGCCGGCCCCCGCGGCGCAGCGGGCGTCAGGATCAAATTTGCCGACCTCGTTTCCTACTCGGATAAGAAGATCGCAGCCAAGAACCTCCGGGCGTTTCGCATGTGGCCGGTCAAGATCGAGACCTATCCCCCGTGGTACCTCCGGCTGGTGGACCACGCGCCGGAAAGGACAAGCTTCTACGATCCGCTGACGGGCGTTGATTCGCCGCAAGGCGGCCAGCCGTACAACGTCGATCCCAACAGTCGCCTGGCCTTCTGGCTGGACGTGCACGTGCCGCGGGGCACGCCGGCGGGCAACTACGCCGGAGCGGTCAAGGTCGCCTCACTCGACGGGTGGCACTGGCAAGCCAAGATCGACCTGCGGGTCTACGATTTCGTCCTGCCGGAGGCCCGGCCCATCGCCGCCGTCGGCAGCTTCGATCACCGGATGATATTTCGCACATTTATTCTTCACAACGGTGAGCCATACGTGCCGGTGCACCTCGATCGCAGCCATCCGCCCGTCAAGCGAGGGCTGGAGATCGTACACCAGCTCATGCGCCTCGCTCGCCAGCACAGGTTGGACCTCTTCGACCGCCACATACACCCGGAGCTAAAACGGACCGCAGGCGGCAAGGTCCGCCTGGACTGGGAGAATTACGATGCGATCGTCATGCCGTATCTGACCGGCTCGGCGTTTGAAGATCGTATGGGCTGTGTGGCCTGGCCGGTGCCGTTTCACGCCGGCTACCCCGACGGCAAGAACTACGGCGGCATCCACTCCGAGGCCTACGCTGCGACGGCTGCGGAGATTGTAACCGCCTCTCGCAGGCATTTTTCCGAGACGCCGGAACTGGCCGAGCGGATCTTCTGCTGGCCGTACCGCGGGGAGGTCGATTCGGCCGCATACGAGCGCCACGTCCGCCTGGCTGGAATAGTCCGGGCCGCCGACCGCCAGATGCCTATCCTCTCCCAGTTGCCGCCGGCTATGCCGAACCCCGCCGGCTGGAGCGTCCCGAAAGAGTTCTCGCGGCTGGCTGATATCTTTGCCCCGCGGGGCGAATGGTTCAACCCGGCCGATGCGGCACGGCTCGCCCGCCCGGAGCATCCGCTGGCGGGCCTTTGGCTGGCTCCCGGCACGCCGCCGTATGTGCCCAGCCTTGGCGTGATTGCCACGCCGGCTGACGTCCGCGCTCTTGCCTGGTTTGCCATGAAATATAAGTGCACCGGACTGTTTCTGCCCGAGGTACTCAACTGGTCCGGCGAGATGACGAGCGCCGATGCCGGTTCTGCGGCAAGGTTGTTCTATCCCGGCACTATCGTAGGCAGCGACAAGGTTCTGCCCTCAGTGCGGCTCAAGCGGCTGCGACGCGGCCTGCAGGACGCCGCCTACCTGTCGCTGCTGAAGCAGCGACAGCGCATGGGCGTGGCTCTGGCCGTGACCAACGCCATGGTCCGATACGCCGGACTGGACGCCGTAGGCGATCACTATCTCGACCCGCGCCTGGATGGTTGGGTCAAAGAGGCCGCCACCTGGCGGATGGCCCGGCGGATGCTGGCTGAGGAAGTGCAATCCGCCGTCCATCCCGGCGTGATTTCCAGCCACCAGCTTCTCTCCGAGCGACTGGCATGGCAGAAATTCGACGAAAAGGTGCAGGCCCTTCACGTGGAGCAAATCCGCGCGCGCGTGCAGCCCGCGCCCGCAACGACTGCCACAACGGAGGCGCAGCAGGATCGGTTGCGCGCGACTGTCTCGCTGGATCTCTACAACGAATACAGCCGCAGCGTCGATGCGCGGGTGGAGATCGACAATCTGCCCGACGGTTGGCAGGCCGTCAAAGCCACACATGACATCGCGCCCATGCTGCCGGCAGCGAGAGAAACGGTTACTCTTACCGCCGAGGGAACGCGCATAGCCATCAGCGCCGACGGAAAGATGCCGATTCGGCTGACCATCACAAATGCCCTTGCCAAGAAAAGGAAGGTTGTCGCAAACGTGGCATTCTTGCGGGCCGGCAGGGCCGGCCAACCGCCAAGAATCGACGGCAGGCTGGACGACTGGCCAATGTTGCTCGGCAACACGGCCGGCAGCTTCAAGCTCGTCGGTCGTCGCGGCCAGCGCGGCAAGGGGCTGGCCCAAAGGCAGACAGTCACCTTCGTTTTGACCGACGATCGGAATCTCTACATCGCCTTTCGCTGCCAGCAGCCGGACACATCCGCCCTTTTTGCCCGGCGTGACAACATCATTCGTTACCAGCAGCTCATGGCCCACGGGGAGGACCTCGTGGAGGTCATTCTGGACCCGGGCGCTGCGGCGCAGAGCGTCGAGGATTTATACCACATTGTCGTCAAGGCCAACGGCGTGATGGTCACCGAGCGCGGCGTTCGCTGCGATCCGCCATTGGGCAAGGTAGAGCCCTGGGCTGCCGAGGCCAGAGTGGCCGTCGGCAGGCAGGAAAAGCTCTGGATCGTCGAGCTGGCGATTCCGCTGGCGTCGTTCGGCCGCGCCGGTAAGGAGCCGTTCTGGGGCGTCAACTTCACCCGCTTCGCCACACAGGGCGGCGAGGCATCCAGCTGGTCCGGGGCGTCGCGATATTTCTACGACCCACGCAGTCTCGGCGGCATGTACATCGCGCAGGAAGAAAAATGACGGCCGAAAGGAATGCGGCCCGGAAAGTGGTCGCCAGAAAATTCGCCTGGCTTACTGCAATTTGCCGTCTCTGCCGTCCGGCGAAACGCCACGACAATGCTGCTCGATAAGAAAACACGAACAGCCGAGCTTTCAGTCGAAACCGTCGAGCTGGACTGCCCGCCGGCGGCCTTGCTGGATGCGCTGGCCAGGCGGGAAGATCCGGTCTTCCTGGACTCGGCCGCCCTGCACGAAACTTACGGACGCTATTCCGTCCTGACGTGCTGTCCGCTGGAGGTCCTTACGCTTCACGACGGGCGCCTGACAAACCGCGCCGGGGAGGTTCTGGCCCGAAGTGACGAAGAGATCTGGCGGACGCTCAAACGGGCCTTCGCGCCGCCGTCAATCCGCAATTCGCAATCCGCAATCCGCAATCCGTACGTTCCCGGGTGGTTCGGCTACCTCGGCTACGAGCTTGGCCGACACATCGAGCGTCTTGGCGGCCGGGCCGTTCGCGACACGCACCTGCCGGACCTGCGGCTGGGCTTCTACGACGCAGTAGCCCTCTACGACGCCGTCCAGCGAAGCTGCTCGTTGATTGAGCTCAAGGGCGACCCGCCGCTTCGCGGGGCCGGCAAGGCCGCGACGGAACTCCGCCAGATCCTCTCCAACCCGCCCGGCACCTTCGACGAGGCCTACCCCGCCGCGGTCGAGTCCGCCGATGCGCGTCTCCAACCCGCCAGCGAGGCAGAGCCTAACTTCACCGCCGAGCAGTACCGCCGCGCCGTAGCTCGCTGCGTGGAATACATCGCCGCCGGCGACATCTTTCAGGTGAATCTCTCACAGCGCTTCACCGTGCGCGACGCGCCCCCGCCGCTTGCGATCTATCGCGCACTTCGCCGGCGCAGCCCGGCCTGGTATGCCGGCTACCTGAGCTTCGAGTCGCAAGGCCAGCGATGCGCCGTGCTGTCCAGCTCGCCGGAACTGTTCCTTCGCCTTCGCGGCGATCACGTGATCACCCGGCCGATCAAGGGCACGCGCCGGCGGGTCGGCGTGGCCAAAGACGACCAGGCCGCAGCCGCCGACCTGCTGGCCAGCCCCAAGGACAATGCCGAGCTGGCCATGATCATCGACCTGCTGCGGAACGACATTGGCCGGGTCTGCCGATTCGGCACGGTCCGCGTCGTCGAGCCGCGCAGGCTGGAAACTCACCCGACTGTCTTTCACCTGGTCGGCACGGTGGAGGGCAGACTACGGGCGGGCGTGGGCCCGGCCGAGCTGCTCCGAGCGACCTTCCCAGGCGGTTCGATCACCGGAGCGCCGAAGATCCGCGCGATGGAGATCATCGACGAGCTTGAACCGGTCGCACGCGGGCCGTACACCGGCTGCCTCGGGACCGTCGGCGTCAACGGCTCTGCCGAATGGAACATCGGCATTCGGACGATGGTCTGTGACGGCCCTGCCGCCCACATCCAGGTCGGCGGCGGCATCGTCGCCGACTCCACGCCCGAAGGCGAATACTTCGAGACGCTCGACAAGGCCCGCCACATGCTCGAAGCGCTCGCCGAGGCCAGGCAAAGCGTTAATGCGTGAATTCACGAGTTAACGAATTCACGAAGGCACGTCGCGGTGATACCATGTGGGCGTGAAGACCTATCCGATCATGCTGGATATTCGCGGGCGGCGGGCCGTGGTGGTCGGGGCGGGGAGCGTTGGGCTGCGGAAGGTCCGCTCGCTCGCAGAGGCAGGCGCTGAGGTTCGGCTCATAACAGGCACGGACGCACCGGAGGGTTCCGGCAAGGAAGGCGGCGGGCAAACCGGCGATGGCGAGCTTGCAGGGGCGGAGATTGTCCACCAGGAATATCGCCCGGAGCTGCTCGAGGGGGCGTTTGTGGTCTTCGCCTGCACGGGCGAGGCCGAGCTGAACCGCAGGATCGCGGCCGACGCTCGCAAGGCCGGCGCGCTGGTCAACGTGGCCAACCGGCCGGAGGACTGCGATTTCTTCCTGCCGGCAATCTTTCGCGACGGCGACGTGGTGGTGGCCGTCGGGACGGGCGCAACGGCGCCGGCGCTTGCCGGCCAGTTGCGGGATCGCCTGGCGGCGGCCACGCCCGAGCGGATCGGCGAATTCGCGGCCCTTCTTGGCCGCGTAAGGGATAAACTGAAACAAGATCTCGAGCACATAGAGCATCGCACAAGGATCATGAAAAGGCTCTCCGAACAAGCTGCCCTTGAACTTTTCCTCGCCGGCGGCGAAAAGGCCATACTCGATCTTGTCGATGAATTGACGGAGGCTATCTGAGGCTGCGGCCAAACCATGCGAATCCTCTGCATAGGAGTCAATTACAAGACGGCCGAGGTGGCGCTGCGAGAGCGGCTGGCCTTCGACGCTGAGGCAACCGGCCGCGCGCTGCAAGAGCTGACAAGCCGCTGGTCCGAGGCGGAGTTCGTGATTCTCTCCACCTGCAATCGTGTTGAGGTCTACACGGCCCGGCCAGTTCACGGCCATCCGCGGGAGCAGGAGCTTCAAGTGTGGCTGCGTGAGTTCCACGGCGTGGAGGCGGCCGAATGCGGGGAAGCGATGTACACCCTTGCCGACGCATCTGCGATCCGGCACCTCTTTGCCGTGACATCGAGCCTCGACAGCATGGTCCTCGGCGAGGCGCAGATCACCTCCCAGGTCAAGGCTGCCTACTCGCTGGCCCGCCAAGCCAGCGCAGCCGGGCCCGTCATGAACGACTTGTTCCAAACGGCCCTCCATGTGGCCAAGCACGTCCGCAGCGAAACGGATATCGCCGCCGGGAAGGTTTCGGTGGCCTCGGTGGCCGTCGATTGCGTCCTGCAATCGCTGGAGGGTCCATCCGGCGGCGAAGGAGACAAAACCGACAAAGGCCCCACAGCCGGCGCATGCGTCCTGAACGTCGGCGGGGGCGAGATGAACGAGCTGATGCTCCAGCATCTGGCCGAGCTCGCCGTGGGCCGGATCCTGGTAGCGAATCGCTCGCCGCGGCGGGCGGCTGACCTGGCGAAGCGCTTCGGCGGCGAAGCGGTCGAATTCGCCCGCCTAGGCGAGCACCTGGCCGCCGCCGACGTGGTGCTGAGCTCCACCGCTTCCGAGGCGCCCGTGATCACGCGCCAGATGGTCGCCGAGGCCCAGGCGCAACGCGGCGGCCGGCCGCTTCTGATCGTCGATATCGCCGTGCCACGCGACGTCGAGCCTGACACGCGCCAGATCGAGAATGTCTTTCTCTACAACATCGACGACCTCCAGCGCGTCGTCGCCTCCAGCTTGAAGGGCCGCGACACGCAGCGCGTCGCAGCCGAGGCGATCATCGCATCCCACGTCGCCGAAAGCCTCCGCGAGCTGAAGATCCGCGACGTGGCGCCCACAATCGAGGCGATGTACCAATACATGCACCGCATCGCAGATGAGGAACTCGCCGCGGCTGCCAAGAAGCTCGGCAAACACGCCGACGCCGAAGCCAACAAGAAGCTCCTCACCCGCGCGCTGCACCGGACGATTCGCCGAATTCTGCATCCGCTGGCGGCCAACCTCCGCAAATCCGCGACCTCCGACGCCGCCCGGGTGCACGTGGCGGCCCTGCGGAAGCTCTTCGGCCTGGACAAAGAGTGACGCCTGACGAACGAGCCTTGCGGCGGCCGCTCAGACGACCTTGAACGGATCGGCGTCGGATTTGGCGATCACGACCTTCAGCTTGGGCAGCGTCACGGCCAGGCGGTCGGCCAGACGCTTCAGCGTGATGCGTTCGGAGTTGGAATGTCCCAGGCAGACGACGTTCATTCCCACGGCGGTCGCGGCCAGCGCGTCGTGGTGTCGCATCTCGCCGGTTAGATAAAACGTCGCGCCGCCCGCGGCGGCTGCGCGATACAGCGACCCGGCTGAGCCGACGCAGCAGGCCGCTACGGAGACCAGCCGGCCCTTGCCGTCGCCCGACTTGCGATCCGTACTTGCCGCCAGCAGCACCTGTTTCAGGCCGACGGCCTTCTTGATGCGCCCGATCAGCGCGGCGGCTGTAACCGGCCTGGGCAATCTGCCGATCCGTCCCATGCCGCTGTCGGGCGGCGTCTCGTCCAGCGGATAGACGTCGATCGCTGGCATCTCGTAACTGTGGGCCGCGCGAATCGCCGAACAAATCTCGGCCACCCTCTCCTTCGGGGCGACGACCTCCAGGCGCAGCTCCTCGGTGGCTTCCTGTCGCCCGGCCTGGCCGATCACCGGTCGGCTCTGCGGGCCGCCAACAAAGGTGCCGATCCCGTGCGAGAAGAAAGCACACCGCTCGTAGTGTCCGATTCTGCCGGCACCGGCCTCAAACGCCGCGTCCGCAATGTGCGAGGCATCTTCCGGCGGCGTGAAGACCACGATCTTGTAGCCGCTTTGAAGAACGATCGGCTCCACCGGGCGAGGGTCTTTCAGGTTAAGCACTTCGGCCAGTATGTCGTTTGTTCCGCCCGGGGCGGCATCCAGCGCCGTATGCATCGAGTAGACAGCCAGCCCGTGGGCGGCTGCGGTGTAGGCCACAGGTGCCTCGCCCACCGTCAGACGACTGATCGGCTTGAAGATCACCGGATGGTAGGCCATCACCATGCCAACTTTCGCCCGGACGACCTCGGCCAGAACCTTCTCCGTCAGATCGATGCAGAGCATCAGCTTGCCGGCCTCGCCCGACATGTCGCCGATCAGCAGCCCGACGTTGTCCCACTCGGCCGCCAGACGTGGCGGGGCAATCGCCTCCAACGCCCTGACGATTTCGCGAACCTTCATAGCATCCGTCCTCTTCCTGTTCGACGGCAACGCGCCTGCGTTGCGCGGTTGATTCTCACTAGCTGGAGCATTCCAGCTCGAGCAGCTCCTGATATGCAACCATGATTTGCTTGGTAATATTGCCGGGGGCCTCGTTGCCCACGGCGTGGCGCTCGATACGTACCACGGGCCGGACGCCGCTGCAAGAGGCGGTTAGAAACATTTCCTCGGCATCCAACATCTCCCGGACTTTCAGCTCGCGGTCGTCGTGGCAGGTGACGCCAAGCTGCGAGCACAATTCGATCGCCGCCTGGCGCACAACGCCGGGCAGCACGGGCGTATCGAGCGGCGGCGTGAAGACCTCGCCGCTCAACACCAGAAAAACGTTACAGAAACAGGCCTCGGCCAGGCGGTCGGCCGTGGTGAACCACAACGCCTCCTCGGCGCCCTTGGCGGCTGCGGCCTGGCGGGCCAGGACACGCGGCAGGTAGCAGCCGGTCTTGTATCCATACGTCGGGTCGCCGGCCGCCTGTTTGTACGACGTCACCACCACGGTGATACCCTTCTCGTACCACTCGTTGGGGTAGTCCGGCAGCGGGTCGGCCGTGATCAGCGTCGTCGGCCGGTCTTCGCGAACGCTACCGGGCGTCAGCGTGATCCGAAGGCGCGCCTCGGTGAGCTCGTTGGCCTGGAGCAGGTCGTACGTGGCCGTCTTGAGCGCTTCGGGGTTGGCTGCTTCGGCGCCCGTCCGCAGACTAAGCACCTCGACCGTTTCCATCAGCCGCTCCAGGTGCCTATCGAAGCGGAATACCTTCGCCTTGTGGGCAAGCATGGTCGTGAACGCCGAGGCGCCGTGGAGCAGGCCGGCATCGCAGACGCTGACCGTAGCCTTGGCCGCCGGTAATATCTTGCCATTGAGATAGACGTTGTCGTGCGCCATCGCAGTAATCCTAGCTCCAACGGTCAGCCGAGGCAAATAGCGCCTTCAAGCAAACGGGCGCACCTCTGCCAGCATGCTCGTCATGAAGATCATAACACCCCTCCGCTGGGCTTCGCTGGCTTTGAGAGGCCGGCTTGGCCTATAATCCGCGCCTTGGCGCAAAATCTGTGCCGGACAGGTCCGGCCTTTGTGAAAACACCCTACGTTGGAGAGATGCATGACGAGCGGCAAGAAGATGGAAATCAAGCTGCTTGCGAGCGAGCATTGGTGGGGCGGCGCGGTCCGCCACGGCGACCAGATGCCCTTTGACGCTCAGTCGAACATTCGCGAGGAACTGGGGACGAATCTCTACGGCAATCAGGGATGTCCACTGCTGGTATCGAGCAAGGGCCGCTATATCTGGTCCGAGGAGCCCTACTCCTTTGAATTCAAAGACGGCCGGCTGACTATCGAAGATATGCTCGGCCAGATCGAGCAAGGCCATGGCCACGAGAACCTTCGCGGGGCGTACCTTGCCGCCTGCAGGAAATTCTTTCCGCCGTCGGGCAGAACCCCCCACAAGCTGTGCTTCCAGGTTCCGCAGTACAACGCCTGGATCGAGATGCTTCGCTATCCGACCCAGGAGAAGGTCTACAGCTACACCCAGGCCGTCCTGGATTCGGCAATGCCGCCGGGCGTGTTTATCATCGACGCCTGGTGGTACAGAAACAACGGCACCTGGCGATGGGATTTAGAGGCCTTCCCGAACGCCAAGGAAATGGTCAACCGCCTTCACGAGCAAGGCTTTCTGGTGGTGCTGTGGATCGGCAATTTCGTCACGCCCGACACGCGAACCTTCCTCGACCTGCGGGACAAGGGCTTCCTGCTCCACGACGAAGAGGGCAAGGCGGTCATTCGGCGGTGGTGGGACGGCTACGGCGCGATCGTCGACTTATCCCACCCCGAGGCCCTCGCCTGGTTCCAGGGCGAGTTGGATAAGCTCATCGAAAATGACGGCATCGACGGCTTCAAGTTCGACGGCGGCGACCCGTGGATGTATCACTTCGACTTCAAGTGCCACTCGCCGCGCACGCCAAACAGCCATTGCGAGGATTTCGCCCGCCTGGGGCTGAAGTACGATATCAGCGAGTACCGCGCCTGCTGGAAGCTCGGCGGGCAGCACCTGATTCAGCGCGCCAGGGACAAACACCACTGGTGGGGCTACAAGGGCATGGCCGATCTGATCCCGACCGCGCTGGCCCAGGGGCTTGTCGGTTACCCCTACATCTGCCCGGACATGGTCGGCGGAGGCGAGGATACGGACTACTTCGCCCCCGACTTTCAGCTCGACCAGGAACTCTTCGTACGCTGGGCCCAGCTATCGACGTTCTTTCCGATCATACAGTACTCCCAGCTGCCCTCCCGCGTGCTGGATGACGAGCACCTGCCCTACTGCATGGAGATGGTCAAGCTCCGCGCGAAGCTGGGGCCGGAAATCCTCGATCTGGCCAAACACGCCGCCAAGACAGGCGAACCGATCCTGCGGCACATGGCCTATGTCTTCCCCGACGAAGGGATGGAGAAGGTTCTCGATCAGTACATGCTCGGGGAGAAATACCTCGTTGCACCGGTGACGGAAAAGGGCGCCATATCGCGTCGCGTCAGGTTCCCGACCGGCAAGTGGAAGGGCGATGACGGCAGCAGCGTTCAGGGCCCTTGCGAGATCGAGGTCTCCGCGCCCCTGGCGAGACTGCCCTGGTACACAAGGGGCACCTGAGAGGAGTTTGCGTCATGGCCAAGCAGAAGAAATCGAAAAAACGCACAACGAAGCCCTCGGCGCGGCAATTGAAACAGAGGGCAATGGAGATGGGCGCCCTGGCGGCCAAGCTCATCTCGCCGTCAGATGTCCAGACCGGCCACTGGGTCCGCTGGAAGTGTCAATTCGGCTGCGGCGGGTTCGGCACGAGTCTGGTCTGCCCGCCGCATGCGCCCGCTCCCAGCCAGACACGCCAAATCCTGGATGAATATAAGCGGGCCGTCCTGTTCGAGGCCCCGCCGGGTGAGGCTAAGAAGATCGCAGCCACGCTGGAGCGCGAGCTGTTCCTGGCCGGGTACTACAAGGCCTTCGGCCTGGGCAGCGGGCCGTGCCATCTCTGCGAGAGCTGTGCGTTCGACGAGGGCTGCCGGCACCCGCACCAAGCCCGGCCGTCCATGGAGGCCTGCGGCATCGACGTGTTCGCCACGGCGCGGAAGCACGGCTTTACCATCAACGTCGTCCGCACGCGCCGCGATCCACAACACTACTTCGGCCTCGTCTTGGTGGATTGACGTCAGTATGGTCGCGCAGCACGCGAGGCGGGAAACGCGGGTTCGTCATTGCGAATAATCGACATGAAAGCTGGGGCACAGCCATCCCGCATAAGGAGATTCCAATGGGAAAACGCAGGCGCAGTTTCATCGTCATGACCATTGTCTTGATCCTTAACCATACTCTCGCTTTCGCGGGAGAAGGAGCAACCAAGAAGGCCGCGATTCCCGATTGGGTCCGGGCTGGTAAGCCTATCAGGGCATCGCAAGTGCCCAGGGAGGACTATCCGTACCTGGCCCGATGGCTCGACGAGCACTCCAAACCGGCAAAGCAATATCTCATTGACCTTTTTAAGAGACACCAGGTCATCATCGTTGGCGAGTTCCACCATATCAAAGAGCACAAGGACATCATCATCGAACTCATTCCCCGGCTGTACCACGAAGCGGGAGTGCGCTCCGTCGCGTGGGAGTTCTCCCGGCACACTGACAACGAACGGCTAAAGAAGCTGGTTACCGCCCCGGAATACGATCGCAAAGCTGCGCTGGAGTTCGCCAGAGACCAGCTCGCCCATGATTGGAACTCGAAAGAACACTGGGACATCATCGAGGCAGTCTGGCGGCTCAACAAGAGCCTCGAGCCGAACAAGCCAGGAATGCAGATGATCGGTTTGGACAAGGACGTAGACATGCCTCAGTTTTTGATCATCCTGAAAACCAAGCCCGCAGACTCGCCCGAGTTCCAGGCAATGCTGGCTGAAGCTCTGCAGCGGGACAAGGTGATGGCCCAACAGGTTGAGAAGAACATTATCGAAAAAGGCATGAAAGGTTTGGTCTTCGTGGGGCGAGGTCACGATTTCACTCACTACCAATTCCCGCCAGACATAAACATGGGACGAGACATTATGGGCAACTTGCTCCACAAGAAGTGCGGGGATCGGGTCTTTCAAGTGTGGCTGGGCGGCGGCCTGTTCCCCATTATCGAAAAGGTCGTGAAACGCAGAGGACCCGAACCAATTGGCTTTGATCTCCATCGTTCACCCTTTGCCAACCTGCGTTATCCGAAATACCAAGAGTGGCGTGGAGCCACGTTGTCGGACATTGCGCGGGGGTACATCTATTTAGGACCGGGCGCAAATCTCCACAAGAACACGCCCATAAAGGGTTTCGTCACAAAGGAGATGTTTAGGCGTTACAAGCGTTATTACGAGATCGATCTCGGGCGAACCTTCAAGAACACCAGAGAGCTCGACGAGTATTTGCAAGCCCGCCGATTCCCCCAACCCTAGGAGCTACAGCCTGGATCATGGCCACGGCCGCGTGGCCGTTTAGGGCACGGACCCGCACGACCAAGGGGGCAGCATGCTCGCGCAATCGTAAGCGCGGAACGCGGCAAAGAAGCCACACCCGTCACAGATACGATCGCTCGACAGAGGGAGTTTCCTCGTGTTCCGGCACGCGGACGGCGCCTGGCGCTCCTTCGGCCGAACGAACTTCCTGCTGGGGGTCGAAGATAAGGTCCGGTTCCGGCTCCGGCTCGGCGGTCTCGGGAGGTCCTGGCGATTCGGCAGAGCCCTCGGCGACGGCGAGCGGCTCGTTGGGGTCGATGCCCAGTTGGGCACAGATGTTCTCGAACCGCTCCTGCGAAGGCCGCAGCCAGAGAAACAGCGAAACCAGACCTATCGGGAGTATCGCCACGCCAAACCAGAACGCCCGCGAGGCCATTACAACGTCCTCGGAGCCGGAGGATTTGCAGTACACGATCGCGCCGATCACCGCGCTTAGGATCCCCACGCCAATGGGCAGGCCGCGAAGGTATCCGGCCAGCACCGACCTGCCGTCAAGTCCGAACGGCATGCCGCGCTAGCCGTCATGGTCCTCCTCAACCACGATCTGGCTGCCCAGCGGAATAATCGGTATCCAGAAGATGTGAAAGAACCTCGTGGCGACGTAGCACAGGCCGGGTATCATGTCCACGCGGCCATACAAACGCGTTCCGTAAACAACGAACATCGCCCAATGCCTCCCTTTTAAAGACGGTTATGGCGCCCTCTCGGGCTACCTAAATCTGGATCGGACGGATGGAGGCTGCACTTCAATAACAGCAAGCCCGGCCTGCAAACGATCTGCCGGCTGATCACGATAGCGAGGCCGCGTGGAGCATCTGCCAGAAGGGGCAAGCGGCCGGGTCGGGTAGACATGGGCAGCGAAACCGGCTACAGGCGCCGGCTATAGGCTAGCCTTTGGGGGCAGTTCGATCTTTTCTACCTGGGAGGGCAGGATTCGTCGCGTGTCGAAAAGTCGCGGGATCAGCCAGACGATCTTACGCGTCAGGACCAGCGCGGCGAGCGTGGCCGCAACCGCACCCCCGTAGACAACCAGCGAGACCAGTAGGAAGCCCAGAACTTCCGCCGCTGCCAGGTGCCTGCGGAACCCACCACCCATGCCAACATATGTCAGGCCGTAGAACGTCGCGATGGCAAGTGCGATGGCGGCGAGCCAGAAGCACACGAAGATCTTGGGCTCGTTTCGCGTGACGTAGGAGAGCTTATGTGCGCCAGGAAGGCTGGCCCATTTCGATTTCTCGCTCGGCGCGGCTTGCTCAAAGGCGGTGTATCGCCGGCCGGCCTGGCGTTGCGTAAAGTCCCGAGGCGTAAGGGTCGGCAGCTCCGGGCCGGTTGGCTTGAGTCGTGCCCGCAGTGCGGCCCGGTAGGCCTCCGTGACCCTGCGGAATTCTTCTTCTGCATCGTCGGTGCCGGCCGAGCAATCAGGATGGCAGCGCAAGACCCGCTTGCGGTACGCCAGCCGAATCTCCTGACGGCTTGCACCTCTCCTGATCCCCAGGAGTTGATACGGATCTACCTCCGTTTCCATGCCAATATTGTACCGGCTAAGGGCGAATCAGATATCTTCTTTTCGCTTCTCGCCGGCGGACCCCGATCGTATGTCACCGGCCCTTGGCTGCCGGATTCTGGTTACTAATACTTTCCTCGCGCGACCTCGATTCTCGGGCGCATGCGGTTGATGAAGAAGTATCGCAGTGCGTCGATGAGATGGTCTGGCCCGTCCTTGACGGGCATATCGGCCCCGCTGCGGCCGGGCTCGCCGTAGTGGTAGTCTTGAAACGCCTCGATGAGCTTGACGCACTTCGGGTTGATGGCAAGCGTCGGGGCGCCGACGGCCGGCGCCAGGGCCGAGCGGATCAGCTCCAGGCCCTCTGAGATCGTGCTTCCCCGCCACGCACAGCCAATGCCCGCCGCGGCGAGCATCTCGGTGCAGGCCGCCCCGCTTGTGGCCTCGCGCTGCCGCCCTGCCGGATCAACGTAGGTCATCTCCACAGGCCCGACAGTGCGCTTGAGGATCTCCGCGGCGTGCTGGGCCAGCGGCAGCTGCGCGCGAACGTATTCGTCCACCACGTGCACGCACCCTGAGGGTGTGATCTGAATCCACAGGCACACCAGCGGGTTGCGATAGCCAAAGTCGATCGCCCGGTAGGTCGGCCAGTCGCGCTCGTATTCAAGTGGCCGCACGTGCCGTGCCAGATCGAATTCGCCGAAGACCTGAAACTCCCGATGCGGGCCCTTACAGAGCATTTCGGCCTCCCACGCAGCGCGGCTGGAGCGGGCCTTGGCGGCGATGGCGTCGTCAATTCGATAAAAGCCCGCGGCCTTTCGCGCGATCCCATCGCAATCGTCGGCCAGCGGACAGTCCTCGCAGCGCCGCGCGGGTGAGCAGCGCTCAATCACGTCCCATAAGCACCAGCGGATCAGCCGGTAGCTGGTTTGGCCGGAACCGGCGCGGCCGGGCGCCGTGCTGCCGGAGCCCACCGGCACGGCGCCCTCCACGAGCTTCTGCATCAGACCGCCCGGCCGATGCAGCGTGGAGAGCACCTCGATCGACCCGCGCGTATCTCGGCGAGACTGCGTGGCGAACTGCACCGCCCGCCAAACCTCCCCATCGAAGAGATCCACCTCATCGCAGCGAATCTTCTGGACATGCAGGCCGCGAACCGCTCGTTCCGACTGCGGCAGCATACGGATATCCGAACCGCCGAGCATTTCGACGCGCCGCCGCGTGATCTTTCCGCCGACCAGTTCCGGCTGGATCGCCAGAATCGCGCGGATATACTCGGCCAGGCGATCGGACTGGTCGAAGCTGCCACCGAGAACGCTAATCCGCATCGGGGCGCGAAACATCCCATCAAGGATCGTCGCGACCGCGGCCAGCAGCGTCTTGCCCCCGCCGCGATTCGCCCAGACCAGCAAATCCTCCTGGTCGAAAAAGCTGGCAACGAGATAGTCCAGCGGTGCGTTGTGATGCGGACAGACAGGCCGCCGCGGCACGGAGATATCGAAATACCTCTTCACAAACTTAGCCAACTGCTCCGGCGTCTGCGGCCGTGAGCTTTCAAATCGTCCGCTTGGCTTCGAGCCTCGAGGCCCAGACCGCAAAGTGCTACCTGGCCAGAGCTGCAAACGCCTCCTTGCTGTGGCGGGGCCAAAACGTTTCTGCTCCCCGATCAGATCGGACATGGGTTCTACCCTCTTTGAGAAGCCCTGGGCGAGGCTGCCCGCCTTCGGTTGCTCTTAGCCGCGCGGATTGCGGCCATGAGGCGCTGGCCTCGGGGCTTGGTCGGACCGCCAAAGCCTCGCAACGTCTCCTCCAGCAACCTGGCATCGGCCGGTGGAAGGTGGAAGAAAACCGGCCGTAGCTCTGCCGGCCGTACGCTGGAGCAGAGCGTTTCCGGCGGATGTAGCACCGCGAGCTTTTGGCGTATCCCCGCCGGCGAGAGTGCCAGAAGCTCCCTTACTTTCGACTCGCCGATGCGGCGAATAAGCCGTCGAAGCTGCCTGGCCCCGGCCTTTGCATTCGGTCGGCCGCGAAGGTGGTTCAGCGTGGCCGCGTAGATTTCGGCCTGCTGATCAGTAACGGACCAGACCTCGCAGCGCGCGTCGCTGCAACCTAGCTCGCGGAGGATTTCGGCCCGCTGGTGGCCGTCGATGATCTCGAATTTGCCGGCGCGGCGCCGGTGCCGGCGGACGATGAGCGGAGGATACAGGCCACCGTCTGCAATGTGAGTCAACAGCGCTTTGCGAACTCCGCCAAGCAATTTGTACGGGTGACCCGGCCGGGGCAGCAGCTCATCCAGCGGAATTCTTCGCAACTTGGGTTTTGATATTCGATTGCCTAAGATTTCTAGCCCTTTGGACATAAAGCACTCTCCTTCAAGGCGTTAGGCTCATCAGAGAGGGTTCCTCTCGAGTGGCCACTCTTGGCGAGGTAGTAGACGTACTGCCTGGCCGTCCGACGGCAGAGCTCGCCGACAGGATCTTCCAGGCGAAGCAGTCGGCCGGCCGAGAACGTCCTGCGCAGACACAAATCGAGTTCTTCCTTCAGAAACCGGGCGTGCTTTCGCCGCTTGCGACTCAGCAGCTTCTTGACCGGCTCCACCGCCGGTAAGTCTTCCTTCCCCAATCCAACGGCCTCGGCTGCGCTGATGAAACGCGAGATGTGTTTATCGGGGCCCAGCGGATAGGCCGTCATCCCCGCCTTCTCAAAGAAGGGATGGATCGCGCCCATGGCCGCCAGCGCTTCGATCAGCGGCGTTTGGGCGGTGGCAATTGCGTGGCGAACCAGACGCACCGCCAGCCCGCAGCCTCTGAAGACCGGGTGCACGACTACACGGGAAATGCACTCCATTTCGGCGTTGAGCAGCGCCATGGCCGTCGCGCGGTCCGGTCCGGCGTACCTGCCGCCGGTTGCGATATTCCGCCCTCGTACGTTTGCCAGGGGCGGCGAGATGACGAGAACCGCCGCAATCCTCGGTTCGCCCCCGACAGCTCTTCGCCCCCTCAGGGCCAGGCTGCGGATGAAGTACACGCGCTTATGAGCTGCCGGCCGGCCTGCAAGGTAGTGAAAAGATGACAGCGCGTCGTAATCGCCAATCGACCCCCGCGCGATTCGCCGCTGCCAGTCCAGGGCGCCAATCCGCGCCTCCGAGCAAGCGTCGGCGGCGAACTTCACCCGCCGTGCTGGTTCACCAAGCGGCTTAACAATGAGCTGGTCTGGTTGCAAGGCCTCCAGCAGGTCCGTCCGTGCCATGGCCACAAGCAGTGCAACCGGCCAGCCAGTGGCGAGCTTTCGTATCTGTCTGCATAACGCCCGGGCCGTGACGGCGTCTAACGTCGCAGCAAATTCGTCAGCCACCACCAGGGCGGGCTTGCCTCTTCGGCGCGCCGTATGCAACGCCTTGGCCAGTGCCAGCCGGTGCAACTGGCCGCCTGATAGGTCCCGAGCAGGCGTGATTAACGCCGTTGCCTCCGCCAGCCCGCAGCGTGAAAGTATCTCCAATCTCTCGCGCAGCGAACCGCCGCGAAGAATGCCCACTGCCGGCAGAGCCGAGCGGGCCAGCGAGCCGACAGGCAGCGAAATCGCATCTGGAACCTGCTTTACGATCTGCCGCAATAGAACACTCTTGCCGGCACCCGAAGGGCCCAGCACCGCTACGATCTGGCCGGCGGCGATCTCCACTTCAAAGGCCTCGTAAAGTGTCTCCGTAAAGCCTCCCTGAAGTCCGAACATGGCGGCCACTCGACCGGAGTCGCCGTCGCTCGGAATGGCCCGGCTGATTTCAGCATTGACACGGGCGGTCCATTTCGGCTTGAAAGAGCCCAAGGCCATCCAGATGCTCCTGATGAAGAAGATCTATTTCGACGCGATTCGAACGGGTGCCAAGACCACCACGCTTCGCTATTGGCGAACGTGCAGAATCCGAGCCGGCAGCGTGCATCGCGTGCCAGGGCTCGGAAACGTGCGCATCGATGAAGTGCGATGCATCGAGCCACAAGACCTTACAGACGCCGACGCACGCGCCGATGGTTTCGAAAACGTCATAGAGCTCAAGCGCGCGCTGGAACGCATGTACCCACCCGAAAGCAGAAGGAACAGAAAGCTGTATCAGATTCACTTCACCCTCTTGCCGGCCGATCCGTCGAACCCACCGACTCGCAGTCCGCCTGAACTCCTTGCATCTGCCTAACCAGTGCGATCTTGGCGCCGATCCGATCCAAGCGGCGGCGAATGACGTGCGGGCTGACTCCGAACTTCTCGGCCAACCTGCGCTCCGTCATGCCCGCGCAGAACCGAAGGCGAGCCAATGTAGCTTCTCGCCCAGTCAAGTAACGCAACGCTCGGGCGGCGTCGAGAAACCTGCGGCTCGCGAGGCGTTCAGAGAGCCTCCTCAGGCGATTGCTCACCTTCCGGGGGTTAATGCCCATCATATGGGCAACAGAAACCACGGTCTGGCCGCGGAGGAAGATCGCCTCGATCAACCCACGATCTTTGGCTGAGAGCAACTCCGCCCGCGCGATCAGCAGGTCGTGATCCCTCGGCAACCTCCTGGCGTTACATATGTTTTCCCTCAGCGTTAAGGCCATTGTGACCCAGCTTGGAAGTGTATCTCTAGACGCCAAAAATACTTGTGAAACTTCTCCGTTTAGGCAACTCGCTTATATAATATGATATCCAGTTAATATCAATTGTCAAGCGATTTCCTCAAAAATTTGTTGTGTATCTAACTTTTATGGGAAACATCTTGGCTAATTGCCAAACAAGTGCTATAATACTCCAGGCTTTAGAAGTTTCCTCAGACGCAAGGAGAGCAGCTATGAGTCTTGGCCAGATCATCAGGCAGCGTCGGGAGCAGTTTGGCCTCACCCAGGACCAGGTTGCACGCCAGGCCAGCATTTCCAAACCTTACCTTTCCAACATCGAGACCGGCACGGCAAAGAACCCCCCCAGCGACGGCGTGCTGCGAGCCTTGGAGAAGGGCCTGCATTTCGAGCCGAATCAGCTTACGCGATTCGCGCACATAGAGCGGACCCCGAGAGACATCCGCCAGGAGCACGAGAACCTCGCCGCTGAGGTGCAAAAGCTCCGAAGCGTCTTAAAGGAACTGCTCGCAGGCCGCCGACAAAAAGGCCGTGCCCGCGTGGACCCGCGCAAGCTCGCCGCAGAGCTTCCCGAGAAGACCAACGTCCAGCGGCTCTCGCCCGGTGTGGTGGTGCCCGTAATCAACAAGGTGGCGGCTGGCTACCCCAGGTACTTTACCGACATGGATTATCCTCCGAGTGTTGCCGACGAGTACGTCCGCTGCCCCGACCTGCACGACCCACAGGCCTTCGCCGCGCGCGTCGTGGGCGATTCGATGGAGCCAAAGTACCACGAGGGGGACATTGTGGTGTTTTCCCCGGCCAGACCTGCAGAAAGCGGGGATGATTGCTTCGTGCGATTTGAACAGGACGATGAAACGACCTTCAAGCGGCTTTACGTGGACGACGAACAAACCATCCGGCTGCAGCCTCTCAACAGCAAGTACGCGGCCGAAGCCTATCCTCGTGAGCGAATCACAGGGCTATGGCCTGCTGTCTTCCGCATCGAACGGCTTGTCTAGGATTGACTAATCCACCTGCGCCACGGAGTTCATCGTGCCGTAGCGATTCGGCGACCAACAATGGTTGTCGGGATCCGTATGCCACTGGCCATCGACGAGAAATTTATACTCGTAGGTTCCTTGCTGCAACGGCACAACACAGACAAAAGAGCCGTCCTTCTGCTTCCGCATCGTCACAGGTATCCAATCGGTGAAATCGCCCAGCAGTTGGACTCGCCTGGGCTCGAAGTCCGGCCTGAGCGCAAAGCGGAGAGTTCCTTTCTTGCTGCCTTTTCCAACCATTTCGCGTTCCTTTGCCGTTTGGGCGCGGGTTGCCTCTGACAAATCCGGCTCGTCGCGTCGATTATAGGCTCTTGCTCAGCAGCGTCAATTTGCCGGCCTTGACGCCGCGAGCGGTCATAATCGTATCGGCTATCTTCTGCAATTATTCGGCTCTGCCCTGCATCACGACAACTTCCAGGCAGTTGCGACGGTCCAAATGTACGTGCTGGTTGCATAGCACGGCGTGATGGTCCTCATGCTGAATATCGGTCAACTTCTCTGCGAGCTTGCGTCTCGATCAGAGTCGAGCGGATGAGATCGGGCACAGCCTCGGATCGGTTGGTGTAACCGTGCGAGGCCATTCAGCCCTTCCGCCGCGCCGAGCAGCTTACGGAAACCGAATCGCAGAAGTTAAGCGCTCGAGGTTTGTCCACCTCAACCGTCACCTTTTGCACCTTCGTATCTTCCATCACTATCTCGACGATGCGGGCGGCGAGCGCCTCCAACAGGTGAAAGCTCGATCGCTTGGCCTCTTGCACGAGGCGTTTCTGGAGGTCATGGTAATCAACAGTATTTTTTACATCGTCGCTCTTAATGGCTTGGCTGCCATCGAATTCGATGGAGAGGTTGACGATCACATCTTGCGGGCTCCGCCGCTCCCAATCGTCGACGCCGACGACCGTTCGCAGGCGAAGGTTCTTGATATGGATTTGCTGCATCATGGTGCTCGCCACACCGGAGGTAATTTGCCCGCTGTCGCAGCTAAGTAGAGCTTACGCCCTTGCCGGTGTCAAGGCATCGCACGTGAACCTTGCCTGGCGAAAAGTTCGGGTTTATGATCTGCCTGCATGAGCAGCGTCCTGCACATTATCGACCGCGAAACGCCGGCAGAGGTCCTTGGGCAACTGTCGCTTCTGGCCGATGACGGCGACATCATCGCCTCGGCTGGGCCCACCCCGCCGTCCGGGACGTTCGACCTGCCGGTTAGGTCCGTCCACTGCCCGCTGGGTCTGGGGCGACTGGCGGGCTGGTGCATGGACGATCTGGCCGCTCAAGCCGAAATCATCCACGCCTGGTCATCCAAGGCGGCCATGGCTGCCAGAACGCTCGCACGCCTATTCAAGCTGCCACCGCTGCTCTCGCTGCCCTATGTACCGTCCGAGAAGGCCGCCGGTGCTCTGCTGCCAATGACGCGCAAGGCGGGCTTCGCCCTGACCGTTCCAACGCAGGCTGCACGGAACTTACTGCTGCGGGCCGGTTTCGACGATTCATCCGTCCACGTACTGCCTCCGCCGGCACGGCCGTTAGATGACGCCGAGGCCGAAGACCGCCGGCGGCGAACCCGCCAAGCCCTGGGCGTGGGCGACGGGCAACACCTGTTGGTAGTGCCCTCGGAGATGATCCGGCAGGCAGGGCACAAGTACGCCTCCTGGGCGCACGCCATCCTGCGCCAAATGCTCAGCGGCGTGCTGTTGCTGATGCCGGGCGGCGGGCCGGTCGAGAAACGCGTACGGTTCTTCGCCGCGACCACCGGTTACAACGACGAGGTGTTTTTTACCGAAGAGAGTCTCAGCCGCCAGGACGTGCTGAGCGCCGGCGATATCGCGCTGTTTCTCTCGTCCGGCCAGACGGGCGTCACGGCCTTGGCGGCGGCAATGGCGGCCGGCGTGGCGATCATAGCCTCGAACACGCCGGAGCACGCCGAATGCGCCCCACACGAGATAGCGGCCCTGCTGTGTCCGCCGCGAGACCCGCGGGCGGCCGCGGCGGCGATCCTGCAACTCATAGAAAACCCTAAACTGGCCCACCGGCTAGCAGCGGCCGGGCGGGACCGAGCCCGGCAGGCGTTCGACCCGGATAGATGCCGACAACGCCTTGCGGAAATCTACGCCGCAGCCAAGACCGCGTGCCCCCGATGAGACCCCACGCTATAATGCCACGTTGCGCGGCCGGACAATCGAGCGGCCTGCCAAGGCGTCCGCAGGGTGAACGTTGATGCCCACCGAAGCGCAAAACTCGCCGGCACGCTGGCACAGCAAGGTCGTCTTCGCCGATGAGAAAGCTTCTGCACTGCTGGCGCAGAAACTTGAAGAGCTGTCTCGGCCGGCCGACTTCGGCTGGGAGCAAATCAAGCAGAACGTCTCCCGCACCGTGTATCGAAAGGAGATCGACGGCCGGCAGATCTATCTTAAGCACTACCACAGCCGAACCATCGCTCACCGCCTGGGTCGAATGCTGGGCTTTTCGGACGCCAAGTGCGAGATGCGATTCTCGCAATACCTCCGTGCCCACGGTATCCAAACGCCGGCGCCGCTGGCGGCTGTCTGCGCCAACGGGGTGGAATGGTTGGCCAGTCTCGGTGTGGAACCTGCCGAGCGCGTGCAAGACTGGCACCTTCGCCGCCTCACCGGTGAGACCAAAGATTCCCGAGCGACCCGCAAGGCAACCATCGCTTTGGCCGAACTCATCGGCCGAATGCACGCCGTCGGTGTGAGTCACCGCGATCTGCACACCGGCAACATCCTCATCCGAACCAACGTGCCTAGGCCGGACCCGGTACTGATGGATCTGCATCGCATGAAAAAGAGGCGTCGGCTTTCCCGCCGGGCGCGCGTGGCAAATCTCGCCCAGCTTTTCCACGACCGATGCGACTGGACCACGCGCACCGAACGCCTGCGGTTCCTCAAGCATTACCTGCGGACCTCTGGGGCGAAAGGGACGCTTTGCGGCTGGGCGCTGATGATCGAGGATTTCGCCTGGCGGCATCGCCAACGGATATATGCCCAGCGCGATCGCAGAATCTCCACCGACAATACATACTTCACGCGTATCAAGTTGCCCAATTCCTGGCGGGGCCACGTAATACTGGCTTCTAAGCGCCTGATGGCCGGTTCAAAGGCCGCCCAACTGGTTTTCAAGGCCGACGATTGGCGGCGCGCACTGGCCCATCCGGAGGAATTACGGACCGGCCAGGTAAGCGAGATCGTCAAGGATTCCCCGAGCGTCAGGATCATCCGCAGGACGCTCGATGTCGGCGGCCATCGCCTCAACGTGTACGTCAAGTCGCCCCGGCGCAAGCGGACGTGGAAAATCCTGCTGGACTGCTTCCGTCGGCCCCGCCCGCTCCGGGCCTTCCGCCTGGGCCACGCGATGCTGACCAGGCAGATCGCCACCGCCCTGCCGCTGGCCGCACTCCAACGCCGCATCGGGCCACTGGTTTTGGACAGCATCCTGATCACCGAGGCCGTCGAAGGCCCAAAGCTCAACAAGTTCCTGAACCAGTGGCTGGCCAATCCGCCGAAGGGCGATACGCCACTGAGCGCCTCCCAGCAACACCGCCTCGCTCAGCAGGTGCTCTGGCAAATGGGTCGGATGCTCCAGCGCCTGCACGACAATAGTTTCCACCATCGTGATCTGAAGGCACCGAACATGCTCGTACGCTGGTCGCAAGGCCAATGGCCGGAGATTGTGCTGGTAGACCTGGACGGCCTCCAACGCGTCCGTTTTCTGACAACACGGAAGCGTTTCCAGGGGCTCATGCGGCTGAACGTATCGTTGCTTCAGTGTCCCGCGGTGAACCACGCTGGCAGGCTGCGGATGCTGCTAGGATACCTACGCCGATCGGGAAGCCCACCGATACACTATAAACCGTACTGGCGCGTGCTGGAGAACTGGTCGACCAAGAAGCTCCGCAAGCAGATTCGCTCGCGGCGCAAGAAGCAAAAGGCCGCACGGGGATGACCACCGATGATTGAAGCTGCCGGCGAACTTGGCGATCCCAAGCGTGTGCTGCTCATCAAACCCAGCGCTTTAGGCGACGTGGTGACGGCTGTTCCTGTGTTGCGTGGCCTGCGACGAACCTTCCCGAAGGCGCGCATCTCGTGGCTGTTGTCCGATATTTGCGCGCCGTTGGTACGTCACGACAGCCAGCTCGACGAGGTGATTCTGTTCAATCGCAGGGAGCTTGGCCGGTTCTGGCGGTCGCCCTCGGCGGCCAAGGCGCTTTGCAGCCTGCCGGGGCGCCTGCGCGCAGAGAAGTTCGACTGGGTGATTGACCTACAAGGCCTGCTGCGAAGCGGGCTGCTGACCGCCGCAACGCGTGCGCCTCTGCGGGCGGGCTTCGCCGACGCCCGCGAAGGGGCCTGGATCTTCTATACCCATCGCATCGAAACCGACCGGTCGCACACTGTCGATCGCAACATCAAGCTCGCACGCCACCTGGGGATCAACGCCCGAAGCGAAGACATGACTCTTCAGGTCACCGAAGCCGGGGGAAACTACGCAAAGGCCTTCTGCGAATGTTGCAGCATGGCCCCTGGCAGTTTCCTCATCTGCGCACCGGCTACCACCTGGCCGACCAAGATGTACCCCATTCGGCACTGGCGAAAAGTCGTGGCGGCCATCTCGTCGCGCCTTCCGGTTGTCCTGATCGGAACAGACGCCGAAGACCGGTTTTGCCGTCAGATCACCGAAGGCCTCGATATCAACGCCATTAACCTCACCGCCAAGACCACCGTGGAACAGATGGTGGGCTTGATCGCCGCGTCGGCCGGCGTGATCTGTAGCGACTCAGCCGCAAAATTCATCGCCGCGGCTACGGGCGTCGATTGTATAACACTCATGGGTCCGACCCGCGTCAGCCGCACCGGGCCGTATCTTCGCGGCCGAGCGATCGTGGCCGACGTGCCGTGCCAGGGTTGCCTCAGACGCCGGTGTGGACATATAACTTGCATGCAATTGATCGACCCGGCCGACGTGATCGTCGCCGCCGAAGCGATGCTCAACGGACGAGGAACCTGATGCCGATACGATTCGTCCTCAACCGCCTCAAGAGATTATTCATCTACCGCGTCTTGCACGTGGACGACACGCCGCATCGCATCGCGCTGGGCGTGGCGATCGGCATCTTCATAACCTGGACCCCCACAATGGGCTTCCAGATGATCCTGACAGTGTTGCTTTCGGCGATGTTTCGGGCCAACAAACTCGTCGGCGTGCCGTTCGTCTGGATCTCCAACCCGCTGACGCTCTTCCCGGTTTACGGGCCGAACTTCCTCGTCGGCAGCTGGGCCCTCGGCGGCGGATACACCTGGAGCGAGTTCCAAAACGCCCTCGCACGGGCCTCGCACTTCCACGGTAACATCATCGAGAGAATCCAGGCCTGGTGGGAGGCCACATGGCAGGTCTTTGCCCCGTTGTGGCTGGGAAGCATCCTGGTGGGGCTGATTCTCGGGACATTGAGCTATTTCGCCGTCCATTACGCCGTCGTCGCCTACCGCAGGCACCGTCAACTCAGGCACGTTACAGCTGAAAGCTGAGATAGACCCTGAGGAACTCTGAGAAATCCCTTCGCCCTTCATAGCCGTGGTTGTTGCTTCGCACGCAGAATAATCGCACCGCGGGCGGACTCGGCGCTACCGGCAAAGTTCGGACGAAATTCGCAAGCCCCCTGCCCCGGGCAGTTCGGGCCAGGTTGGCCATCGCTGGCTGTCCCGCGCGGGTGCCCGTCGCTCCATACAAAACGCGTGCCCGCCGAGCGCCGCCGTGCGATCAGTTTTTTTCGCTTTTTACACGCCTCCGTGGCTGTGCGTAACTAGGATATGTTATCATAGGTGCAGAGGAAGAGGTCATGAGCATCGACCAGAAACAACGTTTGTCCTGCCTTCGATTTTACCTATACGAGAGGCCGCTGCACCCTGAGCTGTTCGACATTCACTACGACCGTCACATCCTCAAGAGTGGCTATGAGGCCCAGATCTGGGTGACAGGCTGCAGCCACGTCATCGGCTTCTTCCGGGATGGGACGGCGCTATCGGAGGTGACGGCCGATACCGACAGTGAACTGCCGGAGCGCGGGCTGCTGCTGGAGTTGCCCTTCCGGGGCGAACGCGACCACGAGTGCAAGCGCTGTGACGGCATCAACTACATGATGAGCTTTCAAGTCGAGTCGATGAGCCCGGCTGTCTATCTGAAAATGCACCACGACTTCGCCAAGCAGGGAAGCAAGCACGGGCTGTTCGTGCCGTTTCCCATGTGGATGGCAAACTCACTGACGCCTTATACCTACATCGACTATGCGGCCAAGCCGAACGAACTACACGTCTTTACCTTCCACGCCTTCCCGGAAGACCTCACTATCGTCAAGACGCAGTCGATCTTCGAGCTGGCCTAAGCACCGCCAGCAAACCCGGCGCGGCGACGAGGCAAACCAGTTCCAGCGATTCTATATTCCATTAATGCCTTTCACCCTTCTGGCTGACTTCACTACAATACGCCGCGACAGAGCGTATTGATTTGGCAGCTCCGCCCAAGAAGGGATCGGTTCATGCAAGGCAGCGGTTTGATCATTTCAGAGATCCGCAGCGTGACCCTCGTCAATTTCCGCGATGTATCAATCCTGGACGGCGTGGCGATTGAACAGATCAGCGACCAGCTTTACGCATTAGTCGATGAGAAGGCTCGGCGGAAGCTTGTGCTCGATTTTTCCCACGTGAAGTTCCTATGTTCGACGATGCTGGGCGTACTGGTGAGCTTGGAAAAGAAGTCTCAAGCCATCGGCGGCAAGACAGTGATCTGTGGCCTTCGCCCGGAACTCTACAAAGTCTTCAAAATCATGAATCTCCACAAGGTGCTGGAGTTCGCCGAGAACGAGGAAAAAGCGTTGAACAGTTTCGACGTCTTCACCTAGCCATGACGCGCCCGCCGCCTGCTGACATACCAACATCGCCAAGCGGGATTGCTGAAAGATCAAGAAACCCGACTAGAATTCGCAGCATTTGGTGAGACCATGAAACGACAACTGAGAATCTTTCTGACCGGGCTGTTCGTCGTCGTGCCGTTCGCCGTCACTGTTTGGGTCATCTGGAAGGCCAGCGTGTTGCTCGACGGACTGGGCATGAGCGGCCTGCAATGGATATGGGAAAGGCTCCAGCTCGACACGGCGAAGGTGGAGAGCCTCTACGGTCTGGGAGCTGTGCTGTTGGTCGTGGCGATCTATCTGATCGGCCTGCTGATGCACTTCTGGCTGTTCCGCTACATGGTGAGCTTGGCCGAGAGGATCTTCGAGCACGTTCCCGGCGTAAAGACCATCTACGAGTCCGTGCGGGACCTCCTGAAGCTTTTCGGCTCGGAGTCCAAGAAGATGGGTCAGGTCGTCGAGTACACCGCGCCCGGCTCGGACGCCGGCAGGTTAGGCATCCTCACCAATGAGCAGCCCGACGGGGCAAGCGACGGCCAGAAGGTGGCCGTCTATTTCCCGCTGGCCTACATGATCGGCGGGCCGGTGTTCTTCGTTAACAAGGAAAACCTGCGGGAGGTGGACATGCCGGTCGAACGGGCTTTGCGTCTTTGCGCCACGGCCCAAGTCGGCATCGAGACGGCCAGCCAGGGTGCCGTCGAGAGCGGCTGCAAGGCCGATGATTCGCCATCTGCTCAGGATGACACACGGCAGCAGGATCAAGAAAAACCCCAACAACGTTGAACAGCCAGTGAGAGCCGACCGCCCAGGAAGGCTAAGCGGCAAAAGCCGCCGAGAAGAGAACGCCTCATGTTAATTGGCGGGGCGAGCGTTCGCCCTCAATACGGCTGGATCTCGGTAGCGATTCTTTTTCCCAAAAAACTGCCTGTTTCCTATCAGCTCGCCCGCCTAGAATTGGATGAGCAGTTTTGTGGAACGGGATAGATTAGCGTCTTTATCAGGAAAGAAAGGAACCGAGCAATGAACCACCGATTGTCACTGATTGCAGCCTGGTGCGTTGTACTGGCCGCTGCGGGGAGCCTGTTGGTCGCACCGTTATCCGCCGAGGCACAAATGCATGAAACATCGGAACACCATGTAGAATCCGCAGCTCTGGCAAAACCTGCCGTGGCGGCGGGCGCCTCGAATCTTTCCCAGGCCCTGAAGGCCCTGGAGGCCGCAGAGAAGGCGATCAAGGCCGGCCAGACGGAAACGGCCCTGGCCCACCTGGCTAAAGCCCGCGAATTGATCAAGGCCGAGACCGCCCTGAGCGTAGTCAATGCTCTCTGCCCGATGATGGGCACGAAGATGGACCCGGCTCATGTCCTGCCCGACCTGACGCGGATGTTTCGCAGCCAGAGGGTCGGTTTCTGCTGCGCCGGCTGCCCCACCGCATGGGACAAGCTCAACGACGAGCAAAAAGCCGCCAAGCTGAAAACCGCCCTGTCAGCCCCCGCGACAAAGCCTGCCGCGCCCGCAGCAGCGCCCAAGGCCGAGGCGAAGGTCGTCAACGTCCGCTGCCCGATAAAGGGCACGAAGATGGACCAGGCCAATGTCCCGCCCAGCCTGACACGGATGTTTCGCGGCCAGAAGGTAGGCTTCTGCTGCGCCGGCTGCCCAACGGCATGGGACAAACTCACAGACGCCGAGAAAAACGCCAAATTGGCAAAGGTGAAATAGCCGTCAGCGCGCTTGGCGGCCTTTGATGTAGCATAGCGTTTGGCGCCATCACAAGCGGCCTGGTGGGCTCGAGCCGCCAGGCCGCCTCCTCGCGCGCAGCGCCAACTTGACGAAAGCGACCAGGCGTGTAACAATCCACTCACACGTTGCGGGGCGTAGCTCAGCTTGGTTAGAGCGCGTGCTTTGGGAGCACGAGGTCGCTGGTTCGAATCCAGTCGCCCCGAGTAGGGGAATTCGGAATTGCCGATTTTCAATGTTCATTTTCCGCGTGGGTAGTATCCGAACGGCCGCAGACCTGCGAACTGTTTGCCCGACGCCGGCAAAACAAAAGGCAAGCGCCAACTACCGGCCAGCGCATCATTCGTTGCTGCATGCTAGAGGCTCTGGTAGCATAGAAATGGTCCGGACAGGAGAATCTTGCCATGAAGTACATCTTCCTGGGATGTTTCCTGGCGCTGATTGTGGCGTGGCTGGGCACCTGGCTGACCGAACCGGACATGCGAAGCGAGCTGCCGGTGATCTACTGGGTCAGAGCCCCGGGCCCGGTCTGTCCGCGGCAAATCGCGCTGTTCCACCACTGGCAGATCAAGAACGACCACAACAAAGAATACGCGCTGCGCACGATGCAAGAACTGAAGTCGTTTCGCAAGCTCAAGTGGACGCCAGTAGTCCGAGAGGCGATCGAGCAGGCCAACCCCGACGGTTGGATGGTCTGGAACGAAGCGACCGGCGCGGCGGATCTGCCCATTGCCGTGCGCGTGCCGGTCGTCGAACTGCGGCAGGACGCGGACAACACCACGATCGACAAGAAGCTCATTCAGGGCCTGTCGGGCGTGGCCGGCGACATCATCGACACGTACGGCGGCGGCGGCGAGATGCGGTACCTGGTCGCGACGGGGATGGTGGTCGACCTGACCGAAAGTGCCGCCAGGCTGGGCTTCGACCTGTCCCATACGTATCCCGGTCTGGCGCCTGGGATGCTGGTCGACGGCAGGCAGTACGGCTTTCCTCGCATCGTCAGCCAGAAGTTGCTCTGGGTCAACAAGGCGACATTCAGGAAATACAACCAGCCGCTGCCGCCGCGGCGATGGACAATCGAGGAATTCGAGCGGCGGGGCAAGGCGTTCGCCGAAGCAACGAAGCCCACGGGCAAACACCGCAGAGTTTTCTTTGCCAGCCGCCTCGAACGCGGGCAGCTTCTTCGCAGCATGGGTTTGTCGAACTTCAACGAGACGATGACTCGCTGCACACTGGATGATCCGCGCTACGTCCGGATGCTGAAGCTGGTCCACAGGTGGATGTACAAGGATCACATCCTGCCGACCGCCGGAGATCTCGCCGAATTCGCCGATCATCTGGCAGGGTCAGGCAGCAACGAGCCTGCGTCCTTCCAATTGTTCTACAAGGGCAATTACGCCATGCACTCCACCGGGCGCTGGGCGTTGATGTTGTTTCGCATGTTCGGCACGATGGAGCTGGCAGTCGTCGAACCGCCGCACGCAGGATTTCCCAATACGCGCCTGAGCGGAGGCGCGACGACACTGTACAAGAACTCGCCTCACCGCAAACTTGCCGAGCTGTTCTTCGTCTACCTGGCCAGCGAAGAGTTCAACATGCAGATCGTCCGAGACGGCGACGGCCTGCCGCCCAATCCCAAATACACCGACAACGAACTGTTCCGCCGCCCGCCGGACTATCCCAACGAGTGGGGCTGCCATGAGGTGTATTCCAGAACGGCCAGGGAGTTGGGCATCGCCGGTAGCTTCAGTCCTTTCGTGCTGCCGGGAACTGTCGGTCGCATCACCAGGCAAATTGAAGAAGGATACCTCGCCAGTGAGCATCCTCGGCGCACCGCTGAGGAGTCGGCGGAACTGGCAGCGAGGCGAATCAACGAAGAGATCCAGCGCACGCTGAAGGAGCGGCCGAAATTCCGGGAGAAATACGAGAAGCTCTGTGCCGCGCAGGAGAAGATCGACCAGTATCGCAAGACGGGCAAGAAGGTCCCGCTGGAGTGGATCACAAACCCCTTCCATAAGCGCTACTACGCCTCCAAGGGCTGGGGCGAGGAGAAGTAGGCAATGGCATGGAGTAAGACCGAACGTCGAAACCTCCTGCCGGGCCTGGCATTTCTGGCGCCCAATATCCTCGGATTTCTTGCTTTTACGCTCTTGCCGCTGATTCTCTCTTTGACGTTAGCCTTCTTCAACTGGGACCTGCGGCTGCATAACATGTTCAAGACCGAATCGCTGAAGTTCGTCGCATTCGAGAACTTCTGGCGGTTGCTGACGGACGTTTATTTCTGGCAATATCTCGGCAACACCGTGTTCCTCATGATAGGCATCCCCTTCGGCATCGCAGGGAGCTTATTTCTGGCGACTCTACTGAGCAGGAATCTTCGCGGTGGCAGCCGGCGAGCCTGGGGGCTGTTGATTGCAGGGGCGCTGCTGGTCTGCGGGGTTGGCGCCATGTGCCTGGCCGGCGCCGGTGCGACCAGCATGATGATCCTGATCGGCGGGCTGTTGGGGGTGATCCTACTGGGCGGGACACTAGGCGGCACGACGGTCTACCGGACGCTGTTCTACCTGCCCCACTTTACTGCGGGGGTGGCGACGTACATCCTCTGGAAGAAACTCTACGGCCCGCACACCGGCCCAATCAATAACGCGTTGAGGCCGGCGCTGGACTCCCTGTCAGTGGCCCTGACCCACCTGCCGGGAGGATGGGGTCAGGCCACCATGTGGGTGTGCGGGGCCCTGATGGTCTTGCTGTTGCTGTTTGGCGCAAGGCGGATACTCTCGTCGTGGAACGACGGGGAGATGGGCTGGCTGGCCATCCTGCTGGGTGGCGTGTTTCTGCTGCTGCCGGCGGGGGTGTCGACGCGTTGGCTGGCAAGCGCCCGCGCTGCTCAGTTCGTGACAGGCGCCGCGGCTCTGCTGGGGCTCTTTGCACTCGGGCGCCTCGTGCTTCGCCGACGCGACTTCACCTGCAGAGCCGACGAGGGTCTCGGCCACGCCCTCATGCTCTCTATCGTGCTGATGATCGGACAACTCATCCTCCTAGGACTGGCGAACGTCTTTTTCCACCTGCCGGCCATGGCGAAGCGCGGGTTGGAACCGCCAAACTGGCTGATCGCCTACCACTGGGCCAAACCGTCGCTGATGATCATTGGCTTCTGGGGCGCGATAGGTTCCAACAACATGATCCTCTACCTGGCGGGCCTGAGCAACATACCGGTACAGCTCTACGAATCCGCCGACATCGACGGGGCATCGCCGATCCAACGGTTCTGGTACATCACCTGGCCACAGCTCGCGCCGGTAACGTTCTTCATCGTGATCATGAGCATGATCTACGGCCTGCGGGGCGGCTTTGAGATCGCACGGACCATGACCGAGGGCGGACCGGACGGCGCGACGACCACACTGGCCTACTACATTTACCAGGAGGGCTTCCAGACAGGAGCATTGGGTTATGCCTCGGCTATCGCCTGGACCCTCTTTGCACTGGTGTTTGCAGTGACGCTTTTCAACTGGCAGTTTGGAAATCGTTATGTCAACGAGTGAAGCAATCGGCCGTGTAGATAGAACCAGGAAGGCTGGAGGTGCAACCATCCGGCGAAGGCTTCTGTCGACCGGCGCGCTGCACGTTCTGCTGATGCTGCTGGCCGTGACGCTGGTGATGCCCTTCGTATGGATGGTGCTTACCAGCTTCAAGGGCCCTTCGGAGATCGGTTCGGAAAACTGGATCCCAAGCAAGTTCCTGTGGGGCAATTACCCGAAGGTGTTCAGAACGGAAGGAGTTCTCTTCGCCCGATGGTACTGGAACAGCATCTTTGTCGCCACGGGCGTGACGCTCTTCCAGGTGTTGACAAGCTCTCTCGCAGCGTTTAGCTTTTCCCGGATCAATTGGCCGGGCCGCAATAAGGTCTTTCTGCTTTACCTCAGCACTATGATGCTGCCCGGGCTGGTGTTGATGATCCCGAACTACCAGATCATGACTAGGCTTGGCCTGGTGGATACCTACGCCGGATTGATGGTCACCGCGGCATTTAGCGCTTTTGGTACGTTCCTGCTGCGGCAGTTCATGATGTCCATCCCGAGGGAGCTGGACGAGGCTGCCGAGATGGACGGCGCGAACAAATGGCAGGTGTTTTGGGACGTGATTATGCCACTGGCCCGGCCGGGCATCATCGCGCTGACGATCTTCACCTTCATCGGCAATCTGCGCAGTTTCTTCTGGCCCCTGGTCATGCTGAAAAGCGCTCACCGCTACACGCTGCCCATCGGGCTCCTTTTCTTCGACAAGAGTTATGGCACGCAGATCAGTTTGCTCATGGCGGCCGTAACTATGTTCGTGCTGCCCATGGTTATCGTCTTTATAGTGCTACAAAAGCAACTGATCAGAGGAATCCAACTTGGCGCCGTGAAAGGCTAAGGAGGCGAGTAATGGCTGAAGTGACGTTTGAAAATGTTACGAAGATCTTCCCCGGTGACGTTGTGGCCGTGAGGAACCTGACCCTGCCGATTCGGGATCAGGAATTCATCGTGCTGGTCGGCCCAAGTGGGTGCGGCAAATCCACCACGCTTCGTATGTTAGCCGGACTGGAAGAGATCACCGAAGGCACGATCCGCATCGGCGAGCGCGTCATCAACGACGTGCCGCCAAAGGACCGCAACATCGCCATGGTCTTCCAGAACTATGCGCTTTATCCGCACATGACGGTCTACAAGAACATGGGCTTTGCCTTAAAGCTGCGCAAAATGCCAAAGAAGGAGACCGACCAGCGCGTTCGCCATGCCGCGAAAATCCTGGGTATCGAGGAACTCCTGGACCGGAAACCGAAGGCCCTTTCCGGCGGGCAGCGACAACGTGTAGCGGTCGGCCGGGCCATCGTGCGCGAGCCGGAGGCCTTTCTGTTCGACGAGCCGCTCAGCAACCTCGACGCCAAGCTTCGCGTGGAGATGCGCGCCGAGCTCAAGCGCCTTCACCGCCAGCTCCATACAACAACAATCTACGTCACGCACGACCAGGAAGAGGCCATGACGCTGGGCGATCGCATCGTGGTAATGAAGGACGGCCTCATACACCAGTGCGGCGAGCCTCTGGAGGTCTACAACAGCCCGATCAACCGCTTCGTGGCGGGCTTCGTCGGCACGCCCCCGATGAACTTCTTCGACGGCCAGTTATTACAGGAAGACGGAAATCTCTCGTTCGACGAAGGCAGCGTGCGGATCCGCCTGCCGGACAAATATAGCCAGCGACTTGGCGACTGGATCGGCAGGCAGATCGTCCTCGGCGTGCGCCCCGAGGCGATGGACACACGCGGCGAGGGACGCTTCACCGGAGAAGGAAACGTACTGCCCGTACAGCTCAGTGTTGTCGAGCCGCTCGGCGAGAAGATGGACCTTCACGGCGCGACGGACAACCATGACCACATCGTCGCTCGCGTGGATTCCCGCGGCGACGTCCACCCCGGCGAGCAGGTGCAGCTTCACCTGGACATATCTAAAGTGCACGTCTTCGAGCCGGGCGAAGGCGGCCGAAATCTAATCTCAAACGCGCCTGAGGCAACCTAAAGACTCTACCGGCATGCCTTCTGACGAGACAACGGACAAGGCGTGACTTATTTGGCCGAATCCTTTAGAATCCCCAAAAGTAACAGCATGCCGGAATCTTATGGCGCGACGGCGAAATCTCTCTCCGGCAGGCTGCCGAAAACTCAACGTCGATAGCCAAAGTTCCATTCCGGAGGTAGCACCAGTAATGAAAACAACACCTGCCGATCGGGAGATGCTTGTAAAGAAAATCGACAACGCCAAGAGGGTCGTAAGGGAGGCCTTCGAAAAATATGCCTTAGACGACCTGTCAATCGCTTGGACAGGGGGAAAAGACAGCACCGTTCTGGTGTGGCTCATTCGAGAAATCTGCCTTGCCGACGGTAAAGAGGTCCCCAAGTGCTTTTGCATCGACGAAGGCGACATGTTCGAGGAGGTCCGTCAGTTCTTGGACGAGTACAAGCGTAAATGGGGGCTGAGACTGGACTTTGTCCACAACCACGATGTCTCCAAGGCGGCCGGCGGCAAGCTGGGCGGCACGGTCAAGGTTGCCGATCTCGACGAATGCAACCGCGCGGAGATTGAACGTCTCGGCTTTGAGGAAGACGAGTTTCCCTATGAGCCCGAGTCGTACGTCGGCAACCACCTCATGAAGACCGTCGCGATGAATACCTATCTCCAAGAGCAGTCCGTCAAGGCGTTCTTCGAGGGCATCCGATGGGACGAACAGCCCGCCCGGAGTGAGGAGACGTATTTCAGCCCTCGCGAGGCCAGCCAATACGGCCCGGCGCACGTTCGGATCAGCCCTCTGCTGCACTTCCTGGAGCGCGACATCTGGCAGACAACCTTCGAACTCAATATTCCATTTTGCCAGCTTTATGCCCAAGGATATCGTTCGCTCGGCGCGCGTGTGACTACAAATAAGGCCTGCGACAAGGCCGCTTGGGAGCAGGACCTGGAAAATACATCCGAGCGTGGCGGACGCCGACAGGACAAGGAAGGCATCATGGCAAGGCTGCGTAAGCTGGGCTATATGTAAGAGTCCGACCCGTAACGCGCCTGGCCGTCGTTTCACAGAAAACAATCATTCACCAGGATCGCTATGCAAGACGTTGCGGAATCATCAGGCCAAAACGCCGGCGCCCGTGGGGAGTTGTCCGCGGCGGAGAAGCTGTCCACGGCGGTCGGCTGCCGGCGCGGAATGCCCGGCGTGCTGGAATTCCCCTGCACCACCATCCGCCTGGATAGCGGCAACACGCTTATCGCAGATGCGGGCGACGAGGTAGGGGCAGGCTCTGAGGTCATCGAGACCGATCCGCGTGGGCAGATCGTCTGGAACTATCGCCGCGATCTGCGGTTCGCCCATAGCGCGGTGCGGTCGCCCAACGGAAATACGCTCATCGCCGATACGACCAACAATCGCGTCATTGAAGTCTCCCCCGAGGGAAAGATCGTCTTTTCGACCGACGATCTCGGCGAAGGGACCGGCCGGCTGGCCGACGGGTCAAGGCTGTGGTATCCGAACAATGCCATGGAGCTGACCGACGGGAATCTACTGATCACCGATCGCAACAACGACCGCTGCCTGATTCTTGCACGGGACGGCCGGGTAATCTGGCAGTACTGCCAGAGCATCACACATCCCCACAACGCCGAAATGCTCCCAAACGGCAACATCATGATTGCCGATTCGGACGGCAACCGGATCCTCGAAATCACGCCTGACAAGCAAGTGGCTTGGTCGTACGGAGACGGCTCGGCTGGGATGCTTCACTGGCCCCGCCACGCCCGCCGCCTGCCGGACGGCAACACGCTAATAACCGATTCAAAAAACTCCAGGGTCATCGAGGTCACGCCCGCCGGCCTGATCGTCTGGTGCTACAAAGTGGACTATTTCTCAAAGTTCTATTACGCCGACAAGCTCTCCAACGGCAACGTTCTGATTGCCGATCAGCAGGGCCACCAGGTGCTGGAGGTCGACGCCGGCGGGAGCATCGTCTGGACGTTCCGCAACTATATCTACCCCAACCCGATTCACGCACGCCTGCGAAACGGCTCTTTCAAGCAGCGCGGCGAGCATAACTGGCCCAAGGACTGGATCCTTATGCGCCGCTTTTCCGAGGGCGGTGGTGAGGCGATTTGGGACGAGCAGGCCAAGCCGCGCCCGTGCCCTGGGCTTTCCTACGACCTCGATGGGGCGCTTTGCCTTCAGCAGACCATCCGCGCCGAGGGCGGCGCGGTCTACCACATGGCCGGGCAGATCCGCACGGAAGATCTCGACGGCTATGCCTGTTTTCAGATGGCTTTCGTCGACGCAATCGGGGCGGCAATTCACGACGCGCCGGATATCCCCCGCGGGGAAATCTTCAGCGGAACCGCCCCGTACGGGCCGGACAGCTTTCAGGCCAGGGCCCCCAACCGCGCGACGGCCCTGGAAGTACGCTTTTTCATCACCGGGCGGGGCAAGGCCTGGATGAAGGATGTTATGGTCCACACGTAGCAAAGCCGCCGCCGACATACAAAACCCAAAGCATATGAGCGAAAAGCAGAAAATCTATATCGCAACGGTTTTGCTGGAAAAGAATCGCTGGGAGGATGATCGGCAGCAGCCGTCTTATCTGGTCAGCGAATGGATGGGCCGGTTCGCCGAGGCCGGCTTCGACGGCGTGGAGCTGTGGGAAAATCACGCCAAGTTGTGCGGCCCGGAAGAGCTGGCCGCCATAGAGGCCTGCCCGCTGCCTGTGGCCGTATTCAGTTCTTACGCGAAAATGGATAACGAAGGCCAGGCAGCTCGCGACAAGGCCGTCGAATTGACCAAACGCTTGGGCGCCGCCGGAGTGAAGTTCAACGTACAGAGAGACCCGTCGCGACGCGGCATTTACATGAAGAACCTCAAGGCCTGGCGAACGCAGTTTCCCAGCGAGGTATCTTTGCTGTGCGAGTGCCATTCCGGAACGATCCTGGAGGAACCGGCCGAGGCCCGAAAATTCTTCGACGAAATCGGCCCCAACGACTGGGGAGTGATTATTCATCCCTTCAGGGCCCCCGAAACCGTCAAGACATGGTTCGAGCAATTCGGACCAGCGGTTACACACGCACACTTGCAGATGCGAGACGGTCGAAAGTTGCTCCGCCTCGACCGCAAGCCGGATCGCGCCAAGCAAGCCATCCGCATACTGCGCGAAGAGGGCTTTTGCGGCTCGTTCACGCTGGAATTCACCGAAGGTATCGGACCCGGCGAGAAGATCGAGGAGCTCTTCCGAAACGCTACAATCGATCTGGAATTCTTGAGGGAGGCCCTGTCTTGATTGAGATTCTGCACATCGCCGAAGAGCAGCCGGCCGATCGGGTTTGGATCGAGCAGTTTTATCAGGAGCTTCGCAAGCTTGGCCAATTGACCGTAATCGAAGACGGCCAGGCGATATCCGAAGAGGACCACGCCACGCGGATTCGCCGGTGCAATATCCTCATCACCTGCTGGGGGTCGGTTCCGGTTCCGCCCTCGATTGCCGAAGATCGTGGCAGCCTGGAGTACATCTGCCACGTCACCGGAACGGTGCGGCAGTGGATCCCGCTGGAGATCCTCGAAGCCGGCATCCCGGTAACTAACTGGGGCGACGCCCCCGCCGGCCGCCTGGCCGAGGGGGCCTTCACGCTCCTGCTGGCCTGCCTGAAGGACTTACCCGGCCGCACGCGAATCATCCGCTCAGGCGGCTGGCATGTGCCCGAGGACTTCTGTTCCGGCATTCTGGAAGGACTGAACGTTGGGATCTACGGCTGCGGCATGATCGGCCGGCGTTTCGTGGAAATGCTGCGCCCGTTTCGCCCCGTGATTCGCATTTTCGATCCGTATACGGACGAGCTGCCCAAGGGTTGCATCGCGGCTGAGAGCCTCCACGAGCTGTTCAGCCTCTCCGAAGCGATCGTCATCCACGCAGGACTGAGCGAAGAAACGCGCGGCTCGGTCACGGCCAAGCTATTGGCCAGGCTGCCACGAAACGGCATCGTCATCAACACGGCCCGCGGCGCCATTATCGACCAGGACGCATTGTTCGCCGAACTGGAGACAGGCCGGCTGCGGGCTGGCCTCGACGTGCTGGAACCCGACCGGCCGCCTGCCGACCATCCAGCCCGCCACTGGGACAATCTCATCCTGACCGCTCATGACATCGGCAAGAACCGGCCCATGGAAGGTTTTCCCCCAAAGAAACTGGACCCAATGCACCACATCTGCCTGGACAACATCCGCCGCCACGTATCCGGCCGGCCGCTTCGATTCGTCATGGATCGCACACGGTACGAACGAAGCACCTAGATGCTGGGAGGCAAGCGCGGCCGGCGCCGCAGCCCGGCAGCAGCCCGCCAGGCCTGACGAACACCCCACCGAACATACAAAACTCGTTCAATTCCGATGATTCAGCCGCCTACCACGGGCTTTCCCCGGCTGGAGGCTGATGTTTGAAGAATTAAAGGCAGAATGTTGGACGCCAATTCTGAGACGTCCGGTATACTGTGAGCTACGGGCGGAAGTAGGCTCTGCGAGGGTCTGCAGACGCAGCCAGTCATTAAACGAGGCGATCGAGAAGGGAAAAGTCACGTAAGAGCGGTGCGCACTTATAGGAGGCAAAGAGCATGAGCAGGTACGGTATCATTGGAGCAGTAATTGTAGTATCCGTTGCGGGCAGCGCGCAGGCATTGGACAAATGGTTCACCGGGGCCGTTAACACCGATTGGAACGAGCCGAATAACTGGAGCCCCAGTCCGCCAACGACCGCGGATAGACCGGTGATCGGCGACGGCACTAAGAACTACAATGACGTAACGGCGATAATTCCGAACGGCACCGATGTGATTGGCACCGGATTTGAAATCGGCAGAGAGGCCAACGCGACGTTGATAATCGAGGCCGGCGCCAGTTTCACATCGCAAGGCGGCAGTCTCTGGGTCAGCTATGGAGGCGGCACTCTCTACACCAACGAACTCTACGTTTACGGTTCGCTCAACTCCCCCTCTGGAGGCGGCCTTCATATCGCCCCTCACGCGAACGCGAAGGTGTACTTCGACGCAAACATCACCGTTACATTCGGCGGGGGCGGCGGTATGTACGTTGGAATGGACTATCACATGTACCCTTACGAATCGTATAATTACACCGTTATACACGAAAAGGACACCGTGATAACCATTGATGGCAACAGCAGGGGATTCGTAATGGGGGGTCTGGCCGAACACGACAAACTCTACCAGCTCAACGGCGGAACGATCACCTCGCTGGGCCTCGATGGCTTCCAATGGTTCGGATACTGGCAGTTAGGCGGGACCATGGAGATCACCGCCGATTCGGAGATCAACGTGACCAACGCAGCCGTCTTCGCCATGGGCGTCAGCGGAACGGTGGATGAGTGGGATGACTACAACACCCCGGCGCCGGTTTTGAAGTTCACGGGCACCGACACCAAGCTGGCGCTGAACGCCAATGTCTTTTTCCAGGTGATAGACGGCCTCTACTACTACTATGACTCCAACGACCTCATACCGGACCCCAACAGCAAGCCGCTCCAACTGGATGTCAGCGACCTCAAGCTATCGACGCCGAACACCTGGTTCGCGATCATCGAGGCTAACGCCATGACATACGGTGACCTGGTATCGTTCGTCCCCGGCACGGACACCAATCGCTGGCAGCTGCGGGTCGATGACGCCAACAACGCCAAGGTGGAAGTGAAAGACCTCCTCAAGCGTGGCGATATGGACCTGGACGACGCGGGCACCGCCGACGACATTAATCCGTTCGTGATGGCGCTAACCGACCCGAACGCCTACATCGCCCAATATGGGATAGATCCCAACGTTGTCGGCGATGTTGACTTGTCTTGCAAACTGGACACCGACGACATAACCCCCTTCGTTGCGTTCATCACTGGCGGCAGTCAGGCCATACCGGAGCCGGCGTCTCTAGCGGTGCTCGTAATGGGCGGCGCGGTGTTCATCCGGCGCCGCAGGCGAAAGTAGCAACAACAAGGCAGTTTTCCATGCTTACATGCGGGGCCGTCCCACAAAGGACGGCCCCGTTGTCTTTCGGACATCACGACCAAGCATCGCCAGACAAGAAACGACAGACCGGCAAGGCCACTTCAGCAGTTTGGAGCAACGTTCACAAAAATACCGTAAGAATATCGAACGACTTGTGAGCCCATCTGTGGTAAAAGTATTCTCCAATCACGTTGGATGGGGGGGCTGGAGGCTTTTGTGGAACTCTTCGTTTCAATCCGGCTAAGCGCAGAAAAACTAACCGAGGAGAGTGCGATGAAGAGGGTATGTCTAACAGCATTGGTAGTCATCGGATTCGCTGCTGCCGGCGCGCAGGCCATCAATTATGACGAATTGTACACACAGGCGGTGGATGACAACTGGGCCGTGGCAAACAACTGGTACAGCGGCAACGTACCGGACAGCAACAAATCCATCTATGTCGGCTCCCCCGCCTACCCAAACGTGGACTGCACGATCTACAGCGGTACGAGTGCCGAGGCTGGGGCGCTTTGGATCGGCGGTTCCGACCTAGGGAGCCTTCTCATCGAAGCCGGAGCCACCCTAACCGGCGATGGGCAAATGGGCGTCGGCAACCCTGACAACATGTTTAGCGCAAGCTACATCCCGGTACCCGTCCCGGACGAAAACGACTGGATAGACGGCGGCACCGGCACGCTGACAATCAACGGCACAGTCTCTTGGGACGATGACCGGGGGGTGAGCATCGGCGGCAACGGAGGAACCGGAACGTGCTATCTGAATTCCGGAGGCTTCCTGGAGGTTACATACCAGGGCGAAGATCTCTATGTGGGGATGCATTACGAGTACGATCCCCGCGGCTATGGCGAGTTTTACCACGCCGATGGCGCCAGCGTCTCAGTCGCCGACAACATCAACATGTCCAGCGGTTTCTACAAGATCAGCGGTGGAACGATAACCGTAGCTATCCAACCTGCTGCCTCCGGTGGTTTTCGTGTCTGGAACGGCACGTTCTGGATCGACGGCGACGCGACCCTGATCGACAAAGGCACCTGGTCGTGGTCCGGCCTGATAGACTACATGCCCGACTGGGATGGCGGCGCCAATGATACGCCGACGCTGAGGTTCACCGGGAACAATCCCAAATTGACCGTAAAGGGCAAGATGACCTTCACGGGCGGCCTGCTGGACGTAGACGCCAACACCTTGACGATCCCCGGCTGGCAGTGGGTGACCGTCCTGGAGGCAAACGAGATCGGCCCACACACGGACTGGCAATATAACCCCGGAACTATCTACGGCGGCAACGACCTGACCTTCGCACCTAGCGTGGACGCCAATATCTGGAGCATGCAGCTCGTAAGCGACACGCTCCAGATCAAGGTCTCCAGACGGGGCGACATGGACAAGGACAGCAAGTACACCGTCGACGACATCAACCCGTTCGTCCTGGCCCTGACCGATCCGAACGCCTACCTTGCCGCCTACGGCGTCGATCCGAATCTGATCGGCGACTGCGACTACTCGGGCAAGTTGGACACAGACGACATCAGCCCGTTCGTCGCCTTTATTACCGGCGGGGCCAAGGCGGTGCCCGAACCGGCTTGTGTGGCGATACTGGCGTTCGGCGCCGCAGCGGTGGTCCGCCGCCGCAGGCGAACGTAGAAAAACCAAAGTAGTTCAACAGTACTTGCAATCCGGGGCCGTCCCACAAAGGGCGGCCTCGCTCTTCTCCCGATTGCGCAGGCTGCCTTTTGAGGGAGATCTTCCGTCCATGTCGGAGACGTTCGAAAAAATACCGTAACAATATCGAACGCATTTTTGGCCCATTTGTGGTAAACGTTTGGTTAAACCACGTTGGATTGGAGGGCGCAGGTTTGCGCGGAGCTTTTCGCCCGAATTGGGGCAGGTACAGGAAAGAGCTAAGCAAGGAGACTCCGATGAAGAAATATTCTCTCATAACGTTGGCGATCGTGGGACTCGCTGCGGGTAGTCTGCAGGCAGATGATTTCTTCTCAGGGGCAGTGGACGACAACTGGGCCGTAGCCAACAACTGGTATCGCAAGATGGTACCGGATGGCAACATGGCCCTCTATGTCGGCTGCCCAGACCCAAACCTTACGAACGTATCGGCCAGGGTCTACACCGGGACGAGCGCTCTTGCTGGGCACACCTGGGTCGGGGCCGGCAAGGGCGGAGTCGGAAGCCTCTTTGTCGAGGCCGGCGCCACATTTAACGGCCTTTCAGCGCTCGCCATCGGTACCCACGATCTCCATTTCGACACGTCTCCGGCTTACATACCGCCGGAACTTGTTGGAGACGAAAACGATTGGATCGTAGGCGGTACGGGCACGCTGACTGTCAATGGCACAGTGTCCTTGGCGGGGTCTTTCTTCGTGAGCGATGCCGACGCCAACGGCGACGGCGTGGGAATCGTGCATCTAAACAGCGGCGGCCTCATCGAGGTAACGGCTATGGGCCTCGACGTTCAAATAGGTCACGAATACCACGACATCCTGGGTGGTCACTTTGAGTTCTACCACGCGGCCGGGGCTACGCTGAAGGTTGCCGACAACTTCCACATGAGCTCCAAAGACGGCAACGGTTTCTACAAGATGAGCGGCGGGACGATAATAACCGGCCTGGACATGACGAACTTCGGACACTGGGACATTATGAGCGGCACCTTCTGGGTGGACGGCGACGCGACCGTCAAGATCTCCGGCCCGTGGGGCTACATGGGCTTCATAAACCATTACCCGCAACTCGGCGATACGCCCACGCTAGGCTTCAGCGGCCAGAACCCGAAGCTGACCGTGATAGGCAAGCTGACCTTCACCGGTGCGCTGCTGAACGTGGACGCCAACACCCTGGTGATTCCCGGCTGGCAGTGGGTGACCGTCGTCGAGGCCAACGAGATCGCGGAACACACCAACTATGCAGGGCCGACCATCTACGACGGCAACGACCTGACCTGGACCACCGGCGTGGATACCAATATCTGGAGCATGCAGATCGTAAGCGACACGCTCCAGATCAAGGTCTCCAAACGGGGCGACATGGACAAGGACAGCAAGTACACCGTGGACGACATCAACCCGTTCGTCATGGCGCTGACCGATCCGAACGCCTACCTCGCCCAGTACGGCATCGACCCGAACCTTATCGGCGACTGCGACTACTCGGGCAAGTTGGACACAGACGACATCAGCTGGTTCGTCGCCCTTATTACCGGCGGCGCCAGCGCGATCCCCGAACCGGCTTGCGTGGCGCTTCTGGCCGTGGGGGCGGCAGCGGTGATCCGTCGCCGCAAGCGAACGTAGAAAAACCAAAGTAGTTCAACAGTGCTTGCAATCCGGGGCCGTCCCACAAAGGGCGGCCCCGGCGATTTTCCGAAACCCCAACCGCCCAGCAGTAGACAAGAAGCGACAGACCGGAAGGGGGAGACCGATCTGCCGCCGTTGTCCGGCAGTCGGGGGAGGCTGCCAGACAACTTCTATTCTACGCACGAACCTTCCGGATTGCCACACGTGGTGCTGGCATTTGCCGGCCGGATCTGCTCACAACTCCAGTTCCCGACGCAGGCAGCTTGTTACAACAGCGATGATTACAGACGCCCGTGTGGCATTCGGCCAAATGCGTGATCGCGCTTGACGGTATCAAGCCGGGCCAATTTGCAGTCCACTGAAAATTCGCCGGAGCAAGGGGGTGGCCCTCGTTCGAACATGGCGCAAACGACTCGTGCGGTGGTAATCGTCTCCTTGCCGCAGTTGTAACCGACGGGCCGGGTTTCCGCCAGGTTCGTTGAAAAGCTCCCAGAGCACCTATCAGAGATGTAATTCAAGCCCAGGCGCTTGCGTTGCCTGCCAACGCTCGATACAGTACGCGCCGAAATGCCTTTGCGGCTGCAAGCTCTCCGGAAAACCCCTGCGGGCAACGCGGCCACAGGCTTCAGTAACAACCAAAGCCCACAACTGCCAAAAGCCGGCAGGGAGTAAATCATGCGAGAGGTATATCGAATTCTCGATGCGAATTTCAATCGGGCCCGCGAGGCGCTGCGCGTGGCCGAAGATTGCGGCCGCTTCGCACTGAACGACCCGGCCGTCACCGCAATGGCGAAGAACCTCCGCAGCGACCTGAAAGAAGTCTACGCGGAGATGCCGGTAGCGGAGCTCATTACCAGCCGCGACACCGCCGGCGACATCGGCACCGAGATCACCAGCCCCACCGAGGCAAAGCGCGAAGACCTGGCCGACGTGGCGGCCGCAGCGTGCAAGCGCCTGACCGAATCGCTTCGAACGATCGAGGAATATTGCAAGTTCATCGCGCCGGGACAGATCACGCGCATCGAGCGGATGCGCTACGATACCTACACGCTTGAGCAGCGGCTGATGCAGCGGCTCCTGGTCGGCAGGCGATTCGAGAACGTCAAGCTCTACGTGCTGATTTCCTCACACATGTGCAAAGGCAGCGTCCGCGAGATAGCCAGGGCCGCCTTTGCCGGCGGGGCCGACGCCATCCAGTTGCGCGAAAAGCAGGTCCCCGACGCCCAGCAGCTCGCCCTAGCGGCTGAGCTTCGCGAACTCACCGACGAAACGGACAGGCTCCTGATCATCAACGACCGCCCGGACATCGCCTCGCTGGTCGGGGCCGACGGGCTTCATCTCGGCCAGAACGACCTGCCTGTCGCCGAAGCCCGTAAGCTCCTGCGCCCCGGGGCCATCGTCGGCAAAGGCACACACAGCGTCTCTGAGGCCCTCGCGGCCGTCAACGAAGGCGCCGACTACATCTCCGTCGGACCGATCTTTAAGACCACCACCAAAGAGACCGGCTCGCCCGTAGGGCCGAAGCTGCTCAAAGAGATCGCCGCGAAGGTCCCCCTGCCGCTCTGCCCGATTGGTGGCATCAACGCCGATAATGTCGGCCAGCTCGTCACAGCCGGCGCCACCCGCGTCGCCGTCTGCTCGGCCGTCTGCTGTGCAGAAGATCCCAAGGCCGCCGCCGAGGCCATCCGCACGCAGCTAAAGTAGTTCCCCGACGAGCCCGCCCAGGAGGTTCTACGTTCCGGTCGCGGCCTTTTGCGGCCGGGTTGTAATGACCAACTTGCCGCTGTCGGAGATCGCCTCGACGAATGGGCTGTACATCGCCTCGCCGCCGCTTGGCAGCACGCGGAAGGTGCCAGGCTGCTCGCAGACGAGCTTGTACGAGAGTGTCTGCTTGCCCTTGCGCAGATAGCTTGCGAAGAAAACCACCTTCGTATCGCGCAGCTCGAGATTCGCATACGTCCCGCCGCCGTAACTGGCGCCGCTCGTGAGCCGATACGGCTCGCATCCGGCCGGCTTGGGATCCTCGAAGACCATATATTCCAGGTGATTGTCCGCCTCGATGGTTAGCTGCACCTCGATTTTCTGGCCGCTGGCGATCTCCGCCCCGAAGGCAAGCGGCTCTTTGTTGTAGCGAAGGTCAGGGAACTGCTCAGTGACGTACTTTCCCTCCTTCCAGACCTTTCGCGTGTTTGTGAACTCCTCCGGCACGAGTCGGAAGTACTTGCGATCTATGGCCAGCTGGTGACCGCCGCCCTCGATCCGCTCAGCCGTGGTGAAATACCGCAGGTAGGCCCCCCAATAGAGACTGCCCGTCCCGTTGCGAGCGATCCGGACGGTATGCTCGCCGGGTGGTAGCTGGTCGGCGGCGATCTCGATGCGGCCGTCGAACGTGAAGAGATTTTCACGCCCGACGCGGATTTTGCGGCGAAGACTCTCGTCGATCACCACTTCGAACGTTTGGTCGCAGTCCAGTTCGCCGGCCGTCTTGGCGTAGTGAGCCAGGGCATAGATAGCCATCGCCGTGGCCTTGGTGTTGTGCCAGGCCAGCTCGCGGCGGTTGCGCACCAGCCAGTTGACGGCCATCGGAACGTACTCGCCCTCCGGCGCTACAGCCAGCATCGCTTGCAGAACCCAGGCAGTGCTCTCCGTCGCGCCGTGGTACCAGTACCACCAGCCGCTCAAACGGCCCCAGTGGGCGGTTTGGCTCTTCTGGTCAACGACCGCCGTGTTGTCGAAATTCTCCACGACGATCCTGGCTTGCTCTTTCCGCCCGGCCGCGTGCAGCGTCAGCGCCAACAGCGCCCGGCCATAATCCGTCAGCTCGTCCCGCGCTTCGTAGATTCTCTCCAGATGGGCTTTGAGTTTGGCCTTGCCCAGCGCAGCGGCGTCGAGACGGCCGATGACGTAAAGAACATAGATTCGCGTGTTGTCGTTGTTGAGGTGTCGCCGCCACCAGTTTCGCACGTCGTCTCGTTTCGGCTGCGACGCGTGACGGATGAGGAATTCTCGAGCCTTCTTGAGCATTCGTCTTGGCAGCTTCACGTCGGAATCGCGCGCAACGACCAATCCGTAGGTTACGTAGGCCGTCATGTACGGGTTGCTGTGGTCGTGCTTCCACCAGCCCCATCCCCCGTCGCCGTGCTGCATGTCGGCCAGGCGCTTCAGGCCGGCGGCGATCATCTTGCCCATCTCGGCGGCGGAATAGACCGGATTGCGTTTCATTCGCTGACGGATAAGCTTGTATTTCGCGGCCAGCTTCGGCTCGGCTGCCGATTGCTGCTCGATAAGCTCGCGAACCTCGTCTAGGTTCACGCCGGCATCGTGCAGAGTCTTTCGCATCACTACCGTCGGCAGGAAGCGGCTCATCGTCTGCTCCACACAGCCATAGGGGTAGCGAGCCAAGAACGGAAGGGCCTCCATCGCCACCGCCGCAACCGAGGGGCTCAAAGTGACGGTTAGCGACTGCGAGCCCGCCTTGATCTCCTCAGGCACCGTAAAGCTCCATTGGTCGGCTCGCACGCCGACGCCTCGCAGCACACCGCCGGCGCCGACGATCTTCCTGGCCCCCCACGGCACGATTGGTTTGGCCAGACGAATCGCGTCGGATTCTCCCGCGCCGCGAACGCGTGCAAGTAGCTTCACCTGGCCCGCCTGAAGTGCCGTGGTGAGGAAGTCCAGCCGCACTTCACCGCCGGCCGGTACCGTCACGGGCAGCTCCTCGCCGGCCTTGTAATCCTGCCATCGTCCGGCGAGATTGACTTTGCGGAGCTTGAGATTCTCCGAGGCCGTCAGATCCACCATCAGCTCCTGCGGCCCGTCAAAGTAATTGTGGGCGATCACGGTGACGTAGCTGTGGTCGCCTTCGGTGAAGAAGCGGCCCGATTCCAGCCGCGCGATGATCCGCTTGGTGGTGACCACGTCCGCCTTGCCCTGGCCGACACGGGTGTCCTTGTCAAAGGAGATCACGTGCAGCGCGAAGGTGGTTAGCTGGTCAGGCAGCGTCACGGGAAGCTCGGCCGTCCCGTCGGCGTCTGTGACCACCGACCCGGCCCAGAGGACCGTATCGCGGAAATGCTCTCGGATGAGCGGTTCGACCAGCGGCTTGGGCTCGCCAGGCGCGGCGCCCTTGGCCATCCGCCTGTCTGACATAGCCTCGGAGCGGTCGACGAGTGCCGCCGAAGCTGGCAAAGATTCCTGGGCCCTCGAGCCGACTAAATGGCCCCTTTCGCGGAACCCGCGCCGATACTGCGGTGGATTCAGCGAGGCCGGCCCGGCGAAGCTGTCAGCCATGCCCACGCGGACCGACCGCACAAAGCCATAAAACGCCTTCTCAATCGCCTGGCGAAACTCCGGCTGGATGTAATAGATGCTCGAATCGACCAGCATCACCGCCACCTGCCCCGCCACGGGCTTTTGGGTCCGCATGTCGGTGAGCCTGATGCGGACCTTGGTCTTCTCGCGCGGCTGAAAGGTGTTGTCCTTACCGCCGTCCATGGAGCCCTTGGCAATCTCGAGATCCACCTTGATGAAACGATAGGTTGGCGGGACGACGATCTTCTTTGTATCCCGAAAGAGCTTGTTGTCACGCAGCAGTAGCGCCGAGAGCGTGAAGTTCGGCGTGAGATTCTTCTCGACGGGGATCTCTACCAATTTGGAATTCTTCTCCACGTGGACCACGCGGTGGAACAGCAACTCATCGGCCTCGGCGGTCAGCAGCACGTAGCTATCGCCCTTGGAGGTGTTGACCAGCACCTTCATGGTCTGGCCGATTTCGTACTGGTCGGAGGCTGGGATCAACTCCAGGTTGTTATAGGCGTAATGCGCCTCGGCGCCGGTCTTGGAGGCGATCCAAAGCTCGCACGCCCCTTCGACCGGAGGCTGGCCTTGTTTCGGTCGGGCTTGCCTGACGATTACCTTAAATCGCCCGGTCATGTCCGGGGCAAATCGCACGCGGCCCCGGCCGGTTTCAGCAATGTCAATCTCGCCGCTGAAGACCTTCTGGGCGAGCTTCTCCTCGAACTTAACCCTTTGTTCGTCGCCCTTCTTGACGACTTTGCGGATGCGCTCAATCCGCCAGGCTTCAACGGTAAACTTACCCGGCACGCCCTGGCCGTTTGGGTTCTCGGTTTTGACATCGATCTCCACGCTGTCGCCCGGCCCATAGACGCTCTGCGTGGGCTTGGGATAGATAAAGAACGGTGCGTGTGTGACCTTCACCTCGCCGCGGCCGCGGATCACCCGCCGCGCCGCGTCGGTGATCTCGGCCCTGACGAGGAACTTCAGGTCGAGACTTTCGTGGCCCTTGATCGGCTCGGCCTTGACCGTCACAATCGCCTCGCCGTTGGCATCGGTCTTTACCGTGCCGGTGGTCAGAAGTTCGTCGAATCGCGGTCGCCACCACGGCCGGTGGCCACGACCGTAGTGGAGATCTTCGTAATACCACCGCCACGGCCGCGGCCAGTCGCGCCGGTGCACGTAACTCTGCTTGCGGATACCGAACCGGACCTCGGCACCAACGACCGGCTGGCCGAAGTAGTAGCGAGCGGATATCTTGATCCTTACCTCATCGCCCACGCGATAATCCGGCCGGTCCGGCTCGACGGTGACTTTAAACTCGGGCTTCTTGTATTCCTCCACGCGGAAACGATTGCCCTCGGCGTAGAAGCGGCGCCGGCGCGCGCCTTCAACGGAAACCTGGATATGATAGATGCCAAGCGGCGCGTCGGCCTTGAGTGCCAACGAGCCCTCAACGGTCCCGAACTCGTCAGTGAGAAGATCCTTTCCGTAAATCGTCTGGCCCTTTGGATCGCGGATTTCAATGTGCACTTTCTTGTCGGGGAAATTTTGATACGTCCCTTCCTTGTGGGCGCGGAGGATCTGCTTGAAGTTCACCGTATGGCCCGGCCGGTATACGGGCCGATCGGTGAATCCATAGACCTTGTATTGCTGGCCGTAGCCCCACCAATGCCAGTAATAGCCTCCGCGGGCACAGATGGCCTGATCTTCGCCTTTTCTGACAGCCGCCAGCCAGTTGTAGCTTCTGCGGCGTAGAAACCTGATGTCGGCCAGTCCGGCGTCATTGGTCTTGCCGCTTTCGGTGTCGATCCGGCGGTTGGACCAAAACCGCCCGACCGTCACGTCGGCCTCATGGACCGGCCTGCCGGTTACCGCGTGGCTAACGAACAGGAGCGTCTGGTCGGAGTCGGATTTGCCCACCGCGGAAATGTTGGAGAAGATCAGCAGGCAACGGCTCGTGGCCATCTTGTTGTCGGGATTGACTCCTTCGGCATGAATCAGGTAGGCGCCGGCCCCATCAAACGGGACCGAAATCGGCAAGGCTGTCTGCTTGACGTTGGCATTTGCCCAGTGGGAGTAAACCTGGTGCCCGCCCTCGTCAGGCGTGGTGAACGTCCAGGCGGCCACCGGGTCTGGCTGGCCTTCCAGTGCGTGCCTATACAGTCCGGCTCCCGGGGCGTGCCAGCGCGGGCGCTTCAGTCTGCCCAGCAAAGCCGGAAGATCCAGGCGGTATGCCTTGAGGCTCAGCTTCTTGACGTTTCGGATCTGCCAGTAGAGCTTGGCTTTTTCGCCGGGCAGGTACGGCTTGGCGACAAGAACGGCGATGCGCGGAGCGGTGATCTCGTCGATGCGTTTCTTTGCCTGCTTGGCAAGGTTTTGGTCGGAAAAGTTTGTGATCACCTTCCGGTAGGCGCCAACCGCCTCGACGAACCGGCTGAACTGCTGGTATATCTGCCCTTTCTCATACTGGGCCACAGGCGCCGATGGCGTTTGACCAAACTTTTCCGCCGCCTTCGTCAGCCGCTCCAGGCCCTTTTGGGCATACTCCCAGGAACCAACCTCTCTTGCGACCTTGCCTGCCAGCAGCAGCGCCCTTGCTTTGCGGTCGTCGTCGATATTGAGTTCGACGATGTGGTCGTATATCTGGAATATCTCATCGACGCTGATCCTCTGGCGCTCCTGCCAGTTCCGGACGGCCTGCTGGGTCGGGACGATATCGTGCCGACGCCGCAGGCACTCGGCAGCCTGGAAGTAGGCATCCGCCGCGGCAGTGAGTGCGGAGGATTTTTCGAACAGCTCGGTGGCCTTCATGTAATACTTGTAGGCCCGCTTGTGATCGTACTGCTGGAAGCGGTCATCGCCCATGGCCTGCCAAAGTTCGGCGTCCGCAGCGAAAGGATCATGCTCAGCCATGATCTCCTCGGCGTAACGGTAGGCGCTTTCGTCGCGAAGCTTGCAGAGACTCATGGCCTTGAGGCGCTGAGCGCGACGCAGCAGAGCTTCCTGTGGCGAAACGGCGAGGATCTGCTCTGCGAGTTTCAGGGCCTGTTTGTAGTTGTGTTTGTCATATTCAGATTGACCCCGCTCGAGCAGTTCCTGCTGGGCGCCGGCGGCAAGGACCAAGCCGGATGCGGCAACGGCCGCAACTGCAATCAGCGCCACTATGACAATTCCTTTTGAATAGGCGATTCTCATTCTTCTCTCCCGTGAAGGTGCCCAGTTCCAAGTCACCCGGCACAACCGGACCGCTATCGGCATGGATGCTTTGCTGAGAGCATTCCTTTCTTCGCCTGTTTAGACAAACGAGCAACCACGCGGTTCCAGACATTCCGTCGTCGCCGGTGGGACAGCAGGCCCAAGAAACGTCATTCGTGGCGCATGGTAGAGGCCAGGGCCTAGGGATTCAACAGAACGATCACGACGTTTGCGCAATTCCGAGGAAGGTTCGTCGATTGCAAATAAGGTGGGCGGCCCGCAAGGCGGTGCGCGGGGGGAGACGCACCAACCCGTGTGCTGGACCGCCCATGCACTTTGGTCAGAGCCGACAAAAGCCAACCCGATGCCTTTTTTCAATTATAGGACAGTTTCTCGGGAAAACCCGACTTGTCGGATTTTCACTGGCCATTTCCGTGCGTTTTCCACGAATTTTCTCGGATCTCACCGCCCAGCGCAACCCCGCAGAGGCGACCTGGCCGGGCTTTACGCCCCGAGTTTGCCTTTGTACGTGATAGGCGGTAGTCACAGGCAAGGAACCAAGACGTCAAACAAAAAACCATCCTCGTAGATCGCTTGACAACGCCGCTCCCGTGCCTGTATAAGGTAGAGTTGAGGACGAAGCAACGGAGGCCTCAAAGCAGAGGGGCTGCGAGAGGCCGTGCTTCCCGCGGGCGAAAAAACGTCCGTAGGTAACCCTGCCAGGGAAGCCGGTCGGAATTCCGAAGGGAGGGCCGAGTCGATCGCATCCAGCCGGATCGACTCGGTTTTTTTCGGGCGCTGCGCAGAAAAGAAACGGGCCTCAGCCGCCAAAGAAGCTCCAGAGCGCCTTGTCGTCTCCGGAAAGCTCTCGCGGTCAAGGCCCGAGAATTGACCAAGCGGTAATGCTTCTATTCTTCCTCCCCCACATGCTCCCGAAAGTACTCACCCACGTCGAGCCCGCAATGCTCGCAGACGTTCGCCCCCGGAAGGCCCTGTAGGTACGCCTCGGGTTCGGTATAGGCCGGAGCAAGATAGAGCTTCTTGCACTTTGGACACTCAACCAGCTGGTAGGCGCCGTCCTTGGCGTTACATTTGGGGCAATCTATGAACATCAGGCCTTCGCCCATGATCCTGAGCACGTAGGTGGGCAGCTCGTCCCGCTCTTTCGTGAACTCGTGCTCGCATTTGGTGCATCTGAAAGTGAATTCCGACTGGAGCGCTTCCTGAAGTCCCCCTGGCGTGTGGATGAAGCCGAAATAGACGGTCAGGATCAAAGCTCCCACAATGACCACGGCCAGCGCTCCGGCGAAGACGTACTCCATGGTAATCGCTCCGTGCCTGGCAGGTCTTGACCGCTTTGCCGCATGTGTGCATGATTTGCCTGTTAGCATGTCGAAACTCCTGTAGCTGTAAGGATAATGGTCACTTTTCGCCTTTGACACAAATCACTTAGCATACGTCGCATTCTTAGTCAACTATTATGGTAAAAAACCCCCAGTGCAGAACCAAGCGGATTTTCCGGCGAGCGCATGGGATGGACTCATCGGCGTTGGCGAGGCTTTCGCTCTGCCGGGGCGCTATCCAGCGCTGCCTTTAGCACCTCTTTGACAGACCTCACGAACGTGAAGTTGAGGTTCTTCTTGGCATCAGCGGGAACATCGACCAGATCCTTGCGGTTCCGCGCCGGCAGGACCACCGTCCTAATCCCGGCGCGTCTGGCTGCGAGGATCTTTTCCTTGACACCCCCAACGGGTAGCACCAGCCCCCTCAACGTGATTTCACCCGTCATGGCCACGTCGTACCGCACCGCCTTGCCAGTCAGCAGACTTGTCATCGCTGTGAACATTGCCACGCCGGCCGATGGACCGTCCTTCGGGATCGCCCCGGCCGGAACGTGCACGTGAATGTCCGTCTTGGCAAGCTGTTCCTGCGAAAGGTTCAAAGCACCGGCCTGACTCTTGAGCAGGCTCAGGGCCGCCTCGGCTGATTCCCGCATCACCTCGCCGATATGCCCCGTCAGCCGCAACGTCCCCTTGCCGGGATAGCCTGTGGCCTCGACAAAGATGATCTCCCCGCCGCTGGGTGTATAGGCTAAGCCCGTGGCAACGCCTGGCGTGGAAGTACGAAGGGCCAATTCACTCTCGTACTTCGCCGGCCCGAGTACTTCCGCGGCCAGCTTGGGAGTTATGGTTCGCCGGCGAGCCTTTCCGCGGGCGACCAAGGCCGCTACGGCGCGGCAAACCGTGCCGATCTGACGTTCCAACTCCCGGACGCCGGCCTCACGCGTGTAACTGGTGATGATCTTTTTGATCGCCGCGTCGGTCCACTTCGCCTGAGAGGCCTTCAGGCCGTTTTCCTTGCGTTGTCGGGGGACAAGATACTTCTTGGCGATGTGGAGCTTTTCGGCCTCCGTATAGCCGGGCAGCTCGATCACCTCCATTCGGTCGCGCAGTGCCGGCGGTACCGGGGCCATGTAGTTGGCCGTTGCAATGAACAGCACCCTCGAAAGGTCAAACGGCACGTTAAGATAGTGGTCCTGGAAGGTGTAGTTTTGGGCGGGATCTAGAATCTCCAGCAGCGCCGAGGTCGGGTCACCGCGGAAGTCGGCCCCAACTTTGTCCACCTCGTCCAGCATGAACACCGGGTTGCGTGTGCCGGCCTTGCGGATCTCCTGAACGATCCGCCCTGGCATGGCGCCGATGTAGGTTCGTCGGTGGCCGCGGAGTTCGGCCTCGTCGCGCATGCCGCCAAGGCTCATCCGGATGAATTTTCGCCCGAGCGCCCTGGCGATGGATTGGCCCAGCGACGTTTTGCCGACGCCCGGCGGCCCGACGAAGCACAGGAGCGGCCCGCGCGACTCGGGAGCCAGTTTGCGCACGGCCAGGTACTCCAGAATCCGCCGCTTGACCTTGTTCAGGTCGTAGTGATCCTCGTCGAGGACCTTCTGCGCCCGATCGACGTCCAGCTTGTCCTCCGTGAATTTGCTCCAGGGCAGTTCTGTCATCAGGTCCAGGTACGAGCGAATGATGTTGTATTCCGGCGAGACGTTGGGGATTTTCTGCAGGCGTTGCAGCTCACGCATCGCCTCTTTCTCGACCGCCTCGCTCATGCCGGCTGCTTTGATCTTCTCCGTCAGTTCCTTGATCTCGGCCGTTCTTTCATCCAACTCGCCGAGTTCTTCCTGAATGGCCTTGAGCTGCTCTTGCAGAAAGTACTCTCGCTGCGATTTGTCTATGCGGGCTTTGACCTGATTCTGGATCTTGCCGGAAAGTTCCAGGACTTCCAGGTAGTGCTGAAGTTCCGCCCCGACCCTGCGGAGACGTTCGCCGACATCAAGCTCTTCCAGGAGGTGCTGGCGCGCGAGGATTTCCAGTTGCAGGTTGGAGGCAAGGAAGTCAGCAAGCGGCCCGGGTTCGCCGAGATGCTCCAGGACGGCGCCCGCCTCGTCGGGAATATTAGGCGACAGCTCGATCACCCGACGGGCCAGGTTCTTGGCGTTCATCACCAGCGCCTCGGTTTCGGTGTCCCGATGCGCCACGTCGCTGATCACCTCGATTCGTGCGCGGAAGTACGGGGCCGTCGCCAGCCACTCCTCGATCCGCACCCGCGCCAGGCCGTGAAGAATAATGCTCTGGCTTCCCTCCTCCATTTTCAGCAGCTTCAGAACAATCGACGCCGTCCCGACGCTATAGAGGTCGTCCGGGGTGGGATCTTCTCTCTGGGGGTCTTTCTGGCAGACCGCTACGATGACCTTTTCATCCGGAAGAACGTCGTTCAGAAGCCGACGAGACTTCTCCCGCCCGATGGCCAGCGGAACAACCGTACCCGGGAAGATCACCACGTTACGAACAGGCAGCACCGCGGCCTCGGTCGGAATGGCAATGCGATCTTGCTGCTCGGGCAGGCCTTCTTTGGGCGTCTCGCCGGGTCGGATGACGACTTCCACCTCATCGGCGCCAACAATCTTCGGTTTGCCAGGCGACTTTGCGGCCATCAGGGTTTCACGATTTCTTGGGCAATCGAATCCAGAGAAGACCCTGCTTGTAGAAAGCCTCGATTCGGTCGACGTCAACGTCTTGAGGTATTTCCATCGATCGGGAGAATTGACCGTGGTCGATCTCCATGTGGTGGAGCCTCACGCTGCCGGTGGCTTCCGTGACGCCAGGGGACTGGCGATATCCCGAAAGCACGAGTATATTGCCTTCCGGGCGGAGGTCGATCTCCTCGGCCTCGACACCGGCAAGGTCCACCACAATACAATAGTGCGTCTCATCCTCGTGAAGGTTGATCGTCGGTGACCACGACTCGGACGGACGGTACTTGTGGAATCCCGTCCCAAGCACCTGATCCACCCACTCGCCCATGTGCTTGGTTATCGACGCGAACTTATCCTCGCGCGACGCCTGCCCTGCAACCCTCATGGCGGCACCCCTTCTAAATATGTACCGATCGGACATGGCACAATATGAAACCGGCGCGTCTGCTGCGAACGAGCCTGCGCCGGCTTCATTGTAGCACAACCGCATCACAAGGGCCACCGGCGACTAGGATTTTCCGGCCCGGAGAAAGACGTATTTCGCACCGCCGAGGGGGTTGATCACACGCAGCCGCAAGCCCAATCCAGGGTCTGCGCCCTCAACCGCCTCCGCAAATTCCCCGGCCGACTCTACCGGCTTGTCCTGAACGTGTGTAATGACCATGCCTCCGCGCAGTCCTTGGTCGAAAGCGTCGGAGTCCTCACCGACCTCGGTAATCAGCACGCCCTTTACCGGCTTTTTATAGCCATACTTCTTGGCTAGTTCTTCGGTGGCCGTCACCACGTGGATGCCCAGGCCTCTGACGCCGGTCTCGCCCGGCGCTTCCTCGCCTCGCCGAGCGAAGGCCCGGCCCGCCGGTCGCGCGATGAGCGTGAGCTCCACGGTCATCTTCTCGCCGTCACGGTATATCCCGACCTCCACAATCTTGCCTGGACGTATCCCGGCCACCGCGTTGCGAAGCTCATTGACGTTGGCAACGGCTTTGCCGTTAACGCTTACGATTACGTCCCCTATTCGAATGCCGGCCTCGTCCGCAGGCTTGCCCTCCTCCACCAGCGTCACCAGCGCGCCCCTGGAATCGGGCAGGCCCAAACTCTTCACCGCTCGGGGGCCAAGATCCTGGATCATCACGCCGAGATACCCTCGGACCACCTTGCCTCTGTCGATCAACTGGTCCATGACATCTCTGACCATGTTGGACGGAATGGCAAAGCCAATACCCTCGTTGCCGCCGCTGTAGCTGGCAATGAAGTTGTTAATCCCAATCACTTCCCCCTTCATATTGACCAGCGGTCCGCCGGAGTTGCCCTTGTTGATCGCCGCGTCGGTTTGGAGAAAGTTCTGGTAACTGGTATGGCTGAAGCGTTGGTACTGATACCTGTCCTTCGCGGAGATGATGCCGGCTGTGACGGTCTGGGACAGCCCGCGCGGCGCGCCGATGGCTAGCACCCAGTCGCCGACCCGCATCGCGTCGCTGTCGCCCAGCGGGGCCTCGACAAGCCCGTCGGCGCCAATCTTTATCACGGCCAAGTCGGTGTCCGGGTCGCTGCGAACCCACTGAGCCTCGAACTTTCTGCCGTCGCCCAGGACAACTTCCACTTCGTCGGCATCGCCCACGACGTGATAATTGGTCAGGACGTAGCCGTTTTCGGCGTCAACGATCACGCCGCTGCCCAAGCCGCGGAGCTTGCGTGGCTGCCTCTGTCGCTTTGGGAAACGGAAGCGAAACCGAAACGGAAAGTCGTTTTCAAACGGCTCAAGGAACTTCTCCACATCGGGCAGCTTGGCGAGCTTTTCCACGCGGACCTCGACGACGGCGGGTTTGACCGCCTTGGCTACCGCCCGAAACAAGGTCGAAAGGTGATCGCGCTCGGATAGCTCGGCCAGCTCCGCGCGAGTGGCTTCCTGTTTGCCCTTCTCGGCCGCGTAGGCAATTCGCTCGGCAAGGGGTGGGCCAAACACCATACCGCCCATCAGCAGTCCCATCACCAGCGCCAGAGGCAACCATGTCTTGAATGTTCTCATCGTTGCAGGCTCCTTCTTCTGCTCCAGACTTTCAAAAGAGCATATTCATCTCATCCGAGGCCGGGCTTGGGGCCCGAAATTGCCGCACGCCCGCCCCTCCACGCCCTAACCGCCACATTACAGTAATACCTACGTAGGAAGATGACCGCCGGTTTGCAAAGGTTAGGTAAACTTTTTGTCGCACTTGGCAAGCATTTTGCGGCGGACTGCCACCACTACCAGCAACCCGTAGGCCAAGGCCCCCAAAGCCATCACAACGATCTCCTGAGCCCCTGGCGGCCTGCGAAGCTCTGCGGCTAAGCTCGGCACATCGAGGTAGCCTCCCGCCTGAGAGCCCTGTTCGGAAACCCGCCATTTGAGTCTCTCTATCGATTCGTTGTCGGGCTGCCTGGGCCGACCGTCGGCTGATACTCGCCCTGCCGGCAAAGACGATGAATCGCACTTGGAAGGCCCCCGACAGAGCAGGTTTTCGTAGATTGCCACTGGTGGATCGCCGCGCCGCCGCGCGGGCAGCTCGGCCAATAGACGATAGATCGCCTGTCCCGGCGAGAGTTTTTTGCCCAAGAGAACCGGCTGCTCCCAGTGGCTGGCCCTCAGCGAAAGCCGGCGAACCTCGATTGGCCGCTCGCTCATCGTATAGAGACGAAAGACGAGCTTATCGGGCAGTTCCTGTGGCGCACGGAACGTCCACTCGAAGTGCCGCCAGTCGGGCCCAATTTGTTCGGCAAAGACGGTCAAACCCAGTGGGCCGTGCCGAAGATGGGCCTCCTTGCTAGGACCTCGGAAGATTTCCGCCCGGAGGAAGTTGGCGGCCGCCCCTTCCGGGCCGCGCGCATCAAGCGCGATTCGATAGACGCCACCCGGCAGGAGTCGGACGGGCTGGCTGGCAACGGACCGGCTCCACAAGAATGGGGTGGAGAGGCGCAGCCGCTCGCGGTCGACTTCGACACGACGGAGGTCCCAGCTGCCCGTCAAGCGATTCGGCCCCTGATCGCCCGGCGGGCCAAGTGGGATTCGCACCGACTCGATCACGCGGCGGAACTTCGGGTTCGCAGCCAGGATGTAGCGCACCCTATAGAGGCTCAACAGGTAGTTTCCACGCAGCAGGCGCGGCCAGTCCCGGGTCGTGCCGAAGATGCGAAAACCCAACAGTTGCGCGTGAGCAGGCGAGTGGAACGGGCCGTAGCTGGCAATCGAGGAAAACCCCAACGACCAGCACGTCTTCGGCAGCAGCAGTTCCGCCGGGCGATGGTGATACGTCTCGCTCAGGCCCCAGATCCGATAGGGAGCGTCCGTCCCAGCGTTCTTCCTTAGCCAAGTCGCGGCCGGTGATTCCTCCGGATCGGGCATGACTGAACCGCTGGCTGGGACGTCCACGAATCGCGTGATGAAGAACAGATCCACAAGAAGCATTACAATCAGCGCGCCGGCGCGTCGCCCAGGTTGGCCCAGCCAAAACCGAACCACCAAGCCGCTTGCAATCACCAGGGCCAGCGGCACCCACACGGCGGGGTTGGCCACGCGCACCGCAGCAAGCATATCCTCGGCCCCGCCGGCGAAGAACGGCATCTTGTCCGGCCACATGCCGGAAAGCAAAAGCCCCACGATCCACACAACGGCCACAACGGCCAGCATAACTATCGGCAGAACGATCGTTGCCCCGCGCCGAATGGTCTTCTTCAGTCGGGCAAGCCGCTCGGACGGCGCCCTTGCCGTCACGAGGCTGTGAATTGCGATTCCAGCCAGCGTCGCCAGCGCCAGGTCCACCACCAGCAGCAGCCTCGCAGGACATCGCAGCAGACCGACCAGCGGCAGCATGTGGATCAGTCGGTAGCTCGGCAGGTAATAGCCCAGCATCAACACAGATGCCGCGATCGCAATCCAGGTCCACTTGCGGAGCAGGCCCTGAAGCCCCTCTGCCTGCGAACGTTGCCGAGCCGGCAAGAGATCCTTTGCTGCCGATGCGCTGCTCTTTCGATACAGGCGCAACACGGCCGCGACCGCCAGCACCAATGTCAACAGTCCGACGTATCCGAGCATCTCGCAGAGGTGCCACGGCCCCCACCATTGCTGCGAATAGAAGTTCGGCGTTCGCGAGCCCATGAGCATCGGAAAGACAGCCAGAACACCCGCGGCCGGGAAGAAACTGTTCTCGCCGGCCATTGCGTAGCCCACGTGGTGCCGGGTCGTGCTTGCCAACAGTTGGGCGGTTTGCGCGATCTGCGGGGCGGTCAAAAGCGCTGCAATGAGCATAGCTGCCGCCGCCACGCCCAGTGTGCGAAACAAAGGCCGCCCCCGCACAAAAACGTATATCATCCAGATCCCCGCCACGCCGACCAACGTCGGCCAGTGCCCCGCCGCTACGGTCAGGAAGGCAATCGGCGCCATGCAAAGCAGCCCCGCGAGTGGCCGTCTGCCGATGACCTCGACGCACCATAGCCCCCACGGCAGGTAGCAGGCGGTATGGATCATCGCCAAGTGAACGCGGTGGCCGACCATAAAACCGGAAAACATGAACGCCACTGCGGCGAACGTCGCCGCCGGTCGCACCAGCCCCAGGCGGCGCAGGTACAGAAACATCCCGCCGCCGGCCAAGGAAAACGCAAGAAAGATCGACAGGCTGTAGGCCCGCTTGGCATCCATCAGCGCGAACAGCCAGGTCGGCGGATACATCACGGCCGACTGCGGATCGGCCATTAACGGCATGCCCGTTGCCTCGTGAGAATAGTAAAGTGGCAGCCGGCCCTCGCGCAGGGCCTGCCCGACCATCTTCCGCAGTGGGTAGTAAAAGACGACGTCGTCCTCCCCGGCAGAAACCGGATTCGACCAGACGGGATACAGCATCGCCATCGGGGCTAGAACGATCAACGCGACTGGCAATATGGTACGGAAGATGCTCATCGGGCGGTCAAATCCCTAAAAACCCCAGGGCGCAGGTGGGCCTTCTTTGGGCGTCACGGATCACCAGCAAGCTCTCGGGACCTCCGCCCGGCGGAGTCTCTGGGCTATAAGATTGATCTGAATGTGATCTGCCATTTCCATGCTGCTGCCGGATACAGGCTGCATGCCGGTGGGACTTGCCTGGCGCTGCGCCGCCCCGGATGCTAACGAGCCCCAAGGCGATTGGCAAGAGAGGCTACCCGGGCGGTGCGTGACGAAGTGGGCAGAGAAAGCCCTTGCGCCGCCGAAACGTCCGATAGTATTAGACCGATTGCACACGGTGAATCTTCCCGGCAGGGAAAAGCCAGCAACCTAAGAGATTTGACTTTGTTCGACTTTCGGCATAGATTTATGTAGAGGACCTCTCAAAGACAATTCGAAACTCGCCGGCGACCAAAGCCGAGGCCCCGAAGGCAATATGGATGCTGCTGGGAGCCTGGTAGGTCTCCAAGGAAGGAGCATGTCCATGCCAGAGATGCCTGGGCAAGACGGAAAGTTCACGTGGATTCTCAGGGCAATGCGGATCGTGATGATCGCCTCGGTGGCCCTGCTGGGCCTGGTGGTGATCAGTTGCGTGGCCATGGCGGTCATGGCGATCATAGACGCCATCGACACCGGGCAATGGATGGCCCTAGCCCCGCCGGCAATAGGGGTCCTTGCAGCCTTGGCGGCGGTGACCTGGCTGTTTCTGATCTACGGTGTAATCCAGGTAATCCTTTCCAATGAGGCCAGCGTTCGCGACGCCGCCGCTTGGCTCGGGCGCATCGAAGAGCTTCTGGAGAACCAGGCTGAATCCATCAAGGAACTGATCTCCCTGGAAAGTCTCTCGGACCAGGCCAAGAAACTCATCTGCCGCCGGCGAGAGATCCAAACCCTCCGCGAGACCGTCCGTGACGGTTTGATGCGCCAGGAATACGACGCCACCGAAAGGATCATTGAGGATATGGAGTCTTTGCTCGGCTATGCCGACGAGGCAGCCATTCTGCGGGAAGAACTTCTCGCGGTGCGCAAGGCCACGCTGGAGGAGAAAATCGACGACGCCCTGGGCAGACTCCAGGCTATCATGGATACCCGCGACTGGCCTCGGGCTCTGCGCGTGGCGCACAAGATGTTAAGCGCCTTCCCGGGCCATCCCAAGGTTACCTCCCTGCCAGAGCGAGTCGAGGTCGAACGCACCCGGCACAAACGCCAACTGCTGCAAGACTACGGCGAAGCGGTGCGGAAAAACGACGTGGACAACAGCATCAATCTGCTGAAGGAGCTGGACCGTCACCTTACACCACAGGAAGCTGCCGCACTGGAGGAGTCCGCCCGCGGGATCTTCCGTGCCAAGCTCCACAACCTGGGCGTGCAGTTCGCTATCCACGTCACGGACCAGCGCTGGGCCGAGGCCATGCTCACCGGCGAGGAAATCATGCGAGATTTTCCCAACTCGCGGATGGCTCACGAGGTCAGCCAGAAGATGCCTCAGCTCCGCGTCCACGCTGCCGAGGCCGCAAACGCCACAAGGTGAGATTTTGCATAGGGCTTGGAATCTCCACGTTCACCCGCCTGCAGCCCGTCCGAGCCAACGTGTGCAAACCCCCGCCCGGCGCCGGGGCGAGGCAGGCAGAGACACCGAGCCCTGCCGCACCGCCCCAAGAGAAGCTTTTAGCCTCCGAGTCGAATCGCTTAGACCCAGCGGAGACCTCCAGGTAGAATGTTCGGCGTCAATAAGTCCGTCAAGAGTGGTCTCCGGGTGCAGGCTTGGGCTGCTATTTGCCTGGGCGAACACTGCGCTGCGGAGTTGAAAAAACAAAAAAGGAGAAGCCATGATGCAAGAAGGTCAGACACCGACGCCGCCTCCCGGGGCGCCTCAGTCACAGGGGCCAGGCGCCGCCGCGGCCGGGCCACCACCTCAGCCGCCGAGGCATCCGCCGGCTCCGCCCTGGCCGTATCCACCGCAGCGGCCTTCGCCTGGCAGACGAATCCTTCGAGGAATCCTCGCATGCATCTTTCTGTTCTCGATCGTGCTGAACTTTTACCTCCTTGTCTTGCTGGCGGCTGGGCTCAACGGTGGTTTCGAGAGGGTGACGGTTCGAAAAGGCCAGGAGTCTCAGACCATCGCGATCTACCGTCTGGCCGGCGCGATCGACGGCGAGGCGTCCGAGCGTTTTCGGAAGTTCTACGGCGCGGTGAACAAAGACAATGTCAAGGCCGTCGTGATCCGCGTAGAGAGTCCCGGCGGCGGTATGGCAGCGTCCGATCAGATACACAACCTCGTCAAGCGGCTAAAAGCCAACGGCAAGAAGGTGGTGGTCTCCATGGGCGGCATAGCGGCCAGCGGTGGCTATTACGTCTCTGCGCCGGCCGACCAGATCGTCGCCGAACCAACCACAATCACCGGCAGCATTGGGGTGATAATGGTCTGGCCGATTCTCAGCGGCACGCTGGAGAAAATCGGCATCGAGATGGTGCTAATGAAGTCCAGCCATGCCGAAGGCTGGAAGGACGAGATCAGCCAGTTGCAGAAACCCGACTCGCGCCAGCGGAAGCACCTTCAGGAACTCCTCGACAAATTCCAGGCAAAGTTCGAGGACGTGGTCCGCAGCGGGCGAGGCGAGCGGCTAAAAACGCGGCCGGTCAGTTACACCATGCGCATCGGCGAGGGCGAAGAGGCAAAGGAACTCGCCATCAGAGAAACCGCCCCGCTCAACGGGAAGATCTATTTGTCCGAGGAGGCCAAGGAGTTCGGACTAATCGACGAGATTGGCTACCTCTCCCAGGCCGTCGACCTGGCGGCGAAGCTGGCCAAACTGGACGAGCCGAAGGTGGTTCGCTACGAGGTCCGTCGAGGCCTGCTGGTGCAGCTGATTGAAGGCAGGACCAAGACGGTTCTGGATCTCGACGTCAAGAGCCTGGATGAATTCCAGACGCCGCGCGTCCTGCTGATGTGGAAGGCCGATTAATTGGGAATGCGCTCGATGCCCTGCTGCCACGATGGGACAGGTTCTTGGACAATCACCAGTACCTGATGGCAGTTATGCAGATGGGCGACGCCTCTAACCGCGAGGAAGAGGCCCACAAGGCCTTCAAGAGGCTGGTTCACATGCTTGAGAAGGCAAACCAGCTTATTTTCCGAAGATGCCTTTGAGCAGGCCTTTCTTCTCCTCGTCGGCCGATTCGGGTTTACTCTCGCTGTCGGTTTCCTGCGACTTGGTGTCGCTCTTACCTCCCAGCAGGCCGCCAAGAATACTCTTGACGCCGGGGGAGCCTGATTTGACGAGGAACTCCTTAAGCGCGTCCTTATCCGGGCTCGCAGTCAACTGCGATTTCTCCTCCACCAGCGAAGGGTGGCTGGAAAGATTTTTTCCCTCGATGGTGAAAGTCGGCAGATCTGGTTGGAGTGTCACCTGGCTTACCTTCAGGCTGCGGATCACCCACGTCGGGTGCTTGGCCAGGTAGTCCTTCGCGGAAAGTCCGAAGTAACCCTCAGCCGCCTGGCGATCGGAGAGCATCTGCGGGTCCGGGCCGGAGGGGTCATCTCCAGCGCCGGATTCGTCGGACTCCAGAGCATCGCGCAACTTCTGGAGCCGCTTGTTGAACTTCTTCACTTTCGAGTAGTATTTCGCGCTGGTGCCCAGCTTGTCGATGAGAGCGTCTTCCTCGGCGGGGGCGGCCTCGGCCTTGCGATACACTTCGCCCGGCGATTCCCGTTCGACGTCCGTTCTGAGGGCGCGAGATTCGATGAGATCCACGACAAGCCGCCTGGTTAACAGGTCCACTATAGAAATGTCCGCCACAATGCGCTGGGCCTGTGCCTGATTGTGCGTCGGCCGTGCGGGGTCCGTCACCTGCAGACCCTCTATCACAAGCTTCCCGCTCCCAAGGGAGAGGTTTGCGGCAGCGATATTAACCTCCGCGCCGTTGGCGGCTCCTATGCCCTTCTCCAGGCCGACCCTCGCAGCCGTGTCCAGCAGCAGCCATTGCAGGATGAACAGTATCACAATGATCGCCGCCGCGGCTATCACGCGTCCCTTGCGGACCAGGGGCGATTTCTTGTCCGACATCTCGGCGAACGTTTCGGTCTGCTTCCCGAAGACGATCCGCAGGAACAACCTGACGACCTTGTTACCTGCAATTCCCTGGACCTTTCCGCCCTTCTCCGCCACGGCGGCCATCTTCTGGCGCCCCATTATGATGAACTTGGGCACAAACCACGCCCCAAGTCCGCCGAGAATGATGATGAACGGCACGGCTCCGATGAGGCAGTACACGTCCAGATTCAACAGCGCGATTACGGGAGTGTTGGCAGCCCACCGGAACAGGCCCGTCAGGCCGATCTTGTGGATAACGACGTAGCCGATGTGAAACGTCACAGGGGCCAACAGCACCGCCAGCACCTTGCCCAACGCTATCGCCACCACCGCCAGCACGCCATTGGTGTTCAGGAACAGCAATAGAGCAATCAAGAGGATTAGTGTCAGATTCACCCCGGGAACCATCCCGATGGCAAAACCCAGAAAGATCGCCAGGAACATGTCCCGGAATGTAGCGCCTCCGCGCAGAACCTTTCCCAATTGACGAATGAGCTTGATGGGATTCATTGTTGATCTCTCCGAATGAGCATGTCCATCCCGGCCTGCCATCTGGGTAAATGGCGTGCTCCCAGGACCGTCCTGGGGGTTGGACCTGATTATCCATTCATCTTCGGGTTCCGGCAACGGCTTTCGCGACGGTTCGCGGAGGCCGAACAAGCCGGCCTCACCCCGCTTCCAAGCCTAGCCCAGTCGGCCGATACGCCAAACGCACGCCTCGGCAGCCAGGAGGTTCCCTTCAATCCTGCTGCTCGTCGTCGGCAGAGTCCGTCTCCTCAACAGCTTCGGCCAGATCGAACAGTGCGGCTGCGTTGTACCTGCCGAATATGCCAATGCACCGGAACATCGCCAGGCCAGAGATGCAGGCCGCAGCGCCGACGATGGCCAGCCCGACGGCCGAGATGGTCACCTTAAGGACCTCCGCCGAATATCCCTCCACAGACGGCAAGAGATCGCCCAGTCGGCACAGGCCTTCGGTGGCGGCGACGGCAAAGATCAAAACAGAGCACCACAGCAGCAGCCATAACCACAGAATTACGAAGTCCTTGGCCTGCGTCCAAGCTGTCCGGATAACCTGAGGCAGGTTGAATGCGTTGCTCCTGCCGGGAGCGGCCAGCCGAAACAGCCCAACCGGCAGCAGTGGGATGGTAAACAGAGGCAAAACGTACATTGCCAGCACGCCCAGGCCCTTGACGCCCACAACGACGTTAGAGAGGTCCCAGAAATCCGGCAGGTCCGGCGCCTCATTGAAGTCCATCACCGTTTGGTTTACGACGCTCAGGAGATATTGCAGCCAGTAGGCAAAGATCAGGAAGGCTATGAGCGTGCAGAGGCCAAGCAGCACCGGCCGCCAGGAAGTCAGTTCGGCGGGGAACGCCTCTACCAGACGAGAAGTTCCGACAAACAGCAGCCCCCCCGCCATCAGGAGCAGCGCAAGCCAATAGACGCTCCTGAGCCTGCTTAGCGCGTAGCGCCCCGCTGCGAGGCAATCGGTGGTCAGAGGGTTGATGTTCTCCGTCAAGACCGTCGAGCCGCACCACTTGCAGATCACGGTGCCGGCGGAGAACAAGTTGCGGCAGATGCGACATCGAACCTTTCCCGGTTCTTCCCCTTCCAAGCCCAAAGCCAGGAAGAAGGTAAAGACAAAGCCTACCACCCAGCCCACAGCCCCGCCTGTAAAGGTTGCGATGATCTGCTGGCTGCGGAAGAAGTGCGCGCCGAGCAGCGCGCCGACAACCATCCCCAGCAAGCCGACGAGCAGAATGGTCGCGGTCACCCACTTGTTAGCCAGCGTGCCTTCGATTCCGGATTCAGCCGTGGCTGGCAGACCGCCCGCCTCGCTGCTTAGGAATACCGGCCTGCTGTCGAAGATCGGGCTGAAGACCGATTCCACTTCGACTTCCGCCTCGGGTTGCTCCTGTTGGTCGGGCTTCTTCGTGGCGGCCAGCTCGGCCAGCGATGAAGGCTTCTTCTTCACGGGCGTCAGATCTACCTCGCCTTTCGGCTGGCCCTCGGCCCCCTGAGGTACTTTCTCCCGCGGCGAGTCGGACGGCCAAGCCTCCGGTCCCAGCGCGAGCAATTGAACATCCAGCGACTTGTCCTCATCCGGGCGATCGGACTCGCCCGGCCCTGTCAGCGGAGAGTCCTCGGGTGGCCCGGAGATGACTTGCACCGCCCCGCAGGCAGGGCATTGAACTTTCCTGCCAACGGCTGTGTCGGGAACCTCAAAGAGTTCACCGCACTCAGAATTAGAACACATCGCGAGAATTGGCACCTTGATGTCCCGTTTCTCAGAGTTCCATCACATGCCGGCCCGAATGAAGGCCACGTCAATAGTTCACAAGAACATTCCTGGCAACATCCGACGAAATGAGCTTTTCGTTCAGCAGTCCGGTTACCGACTGCTCCATGGTGACCATGCCGTGTTTGGCCCCAGTATGTATGATGTTTCGCAGCATAAATCCATCGCGGGTTCGAATCACGTTTTTTACCGCATCCGTGGAAGTCAAGATCTCGCAGCCCACCCGCTTGCCGCCGTCGGCGGCCGGGAGCAGCTCCTGGTGAATCACTCCCTGCAGGGCGGCAGCGAGCATGAATCTCAGATGCCCTTGATCCTCGGACGGGGTGTAGCTGAGAAGCCTTTCGATCATCTTGTCGATCGAGAGGATGTGCAGCGTGGAAAGGACAAACACGCCCGTATCCGCGGCGATCAGGGCGGTCTTGATCGTTTCGTAATCCCGCATCTCGCCGATGGCGATCACGTCCGGATCCTGCCGGAGGGCGGCACGCAGCCCGTTATGAAAACTCTGGGTATCCCGCCCGACCTCTCGCTGCCGAACAATGCTCATCTTGTTCATGTGAACCGCTTCGATCGGGTCCTCGATCGTAATGATGTGCCTGCGCTGGTGCGTGTTGATCTCATCGATGATCCCGGTCATCGTCGAGGACTTTCCCTGGCTGGTGCTGCCGGTGATCAACACCAGGCCCTTGGTGTAGCCAGCCATGGTCTTCACAATCACAGGCAAGCGCAGTTCGTCGATCGACTTGGGTTTTTCGGGCAAAATACGAACGACGACGCCTACTACGCCGTCGTTGAAGGAAATGTTGACCCTGTATCTGCCCTCCCCGTCCGAAGCCATAAAATCGTAGTCCAGGTTGGTCTTGAAATAGTCTATCTGAGCGGGGGTGAGCATCTCGAAGGCCATCCGCTCACTCAATTCCGGACTGACCATGCCGCTAGTCGAGGGGATCAAATCCTTTCCAACACGGAAAAGGATCGGCGCGCCCGCACAGATGTGGATGTCCGTGGCGTTCTTCGATTTCGCCAGCTTAATCAGCTTTCGTATCGCCGAGGGTATCATCTCTTGCTCTTGTTCGTTCGGCGCAGCCGGTCAGTCGCAGACATGTCCATGCAACCAGACCCCACGACCTTCCATAACCCCTGCGGATCTAGGCACCGCAGCCTGAGCCAACCTCTTAATAAGAATATCACAATTCCGGTCCCTTGGGAACGTTGATTTGCCAATTTGCCCCTGTGGCCGGCAGTTGCCAAGTTCCAGCTCACGATGACCCCGGAGGCCCACAGAAGCTTGCGTTTGCCGGAGTGACCTGAAAGTGTTATAGTTTTAGCGCCGGGGCCGTTTTGGAAGTCAAGGGCTGTCTATTGAGAAAACTAGCAATTTTCACCGTATTCGCCCTGGTGGGGCTGCTTGCAGCAGAAGCATTCTCCGCCCCGGCCGCCTGGCAGAGCACGCCGCGTCTGAGGCGAACCAATCGCGCGATCGACGCGGCCACGAAGTTTCTTCTGTCAAAGATCACCGAAGACGGCAGCGTAGAGGGGGAAAAATCGTCTAAGGATCGCCTGCACGGGGGTCTGACGGCCCTGACGACCTACGCGCTGCTATCGGCCAGGATTTCCCCGAGGCCGGTCGAACTGGACCGGGCCATTCAGTGGTTGGCCAAGGCCAAACCCGTGGGAACCTACGCCGTCTCGCTCCGCGCCTGCGTCATGGCGGAGTGGAACAACCCCGCTGCCCCGCACATACTGCGGCGGGACGTAGCCTGGCTAATCAAAGCCGGCAGGAAGGGCGCTTATGATTACGTTTCCAAAGAAGACAGCTCGGACGAGAAGTACGACAATTCGAACAGCCAGATGGCCGTGCTTGGCCTCTGGGCTGCACATCAGCGCGGCGTCGAGGTGCCCAAGCGCATCTGGCAGGAAATTGAGAATCACTGGCTTTCAGAACAGCAGCCGGACGGCGGATGGAATTATCGCCATCGCTTTCCAGGCGGCGAGTACACAGACCAGCCCAGCTACGGCTCGATGACCGCGGCGGGACTGGCCAGCCTCTTTGTCACCTTCGACGCTCTCCACCAGATGGACTTCGTCCGCACGGGCTCCTACCAGGAATACAAACCAATCGCCGACGGCCTGAAGTGGCTGGCAGAGAACTTCGCCGCCGACAAAAACCCGAGAAAGGGCAAGGACTATTACTACTACTGGCTGTACTCGCTGGAGCGTGTGGGCCTGGCCAGCGGATACAAGTATTTCGGTAAGCACAACTGGTACGTCGCAAGCCTTCGCCACCTGCTCGACGCGCAGTCCGACGACGGCAGTTGGTCTCAGGGCCGAAAGCTGGTTTCGGACACTGCCTTTGCGCTGCTGTTTCTCGTTCGCGGCCGATACCCGGTGCTGATCAACAAACTCAAGTATCGAGGCCCCTGGAACGCCCGCCCTCGAGACGCGGCCAACCTCACCCGGTGGGTGAGCTGGAATTTCGAAAGGCCTGTCTGCTGGCAGGTCGTCGATATCGCATCCGATATGAGCGAGTGGCACGACGCGCCCATTCTCTACATATCCGGGGCCGGAGCCTGCGAGTTCTCCGCGGAGGAGATCGAAAAGCTTCGCGATTTCGTGCTGCAGGGTGGGATGATCCTTTCCGAAGCGGCCGGCAACAGCGGCGATTTCACGCTGGATATACAGAATCTCTGCCGCCAGATGCTGCTGGACTGGCCGCTGGAACGCCTCCCAGAGAACCACCCGATCTACACCACGTACTTTAAGCCCACCGCCGCCAGCGGGCTTCTGGGAATCTCCAACGGCCTGCGGCTGCTTCTGGTCCACTCGCCGCGGGAGTTGTCTTTGGCCCTCCAGATCGGCCGGCCCGGCATGAAGAAAGCCTGGCCGCGGCACAAGCCGTACTTTGAGCTGCTGGCAAACCTCTACCTCCTCGCCACCGACAAGGGCATCATCTCGCCGCGGGGCGTAAGCCACTGGCCGAAGCCGCAGCAGCTCGAGCCGGTGGCCACCATTAGCATCACGCGCGTGAAATACAGAGGAAGCTACGATCCCGAACCGCTGGCCTGGCGGAGGCTGGCCATACTCATGAGCAACCGATACCGCCTTAAGCTCGATCTCAGCAAGCCTGTGGAGATAGAGCAGCTAAGGGCCGGCCTGCACCCGCTGGCCGTCATGACCGGCACGGAAGCCTTCACGCTCAGCGAGGCCCAGAAGCAGGCATTAAAAAAGTATTTCCGCCGCGGTGGAACGCTGGTGATCGACGCCGCCGGCGGGTCGCGCCCCTTCGCTCAGGCCGCAAGCGAGCAGATTCTGCCGCTGCCCGAGGAGGGCATCTACGGTTCGATCCCTTTGGACCATCCGATCTACCAGTGGCCGGAGCCGGTCAAGAAGGCCAGCTTCAGGCGGGATTTCGCCATGGCATTGGGCCACGACCGCAAGCTGCCGAGACTGAGAGGCGTCAGCTCGCGCGGCCGGCTGGCCATCATCTACTCACCCGACGACCTGACGGCCGCCCTGGTGGGGTATCAGTATCACGGCATCGCCGGCTACAGCCCCCGCACGGCCGCGGCGCTAATGGCCAACATCATCTGCCACGTCGCCCGCGTGCGTGCCGAATCCATCAAACAGCCCACCGAGCAAACCGGAGAAACACCTGCGGAATAGGTGACTGTCCCCGTTTCGCCATTTATCGCAGAGTCAATTCAAATTATCACTGATAGGCACAGTCGGAGAATGATGGCAACAACTCCGACCATGCGCAAGGTGGCCTTCTTGAGCAGGCTATCCGGCTTCGCGAGAGTACTGAGGACCAGATTGAAAACTCCAAAGAGAATCATCAGCATCCCTATCAAGCCGAAGACAGCGGAACTACCGGCGGCAACAAAGCTGATCCCACAAATCAAAGCGAATAGTATAATCCCCGCCACGAGGTCGCCCTTTGAAGACCGAACCAGGCCTCGTCCCCAAAAGAAAAAAGAAGCAATTAAAGCTGTCACATAGACAGCTAGCAATGCCGCTTCCATTGCCTAAAGCTCCTTGCGGGTAAGTACGATCCCGTATTGATGACCACAGTCCCAACACTTATCACCAGCTGCTGCGTTGACATCAGTTGGTATCGATACCGGAACGTCGCCTCAGGGTACATCTGCGCCGGCGGCGGGCTTTGCGGCTGAGCGCGGCTGGCCGTCTATGTCCACCTTCGTGATGCCCGTGATGTCCACGCCGACGCCCTTGGCGGCTGCATCTTCCTTCTTCAGATGAAAATCGCCGGCGGCGGCATCGACGAAAGCTGCCTTGCCCGTGCGGGAGTTGGCGTCCTGGGCCGTGGCCCGCTGCCAGTCGGCGAAGTTATCTCTTATCTTGTTGTCCCAGAGAAAGCCCGCATCGTCGTAGAGATTGCCGTTGGCGAGCAAGTTCTTCGGCGCGTAGTTGACGCCGACGTTTCGGTTATAGCCGCCCGTGTTGGCGATGATGTTGTTCTTGATCACGAAGTCGTCCTGCGGAAACTTGATGTAGGGTATCTGCGGGAACGAGGCCCACCGGGAAATGAAGATGCCGAAGTAGAAGAACGGCCCATAGAGCGTATTGCCGGCGATGGTGATCGTGCCCGGCTGCGGGCCGGTGTGGTTGCCGGCCTGAGACTGGATGGCCGAACCTAAGCCGGTGGTGGTGGATATGAAGTTATTGGTAATCGTCACGTCGCCTGTGGTTCCCGTGGTGGTCGCGCCGCTTCCGATGCGAATGCCGACCGGATAGAACGGCCACTTGTCGTAGGTCTGGCGGATGACGTTGCGGTCGATGACGATGTTGCTGACCGGCCTTACCGTGCAGTAGCCCTTGGAAGTACCCTGGAGGAACACGGCGCAGCGGAGGTCCTTGAAGATATTGCCTCGAATCGTCCAGTCCTGGGCGCACTGGCAGACGACGACGCCCACCGGCCCGCGGCCGATCTTCCAGTTCCGCACGTCGCCGTCGAGAACGCAGTCGAGAATCTCCACGCCGCTGTGCTGCTCCCAGAGCTTCCAGCCCGAGGCGCCGCCGCCGGGCAGGGCGCGGAACTTTATGGTGAGGTTCTGAAAGCGAAACCGCCCGCTTCCGTTGTGCGGCGCCCCGCGAAAACCAAAACAGCCCAGCCCGTCGATGAGCGTGTTGATGACGGCTATGTCGGTTATCGTGTTCTTGCGCGACCAGAAGCTGATCGTAATCGTGTTGGACCCGCCGCCCCCGCGCGTGATCACGTCAACGATCTCCACGTCATGGACGTAGAGGTGGCTTTGCCGGCCGCTGCCCACGCCCGAAAAGCGAATCGCCCCGCGGTCCGGGCGGCCCTGGCGCCGCGTGTTGCCGTAGCGCTTTATGGTCAGGTGCGCCATTTCAACGAAGCTGACCTTGTTGGGCTTGTTCGTGATGGCGATATTCAGCTCGTCCCGGCCATCCAGGACGGCCACGTCGTCCTTGTCGTACGGCGGGTACTGCCCGTCGCGGTCTCTGTCCCAGCCGACGATCATGAACGGGTTGGAAGGGAACTGAAAGCCGTCGCGTTCGTAGTGGCCGGCCACGCCGCCTTGCGTCAAGCTCAGCGCCTCGTGGAAGGTTCCGGAAATGCAGATGATGTCCTCGGCGCCGTCGGCGGGTCCGTCGGCGGCGTCCAACGCCTTCTGGATCGTCTTGAACGGTTTTTGCGGCGAGCCGTCGCCTGATTCATCGCTGCCGGTCTCCGAATCGACGTACAAGATGTCCTCCTCGACGCCGTCGCCATCGACGTCCTTGGTCACGCCGTCGCCGACCAGGGCGTCGGCGGCCTCGCCTAGGATGCCGTTGCGATTCATGTCCAACCCGCAAGGACGCGCGACGTAGCCCTTCTGCGGACCAGATGGCGCCTCGCCGATACTGGCTGCGCCGGAAGACAAAAGCAGACCCGCAGCGGCCAAAACTATCCAGGTTCTCCCGTTCATTTTCGATTTCTCCCTTCTGACGGTGGATATGATGTGCTTGGATGAGTCTACGCGATTCGCCCCGGCAACGCTACCAGATGCGGCGTCTTTGCCGTCCCAACCGAACCAGTGGGAATTATCCTTCGGCGTAAGCTTGGCGGCGGGCCGGGCCGCCCATGTCCGTCCTACCAGACCCTTTGTATCCAATATGAAATACCGGAGGGCTTTGTAGCTCAGGCTTCGTAGGTATCACGGCTGGTGGTCAATCGGGACCTTTGGTACGAATTTCGGGCGGTGGGTTAGGACGGGGGCTATTCCTTGAGGTAAGCAACGGCCCTAAGGATGCCGCCAGCAAGCGTATCCGCGGAACGCAACATCAATGTGGCCAGTACCTTAACCGTGCAAAAGAAAGGAATTATAAAAAATTGAGCATTTTTTCCTTATTTTTTCTATAACGAATAGAAGAATGGACCGTATAATACTAGTGATGCCCCAGCGAGGGCAGTAAGCCCTGGCCTTATGGCTCAGGGTTCGGCTTCTGACCCCGTGGGCCAGCTAATCACGGGGTGCTTTTTTGGTCCAAATCTGAACGGCATTCTCAGTGTATTCTCTAAGGTGTCTTCGACTCGCAACATGAGCCGTTGAGAACCTCCATTCTTTCTCTTTGCGAGGAATGAGCCAGACGACATACCTTTCAGGCCAATAGACGTACAGCCGATGTGCCCTCGGGCGATTCCCGCTGCTACCGGAACCGTGCCTATAAGGGTGGTGGTGCCAACATTCGCTCTCGTAAACCTTGCCTTCAATGAGCTCCCCGATCCAGCGAACCCGTTCGCCTCGTTTTCGATCAAATTCCAGCTTACCATAAGGGCGATTGATCTTGTCCGGGCTTGTCCGAAATGCGTGATAAAAGCGATCCTCAAAGAAAACAACTTTCTGATTATCGTGCGTTAGCAGTTCACCTACCCTACCGCGGTGTGTTTCCTTACTCGTGTAGAGTTCAAGGTAAAGTTCTAAAACCGTTTGCTCAGCATCTTCATCGGACAGGCAGCTTAGGTCAACCAGAAGTGAGCGGAGGTCACCGTCCATCCGTCTACCTTAAGTCGATCTTGAAAATGTTGAACTTATCCTCACTGGAAGACGTCGCAGTTTTCAGGGAGTGAAACCCCGCACGAGAAGCTATGTGCTGGACAAGGGCTTCCTTGGCACTTCCCCGCCGCGTGCCGTTATATGCGGCCGCTACCGCCCCTGTTAGCAAGTCACAAAGTTGGGCAAGGGGGGTTTCCTTTGAGTCGATTATTGTCAGGTCTAAGATAGAAGATGGGGAGCCAAGCTTTCTCTCCAGCCAGGTCCGCAGGTCTGTATATCTGTCCGCTCCCTGGTTGCTCTTAAGATCTAATAGAATCAGATACTGATTAGACGTTTCTAGCCACTTTATCAGCATTTCGTAGTAGAACTTGTAAAATGCAAGCTCAGCGTCGCTATCATGAAACTCAGTCAGTTTAACCTTTGCTTGTTCGACAACAATTGTTCGGAATCTGATATTCTTTTGATCAAAAAAGAAGTCGGCCAACCGTTTATAATCTTCTAACCTACTCTTGCTAACCTTCTTCCATTTGACCTCACCTCTAAGGCCAACAGACCGACATAGTCGGGCAAAGCTCTTCGACAAATCTGCCTTTTGTTGACGTGGGACCCAAAGGCCGCCGATGGCCATAAACTTATGGTGCGCCGTGACGTCGTGACAGCTTTCGTCACAATAAACGACGTACTGTTGAACTGTGCCATGTTGCTGCACCATCGAAGATTCTCCGAGCATCCCTCCCCTCCAAAGGATGCTACCACGGCGATATGGCCGAATCAAGAAAGGGAGCTTCTCCTAAGGGAATTTCGCACATCTCAGGTGATCACCTGATTGATAAATCCTCTGCTCGCCTTACAATGTGGGTAGCTCGAAAACCTTTCTCGAAGGGGAAGACCATGAACAGAAAACGACTATCCATTGTAATGGCATTCATCCTAGCCCTCAGTGTAACAGCAACGGCGGTAGCCCCGGAACCGGCGAAGCTGCCTCAGATAAAGCAGCCTGACCTGTCGAAGCTGACAGTCTATCCGGTCCTAAGGGTCAAAGACGGCGATACGATAGTCATCAGAAAGGACATGCTTTCGATCACTGTCAGGCTCATTGGCGTAGACACGCCGGGAACCGTTCACCCTTCCAAACCCGTCGAACGCTATGGCAGAGAAGCGTCCCGCTTCACGACGAACTTGCTGAAAGGAGAACACGTATACCTTGACCCCGATCCCCAACAAGGCTTGACGGACGCTTATGGGCGGATGCTCACATATATCTACCGTTATCCCGATGGCCTCTTTGTCAACGCTGAGATCATCCGACAAGGCTATGGTCACGCTTACACAAAGTTTCCCTTCAAGTACATGGAGGAATTTCGGCAGCTTGAAAGCTTTGCCCGCCAAGCAGAGAAGGGCCTTTGGAGTAAGAACGTTCTACCAATCGAGGCGAAACCCCCACCGCCCGTAAGAGAGAGTCCAAAGATTTACACACCTTCGCCAAAGCCAAAGCCTGAGCCAGCAAGCATCACTGTGTATGTCACCCGAACGGGCAGCAAGTACCACAGGGGCCATTGCGGTTATCTGCGAAAGAGCCGTATGCCAATGAAGCTAAAGGATGCGAAACTGATGTATGGACCATGCACCCGGTGTAGGCCACCGCGATAGAAAGCAAGCGGCGTCCTATGAGACCGCGACTTTCTGAAGGGAGATGACGATGAAACGGACACACTTGCTGTCGTTTGCCATTGGGATTGCTGTGTCTATGTTGGCAACCAATCTCGCTTCACGGATCGAACCTTTCCAAACCGCTTCAGCGGTTCCGATGGTGCCGGCTCAGAAGTATACTCCTAAGTTCTACGAGTGGGTCGATGTTTGGGTGTCTACGTTTAGACGTGATTACGGTGACCACGGTTCGATAAGTACGAGCATGCAGGTAAGACCAAACACAGAAGCCGCGTACGTTCTCCACTGTACCTACGATGCCACGACTAAAAAGGGGCAACTGGTTCGTGATATCTTTCGTGGGGACAAGGAGTCCATAAGGTTAACTGTTCGTCACTGGCAAGACGAGGGATATAAGATTTCTATGGACGATTTTGATTTTGAACTCACAGCCGTTCGTTGAAAATTGCCAAGAAGATAGGCTCTATCAACCTTGGCTGGCATCGGCGATTCGCTATACTGTTGCCACGACACGTTGAAGCGGGAGAAGCTGGTTATGATAGGAATGGCTATAGCCTCGTGGATAACCCTTGTAGCAGCCATCGCGGCTGTGGCTTCAGCGCTCTTCGCGTACTTACAATACCGACATGCCAAAGCAAAAGCCAAGAGTGCAAGTAACAGCGCGAAAGGAGCCGCGGAGTCCCTGAAGGTTATCGCTGGTGCTCTGACTGAATGCCGCTTGGGACCAGTGCGAGATACTCAGAAGTTTCAACCCAAGTGGGGCACAGTCGTCAATACTCCTCAATACATCAATGCTGGGTGGCTTCCAAACACGGGCAAAAAAACGGTTACCTTAGGTGAAGGTATTGAAATTAGATGTTACGATGAACACGACAACGAAGTGAACAAGCCGATTATTGTAGTATCGTGCTATGGTCCTCGAAAAATAGGTAGCCAGGCCATCCTTGGCCACACTCTTGTACCCCAAAGGGAAGTGACGCTGATGCCTGGTTTCGAGGCTTATGTTCGACCAGAAGTAAGATTTGAGACCTGCACTCCCTGCAAACGTATCGAAGTGAGAGTGCCGTGCAGTTCGTCAGGGCCGGATCAAACCTGGATACATACGATTAACGTCGAATGCGTTACTCCTTGAAGGGTAATGCGATTCAACTTTGCTCGGCAATTCGCAAAGCCTCTTGTGCGACCATTGACGCGACTTGCTCCGGCGCGCGGCCCGCTAGCGATACGTATGTCCCGTCCAGAGGTATAGGAACTGCGGCTGGATGGTCGCCAGCAGGTCGGGCGCGGAGATATTGATCAAGTTCACCTGCGGCTGCGCCGGGGCCTGTGCGGCGGAGTAGAAGTTCCCGCGGTAGCCAAACGGGCGGTGATACATCACAACCTTGACCCGCTTCGAGCCGCTCTTCGTCTTGGCCAGACCGATCGCGTCGGAGACGTAGCCCACTTCGTCCACCAGGCCATTGTCCTTGGCCTGCCGGCCGGTGTAGACGCGCCCGTCGGCCAGGGTCGCGATCTGATTTGCATCGAGGTCCTCCCGGCTGGCGGCCACTACGCTCAGGAACTGCTGGTGGTACTCATCGACCATCACCTGGAGGATGGCCAGGTCCTTCGGATCGAGCGGCTTGAAGGGGCTGGCCATGTCCTTGCGCGGCCCGGAGGTGACGGCCTTGGCCTTGATGCGCAGCAGATCCATCGTCCCGGCCAGGCTCACCGTCTGGACCATCGCGCCGATAGAGCCTGTCACGGAGCTGGGATGAGCGATGATCGTATCGGCCGCACAGGCGATGTAATAGGCGCCGGAGGCCCCGACGTCCTGGATGACGGCGATGACGGGAACTTCGCGCTCCTGGCGAAACTTTAGCAGCCGGTTGTACATGATGTCGCTGGCCGTCACGCCGCCGCCTGGCGAGTTGATCCGCACGACGAGAGCCTTGATGGAGGGGTCGGCCTGGGCCTTGTTGAGCTTCTCAACCCACAGGCTCACCGGATTCTCGCCAACGGCCAGCAGCCCCTCGCGGCGCTTGTTGAACAGCAGCCCGTCGACGTCGAGTAGGAGGATCTTGTCGGTTACCAGCAAGCCCTTGTCGCGTGCGACAACGGTTTCCCTGAGGGCCTCATCGACCGAAACAGGTTTGATGACCCAGCCGATGTTCTGCCCGCAGCCGACACAGAAAAGCAGCAGAATTGCGGCAGCCAATTTTTGATGCGTCTTCATTTCAGTGCTCCTCATTCAAATTCTCCATCCAGAAGTTTGCGGACGAACTCGGCCAGGCCGCCCGTGGCGACGTGATCGGCCACGGCCAGCACGGCCGGCGCCGCTTGCGGCATAGCCACGCCCAATCCCGCCCTGCGGACCATCGTCAGGTCATTGACGTCGTCGCCGACGGCGGCGATCTGCCCCGGGCCGATCCGGCAGCCCTGGGCGACGTAGCGCAGCGCGTTCCACTTGTCGGCCTCTTTCGCGAAGCCCTCTACGATCGTCACCTCATAGTTCGGCGCGACGATCGCATGGATGTTCAGCCGGTCGCCGAAGCGTTCGTTCATTGCAGCTACGAGCTCGTCGGCGGCGTCCGGATCGACCACTACGTTGATTCGCAGGGGATTGGGCATATCGGGCATATCGGCCAGGCGCCGCACCCGGCGGACCTTCGCCTGCATCTTCTCGAACCAGTCGCGCTGGGCGGCGTGGGCATCGCCGGTCTCGCACAGCACGTAATCCCAGCCATGCCGCCAGGCGTCCACGATGGCCATCGCCGAGTAGCCCGCCTCGCCCAGCGCATCGGCGAACTTGCAGGCCAAATCGAGCGGTATCGTCCGCTGGTAGAGCGTTCTTCCGGTATCCGGCTCGCAGACCAGCGCCCCGCCGATCAGCACAATTGGCTCGAAGGGCGGCTGCCACGACAGCCTCCGCCAGATCGGCAGAGTTTCCTTGTACGACCGCCCGGTTGCCAGGCACACTCGCAGCCCACCCGCACGAGCCGCGCCGAGAGCATCAATCGTCTCGGCGCTGGGTTGATGGTCCGGCCCAAGAAGGGTCCCGTCTATGTCAATGCCGAGCAATTGATACTTCATCGTTTCCAGTAAAACCCGAGGCCGTCCAGGCCAAAGGTGACATGCGGTATTGCCTAAGCACAAGCGATAACCGACTACCGGCCACCGGCTACTGACTACTTACTGGTTCATCCTTGGGCACGTACTTGCAGATGCAGTCGAACAGCGCCGCGCCGATGCCCGCCACGACCTGCTCGTCCTTGAGCAGAGCCAGCCGCAGCGCATCGACGGTAAACGAGGCGTCAAAGTTGCTCTCGACGCTGCGGCCCATCCCCACCAGAACCAGCAGCTCGGCGTCGGTTGTGGCGGCGTTGAGCTCATCGGAAACGTCCGACAGATCGATCAGCGACAGATCGTTGCCGGTGGAGACCACCTCGAACATCTCCGCCTGGATCAGCGCCGCCAGGTCGCGATCTTGGCCGGCCAGGCGCTCCACGATCTCGATGGTCTCATCGACGGTCACGTCGTTCAGGCATGGCAGCTCGTTGGCCGCCAGCACGATCCGCGTACCGCGCAGAGCCAGCTCCCGCGCCAGCGGCATGACACCAAGGATCAGGTCGTTGCCGGCGTTGTCGACAAATATCACTGCCTTGGACCACTTGGTCGGCGGCGAGGCCGGCAGGTCCTCAGCCAGGCGGTCGAAGTCGTCCACGAACCAGGGCCGCGGTTTGCTGTTCGTCACGGCCGTCAGAAAGTCTTCTCTTTCCAGTGTCTCGTCCACCAGGTGCATCGTCGGGGCCGAACCCATGTCGAAGATATTGCCCGCAAAGACGCCCAGAACCAGCTGTAGCCACTTGTCCCGGCCTTCCAGCGCTTGCAGCTTGCCGATCACCTGGCCGTATAATTCGATCGCCGAGGCGTTCTCCCGGTCCTTGAGGTAGCCGAAGGGGTCCTTAAGGCCGTTTTCGCGCAGGGCTTTTTCGCGCAGCCGGCATAGCTGCATGACGTCGAGATCGTCGCCCAGAGAGTTCGGGGCGCTGCGAAGCGCCTCGATAACTTTGGAAAACTGCCCGCGCGCGGCCTCGATCTGCTTGCCCGCCGAGCGGCCGTACTGCTTCATCGCGTGGGCGAGCGTGTGCTCAAAATGACTGGCGAAGTGATCCAGCCAATATTTCAGCGCCGCGGAGTCCTGGGCGAGCTGATAGTCGTGCGCAACGTAGCTCTCCGGGTCGCTGAGAAGGCAGAAGTGACTCATTGTCCTACCATGCCAAACTACCAATACACAAAGATCAGTCGCCAATGCCCGGCAACTTCCCAGGCGCAAGTGATGAATGCCAAGTATTAAATGCAAAATGGCCGACCGCCGACCAGCTCGTCACCGGCGCCAACTTCTGTTCAGGTTCTTGCCGCCGATTCAGGCCTTCTCGCTTTGCACTCTACGTTTGGCATTTGTCATTTCTTTTCGATGGATCATTGAACCCGAATCGCGACCAAAGTCAAGTCGTCAGGGCGCTTTTGAAGCCCTGCGAACCTTCGCATCTCCCACAGCACCTGCTTGACGACGCCTTCGGCGCTGTCGAACTTTTCGACCGCAGCCAGTGACGCCTTCTCAACGCGGCTGCGCCCGAAGGGCTCGTCCTGGAAGTTCATGGCCTCGTGCAGGCCGTCGGTGTGAGCGAGTATACAATCGCCCGCCTGCAAGGCCAACGCCTCCTGCCGCCAGGTGAAATCGCTGTCGATCCCCAAAACGCCGCCGCCGGTTTGCAGGTGGATCAGCCGGCCGTCGCGGATCAACAGCGGCGGGACGTGCCCCGCGTTGGCGTAGGTCAGCCTCCGCTGCAGCGCGTCGATCACGCAATAGAACAACGTGGCAAAGTCGCTGATCAGCGTATCGGCGCACAGGTCGCGATTCACCCGCTGCAGCACCTGAGACATCTCGTAGATGTTCGCCGCGTGCGCCCGCAGCGACGCGCGGATCGAAGCCGTCAGCAGCGACGCACGCACGCCCTTGCCCACCACGTCGCAGATAGCCACGCCGAGATTGTCGGAGGGCAGCGGCAGAAAATCGTAAAAGTCGCCGCCCAGCTCGAAGCACGGCACGTAGACCGCCGCGATGTCCAGGCCGGGCACCTTGGGCGGTTCGGCCGGGATCATACGCCGCTGGACCTCCCCGGCCAGGCGAAGCTGCCGCTGCATGTTGGCCGCACGAAGGGCCTCGGTATGGAGGCGGGCGTTAACGATGGCAGCCGCAGCCTCCGCGGCGATCGTCTTCAGCAGCGAGACCTCAAACCAGTCGAACTCGTGCCGCTCAGCCATGTAGACGCGAATAGCGCCCTGAGGGCGGCCCTTGTACATCATCGCCGCGCATAAGCCGCTGACGATGCCCTCCCGCCGGGCCTCGGCCGGGTAGAGCACGCGCGGGTCCGTTCGTGAGTCGGCGATGTAGACGCACTCGCCCGTTGAGAGCACCTCCTGGTCGATGAGGCTTTCGCGAAGGAGGATCGGGCCTTTGTCGAGGTACTCCTGCGAGAGGTTGCACACCGCGGTCCGCAGCAGCTCGCTGCCGTCCTCGCTCAACAGGCGAATGCTGCACGCCTTGGCCTTCATGGCCTCCACGACGGTCGCGGCGACCATCTCCAGGAGGCTCTCCGGATCGTTCTGTGAGGTGAATTCGCCCGTCAGGCGATACAGCGTCGCCAGCTCGTCGATTCGGGTCCGAAGCTGCTGCTCCCGTTGACAGAAACGCCCGATCACGCTGGTGACCAGGCTGATCAGGCGCAGGCGCCGCGGGCTGATCGCCGCAGGCTGCTGAGACGGCGAAGTATCCACTGCAACCCGGCCGATGATCTCATTCTGGACCATGATGGGCGAGCTGGCCATCGCTGGATCGGCGCCGGCCACGGGCTCCTCAGCCGTTGCATCCTCGGCGGCCGCATCGGCCACAACCGACGGCGAAGTTAGCGGCTGGCCTTCGGAAGAGCAGATGCGGATCGGCACCTGTGCCACGGCCGTGAAGGCATCCTGTAACTGTTGCAGCGCCTCGGCGCTGAGATATTCACTCAATTCCATGGACGTATTCTCTCTTTTCTCATTGCGGGCGACATTAAACCATTCCGCGAACGCCAGTGCACGCCGAATCGACTTCGCACGGCGTATCCGAGCGCCGCCCGCTGTGTATGGCCCTACTAAAGTATTCAGCCGATCATAGGTCCTTTCCACGAATCCACTTGACAGAACGGGAATTCGTGGTATACTTCCTGACGCTCTGGCCCGCTTGGGGAGCGGCGGAGCTTTTTCTAGGGTGATCGACCTGAGCCGGTCGAAACCAACGTGAGGGCAGGAGCGAAACTCGCTCCTTCTAATAAGCACTCCTGCCAAGTTCCCATCGCTCGAAGGGTTGTTTTGTCCCAGAGGGGCAAGCTCAGTTGTGCTTCCGGTGGGAAGTGCGCGCAGTTCGGTAAACGGCCTGCGAATGCCTCCTGAAAGGTAAAACTGCGCATCGACAGGACGGGCGAACTGACCCGGCGAGCGGAGAGCGCCGGAGATTTTACTGGAGCCTACTTGAGAAAGGAGAACAACGATGAACTGGCGCAAGAGTAAAACCCTGATGGCTGTGGTGATTTGTCTTGTTGTGAAGAGTCTGCTGGCGGCGTCGGACCCGAATCTTTCGCACGACCAGATCTTCACGGGCGCCGTGAGCGACAACTGGAACATGGCCAATAACTGGTACGATCTCACGGTGCCGGACGGCAACCACTATGTCTATGTTGGGTGCCCCGAATACCCGAACAAGTCGGCCACGATCTACAGCGGAACCAGTGCTCTGTCGAGGCGTATGTGGATCGGCGGCGGCAAGGCTGCCGGAAGCCTGACGGTTCAGGCCGGCGCGACGCTGAGTTGTGACGTGCGGTTGGAAGTCGGCAGCTACGATTACCATTTCGACAACGCTTACCTGCCGTTCGACATCACCGACGACAACGAGTGGCTCGTAGGCGGGACGGGCACGTTGACTGTCAACGGCACGATATCGTCAGCCGGCTCCATTGAAATCGGCAGCCGCGGAAAGGGAACGCTGTACCTCAACTCCGGAGGCCTGATCGAAGTGACGGACTTCGGCGGCGACATCTACATCGGCAAGGAATACCACTACATCCGCACCGACGACGACACTGAGGTCTACCACGCCGATGGGGCCACACTGAGCATTGCCGACAACTTCATGATGGCCACCCATCACAATCAAAACGATTCCTTCTACAAGTTCGTCGGCGGGGGTGTGGTCACCACCGGGACGCCGACGGACTTTTCGAACTTGGGCAACTTCAACAACTGGAACGGGATCGTCTGGGTTGATGGCGGGACGGCCACCATCAATATCACCAGCCCCCCAGGCTACGGTTGCGCGCTGTTCATCAATTACTCGCCCTTTGGGGAGGACACCGCCATGTCAGGCGAAGGCAATGACGTCCCTGTGCTGAAACTCTCCGGCAACGACCCGTTGCTGAAGGTAAACGGCCTGATGGCCTTTACCGGTGCCAAGCTCGATGTCAGCGAGCTGACGATTGTCCCAAACACCTGGATTACAGTTGTGGAAGCCAATTCGATGGCCGAACACACCGATTGGCAGTTCGCCACAGGTGCGCACGACAGCAACGACCTAACCTTCGCTGCCAGCGTGGACGCGAACCTTTGGAGCATGCGGATTCTCAGCGACAAAGTGGAGGTGATGTACATACCCGAGCCGGCGGTGCTGGCGCTACTGGCCTTCGGTGCGGCTGAGCTGCTGCGTCGCAGGCGAAGGAAATAGAGCCTGCCCCCGCGGGTCGGGCGGCTGTAGCTTGTATCGCGCGGCGGGTTTCCCAACCCGTCGCGTTCCTACGCAAACAAACGACTTTCACGGCGGCTCGTCAGTCCAGGCGGATGCCCTTCTCCTCCAGCCACTGCTTCAGGTCGCCCATCTGGGTATCGAAGATCTCGTTGTCGTAGTCCCCTTCGAGTTTGGTAATGAGTTCGGCCAGCTCTGGCTGTTTTTCCACGGCCTCGTTGAGCCTGCCCTCGAATCTCTCTCTGGTCGCTCGGAGCTTATCGAGTTCCAGCTGCAACCCGAGGATGCCGGCAAGCCTCCTGGTGACCGACTCGATGCAGATCGGGTTCGGCCCCTGGACGTAGGCGGGGATTTCCGCGACGAGCGCGGCCATCTGAAGCCCCCGGTCCGAGCACAGGCTGGTCAGGTAGGTAACGAGGCTGGCCGGGCCGTCGTAATTGCTGAACCTCACTCCATATTGCTCGAACTCCCCCTTTAAGCCTTCCTCGGAAAGCGAGCAGAAAAGCCTCGGCTCACGGGTGTGCGGAACGACGCCGGCGACGCTGCCGACGAAATAGATCCTGCTGACGTCAAAGGTCTCGGCCAGAGCGAAGATGCAATCGGCATAGTCATTCCAGTGAAAGTTCGGCTCCTTGCCGCGAAACAGGATCAGATTGCTGCCGGCGTCGTAATGAAAAACGTTTGCAGGGTATTGCAGCTCTCTGACAAGGCCATCTTCGATCTTCACGTGCGGCCGAAACAGCGCGGAGATCTCCATCGTGCCGGGAAAGCTGTAGATGTAGAACGGCTGCGGCTCGATCTCCGCCAGCGGCTTAGCCGAAAGCAGGTGCACCAGCCGCTCAACCGTCCCCGTCGAGACGTTGCCGCCGTCCATCCAGCCGGCTAAGCCGAGCACCATCTTCGTATCATGTAATCGCGGCCTCGCGTGAATCTTCAAATGGTCGCGTGCCATGCTCGGGCCTTTCATAGCGCTCCTGTTAACTCTCGAACTCAACGTTCAAAACCATGCTCGCCGCCCCTTAGGGTCCATGCCTGGCCAACTCCTGTCAAGCCATCTTAGGGGCAAAGTTTTCCAAGTCACATCGCCGGCCCGGACGCGGCGGCTTTGCGAGGTTGACGCAATCGGGCGCAGGACTTATACTCAAGTTACCCTGATGTAATCGCATTTGCGCATTTGCCGTGATGTGCAAGTGGAGGAAAGGCTCTTAGTGCTTGCCACCGGAGGCGAAGAGGAACAGGCCGTGAATCGGCAACAGTTGCGGTCATGTATCGCCACTGGGGTGCTGTCGGCGCTGGCGATGTTCCAACTGGCCGCACCGGCGGCCTTGGCCGGCTACGTGCCGATAAACGACCTGGCAAGCGAACTCTATCTCGATCAATATCAGGGAGGGCTGTATCCCGACGGGTCCAATCTCGCCCCAGCGGAGCACGCCTTGGCCGGGCTGGCCCGTGCCGGGCAGGTGCGGCCGCGGAATCCGGCAGGCGATCTGGATCTCAACGGCCACTACGTTCTCCTCTCGATCGGCCTGTCGAATACGACCCAGGAGTTCTCGACGTTTCAGCAGCAGGCGGCAGGCGACCCCCGTGTGAACCATACGACGCTGGCCATTGTCGACGGCGCCAAGGGCGGTCAAGCTGCCGGAAGTTGGACCTCGCCGCTTAATCAAAATTATGATCGAATCCGCGACGACGTGCTCGCTCCGCAGGGATTGACCGAACAACAGGTTCAGGCGGCCTGGGTGAAGGTGGCCAACCCCTCTCCAAACAAGTCACTGCCGTTATCCGACGCCGACGCATTCAGGCTTGTCAGCCAGATGGGCGACATTACGCGGGCCCTCAAGACGCGCTATTCCAATCTTCAGCTTGTCTTCATCTCCAGCCGCATCTACGCCGGATACGCCCAGACGGCTTTGAATCCGGAACCTTACGCCTACGAATCGGGTTTCGCGGTGAAGTGGATGGTCGAAGCGCAGATCGATCAGATGGACACGGGCCAAACGGACCCCCTAGCCGGTGACTTGAATTACCAGACCGTCGCGCCGTGGGCCGGCTGGGGGCCGTACCTCTGGGCCGACGGACTCAATCCGCGAAGCGACGGCCTCATCTGGGAACCAAATGATTTTGCAGCCGACGGAACGCACCCCTCGCAATCAGGCAGGCAGAAGGTCAGCGCCGCCCTGATGGACTTCATGCTGACCAGCCCGTTTGCGAAACCCTGGTTCGCCCTGCCCGCCCCCGGCGACATGGACGGCGACGGCTTGTTAACCGGCGATGACATTAACCCGTTCGTGCTGGCCCTGACGGACCCGAACGCCTACTTCGAGCAGCACGGCCGGGACCCTAACGCACCCGGCGACTGCGACGACGACGGCTTGCTGACCAGCGACGACGTCGGCCCGTTCACCCAGCTTATCATCGGCGGCTCGTCCGGCCCATCCGTGCCAGAACCGGCCGCTCTTTCGCTGCTGGCGGTCGGCGCGCTGGTCCCGATGCTATCGGGATTGAAGCGTAAGCGGAAATCCTGAGCCCCGGCGCGCCGGGGTCGAAGGGATTCGGCGAAGCTCGAAACAGAATTCGCTCTACTGTGAAGTCCGTTTATAAAACGAGGCTGGCTTTGCAGCGTTTTCAGAACGCTTAATAGCGACGCAAACAGATGTCCGAAATGCTCAAGGGAATCTCATGCTCACTCATTGGCGGTCGATTTGGGTGGCTGCGGTTTGTGTGCATGCTGGCGGGGCTGTTCTTCCTGGCGGCTGCGACTTCGACCGCATCGGCGCAGATCACGCTGGACCAGGACTTCGACAGCGGGTCGCTGAACGTTCCGGCGACCACGATCAGCTACAGCGACCCGAATAGCCCACTGATCACGCTGGCGATCCGAAACACCGGGCGGCGCGTGCATCCACGGACGAGTTTCCGGGCGGCAGGCGTGCTGGGGCTGACGCCCAGCTTTCGGGTTGACTCCCACAGGCAACCCGAGGGGCATCGCCATGTCTATAGCTACGACTTCGAGAACTGGCACTTTTTCGACAACGGCGACATCGGCAGCACCTGGGCAACCTTCAGCCACAATACTCCCTTCACGCAGGACAGCGTCTACATCGCGCACGTGCTTCCCTATCCGATGTGGAAGACGGACGAGTTCGTGGCCTCGATCCGGTCCAATCCGTGGGTAAGGGCCACTCTCAGCGGCGACGCGAATCTGATCGTCGGTCGAACGCTCGGCACCGACGGCGGCGGATACCTCGACGACGCCGGACGGTACGTGCCAGCCCAGAATCTCTACGGTTTTCGGATTACAGATCTTGCGGCGACGGGGCCGAAGACCAAGGTCGTGATCAACGGCGGCACCCACCCAGCCGAAAATACCGGCAACTACGCCGTGGAAGGTCTGGTCCGGTTCCTGATCAGCGACGACCCCCGGGCCGCGGAATTGCGAGAGCATGCGGACTTGTACATCTATCCGCAGACCAACCCGGAAGGCAAGTACAACGGGTACCATCGGAGTAACCCCGAGTATCCCAACGTCGACCATAACGGTTGGGTCAATTGGGGGGACGCGATCACCGACCTGGTGGTCATTCAGGCGGCCATGAAGGCCGACACGGGCAGCGATACGGACTACTTCATTGACTTTCACTCGTTCGGCTCGGCCAGTCAGATCGGGCAGTTGTGGACGTCGTCGGAACTGTGGGCGTCCGACTTTGCCGTCGCCGTTACCACCTACGAACCGGAGATCACGCACAACGAGTACATGGACCCTGTGTCGAGCCTTGGCTGGGCAGCGAGTGCCGAAGGCCTGAACGCCGAGTATGTTTTCATTCCGGAAATCGGATGTGTCGCTGGGGTGCTGGCGGACCGCTACCTGGAAGTCGGCAAGAACTACGGCCTGGCGTTGCATGATTGCATCGTGCCAGAACCGGCCACGCTATTGCTGCTGGCGGTCGGCGGGCTGGTCCCGATGGTATCGGGATTGAAGCGTAAGCGGAAATCCTGAGCCCTGGCGCGCCGGGGTCGAAGGGATTCGGCGGCCTCGATGCCAACCAGCCGGGACAACGCTCCGGGCCTTGGTGGAATTGCCGATTAACGCATGGTACCATTGTTTGCCAGAAGGAAGTAATCGGCGATGACTGATGAGCGTGCCTTGCTTCCCCAAAGCTTTCCCATCCGGTTCCTGACATTTGCGGTGATCTTGGCATTGTGGCCAACCGGCACCAGAGGCGTACCGCCGAGATGAGCGGACAATGACCTTGGATAGCCGGAGGACGACCTTGAGAATACGGCCATCTGGGACATACCGGCTAAGATGCTTCGGACATAGGGGTGCCCTCACGTGAGAATCCGGCCGAAACGCACAATTCTGCTGCTGACGATCGCACTGGTGCCATCAGTTCTGATCGCCGTTCTGTACACGCGGTCGATTTCCCACACCGGTAAAACGCTCGCAGGGAAGATGCGTGAAACGCTCCTTTACAACGCCGAGCAGTACCTCCAGTCTACCGTTGGGGACTACGGCCGCATTTCCACGCTGAACCGGATCACGGTGGAACTGGCGCTGGCGCGGCAGGCACAAGAAGTCGAGCGTCGCTTGGCGGGCGCGGCCCCAGCCGGCTCGGTGCTGTACTATTCCCAGGACTATGACGTTCCAGCACGCCGGCCAGTGGACACAAAGGAGACACCGCTCTACCAGAAGACCGTCAAGGGCAGGAAGGTGCCGATACCCGTTTCGTTCGCCGAGCAAGTATTCTTTCCCGTTCGCGGGGTGGCTCGTTCGGCGATCGAAGCGGACATGGCCCGCTTGTCAACGATGCCGTCAGTGTATCGCGAACTGACCGAGGCCTACCCGAACATGTTCACGTGGCTGTACACGTCGCTGCAGACTGGATTTCACAGTTGTTATCCGGGCCACGGTGGATACCCGGCCGAGTACGATCCCCGCCCGCGCCCTTGGTACACCCGTGCCCGTGACGCCAACGGCTTGGCCTGGACGCTTCTACCGAACGTCTCGACGCGCACGGTCACGCTGACGGCAGCGATGCCGGTGCGCCGGTCGGACGGCAGCTTCGCGGGCGTGACGGCGATTGATATCCGGCTTGAGAGCATTCTCGGTCGCGTGAGCCTGCCGGCCGGCTGGCGAGACTCCGCGACAGTGCTGCACGTCACACCGGCGATCCTCGAGGAGGAGGCTGTCGAGCAGCTTCACATCATCGCGCAGGACAGTTACATCGAGCGTGGTCAGCAGTGGCAGCGTTCGTTGGATCTGGAAGTCCTCGAAAGCTCCGAGCAAGAGCCCTTAGATGCTTTGAAGGCTGACCTGCTGGCAGAGCGTTCGGGTGTGCGCCGCATGCTGTACAAGGGCCGCGATAGCCTGTGGGCCTATGGTCGCTGGAACCGGCCTCACCCGGTGGCCATTGTCATTATCCCTTATGACCGCGTGGTGGCCGAGGCGGCGGAGGCTGAATCGCTGATCCTGAAGAAGATCATCCGAGCCATCGTGGCGGTTGGGCTGGTGCTGATAGGCGTGCTGGGGGTCGTGTCGGTAATCGCGGTGCTGAGTTCGCGGTCTATCACCCGGCCGGTGTCGCAGCTTGCCAGGGCCGCCCACGATCTGTCCACGGGCAATTTCGATGCTCGCGTGAACATCAGCACACGTGACGAGTTGCAGGAACTGGGCGAGACGTTCAACAACATGGGGCCAAGGCTTCGTGATCGGGAACAGATGAAACGATCGCTCGAACTGGCCAGGGAAATCCAGCAGCGACTGCTTCCGCAGGAACAGCCGCAGCTGCCGGGTTTCGACATAGCCGGGAGAAGTGTATATTGCGACGAGACTGGCGGCGATTACTTTGACTTCATCGATCTGTCCGTCTTTCAGCCTGGCGCGTTGGGAATCGCTTTGGGCGATGTCACCGGCCACGGCATTCCGGCAGCACTGCTGATGGCTGGAGCGCGCAGTCTCCTGCGCAGCCAAGCCGGAAGCTACGTAGATCAACTCGCGGCGCTGTTCGGTAAAATGAACTCGCATCTTGTGTCGGATACGGACGCGGATCGGTTTATAACGCTCTTCTACGGCGTGCTGGATGCCAATAACCACACACTAATTTGGGCTTCAGCAGGCCATGACCCGGCCATATGGCTGCGGCCTGGCAACGGGAAAGTAAGAGAGCTATGTACCACGGGAATCCCGCTGGGCATCATGGACGGTGCGCTTTTTGGCGACGAGGGGCCGGTCTCCCTGGCCAAGGGCGACGTGGTGCTCGTCGGGACGGATGGGATCTGGGAGGCCCAGAACAAGGCTGACGAACAGTTTGGGAAAGATCGTCTCCTCCAGATATTATGCGAACAGGCCTCCGAGAGTTCCGAAGAGATTATTTCGTCCGTAGTCGAGGCAGTAGACGACTTTCGGGGCGGGGGTGCCCAAAAGGACGACATTACGATGATCGTGATCAAGTCTTTATGATACGTTCCTGATGATGTGAACGCCGCCCGACGCGCTAGCACTGTTAGGCGTTGGCGGGCTGGTCCCGATGCTATCGGGATTGAAGCATAGGCGCGGACGAGGCCGTCAAAGCTGATTGGCCCCTCCTCATTCGGATTCAATCGGCTTCCGTGAAGCCAGCACCTGCGCGGCGCCGGTGCGATTGTTTCACTGCCGATGAGGCCGGGGGAGGCTCTCAAGGAAGTTTACAAAGACCCTCTCGGCCGTGGGGTCGTACCTTTCGCTATCACGGTTGATGCGTTCGGTCAAATGCAGCAGGGAAATTAGGATCTCGCCACGGCCCATCGAGAGACTCAGCACGACGCACCTGTCGGGGATCTCCTGCCACAACAGCTTGCGGCCCTGCTCCAGAATCTTTCCCTTGATCCACCCGTCGGAGATCGTGCCGGGCAGGCCGTTCCAGCGCTTGAGGCATTCCGCCTCCACGCCTCGCAGGATCGGGTGCTGGACTGGCTCGTATGGAAAGACGCGCGATGAGACGCCGTTGAGCCAGTTCCGCCAGCGGTCAATCTCAAAATCGGCTAATTCCGTCCAGGTCCACTTCGGCTGATTGAGAATAAGGAGCTTGCCGCCCGAGCGAACGTACTGGAGGATTGCCGGCGCCCTGGCGAGCTCGTCGGCGCCGAGCGTCTCGGCGTCGTGAACAATCACGACATCTGCCCGGATTTCCGCCTTCGGCAAAGTGGTCGTATAGTCGGCGCCGTTCGACTTCATCCATTTGGCCACGGCCTCGTTGGCACCGAGGGCGATAATCCTCTTGCCTCTTACGGCCGTCGCCGCATCAACCTGCTCAATCGCCCGGATCATCCTTTGCGAAACCACCTCCCTGGTGTCCTTGCGGGTGAGCACCGCCGCAAGGTAGTAGATGCCCGGCTCTTGCGGCACTTTCCATCGAAGCTGCTCAACGGTGACGGTATCGGCCTTGAACGTCCGTTTGAAGTCCCGGTGCCATACGGCTGCCTTGAGCGCCTCGGTCTCCGCGATCAACAGCGGGTTTTTCGGCGTCAGGTACGCGTCGATTGTCACTTCGACATCGTTGTGCAGTTCATTGATCAGGTAAAGTGGAGTGGAGATCTCCTGTCCGGCGACGAAATTGCGGTCGAACAGATCGAGGCTGGCCAACACAGGGGCCATGCTGCTGTACAGGGCGGCGGCCATCCTCGTTGGGAACGGCGGCCTCCATTTCGCTCCCCTCATACCGGTCCAGCCGGCAAACATGTAAGGAAGGATTCCGTCTAATTGCACGCGGCGCATCACCTCGGTGTGTTCGGCGGCGGCTTCGGCCCGAATCCGCGGGAAATCAGCGTCATCCGCCTTGCCGGTCCAGAGCATCACTTCGCGCTGGCGGGGGCCGAATCTGTTCATGTACTCGGTGCAGGTCAGCGTGCGCGTGGGGTCCTTCTTCGCAGCGGCTTCGATAATCGCCTCGATTAACCACCCCTCCGGGCCCTTGGCGATATTGGCACACGGATGCAGGTCGAGGTTTTCCTTGGTCCCCGGCGGATCGCCTTCGGCCCCGGTTCGCATGGTCGGCCGCGTGGGGTCCAGCGCCAGTACCGCGTCTCGGTACGGCCCGGCTTCCCACTTGTTGTCCACGGTTTCGTTGGACAGGACCCACATCACAATCGAGGGGTGGTTCCACAGCTTTGTGATCCACCCGTGTGCGTCGATCAGGATGTTCTTATGCCAGGTATCCCAGTCTCCCGATTCGATCTTATGTTCCTGCATATAGTTGAAAAGGACGGGCATCTCGGCCAGGATCATAATCCCGTGCTGGTCGGCGATATTGACCCATGACGTCGGCGGCGGCAAGGTGTGCGTTCGGAAACTATTGACGTTCATCACCCGGGCTTCGTCCACCAGGTAGCGCTTGGGTTGTTTGCTGAACACCCCGCCCCAATTCCATTCGTTAACGAGGTTCGAGCCGCGCAACCAAAGCGGCTTTCCGTTGAGACGATAGTGCCCGTTGACGACTTCTATCTTCCGCATCCCGAAGCGAAACTTTACCTTGTCGCAAACGTTGCCCTCCGCGCTGGCTTCGACGTGGGCGAGGTAGAGATGAGGCGTCTGCGGCGTCCACAGTTTGGGGTTCTTCACCACCACGGGAACGTCGAGAGGTCCGGCGAAGTTCGCAGCAGTCAGCACCGCCTCACCTGCCAGCACCGAAGGATCGTCAAGCGGCCGCACAGAGGCTCGGATCTCCAGCTTCTTCGGCAGCGCCTCGGCGCCGTCGATCCATACGCGAAAGGTCACCTGCTGCGCCTCCGTCTCCGGCATCGCCAGGATCCACTTGAGATATGCCCGGTCGTAGAACTCCAGATAGATGTCGTCAAAAACAGAGGTATTGCGGGCACCCCAGTGCGTCGGCCCGCCTCCGGTAGGAACCAGGGGAAAGCCCGTCTTCGATTTCGGCAGGCCCCCCCAGCCGATGACCTTCAGCAGTATCTCATTGCGCCCTCGCTTCACGATGCCCCTCGGCATCAGTGCGGTATGCGGGCCGACGGTTGGGTGGCTGGTGACTTCTCTGCCGTTCACCCAAGCTGTGGCACCGAAGCGGATACCATTCCATTTGAGAACCACGTCCCGGTTAGCCTGGGATTCATCCAGATCGAACACGCGGCGCACCCAGACGCACTTTGCCGCGCTGTCGGCCTCCCTGGCGGCCTTGTTAGCTTCCTTGCCGGCCCCTCTAGCGAGTCTGGGTGTGAGCGCACCGGGAACGGTGATTTCTTCCCATCCCGCAAGCTCCATCTGAACTTGCGGCCGCCAAACCTCTTTGCCATCATGGCCGATGAGCCGCAGCCACTTGCCGTTCAAACTCAGATTGTCCCGCTGATAGTCTACCGTCAGCTTTTCTTCCGGCAGGGCGCCTTGCGCTGCACCGCCCAGACAAGCCGACATCAGCACCACCAAACGAAGAATCCACAGGTGCTTCATGGTCTCAATCTCCCAATGCGACAGGTCCTTCGAAGGAAGCCCCATTTATGTAGCGTCGAACGCAGATTTCCTGTGTGGGCTCCCGGCCACGACCTCCGTGTCTCAACAATGACCCTTATAGTTTCCCTAACGGGCTGCGGCAAGGGTCAACTCGCACGCGTGCGCCGGTGCCAGGCCGGATGGACCTGCCCGAGGGATGGTATGCACTGCCCCTGGGTCAAGAAAGCGAGTAGCGCAGATGCTCAATGAGTATCGAAGTCGTTGTACGGAGTGTCCAGTGCTACTGCAACGTAGACCTCAAGCAAATACTGACGTATTGGGTCTGCGACCTCTACATAGCGCGCGTCCATCTCCCTTATGCGCGCGCTCGCCTGCTCAAAAGCGTTCGCGAATGCAGGGTCACGCATCAATGCCTCTCGTGAGTCCTTACGACGGTAGGAAGGCTTCACCTTCCCGGTCGCCTCGCGCGCGAGCCGGAACGCGAAGGCCGCTTGCCGCCATGTCCCGAAATGGTTGTGCAGGCGTTTGCCGATGTCTCGGGTGCGACCAACGTAAAGGTGCCTCGATCCCTCTGAGAGCAAGTAAATCCCAGCCGCTGGCACCCGGTTTGACAGCAAGGGAACTTTCTTTGGTTCCCTGTGCAGTAGCTCTTCCAGTGCGGAAGGCAGGGCTTCGATATGCGTCTCAAACCTCGGGTCCATGATCCGAACTCTACATGAGGACCAGCGCTGCGTCTAGTGCACGCGGCCGGCCGGAACCACGGGGCCTCCGTAAGCCAGCCCAGAAATGTCAGCTTCTCTCGGACATACCGACTGGGCTCTGGCAAGGGCCAACTCGCTGCCCCAGCCCGGCTGGCCGCTGATGTTTTTCGCGACCCTCCGGCCAGGATGATCCCGGCTGCGCAGCACTTTGCCGGGCCACAAGATGAGTTTTCTCAACGAACTCAGGTGTTCACCTGATTGACAGAATCTGGATATGTGGTAGAATTGTGTCTGCTCTAGCCCGCTTCGGGAGCGGCGGAGCTAATTCGACCTGAGCCGGTCGAGTTCAACGTGAGGGTAGGAGCGTCGCCCGCTCCTTTGCACTTCCTACCCAGGCCGCATGGCCAAGTTCCCGCTGAATAGTAGATAATTTGATTTCGCGCACCGTTTCATGCGGCGAGGTTTTTCAGCCGCTGCGGATATGATTTTTTTGAATCCGGTTGCGGTATCGTGAAGCTTTGAGCCGGCTTCACCGAGAGCTGTATCGCAATCGGGGGTCAAGGAGGGTTTGGATCCAAACGCCTCCATTGGCTCGCAGAGGAAATAGGTACGCATAGACGAACGAGCGATGGGCCGAAAATGGAAGCACTCAAGACTTTCTCCGTATTGTTCGCAGGTGTTGTGGCTCTTGCATCGACCGCGGCCGCCGCGCCGTTGCCCTCCCCCTGGTCTTGGACAATAGAAGATGGCGTTAGGTTGGAGGGTGGCTGGCCGCATACTCCCGACGTCCTTAAACTACCTGACGGAACATATAGAATGTATCACGGCGATGGCTTCTCGGCCGCTGGCACTGGCTACCCGATCGTCATTCGAAATGCAACCTCCCCCGATGGTCTAACCTGGACAAAGGACCCTAACATCCTGATCGGATCAGGTTACGGCGGTGAAGCGGGTTGGGTAGGGACGCCCGAAACGATGGTTCTTTCCGACGGAACGTACAGGATGTATTATTCAAACGAAAAATATCCTTTTGGAGATCCTCAATGGGGCAATATTGTAAGTGCCGTATCCCCAGATGGCCTGACCTGGACAAAAGAGCCTAATATAAGGGTTGACTACGGGGGACCCTACGACAGCCTGCGTGTACTTTCTCCTGACATCATGCAACTATCGGACGGAACCTATAGGATGTATTACGCCGGTTACGATTACGGTGGCGATGAACATTACCGGATTCTAAGTGCCGTCTCCGCGGATGGGCTAACCTGGACAAAGGAAACGGGCGTACGGGTCGACATTGGTGGGACCTATGATACGTTGGAGACAGCATCTCCTGAAGTTATACAGCTTCCTGACGAAACATACATAATGTTCTATAGAGGGTACGATGGCGGGACTGGTCGCATCTTAAGTGCCGTATCAACAGGTGGCTTGGCGTGGACAAAGGAACCCGGTTTCCGGTTAGAGCCGAATGATCTGGGAATAGAAGGCGTTGCAAGTGTAGCCCCTGGGGAAATCATTACGCTGGGTGATAATGAATATAGGATGTATTTTTCGTCAGATACAGGAACAACGGCGTCGGGAACAGAGCGATGCAAGATATTCAGTGCCTACGTTCCCGAACCCGCGACGCTGTCGCTGCTGGCGTTCGGCGGGCTGGTCCCGATGCTATCGGGATTGAAGCGCAGGTGGAAATCCTGAGCCCCGGCGCGCCGGGGTCGAAGGGATTCGCTCACTATTAGTTCGAAGCAATCGGCATCTGTGCGGAGGCTGACACGGCTGCGGGCTTTTTACCGGTGCCGTTGCACTCAGTGCACGTGATCTGCTTATTGCCCTCGCACGTCGGGCAAACCCCAGCCCAGCCGCTTCCACCACAGACGGGACATTTCGCCTTGCCCGGGTGCCTCGCGCACATTGGACACTTACCGGGTTGCGAGCCGCTTCCCCTTTTCCTCCAGGTCATGCGTTTTCCGCCGCATGTCCCGCATTCTCGGTAAACTTTCTTGCGAATGTGTCTGCCAGTGACCGTGTGGCTGTACACTTTCCCCCTGCCGCCGCAGCTGGAGCATGTCGAGCCGGAATCCCCGCCACAGCTCGGGCAGATCACATAGCGCTTGCCCGAACACCTCGAGCAAACCACCTTGCCCGTGGGACGCCCGCGATCGCGACAATCGCCGCACCAGAGCTTTCCTCGCCCGATGCACTTCGGACACTGCAAGCGTCTGATCCGCTCGGCCGCCAGGCTTTCCCGCAGCGTCTCCGATCGAATAGCGACACTCTGACCCGCGACCTTCATTGCCGTGACGTAGTCGTACAGAAAAGCCACCAAATCGTCCTGCGCTTCTTTTCGGTAAAGCTTCCGGCTGGCTCCGGCCATCCTTATGGCCACCCGATCACCCGCTGAAATGCGCTCGTTAAGCCGACGCAATTTCTCACAGTACGTCCCCACGGCCGTACACATTTCATCCAACGAATGCCACATCTGCTCGTGCTTGTCGGTTGGGACCACTTGGCGCAGCTCGGCGCAGGTCGCGGATAGCGCCTCCGTCAGGTGGGTCGTCCGGGCGAGATGATTGGCGTCACGCGTGTTGAATTCGTCATAGATCTTCAGCACAACCTCATATGGATTATCCCAGGCGTGCAAGAGGACCAGCTCTGCGCGCCGGTGCTGCTCGGCCTGACGTTTCAGCTCGGCTTGGCGCTGCTGCCGGCGCCTGATCTCGGCGATCCGCTTCAGCGCATCTCCGGCCGACTTTGCGCTGTTCTGCACAAAAGGAGTCTGAACCTCGCTTTCCTCGATAAACTCGATCAAGCTGCGGTACTGCGTTTCGGCGTCATCGAGTTCGCCGTCGTCGAACGCTTTTTCGGCCGCCTCGGCGATGCGACGTGCTTTGCTATCCGTGGCTTGCGCCCATTTTGATCGCGTTTGACTGACCTTGTCTTCCGCTCGCCGAAGCGCCGTCGTCAGCTCACCCTGAAGGGAAGGTCCCCGCCGCACAATGGCGATGGCCTGCCGGTAGGCCGCAATCGCTTGCTTGTACCGTCCGCCGATGGCCAGGGCGTCCCCCTTCGACATCGCTGAAATGATGGCCGCCTCGTTCTTCTTGTAGTATTCCGCCGCCCGTCGCGCCCTGACGTAGATCATCGGATCGCCCAACTCCGTCTCGGCGCGGCGATCCGCTTTCTCATCCGGCAGCCAGACCTTAACCCACCCGTCGTCAGCGGTTCCATCCGGGGGAGCAGCTTTGTCCACGAAATTCACGACGACCGTGGCATTCTTGGTTCTGTAATGGAGCCGGTACCAGGTGTCATACTTATGCGGCTTATACAGCTCCTCCTCGTCAGCCTTTCCGAACGTGTCGATGAACTCTTGCCTCCGGACCAACTTGAGATCCGGGTAGGGAGACTTCTCAGCCAAACTCCGCAGGGCTTCGATGAACTGAAGCTGCGTCATATATCGCGCCGGCCGGGTTGTCATCAAGATAGAGAATGCGAAGTAACCAAGAATCCCGACAGCTACGAGCGCTAACGCGGTGCACGCGGCCGGCCGGAACCACGGGGCCTCCGTAAGCCAGCCAAGAAATGTCAGCTTCTCTCGGACATATCGACTGGGCTCTGGCTCAGGGGCGGCCGGGCGGGAAACGCCTTGTTTATCGGGAATCTCCATCATCACTCCGCAATACACGCACGGTCTGCTCGTGCCCGCCGCTGCATCGCTCAAGTGGACGATGTGCCCGCATTTCGGGCAGGCAAAGTCGATCATGGCAACGCCTTTTTTCTCCGATGCCCCAGGCGCGAAATCACAGCGCGCGACGGCAAAGACAAGTGACCTGTTAAACCGACCTGGTACTTCCCTAGGCCCCCGCTCATGCCCGAGGGCCCCTCTGCTTGGCAGTATACCTCTCAGCAACGCACGTGCAAGGGTGAAGAGGGTACGCCGCCGCTGATGTTTTTCGCGGCTCTCCGGCCAGGATGATCCCACCTACGCAGCACTTTCCCGGGCCACAAGATGAGTTTTCTCAACGAATTAAGATGTTCACCTGATTGACAAAATCGATTTCCGTGGTATGATACTGCTATTGTGAGGGGTCTCAGTTCCGGGCCACGTCTTTCGCAGGAGAAGTTCCGCTCAATTGTGCTCACGGCGAGAAGTGCAGGCACTCTTGGAAAAGGAGCAAAGCGATGATGAAACATTGTGTAATTGCATCGATGGTCGTCGCCCTTGCGGCGACGGGTCTGCTGGCGGCGTCGGACCCGAACCTCCCGCACGACCAGGTCTTCACGGGCGCCATCGGCGACAACTGGAACGTGGCCAATAACTGGTACGAACTGGAAGTCCCCGACGGCAACCGCCTTGTCTACATTGGCAGCCCGGAGTACCCGAACAAGTCGGCCGTCGTCTACAGCGGCACTGTGGCCAAGGCCGGCGGCCTGATAGTCGGCGGCAGCGATCAGGGAAGCCTGACGATCCAGGCCGGCGGCACGCTGATCGGCAGCGGAGAGGGCATCATCGGCGGCTACGACTATCACTTCAACAACGAGTACCTGCCGTTCGACATCGCCGACGACAACGACTGGATAGACGGCGGCACGGGCACGCTGACTGTCAACGGTACGCTATCGTGGATCGAGGGCATCGGGATTGAGGTCGCCGGCCGCGGAAAGGGGACCCTATACCTCAACGCCGGAGGCTTGATTGAAGTGACACACATCGGCGGCAACATGTACGTAGGTAAGGAATACCACTACGACCGCGTCGATGACAAGACTGAAGTCTACCACGCCGACGGGGCCACGGTGACCCTCGCCGACAACCTGATGATGGCCTTCCATCACAATCAAAACGAGTCCTTCTACAAGTTCGTCGGCGGGGGCGTGTTCACCACCGGGACGGACCAGACCAACTTGGGCAACTTCAACCACTGGAACGGGATCGTCTGGGTCGATGGCGGCACGGCCACAATCAATATCGCCAGCCCCCCGGGCTGGGGCTACGCGTTGTTCATCAATTACTCGGGGTCAGGCGAGAATCCCGATGAGTCAGGCGAAGGCAATGACGTCCCTGTGCTGAGACTCTCCGGCAACAACCCGTTGCTGAAGGTAAACGGCTGGATGGCCTTCACTGGCGCCAAGCTCGATCTGGACGCCAACACGTTGGTGATTCCCGGCTGGCAGTGGGTGACCGTCGTGGACGCCAATACCATGGCCGAACACACCGATTGGCAGTTCGGCTCAGGCGCGCACGAGAGCAACGACCTGACCTTCACTGCCGGCGTGGACGCCAATATCTGGAGCATGAAAACCGATAACGACAAGGTCCAGATCAAGGTCTCCAAACGGGGCGACATGGACAAGGACAGCAGGTACACCACCGACGACATCAACCCGTTC
>SDBT01000081.1_pt1 | contig 116106 bp, 146 predicted proteins | sample 2277101 | NCBI WGS metagenome assembly SDBT01 (sample SAMN10404973, study PRJNA504765) | marine sediment metagenome | isolation source: marine sediment core GS10_PC15, 103 cmbsf | place: Arctic Ocean: Southern Knipovich Ridge | collected 2010
TATTGAGAGTGTCCGAGATGACTGGGAATCTGGGCTAAATTCTGTTGGAAAAAACATCAAATCTGCCCATTGATTGATGTAATTCTTGACTCCAAAGTCAAGAATTTATACAGACACCCGTTTCGATCCCGTGCAGGAAACATAGTTTCCTCTATTAGTAGAGGGCATCCTACACGGATGCCCTCTTACTTATCTCTTTCCTCAAAATATTAATCAGTTCTTCTCTATCTCCATTACCCTCTTTGCAAACCACTCCGCTATACAATTTGGAGATATTTTTTCGTTCCCAATTCACTTGTTCCCATTCAAATGACTCGTGTGGAGTCTTTTCGTAATTCTCGTAGGCTTTATTTTTATGATCTTCCATTACATTTTGAAAGGTATCTAGCATATTATTGAGATATCTACCACCCTTGTCTGATCTCCATTTTTTCGACTCCAGGAGTCGGTGAAAGGAATTTCTTGAGACATCGGTACAAACATAATTTCTCTCGACGATTCCATCATCATTCTCGTGGGTGATAAGTTCACAGATGATTTCCAACATACCCGGGTATCCCCTTGACGCTTTCTCATAGGTTAATATCCCATCGTCTACTCTTTCTTGGATAAATTCATCTGTAAGGGCTCGAATATTATTAATGGGAAGATTGACCAATTTTGGATGAATGGCGGTATTGTAGATAGTCTTTTTATCGGGGGCGGTCTTGAGCCCGGTAATTACACCCTCCAACTCTGAGATTTTATCTTTGAGGGATGAATTTTCATCCTCCAATTTTTTGACGGTCGTTTTAAGTTTTGCATTTTCTTTTTCAAGTGTTCTATCTTTTTCGAGGATGGTGCAAAACTTTTCAGTTTTGCGGTCTAATTTCGATTGTAATTTCCCCATCTCTTTTCTATGACTTAAGAGAAAACTTTTCTCTTTACATGTTTTTTGATGTTGTACTAAGTGTACATATTCTTTTTTGCAGTACTCACAAGTGTCGGTGATCTTTTCTTTATTCCTGAGCTTTAAACATTTGATGTTAGTTTGTTGATGACGTAAAAGAGAATGTTTGGTAGAATATTCTCCATCACAATATTTACATGTTTTCCCCATTACAAGAAAATTTTCGGTAAAACAAGATTATTATTAGTGTAACAAGTTTTAAATTGGTTTTACCGAAAATTTTCTTGTGAAAAAAGTGACTTTTTTCAGAGGTTTCGAGATTTTCGAGACCCGAAACCTCATAGTGACGTATGAGGTATAAAAGATTTTTGATTTTAATTCTAAAAATTTTGGATTCCACACACACACAGTTTGGGTGTGTGTGTGGAAGATTTTTTTCTCAAGAGTTTGAGAAAATCTCTGACAACTTCAGAAAAATCTTGGGACTCTCAAGAAAAGTAAGACTTTTGAAAACTAAAGTAACTTATAATAAATATAAAATAAAATCCTATAGAAATATATTTTTGAACATAACTTTTATTTTCGCCAAACACGTGTTTGGCGAAAATACTAAACTCTCCAAGTTTAGAGTTTAGAGTTTAGAGTTTACCATTTCTTTCGGTCAAAATTCCTTTGTTTAAAGTTTTAATCTCTTTTTTTGGGTATAAGATGATTATAAATTATCTACAACGTTACTATAACCAGCTTTGTAAAGATCATAAATAACTGTGTAAATATCTCCAGTTGGAGCATTGTCAAAAGTATGACGGAATCTTTTGAGTTCTAGAGCTCTTACTGGAGGATTAGCTAATCTATCTGCGTACGAGTTATACATTTTGAAGGTAGTTTCAAGGAAAAACTTACCATCTTCGACTTTTCTGATATATATATATCATTCTGGCTAATATTGAAATATGCTCCTATGATGCTAATTCCGTAAATTGTATCTAGAGAATCATTGACTGTAAATCCCATAGCTTATTAATAAATAAGAATATTCTTATTTATTAATAAATATTAATTAATAAATATTAATTAATAAATATTAATTAATAAATAAGAATGACATTACCTAACACATCTGTGAGAAGAGATTTAACATTTGATAATTTGAAGGTATCTTCATCGATAATAATTCCAAGAATTTTCATAGCAACAACTCCAGCTATCCCAGATGGAAAAATCGCTTTTGATCTAGCGACTAAAAAATTTTACTTTGCGTCTGATAGAGTGTGGGTGGAAGCCGGTCTCTCTGGCCTTATCATAGCCGGTGAAGCAAACGAAGATATTCAGGTTGTCGAGGCTCCCGCCGATACTTACACCATTTCGGTGGGCAAAAAAGAGAACGCGTTGGGAACTGAAAATTTAATCATTAATGGAAGTATTACCACCGGTTCGACGGCAACTGGGACAACGGCGTATGGATTTAGAGCCGCGTCGGTTTCGTCTCAAAGTAATTTTGCTACCGCTGTAGGATATCGAGCGGGAGAAACATCTCAAGGAACCAATTCCGTAGCAATAGGGGTTGAAGCTGGAGAAGAAACCCAAGGAAATGATGGCGTAGCAGTAGGTAGCGGATCTGGAAAAAATAATCAAGGAAATAATACCGTAGCAATAGGAAAGCAAGCAGGAGAAGAAACCCAAGGAAATGATTGTGTAGCAATAGGAAGCTCTGCTGGAAAATTAACCCAAGGAAGTAGTGCCGTGGCAATAGGCCTTTTAGCTGGAGCCGAAGATCAAGCAGATAGTGCTGTAGCAATAGGAACCCTTGCTGGAAACGGATGCCAAGGAAGTAGCGCTGTAGCAATAGGACACGCTGCTGGAGAAGATAATCAAGGAGATTTTGCTATAGCAATAGGCCGAGAAGCGGGAGAAGAAAACCAAGGAGAATTTGCTATTGCTATAGGCCGAGAAGCGGGAGAAGGTTCTATTTTCCTTGGTGTTTCTCAAGGAGATAGATCTATAGCCATCGGTTATAGAGCTGGAACTCCAGGAGGAGCCGCTGTAGACATCCCCGTAGAGGCGATTTTATTAGGTTTTGATTGCGCTGCTCCAGCTGACGGTAGACTATCTTTAAAACAGCCGGTAGCTGTCACGGCTGGAGCCACTGCTGGGGCCGGGGTTCTTCCAGCGACCCCGGAAGCATTTTGGCCAGTTATGATTAACGGAACAGTTTATAAAATACCACTCTACAATACATAGGATTTTCATTTTATTCGTGATATCTAATATCACGAATAAGTAGTTATTAGATTTTTAATAGGAGACAAAAAACAAATCTTTCATTTCTTAACTCTGCAAGTTAAGAATTTTGCACTAATTACTGTTCTACATTCCTATTTTCCATGCGAGAATATCGAGCATAAGCTCTTAAAAAATTCAAATTACTAACCTTTTCCTTATAAGTTTTCTCCAAAATATCTCTTGGGGAAGTTTCAATATAAGTCTTGTCCATCGGAAAAAGTCTAATCAAAACAACCTTTAAATGATCCGTATTTAAGCCACTCATCGAAGTCAGATGGCCGTCTAGAGCTCTAATTATACATTCATCCATTTATTTCGGTGAGAACTTTGAATGGATATCCATTCGTTCGTAATTACAAATTGATTATCTTTTAAATATCATTTTTAACTCTGAGAGTTAAGAATTTATCTTTAGAGGTTTGAGAATTAAACCTCTTACTAGAAAAATGACGTTTAAAACAGTGATTATCGGTTATTTTTAAGAACCTTGCAAATATGGAAGCATTTTACTACAAGGTATTCTTATACTGTGGTTATCAATCTGAAGTCTATTATACTATTACCACTTGTTTTCCAACTAATCCGGGATTTAAACCCCCATCTTGCCCGTGTGATGAAAAAGAATATGACCAAGAGGACCCTGTAAGTTGTAATCTTCATTTCATGGGTTATAGAAGTTATTCTGCTACAGACGAACTTCTTGAAGATGTAACAGCAAAATTTTTAAAAAAGCTGAATTCTGAGAGAGATAATCTCTACGAATGTGAAATTATAGGTAGTAACCCGTTGACTGCCGTCAAACCTGCGAAAAAATGACGTTTTGAACTGTGAATATCAGTTATTTTTAAGAACCATGCAATATGAACGCATTTTACTACAAAGTATTCTTTCACTGTGATCATCAATCTGAAGTCTATCATACTATTACCACTTGTCTGCTATCTTATCCCGGATTTAAACCCCCAGTTTGCCCGTGTGATGAAATGGAAGACGACGATACCAGCTCATATCGTAAAAGATACTCCAAGGAAGAGTTGGAAAACCCTGTGCGTTGTAATCTTAGTTTCATGGGTTATAGAAGTTATTCTGCAACAGATGACATTCTTGAAGATACAACAACAGACTTTTTAAAAAAATGGTTGTTTCAAGATCACGAAATAGAATATCTCGACGAATGTGAAATTATAGGTAGTAACCCGTTGATCGCTATCAAATCTGCGAAGAAATGAGATTTTCATTTCTTAACCCTCTGAAGGTTAAGAAACTTCGATCACCCACAAATAATCTAGTTCTATCAGTTTCTTTCGGATATACCGTTTCAGCTTTTTAGGATGATTGTAAGAGTATTTTGACGGTATTTCTAACAGACATATTCCATTCTGAGAGCATTTCTCCTTCTTTATCTTGTCTCGTTCTTGAATAGCTAACAAGTCTTTCTCTCCATGAGGATGAAAGAATGGTACTACTTTTTCATGTTGAATTCCTTGGTACTCAAAGGCTAGTTCCAACTTTTCGTTATAACCGTCTAGCTCCAAACATCCACCTTTTTCTGTTCTTAGAAATTTAGGACGAATTTTGGGAAATGGGGAATCGTATATCTTTTCTAATATCTCTCTGGATAACTGTTCTGATTTATAGCGACAGTAGGGACACCAAGATCCTCCGCGGACACTTCCAGTAGTGGCTGACCATTGATGTTTACGTTTACATTCCCAGATAACCTTTTTATTGGTACCTTTATAAACGGTAGATATTAATTTACCACCTCTTTTAGCAGCGGTTTCTTGTACTTCTTCTAAAGAAAGAAATTTACTATCCACACAGCATTCAAAGCACCAATTTCCATTTTTTAGTCCAGTAGAAGTCGTTTCCCATCTATGATTTTTAGAACACACCACCATTAATTTGGTATTAGGATTTTTGTATTTTGTGGCTATTAATTTTCCTCCTCTTTGGTCAACTATCTCTTTTAACTGCTCTATAGTTATTGGAGAAGGTCTTGATTTGCCATACCAACATAATGTACACCATACTTCATCATATTTAATAGTTCCTAAAGTGGAAACCCATTTATGCCCTTTCCCACATTCCCATTCCATATTTTCTCTCTTATTAACATATTCAATTGATAAACATTTTCCTCCTCGTTCTTTAGCTATCTCTTGTGCCTCTTTGAGAGATAGTTTCTGACATTGAACACACCAAGTTCCACTGTAAAAAACGTTTCCAAAACTGGTTTTCCATATATGATCTCGTTTACATTTCCATGTATATCTTTTGTTAGCCGAGATATATTCTTCAGAGAGACACAAACCCCCTTTCTCACTGGCTACTATTTGTAAATCAGATATAGTATACTTTTTAAAGTTGTTTTTGTAAGTTCTCGAAGCATAACTGCATTCTCGACACCAAGTACATCCATAAAATACATTGTTCCAAGAGGCCAGCCATTTATGCTCTTCTTTACATTCCCATTCGTATAGCGTATATTTATTAACATATTCTTTTGATAGTATTTTTCCGCCTTTATTCTTAGCATGATTTTGTAGCTCTGAAATGGTGTATTTTAAACATTCCTTACACCAAGTATTATTATGTTTCATACTACTCCACTGAGTTTCCCATACGTGTTTATTAGAACAAATGAATAGATATTTATCACGAGAATCAGTATATCTATCCGATAGGCAATCTCCTCCCTTCTTTCTAGCATATTCTCTCATATTATCAACAGTATATTTGATACACTCTCTACACCAACTATTCTTAGTATTGATGCTACTCCAGACTGCATAAAACTTATGTCCATTTTTGCATTCCCATTCATAATGGGTCTGATCATTTACATACTCTTTTGAGAGACATTTCCCTCCGCGGTCTTTAGCCTTTTTATGAAGATCTTGGAGAGTATACTTTCGGCATTCTCCACACCAGCTTTTCTTATGAGAGATTGTGTTCCAATTAGTCAGCCATTTATGTCCATTGCCACATTCCCATTCATAATGTGTCTTGTCGTTAACGTACACATCAGCCAGACATTTTCCACCTCTTTCTTTAGCATAAGCTCTCAAAAGCTCGATTCTTCCATCTTTTTTACACTCTTGACACCATCTAATATTGGGACATTTTCTAGCTTCCACCCATGTTCTCTCAAAAATATGTTTATTGGAGCATTGCCATTGATACTTGGTAGTGGTATTAATATATATTAAAGAGAGAAGAATAGAATTATTTTCTTTGGCAAAAATTTGGAGATCTGTTATAGTAAATTTAGGCTTAAGTGTTTTACTAGAATTAGCCAAATTTTCAGTTAGATCTGTCATTTCTAAAGACATCTACTGATATTAAGATATTATTCTCTTTAAGTAAAAATTTCCGGGCTCAAGTAAAAATCCACTCCCATCCCAGGATCTCTTCCCACGCTCGTCGAAGAACTTCATCATGCTCATCTTCCTTGTTTTTAGTCTTGAGGATATAGAAATCATCCTTCTTACAAGGATATCCCACTTTCTGTAACAGCTTGTACAATTTATAATTGACATTGAGAGAATTAATTCGATCGGGATCTTGTACTTGACGATAAGCATCTTCCTGTTTTTCGAATAAGTCCAACAATGTATCCTCGTATTCGCTGATGGTGGGGCACGGATCCCCGGTAATAATATGAAATAGTAAATTGATATCATCATAATATCCAGAGAGTTTGTTCTCATATAGAAACATGTACAGGTGATCTTTGGTCACCTGTTCTTTGCGATTCTTAGAGTTTTTCTTGAGGTTATGGCGGTCCATCTCCACCAAAAGAATATCTACTACATTTTTAATCTTTTGGGGATCAGTATTTTGAGTCCCCTGGAATCGCTTCATAGCATCAACAAAATGACCTCTCTTGGTATACGTATACCTGGAGCTCATATTGACTCGATCGGTATCTTTGAAAGATGGAGTGTCGTCAAGAACATCAATTTCGGTAAAACAATAAGTACAAATATATGTAGAATTCTCTTCATCCATTTTGAATTCTACTCCTTGACAGGCGGGGCATCTTAGCTTCTCCGGGTGATATTGGAGATTATCTATCTCAATGTACTCTTGAGCTATGCATAGATATCTAGAAACGAGATCAGAGCTTTTTGACGATGTGACATCTTTATTATTTGGCTCCAAAGTGATAAAAGAACGAGCTCCTGCAGAAGATAAGAGATCTCGATACTCATGGAGGATATCTTCTGTTCTCATAGTATAAAGCACTAACTCGAATGTGCTCTCTAAGTCTTGCATGGTCCTGCGCAACAATGAAGCTTGTGTCTTTGCCAGAATACGGTCGACGGGGCTGTCTCCATGATTTAATATCCATAGAGTCTTTTGCAATTCCTCTTTAAGTTTATCTAATGTGCTAATCTTTGAGAGGAGTTTTTCTCTGATTTTAGCATCGATATGAAATACGTTATAGTCATTGACATTGACCTTTTGTTCCACATCTTTCTTTACCCGTTCGACTCTGCATGTATTCTTCTTTCTGGAACCAGTAGTGGAACCAGTGGGACTCGGAGTAGCCAAGAAAGCAGATGATTTCTTGGGTAAGTTCTTGACTCTCTCGCTCCTAGGCTTTTCGCTCTTAGATTTTTTTCCTTTGGTCCTCTTGGGAAGGTATTGACAAAAACTCACTTCATTGGTATTTTGTTCGCTCATCTAACCTTTATTTTTCTTGAAAGGTAATCTTTATGTAATCTAAAACATAAGTTAATCTTAACTTATGGATGGATTATACATCTTTGGCCACTGAGACTGTACATCGGAAAGAACATGAAATGGTATGGAGGCCTGTTCCAAAGACATTTGGAACACCTAAGAAGATCAGAATAGAACTACATAAAAAAATTAAATACTATCAGGTAGATACTGGTACAAAATGTCCTGTCTGTAAGGGACTAAGGGAGAGTGCACTCAAAGACCTTACACAGCAGTTAAACAGGATGTCATTTATTTTTCGAAAGTAACTTCGATTACTTTAGACTACCTAATAGCTCAAGTGAATTTTTTGCGATTATTATTTTCTTTGAGGGTAGTAACAGATACGGTTCTGAAAGTACAAATATGTCATTTTCGTCTTGTAATCCCGCTCATACTTTTATCGATCTGGCCACCTTTTCTGAACAGGAAGGTTTTATTTATGGAGGCCCTGACGCCATCACCCTTTTCGTAGCCTCTGTCCAAAAGGCTAATTGGTTTTCTTATATTCCAATTACTCTCCGACAAAACGGTGTAATCGATTTCGGGCAGAAGAATGTCTCTGCTAGCGTGAATAGGTCTGGAGATTACGTGCTTCACGTATGGTTCAGAGCTCAGATTCCTCAGGTCGAAATATTCGACTCTTCTCTTGCTGCTGGAGGAGCAGCTGTCATCTTTTCGAGTGCGAGTGTGCGATGGACTCGCAATTTGATGCACAACTTGTTCGAGAGAATTAGTATCTCTTTCAATGAGCTGATCGTTGAAGAATTTGACAACTACTGGCTCGACTTTAACTTCCAATTCCGCAAGAGAGGATCGAAGCGAATTGGTTACCGTAATATGATCGGTGATATCGCCTCAATGACCACTGTCGCGGGCCCCAATGTCCCTCTAGGAACTGGCGGATACTTCTCCGTCCCATTCCCTTTCTGGTTCACTGAGGACTCTGGTATTGCCCTTCCCGTGGCTGCTCTTCCTTTCAATGATGTGAAGATCAATTATGTCTTCCGTAGATGGGAGGATCTTTTGGTTATCTTCCCTGGCCTCGCCGGTACTGGTGGTACCCGAGTTGCTACCTGTGCTGACATCTTTGTTGTAGGACAACAAGGCCAAAAGCCTACTCTTTTGGACCCTCAGACCAATGCTCACTACGCTGTTGTCCATAACGACGAGCGTGTGAAGATGGGTGATGCTCCTCGTGATATTCTTATTACTCAGATCCAGGCTACCCAAGCTGCTCCATTCAAGGATATTTCGACTTTGACCAGCTTCGACCTCCGCCTGTCTCACTCCATCATCCTCTTCTGCTTCTCCGCCCAGAATGTCTCTCTCTTGAGTCTGGCTTCTGCTGCGTGTGGCGGTGAATGGTCCAATTACACCACTGAGCCCAACTATGCGGGTCTTGACCCAATTGCTTTCTCTACCCTGGTGTACGAAAACACTTGCCGTGTCGCCCAGGGATCTGACTACTACTCTCTGATCTTGCCCGACCTCCTCTCTGAGGCCATCCCTGATGAGACTGGCTACCATTTCTGGACTTATGCCCTTCTCCCATGGGACCCTCTGAAGCCATCCGGTTCTACTAACTACAGCAAATTGGCTAATGTCAGCATCTCTCACAACATGTCACCTGCAGCTCAAGCTTCTTGCGGTATCGGAACTGTCGGAGGCCTTCCCCAGGACCAGAACGGTGATGAAATCACCTGGCCAGATGCCCAAGGACAACCTCAACCCTTCAAACAGGTTTATCGCCATATTTTGATAGCGAAAAATTGGAACATTGCAAGGGTAGCTGAATTTAACGGCTACAACAGGCGGCTGCCATCTTCTAATACTGTTATTAACAGTATTCGTAAGATGGGTAAACAGTGCTACCGCCTAGTCTCGAGTGTCTTCAAAAAGACACAAGAGGCAAGATATCTTGTTGCGGGAAACTCCGTGTATATCTAACTACCACTCTTACTCGGAAACTTGTAAAGAGGACCACGGTTAATAGCCGTTCTCGATGGTAATAATGTTAGATTGCGGACAATCCGCAGGCTTACTACCTAAATCCGATATGATAGGACATGGTAGGGTCTCAACGACTGAACGGATATCGGTCAGCTGCGAAAGTTTAATCAACTTGAGCTGGCTTAAGATACAGTCTAAGCCCCACTGCGAAGTGGATTCCCCTTAGCCGGGGAAGAGTCTACGACCTTAGGAACAAATGCCTAAGAGAGATAGGTACACCTGAACGGATCGCTTGGGCATCCAACATTGTAAACCTGTTATTCAGGTTACATTTGGATTCAAGCGATCAAATTCCACATATACATTTTGTTGTGTATATATATTTCATGTTGTTGATACGACATGAAATACTATTCGTCATAAATTAATTGCAAAGAGTTGGAATAAACTTTGTAAAAAACTGAAATATTATTCTCAGATACATATATAATTCCAAATGCCTCGCGTACCATACGATAAGCTAAAAAATTGGGTGGAGGAATTCGATGCTACCCTGACAACCTCTCAGGAAGAATATAAGAATACTCAGCAGATTTGTTGGTGCTGTTCTTGTGGAAATGAGAACAGCACATCGTATAAAACACTCCAACGATGGAAAGGTACATGTCTTACTTGTAGAAAGAAAACTTACACTAAACATAAAGGAAAATCTCTTACCTTTACATACGAAACTATCTTACCAATTTATAGGGAAGCTGGGTGCCAACTCCTAACTTCCAAAGAAGAATATAAGGGTCCGAGAGTAGCCGTTAACTGGATATGTAACTGTGGTATTAAACAAAAATCTTCGTTTTGTTCTTTTAATTTTACTAAGAGATGCCGCCGTTGTGGCATTCGAGAGAATGACGGAGTAACTTATGATTTATTCCGTGAACTTCTAGAAAAGGACGGGTGGAAAGTTTTAGACAAAGAGGATCGGTTCATTAATACCAAATCATTGATGAAAGTTAAAACAGATACTGGAGAGGTTACCAAAACATCTTATAATCGTTTCCATCAAGGTCATAGATCGAAGAAAGATGCTGATGATGCGATGAGAAATAGCCAGAAGAAAGTTGAAAGAGCCTTCAGGGAAAAAGGGTTTATTCTTAAAGATACATATGTTAACAAGTCGAAACTTTTAAAATTTATATGTACCTGTGGCAGAGAGGCTTATATGGCTTATGAGAACGTGACCAAAAATAAAGTTGGATGTGGTCAATGCTCCAGAGATAAATGGCACTCGACATTTAAGAAGGCTATGAAAGCAAAATATGGAGTCGAGCACGCATCCCAGAATCCAGAGTTATTTAAGAAGCAGCAAGAATCTGCGTTTGGACTCAAGAAGTATAAGATGCCTTCAGGAAAGATAGTGGAGGTTCAAGGTTATGAACCGTTTTGTTTAGATGATCTTCTACGCCAAAGAAAGATAGCCGAGAATGATATCGTTGTGGGGTTTGACTGTGTCCCTGTTATAAAATATCCATGGAAAGATGGTCTTCGGTATTACTATCCTGATGTGTATATTCCATCACAAAATAGGATTATAGAGGTTAAATCAACTTACACTTATAGTTTAGACCCGGAGAGGAATGAGGTGAAGTGGAAAACTGTGGCTGATCAAGGATATGAAATGGAATGTCTGTTTTACAATGAAAAAGGAAAGTTACTGGAAAGAAGGGTAATAACCGCGCTGAGAACTTAGAGTGGGTCACTCTCGCAAAGAAAACTCTCAACATGCCTGCGATACCGGACTGTGTCCGCGTCCTAAAGGAAAGGCGGTCATTCAGTACAACATAGATTACAATGAGCTGGGACGGTTTGATTCGCTGAAAGAGGCGTCAGAGGCTACTGGTGCCAATCCAGATACTATCACCCTGGTCTGTAAAGGAAAGAGAAATAAATCGGGAGGATACAAGTGGAAATGGTAGTAATAGGTTAAAATAAAGCATCTTGTATATGTAACATGGGAGCGGCTACAACAGGTAAATGTCTCAAATGCGGAAAGACTTCTTTCCGCGACAGACAAGAAAAGGTTGAGAAGGATTTTAAGAAATTAGGATGTGTACTGTTAGACAAATATGTCCACAAGAGAAAATCCATGCATTATATCTGTTGGTGCGGTAGTTTAGCTCACATGACATATGAGAATATGTCAAAGAATAAAATAGGATGTAGGAAATGTGTTAGTGAAGCACGGTTTAATACATCTCTAAAACTCAAGAACTATACTTTACCCTCAAGTAGGGTAAAGTGCCTACCCACATACGGCGGTCTGTACTTTAGTCGGTACCTTAGTCGGTACTCTTCTGGTCTGTAAAGGAAAGAGGAAGAAATCGGGAGGATACAAGTGGAAATGGGCATAAAAATGATATTTATAACCATTAAACTGGTTATAAATTGACATTCGGAACACCACCCGCCAGTCAATCTTGTGATTTTTCATTATGCCAAGCATATATCTTATCGTCTTCCTCCCTGGGGAGGAGAAAAGATTTTCCATACCAATGGACAAAATTCCTAAAACAGATATAGACCTATTTTCCATATGTGATTGTGAGAGAAATCATGACTTAACTAAAGCCCATAGAGTAATGGAAGTACTTAAAAAATACACGGAGTATCAACTTTCCATTAGAATAACAAATACAGGTATTTACGTGTATGAGAACGTACCCACAACTGGGAATACTTATTATACGTTCATAATCAATTTTAGTTAATTTGGTGGGTGGCAGTGAAATCTGGAGGATACAAGTGGAAATGGCAGTAAAAAATTGATATGTTTTGTCTTTTTAGTCAGACAAAACAGACGAAGTATGTCTGACTCTGAAGAAGATTTTAGGACAGTAACATGTCCCAATTGTAAAAAAATTTATGATATATTTGACGATTGTAGACATTGTTGTGTATGTAATAAAACGGTCTGTATGGATTGTATAGGTTTTACTACTAGTCAGACAGATCAATGTTTTTGTCGTATCTGTTTTAGTTACAAGTGTCGAAAATGCAAACAAAAACTCCCTATCTTACCTGTAGGTAAGTATTATTCAGATAGAGAGCGTCCTATTTGTTTTCAGTGTCAGGATACAAGTGGAAATGGCAATAAAGATTATTGTGATGTATATAAATGATCATCGGTATTATATTTGGTGTTATCTTTGCAACCCTTTTATTTTATCTATTATGGAAAGTGATAGAACGAAATTTTTCACGTCCGGATGGTAAACCGGACGTCGTAACACTTAAACGTTGTAAATATACAGCGTTGAGTCATAAAGACTTTATTGATATGTGGAGTAAATTAGTTGAAGAATATAGCAAGAAAGGTTTTGTGTTTAAAGAGCATGTCAATTGCTGTCCGGCAGGGTATAAGGGTGATATCAATAGGAAAGCGCCTATTGAAGAACACCACTCTATTACATGCAACGGAACGAAGTATGTAGGAGACTTTAGTGAAGAGAAAATTCGAGAATTCTTGGACATATTTTATCCAAAAGAAATTGAGTTTAAGATGTAACGGAAATGGCAATAAGAAAATCATTTTTCTCATTTAAATACTTGTCCATACTTATTCAATTGTAAGAATGGAAACCCATCCCGGAAAAGTTAAACTTGAGGTTCTGTACTATTGGAAAGTACACGAGCGTAATTCGGAAGGCGAACCGAAAAAGATAGCTAAAAGGAGAATCTTCTTTTATTTTCCACCCGATAAACCATGTCACGAGGTACACAAGGCATTGTGTAGATTTGCCGAAAGTAAAGTTGTTCTTTTCGCTGATGGAAAATGCATGATGGGAGGAACGGTGGAAAAGAGTTTAGTGGGTAAAGAGTTGGTTATGTTTAACCAGGAAACTACAGAGGTAATTCTTAAGAAAAGTTTAGAATTACGTCCTCCTTCTGAACATGAAGAAATAACGATGGAAGATGTAGTAGCTCTTCGCGAGAGATACTATTCTACGTAGAATAGAAGTATAACTATGTCTTAATTAATTAAGACATAGTTATACTTACATATGTAAGTGAATGTAGAGAATGGATCTCGCCCTTAATTGAGAATACACATAAGAAAAGTTTTGATAAATCAATGGATGATGATAAAAAAATGGAATAAAATTTATATGTATGTTAAAACAATAGTATTTACAATCATAAAATGTACCAGTTCCAGTTCGAAGGACCAAAACCAGCCGAGATCGAAGATGAGATTGTTATGCACAATCTCAAAGAAGCCGATAAAGCACATAATCTTAAATATTTCATGATGAGTGCTACGGGATGGTTTCAACTACTTCAAAATAAGAATGCTAACCATTACGACTTTGAACTCTTTTTGAGGAAAAATAATTTTGATACTCATCTATTTGCATACGAACGCCAACTACCAGATGGTATGTATCTTATCTATCCAAATACAAAAAAAGAAGATGAAATCAACAAGAAGATTAAATATGAGTGTTTTTACAGTTGTCGTCCGCCTCCACATGCCAGTAAAGAGGTATTGTCTAACTGGAAGAGTCACGAAAATAATCTGAATGCATTGAGAATATCTGGAATGGTTGTTGTTGACGATATGACCAACTTTAAACAATCGGATAACGATGTCGCATTAACGGATAAAGAGTTAGATAAAAGTGGATTATTAAGTAAAAATAAGATCAAACTATTTGCAACATTTGTACAATCTGAAATTGTCATATTTCAGATTGTAGAATCCATTAAACGGGAGCAGAGTGTTGATCCTGATCATCGATTAATTGCTATGAATTATGACGGATCACCAATTATTGGGCTTTTTGTTGGGGATACATTAATGTCTGAAACGGGTTATATGGTTTCTCATGACCAGAATGGTCATAACTTTATGTCAATAGTTAAATTAGGTTCGAAATAGAATATATTTGTTTAACCCCCTTGGAAAATTCTGTGTAATAATTAGAGAAGAGGACCCTTGTACTCTTCGATTTATGGGCTATAGAAGTTACTCCAGTCTAGATGAACTTATTGAAGATACAACAGTTTGACTATGTCAAACAAATGTCTTCGAACAGTGAAATTATTGACGATGCTACACTGTTAAATGCTGACTAAAGAGGAAGAAATCGGAATATTCATAAGATGTCATCTTATGGATATAAGTGAAAATAGCAATAAAACTGATATTCACATTACTTTTACCAGAGTAATGTGAAATTCTTAAAGAAGCATGGTTTCTTCTGACGAGGAAACAGGGACTCAAGACGGTACCAGCGATTCTGAGCCCCAGAGTAATAAAGAGTACGTGGCAAATATCTATAACAATATTGTTGTGGTGGTTGCGAGTATTCTTGGCATCGCCACAGCAAGTTTTCTCTTATTCTGTATCGGTTGGACGTTCTGGTACGCTACACCGTGGATATTTCCCTTGTTAGGTCTTATTATCATCTGTGAGGTAGCGATATGGTATATATCGCTTATAGCTGGCAGGAATAATCTCCAGAAAAATTGGGATGACGGAACAACGTGTCAAATGCTATGGGCTGGGTTTTTGTATTTTTTGATCCTTCTGGCGGAAGGATCCATGATAGGAGCGATAGGTTATCTTATCTTTGTAGAGTCACCTTATTGGATTCAAGTAGTTGCGTATATAACTCTTCTTTTGTCGCTTGTCATATTAGTTTTAATACATATATATGTTCATTGTTTTAATATATACTGTCAAGACTCACAGTGTGTGGTATACTAACATCGGAGGCGCTAACAGCTCTCTTACCTGGATCGGAAATCCCAGGTTATATCACAATTACTGATACTTAGTTCATTAAAAATAAGTAAATCTCTTCTCAAGAATTATACGATACTATTCTATCGAAAACTAAAAATCTTCATCTATTTTAATAGTAGTTACACCGATCATAAAGATGTAATTTGCACATGGGATCGCGGCAGTCCCTAAATTTAGGAGCAAATTCTCCAAAACATTTTAAACAGCGTTTTTGAGATCCGCTTAAGTTTGATAGTTTTTCGATGAATTCATCGACGTCGCCTCTACCAAAATAAGAGGAATATTCAATGCATTGCCTATAATTAAGTCCGCACATTCCTTGCGGTATGTTGCATAGTTCTTTTAGTTTCGATGCGGCAGAATCTTCGTAATTTTTTGGTTCAAACTGATCTTTACTAGAATTACAGAGCATAACGAACAATATGGCACCTAAAATTATTACAATAATTAAAAGAGAGTTCATTTCAACCTGGAGCTTATATATATTCAATACCTTATTTTATCAAATAAGATCTGTAGCTTTATAAATTATCTGAGATCACAGATAACCGTGATATAATCTGGCAGTTCAGTGAGTAGATGTTTGTACTCGGGTAGTATCTTGACTAAAAGTGGAAATCCATTCGTCGCTGCCCGACTGGTCCACCTATCCAGGTGCAAGACATGATTTAAACCTACTATTCGACCCTCAGGACCACAATACGCTTTTGTTCGTCTTTTATTGAGTGGTTTTCGGATACGCCATTCGCATTGTAAAGCGCTTCGCGTATCAGGAAATCCGGATATTATAGCTATATATTTCCATGTTTTTGAATGACGCGTTGATTTAGCACCGCCAGCGATTTCACCGTTATGCTGTCTTAAACGTCTCGCATGATTGGTAGTGTATCCGTTATACGTCTTTTGATTATCATTATTTTGTAGAATATAACAATAGTGAGTATTCATTTTATCGTTCCTATAAAGAAGAAAGAAACCTAGTTAAACTTATCCTTTAAGTTTAACTATAATGGATGAATTTACCGATTTTGTAGTGGATATTAAACTCCGCCTTTTCAGACATGAAGAAATTGTACCTCTTGATGATTATGAAGAACCGGTACTCACAGACTTAAAAGACGTCAAAGGAGTCACAGAAGAACAGAAATTGAAAATACGAGAATTCTCGTATAATCAATTAAATAGTGAAAGTTTTTACCAGTGGTTATTCTATACTGGAAAGTTACCGGGGCTTATCTTTCATCTTCTAGAGAAGAGAGTTGATTTTATAGATCATACTCCTGTCTATACTATCAAAGCTCGTTATATCTTTCCGAATGGGTGCACAAAAAAGTACCTTCGGAACGGAGTGGAAGGAATATTTAGCCACTGGTTTCGCGCTAGTGATCTAGCGTATATCCTTGAAAAGTTCAATATAGTGTCCCATAAGAAGTGTTTAAATAAAATGGAGATTGCGCCAGATATATATGTTAATCTATAAGAGAAAATGCCGGAAATTTGGTTGACTGATCAACCAAATTTCCACATCATACACTAAAACAAATGACAATAAAATTGATATTCATGTGTTAAAGATTGTCACATGAATATATGATCACCCTTTGGAGTGGTGAAATGGCAATAGTTAAAGATATCTTTCTTCTAATAAGAAGAAAGATGGAAACCGTTGAAGTAGAAGCAAACGTCGAGCCTAAATTGCCAAATGAACAGACCTCTAAAGACTTTTTATTTGAGAGAAACGTTAAAATAATCAAACGTATACATCATAAAAGCTTTGATAAGTCATTAGATGTACTCCTGGAGAGAATACTCTACGAGATAACCCAGATTGACTATCAAAAAGAGATGGTCAAGTTCTTAGAAGAAGGTTATCAAGGAATGGAGATTATTTCTCATCCGAAACTATGTTATCTAAAAGACCATTTAGATAAAATCCTTGAAAAGATATACGAACAGCTAGTTAAATGTAATATGGTCAAGAGAGATACGGAAGAGAATCGCAATAATTTTTTGGGTACAATAATGGATAATCCCGATCTCATCTTCTATGTTCAATGTGATGTTTATGGTGTCAACGCTCTGACCAGTCTTTCTTTGATTTTAACCAACCCGTATCTTACAACGATCAACGGTAAGAATAATGTTTTGATAATTCATAAGAAATTACCTGATGGAGTCCATTTTTTAGGACAGGATTAAAGTTAAAGATCTGTTCTTTCTTATACAGAAGAAAGATGGACCAGATACGAGAGTACGTTAACAATCTCACCGATGACCAGATCAATGAGATCTATACGTTTTACGATTCAGGTGGTTACGATCACCTGATGAGATATCCCAGAACGGTAGTACCGGGGTTAGATATGTCCTTGAGACGAGATACTTTGATCCGATATATCGGAACATTCCGAGAGAGTCCGGATCCGGATGTACCTAACTCAGTACTCGATGGAACTTGTTCTTTTGACGAGTTCCGTTATACTCTTCAGATGCAAGCGATTGGTGAGCCGTTAATGCACCGTCTGAATCAAGGAATTGACAAACCTGAATTGGGATACTCGCCAGTTAGCGTGGATCGTCTGAGAGAAGATATGAAAGAGATAAGAGAAGATATGAAAGAGATAAGAGATTGTCTGGAGAAAGTTCACGGCCTATTAAAAGAAATGTTCGAAGAAGATGATCAGTGTCTTTACATAAATAAAGTACTTGATAGAAACGACGTTTTAGCTGAGAAAGCTATAGAATTGATAGAGGAGTTTTTGTGAAATGTCAATATCTATACCTTTCAAGGTATATCTATACCTTGAAAGGTATAGATATAATCAAACTACAATTTCTTCATTTCTTCACAGTCTCCCTCGCAGAATATCTGGTGACCATCTCTCCCGATCTCTATACAACCCGATAGTTTATCCCAGTCATAATCACAATGTATTCCATCCAGGAAACACTTCCGTCCGTTAGAACATAACTCATGATGAGGAGGATAGTATTCATGCTTCAAGCTGTAAGTTTTGAAGCACTGACCACACAAAGGAAAGATGGGCGAATAATCGAGAGTTCCCGGGTCGAAATGACGGTTGATAACTAAACAGGAACTCAGTGATGCTGAGCTCTTTGGGCATAAATGACAAGTCTTTTCCAGAGAAGTGATAAGTTTGTTGAGTAAAACTACTGGGGACAAACCCTTCGCCTTACCATTATTCATAGTAGCACCGTAGTCAATGTCATTCAGTCTTTCGATAACTTCGCACGATTTTTGTTCAGAAGGATGCTGAACCAAACCTCCACAATCTGAATTACAGTGGATAATGTATTTCTCAATATCATTATGATCAGCCGGAACTAAACCCAGTCCGAACATAGGCATGATTGTGAAAGTATGTTCGTGGAGAGTCAGATATTTATCTATGAGTCGTCTACAATCATCGCAAAACAATGTGATATCATATGCATCGTAACTGACGTACGACATCTGATTCTTACAGAATCCGCAGTATTTTGACGTTCCCTTAAGAGGACCATCACTAAAATACCTGTTCATGTCAACTGAACAAGTAGGATCGGGACATTTAAAAGGCGGGTTTTCATCCATTACTCATATTTCTATAAATTTTAACTCGTTGATTTCAGTTTTTATTGGGGAATGAGTGGAAATGGTAATAAAAAACTGACATTCATATTACTCTCATCAGAGTAATATGAATTCTTTCAATATCGAAAGATAAACTGAAATGAACAAAGACGAGAAGTCAAAGAGTAAAGACAGGTCTTCTCTTTGCATTATTACAGAATGGGCCCAGACACAAAAAGTTAATCCCTTGAAAAGTCCTATCATATGGAGTTGTTTCGACGGATATTTTTCTAATCGCTGTATTTGCGGTCTCTCTGTATATCAGAATGGTACGAGTAAGACATTCTACTTAAATGACGAAGAGATGACTCTAGATAATACCAAAGCGAAAAATATTTTGGCATCCAAAGCCATTCGATCGTGTCCTTTTTTGGACATGAATACATTTGGATTCGTCACTAAACAAGAGGCAGATGAATGTCTAAATGACATCAAGATCTTTGCTACCTTTACTATTGATGAAAAAGAGACATGGGAGATCCCTCATAGTCATGTCCTGGATAATCAAATGATTATCTATATTCCGAACGAGTATGGTATCTTTGATGATGATGTAAAAGCTCCCCTGGGATCGTTGTTTAATTCGATTCGACCCTATCAAAACACTCTCGATGCATTTAGGAAAGTAGCTCCGGAATGGTTTATCGATAAATACCAACAGAAGAATGAAGAGTGGGAATCCGAGCGTAAAAAGAAACTGCGATAAAAATTGATATATATTACTCTCTCATATGAGAGATAAATACGAACTTGTAAAGTATGGCTTCAGAAGAGTATATTAACTACGACTTTGGGAGAAAGTCTGTCCAAAGGAGAAATGGGTGGTGGAAGAGAGCGACAAGCACTGTACAGTTATTTGCCATGAATCAAAGAAAATCTTTGATATTATCTATTGGAATTTGAAAGGTAGATTGTATGACTACTGTAAATACCGTGCCGGGCAGACAGACTGGGGAAAACTAAAGTACTCTTCCAAAGACAAGACTCTAGGTGGAAAACTTGCTTACGAGTCCACCAGATAAATGGCAATAAAACGATTATTTCTTAAACATTTAAGAAATAAGTAAAGTTATACAAAGATGGCTGCTGATTTGGCAGATATATTTTTACACGGGTTTTATCCCAAAGACCCCAAGTTTTACTATTACAAGATTCATCGAGGAGGTGGAGGTGGAGGTGGTGGAGGTGGTGGAGGTGGAGGTGGAGGTGGAGGTGGAGGTGGAGGAGGTGGAGGTGGTGGATATCGTAAGGTATACTATATGATCGGTAAGAACAATTATACTGTTATTCAGAAAGCCCATATCCCACCAGAAATCATCGACCAGATTCCCGAGTTTGATTCCCTTCGCCAGGATCATTATATAGAGAGGAAGAAGATGGATGAACTGAATAGAAAATGTGAGAATTACTCTCTCAAAATTGAGAGATGTATTAAGTTGAAAGAGATCCTAGAGTATGATGTGGAACGATTAATCTTTACCTATGGCAGAAATATCGACATATCTTGGTATTCCTATGATCCCCAATGTTACTACCACCTTTTGACGTCGACAACTGCCAATGACAGTAACACCGGGAAGGTGTTCTATTCTTACCGAGATCACCGGACTGTTGTAGATATTAATAGAAGACGGGATTTGGTGTTGCAAAATGATAAGAAAGTACTTAAGCCAATCAGAAAAATAGCCCGAAACTTACCATTTCCATGTGAAAAAATAAACCCTTTTGATGAGAAATGGTTAATTTGGAGTAAGAGAGATCAGATCGATAATCTGATCATTGAGATCGAGAAAACTATTTCTCTGTTTAATAGGACTCAAAAACATATAGAAACACTAACCTTTGGCATCGATCTGTTTTTGGAGGAAGGTATAAATACCAATCAGAAGTTTTACGAGAGTAGACAAAAAGAGAGACAGTTATGGAAAGAGTTTAGTCAAACCAGGCGTGAAAAGTTTGACAGTTTCTTCGAGCGAATGTATTCTTGGTATGTTCCTCCAACTACTGGAGGAACTTATTCTAAGACTGATGGCTCTTATTCACAGAGCCAGCAGTCTAGTAATCTAGGAACACCTCGCGAGATATTATCCGGGTACAAAATTCATAACAAAAAGGAGTGGAAAGAATGGCTGAGAAACAATCACACAGATAAGGGAGGTAATGTAGAGGATTGCCAAAAGGTCATTACCTTGGGTAGAGAGTTGGGATATTAAAGAATTGGGTACCCACCTTATTTATTTACCCAGGCCAACTCACATGGGGTATAAATCCAGACTTAAACCCTTCAAGAGTAGCGCAAAAATGCCACTCTTTATTTTTATGTCCAAATGAAACATACATCTTTTTGTTGCTATTATCATAAATACCTATGGCGACGGGAACTCCGTCTGCTCCGTGAGTTGGTTCATATTTAGCATTAGGATAGTACATTTGAACTTCTCTTAGAAGTTCCTGGTCGCTGGGATACGTATCATTATCCCCATATTTTCCTTTAGCACCATTTTTAACAAGACTAATTTGTCTCAATGTATGATCTTCGCTAAAATGATGTTCGATTCTCTTATCAGGGCCATCAGGATGGTTTTCAGGTGTTAGACTTTTTATTAGCTCCTTGAATGCTTGTGATCGAATATCATCTGAACTTAATTCCTTATGATCTGTTTTAGGGGTTTTCATGGAGTTGGAAGCCATAAAAAGACAAAAACTCGCCAAAAATAAAAGAGAGATGATTACTAACCACAATGTCTTTAAACCGAAACTCATTTCTTTTATAAAAGACTTATTTCTAAGGGTATAGAATTTCAGCAAAAAAAAACTGATATTTTATCTCTAAAAAGAGATAAAAGAGAGAAGAAATGGAGAAAGTGTTGGAAAAATATCGGCGTGTTTTATCCAAAACTCATGAAGAACTGGCTAAAGAGCTGGCGGCCACTCAAAAGGAGCCCTTTACCTTACCACTCACATCTGTCCAGATAATGATCTTGCAAGAATTTGTTGATGTTGTAGTTCCTGATATAAATAACAAGGTAGGTCAACTTGATGATACAGATCCACCATATTTTTCTCTTTCCACGTCTCCCTATTTGATTGTGGATCATGAATGGTGGGCGAGAGCGTTTTCATACTTCTTTGCTAAACCTGTTATACCGCATAGTTCGCCGTTAGGGTGGGCCAATAAAAGGGTACATTTTTTTCGATTGCAGTATGACGATGACAAAGTATACAATCTTCGTGGGGGGAAAGAAAGTTGATAGATAGGAAATTTATCACAACCACTATTTATATCTCAATAGATATAAATCATCTTTTGGTAAGTCTCATGAGTTGTCTTTTAGATGCCTCACCTTCATCCCAACCAAAAATTTATTTTTAGTAAATGAGAGTGAAACTGATATTAAGATTCTCAATTTATGATTATAAATTGAGAATGGCTTCTGACGAAGAGAAAATCGATGTCATTAATCTGGTAGGAGAATTCGATCCTATCGAATGGCCTTGGAACAAACTGGAGATAGCTACAGCGCGCAAGAATGCGGTTGATCTAGTTCACTCTCTGGGCAATGAGAGTACCGATTTCATCACCTGTATGTTGGTGATGCGAGAATTATTAATTAGTGAATTGGTAATAGTCCATGGATCGTCAGACTACTACGATGAACAAGATGGAGGGCAGTTATCGGCCCTTCTTTTAACGGTGGATAATTTTACTCTTGAGCAAAACGCTGTTACTGCAACAGCAATTCAAAATCTGATTTTGAATTTGGACAGCGAGGTCTATGTTCCAGGGTATTGTTCTGAGAAAGACCTCGAAAACAACATCATGAATGATGTTGGGTTTATAATGAATTGTATTGAAGACTGGTGCCAAATCTCTGGACACGAAGATTGGCTGACTTCGCCATAGATGTAATTTACACTTAAAAGTAATCAAATAAGTATTTGATGGATTCAAATACTTATTCGATGGATCCACATATTGTACAATTGTACAATAGGAGGGAGAAACTTCGTCTAAAAGCTTTAGGATATGGAGTATTGACTGTGGGAATACTATATTTTATTCGGAAACCATACACTCTCTGCGCGGAAAGGGAAATTTACATAAATAAAGGGCTTCTTTGGGTGTCTTGGGGGTCAGCTCTTTGTTCTGGATATAATAGTTTACAGAATGTCTGTAAATCTACAACCACTTCTAAAAGAATTAATTTTAAACATATTGGATATATGAAATATAGTTCCTGGTGTAATGATGAAAATGATCTTTAAAGGATTTCTCCTAAATTTGGGAGAGGTATCATATACTGGCTAAGGGCAACCGCCAAAAATTATCCAGAGTTTGGTTCTCTTTCCATTCTTCAAAATGAGAAGGAATCTCTAATCCCCGAGAGAGTAAAAAATCATAAATATCTGAATCACTCCACCACCCATAATATCTTCTATCTACCCAAATTTGGTGTTTACACCAGAAAGATTGTTGGGTATTGTGGGAGATAATTACATCTCCTGTATACATATATTGTTCATCCATACTTATGGAATAAAATATTTATAAGTATTTTTTAAAAGTATTCTTTATTCTTTATTCAATTGAATAAAGAATATCTTTAAGTGTTAACTTTATCCGAAAAGAATTTTCCAATGATGGCCACACTTATCGCGAACAGTGAGACTCAGGTCTCGTGGGTTGAGAGGGTATTCACCATTCCATTCTTTGGTAGCGATAATCTCCACATCACTCAATGCGAGAGCTCTTTTCATCATTCCCATAAAATCAGTCGAATAATTACAACAAATATCTAGCGGTCCAATGATCAGAACGATATAGAAATAATACTTTCCGTCGGGGATAGTGTACACCCCGTTCTTTTCCTTCACCGGAATCGCATAGACTAATTCGTCGTCGTCATATTTCATATCAGCTAAACAAGATCTTTTGTTCTTGAAGTTCCCATTCACGACTTCAATTGAAATCGGGGGATGTTCCCAATAGTCTTCATTTGAAAGACCGGGGCCGTAAACGGCAAAATAATTGTCATTGAATTCTTGATTTAACTGGAGAAACTTTTTCTTGAAGTCTTTTGAAAACACATGAAATCCATCATGTGTTGGATCTATTGTCCCTTTCTCAAAAGCACGGTCAAATAAGTTCTCAGAGTCCATAAAATATCAACCAAAAGGCAGTAATTACTACCTTTGATATCCGAAGATATCATTTTTATCTTTAAATTAATATATTTCAAAATATCAGGAATCCTGATGCTTAAAAAGAAAAGATCAAATCTTACTTTGGCAAGAGTCCCTTCTCTGAACTTTGAACCTGGGTCAAGGAAATTTAGGAGCTTGTCTGATGCCCAGACGATAGTAAAAAGAGACAGTGCTGGTAATTTGATACTCGAATATCATAAAATTGACGAATCAATCAAAGAGGTAAAAAAAATATTAAATGAGATGAAAACGTGTATTATTCGCGACGATACCGATATCGGCCAAGATATCACATCTATCAAAATGGATGTCCATAACATTCTCACATCTAGCGAACGATCTCCAAGGATGTTATCGAAATTCGATGCTGTAGTTGCAAACTCTCAACTTCTTCTTTCTCATTTTGATGATAAGACAGATGCTCTGTCTGAAAATATTGTAAATCGTGACAGTGTAATTGTAGATACTCTCATAGACCTATCACGCTCTGTTGAAGATCTTAACACAAAGGTAAATATGGTATCTGAAAAGATAAGTTCCATCGAGAAAGTGATAGGAGCTTCAGAAAAGGAATGACTTCTGCTGGGTTCTTATCGATAAGAAATTCTTTAAAATACTTTATCAATCGTAGTTATTTAAATAGAGGAGAGCGTAAAAAGGAAGTTTTTAACTCGGATGACATATTTCCGATGGTAGATAAAAAGAGGAGATAAATAAACATGATTTTCTTTAAAAATTTTTAAAGAAAAATCTGCACATTACCATATTTTCAGGTTATTGCATTTTTTGAGTAAAAAATCTATATCTCCTCGAGATTGGCATTTATATTTGTCATTTTGGTAAGCATTTGGAAATGCCGCTCGATGAAAATTTCCAGATATATCTCTTATAATATAACTGTCACAGCTGGGCTCGTAATAAATCTCTCTAGCAATAATTTTTTCCATCTCGTAATTTTGAGGTACCGTAATTTTGACCCCTGAAGAATAACCTTTCCCAATATTGCCAGCTCCGATATCTCCTCTACCCATCCAATGCTCGATTACCAGTTCATTATTTCGGGATTTATCTTTTTTAACCTTCCAATTTGCGATTGATTTTAGCTTTGTTAAACGAGTGTAAGCTCGTTTGTTGAGATCAAAAGGATATGATGCCATTAAATTATCGTTGTAATTTTGTTTATAACGATAAACTGATTATTGATACTGTTCGGGAACATTCTTCTTGGCTGTTCTCTTACCAATCGCATTGTAATACATAACTCGCCCAGTCTTATCCGTCTTCTTGGTGTACTTGGATGCGGATTTTGTAGGTGTAGTCTTTGTCCCTGCAGATTTTTTAGGTGTTGACTTTCTTTCCGCAGATTTCTTAGGTGCAGACTTTCTTTCCACGGATATAACATCTGTGTTTTCCCTTGGTGTCTTCTTTTCTGGGCCTTTAACTTTCTTACATTTACCACTGTCACAATTTGGAATAGTTTTATCAGCCTTTTTTGTAGTCGCCTTGGGCGAGTTAGACGATTTGGGCGAGTTAGACGACTTTGTCGCTTTAGGAGACCCATACGACTTAGAATGTTTGGTAGGCATGGTATCAAAACTATCAGAACTTTTTAGTGAGTCAATATCTCCTTCCTCAACCATTCTATCTATGTATTTATCATGAGAAGTTCCGCCATAGGGTTGCCAAGAATAATTCATATTCTTATTGGGAATACTAATCCATGGCTGTCCGTTGTTCCCTATTTTAACCTCGCCTTTGTATTCTCGAGCTATATAAGGTGGAGTTTTACGTGTAGCACCTTCTTTACTCCCTTTAGTTTGTTTGTCCGACATTTTATGTGTATGTTAGTGAATAGTAATCATTTCATTAAGTCGATTTCGTTTCATGAAAATTATTTCATGAAACAATCATTTTTTACAAAATGATTTATTGGTATTTAACCGGTACATTTTTCTTGGCCACCCTTTTCCCATTCTTGTAATACAAATTTTGTCCCGTAGCACCTTTCTTTTTGGTGTACCCGGCTGCCTTTTTAGCAGAAGCAGGCTTCTTGGCAGGCTTCTTAGAAGAAGCAGGCTTTCCGTTTCCGTTTCCATTTCGCGGCATGGCCACTAAGTCAGCCTTTCTCTTATTAGAATATCCCTTCAACCCTCTATCCCTAGCTTTCTGCTTCAATTCAACGACTGTTAATTTATCCAATCCTCTTCCATTCCCATTTCCACTCACAAGAACTTTCCTACATTTGCCCCCATTGCATACCCACTTATAGACTGGCTTTTTAGAACCATTCGGCTTCTTAGGCGGCTCAGAAGGGAGTTTTCCTAAAGCTTTTTGGTGAGCGGCCCCGCCAAAGGGTTTCCACGTATATTTCATATTTTTATCGGGGAGACTGATCCACATTTTCTCATTATTTCCTACTTTAGCTTGATTTTTACATTCTTGGGCTGGATAGGGCGGGCTATGACGCTTTTTGGCTACATAACGCCCTTTAGTTTGTTTGACGCAACCTGTTTTCTTCTTTCCATTACCGTTACGGGCTGTCTTACCGATCTTGATCTTTTTCAATCTTTTAGTTAGTTCTTTTAGCTCTTCATCTGCATTGTTAACCCGGGTAATGTCGGCTTCTGTAATAGTCTTTCTATTATCATCTAGAACTAGATTACCCGCCAATTCCAGATATTCAGCGGCAAAATATTCTAATTCGGCCGCTAAAAATTGTATAGCTTCTCCGTCCTTCTGCGGACCTAGATACATCGCAGCCGGTCCGGCTGGAAAATTTATTAGTTTTGCTAGGAACCTTACCCCTGCTGAAACAGCATGTTTAGCCAACTCCCCAGGAATTATAGCTGCAGTAGCATCAAAAACATGTTTTCTATTTACTTCACCATAATCGTCTTTAGCCTCTTTTATAGCTCCATTACCAATTAAATGGCCAATTTTATACAGAATTCCATCTAGTTTAGTCTTGGCTCCATAGGAAAGACGTAAACCGGGATGTATATCATTTGATACAGCAGATAATTTGGATTTATATCCGGATTTTCCACCATTTCCGTTAGACATTTTTTAGCGTTAGTTTGCTTACTTATAAGCAACATTTACTCTCTTCTATTTTTAGAGAGAGAGTAAATAATACATACTTATATAAGTATGTAAACGATGGACACAACCATCATAGATTTTGCTACGGCGCAAATCATTTTAGCTTCTCTCACGGATAGCGAAGAATTAGTTATTTACAAAGACCCGTTAAAGAAAATAATTCGTCTGTACAATAAAATTAAAAAAGTCATTGCACAGTATTCTGAAGATCCCTCGGGTATACCCGAGGGATCTTCACATCAAAGTTCATATGAATGTTGGACAGGGTAGATACGCTCCGTCACCAATAACTGGACGGAAATTGGTGATAGAAGAAAGTCAAAAACATTGTCCAAAAAGAATCGTAATAAGATTATAGGTGAAATCTTGAGAGGTTTCACCACACATAAAAAATATGTCAGAAAAGAGTTGAGAGATAAAGAAAGGGTGCCTTACGAATTCTTGGACTCTCCAAGAAGAAAAGGAGAAATAGATTAAATGAGTGGTCCTCTTACGAGTTAAAGGGACTTTTCGAGAAAGACACCACCAAAAACAAGTTTCGATAAGAAGTTCATTTTATAAAAAGTAATACCTACCGGAATAATACATGTATTACTCAACAGTAGGTAACTACCCACCCGATTCCTCTTTATAATGTCATATCCCCGTCAGGAAATGACATCTAATGGTTAAGGATAACCAATAAATCATTTGTAATCTCTCGGGTATAAAATACAAATGACTTTGAGTACTTATACCTGAAACAATCTTTAAATAACTTACATGAAAACGTCTTTCATGAAAGACGTTTTCATCTTTCACAAGTTTATAAAAAAATACCTGATAGTAATTATAAGATGAGTGGAGTTGTAATCAAGAAAGTGAAACCAACTGGAGTCACTCTTTATCAAGATGTTTTAACTTCTGACCAATCAGAAGAGTTCTATGGCTATTTGAACCAACAGGGATGGGAAAATAGGGGAAATGGTCAAGAAATCCAGTATTATGGCTATCGTTATGATACTACAACAATGGACTTTGGTCTTATGGCCGAAGTTTCTCTCTACAATGCCGATAAGTTCACAAAACTATTAAAATGTTTGTCCAGAGCTCTGGTCAAACATAATATTTTAGATGAGAAACCCAATCAAATCACCATCGTTAAGTACGACCCGGAAGAAGGAGGCTCGGAGCAAGCAATTACATATCCTTATCGTATGTATGGAGCCAAGGGTGCTATTCTTAGTCTAGGGTCTGATGCAACTATGGTATTTTCACCATCCGCGGGGAAAGATATCAATGTTAAACTTCCCGTAGGAAGTATCATGACTTTCGAAGGAAATGCTCGTTCTAAATATACACAGTACATCTCTGAGGATTCTAAGAGAGGGACCTATATATCTCTTCTCTTTTTGACAAACTCTATTCGCGGAAAGCCCTATACCAAAAAAGTAAAAAAGATTATCTCTCGTAAGATACGCGTACGCCCGAAACAACCCGGGGGCGTGTTAACGCCAACTTCACACCACATTTTTAGACGAACGGGAACTTGTCTAACTCGGGGTAACATTAAACTGAGAGACTATCAATTGAATATAGTCAAATATTTGGAAACCCATCGAGGTGTTATCGCTGCTTACGCTACTGGTACAGGAAAAACTCTAATAGCAATCACTGCGGCCGAATGTTACTTGGATAAAAATCCTGATGGACGTATTTTGATTATTACCCCCACGCCTGCCAGAGACGAGTTTAAAGCAAATATGGAAAAATATGGTATATCTTCAAAAGATAATAAGTATTGTTTCTATGGTTATCAGGAATTTACTGATCATTATAACCGGAAGAATGATACTATTAAATTGGGAAAAAGGTTGGATGCGGGCAGATGTACTAGCTGCAAAGATGTTTTCCTCATTGTAGACGAAGCGCATGAACTTAGAACGCCTACCCCATGGTCTGGGGTATTGCCTTTTGTCCCGCCTAAAAGAGGACAAAAGGAAAAAATTACCGGTATTCGCGCCATTCGTATTATACAATGCGCAGCGGCAGCAGACAAAGTTCTTCTTCTCACCGCTACTCCTCTTGTTAATGACCCTTATGACATAGCCAATTTAGTGGCTATGGTTCGCGGAGAGGCTCCACTTATTGAAAAAGATTTTTATGACCTAATTAAAATTATACCACGTAAACCAGAAGAATTTATCGGATTTGAAGTCAATGAAAAATTTAGAGGCCAGATAGGACGCGATTTGGAAGCATATCAGGGTCATAGTTTTAAAGATTACTTTTGCGATACAATCAAATTCTTTAAACGGCCCAAGGACAAATATTGGCCTTCAGAGAAAGAAATATGGAAACCTATAGAAATGGATGAAGAATATTATGGTAAATACTACCAAATCGAGAAGAAAAAATTAGCTTTATTCCGAAAACATGCCCGTCGCTCAAAAGGTGCTGGGTTGAATGTAGTCAGTAACCCCAGTGCCTTTTACACTATCGTTTCTCAAGCTACTAACTCCATAGAAAAATCTCCCAAAATTGCTGCAGTTGTGAAGTATATAAAAAATAAAAAACCAGGAGAGAAGATACTTATCTATAGTGGGTTTTTAGAGGCTGGATTGGATGAGATTAAGAAAAAGCTAGATGCTAGATTTTATATCAAGAAAGAGGTTAAATTACCTCTTAAGACAATTAATGACAAAATGAACCAGAAATTCGGTGGGAGGCCCCAGATCTTATATTCCTGGACAAATATCAAGAAAGAACTTGATAAGGACCTAGACCAACGGAAAGGAAAAAAGATTTTGCTCTCTCGAAAAGAAATTAGTGAATCAATTCATGATATCATTGACGAAAAAGAAATTGAGGTTAAAGAACAAATAGAAGATACTTTTAAACGAAAGTATGGCTCGCAATGGATAGAGTCTCCAGAATTAGAAGCCGAATTTGAAGAAGAACTTATAAATAAAATCAAACAACTATCTCGGGATCAAATAGAAAAGGCTATTAATTTCATCTACCATGAAAAAATGTTATTACCTTTAGCGGAACTGCAACAAGAAGCTAAGGACAGGAGAATTGATCCCAAGAAGATCAAGGGAAATACCAAACAGGCGTATTATGAAGCGCTAAGAGATTATGTTGAAGTCACTGGAGAAATTTCAAAGACAAAAAGAAAAGATGATAAAGAGGAGTTTAATAATCCCGACAGCGGTATAGATATTATGCTGATATCTAAAGCTGGAGGTGTAGCTTTAGATCTAGTAGGAGTGAGAAAAGTCATTATGTTGGAAAGTCAGTGGAATCGCCCGGGAGAAGATCAGGTAAAAGGTAGAGCTATTCGTTTCAAATCTCACTATCATCTTCCCCTCTCTAAGCAAAATGTCGAAGTGATTCATCTTATTTTGACCAAACCAGGAGGGCCTATTCGGAAATCAGAGGCAGATATGAGCCATTTATCAGAAAAATCTGGGTTTGATTTGTCGTCTTTCAAGAGGCCTCTTGAAAGACTTTCCACGATAAATGATAAGGGTGAAGAGGAAAAAGACGCGAGCTATAGTGCAGATGTAGCAAAATTATTATTAACTTTTTTGAAAGATGTTATAAACAAAAAATTTGAAGCTGATCTCATTAATGATTGCTAGAATCAATATTGTCTTGTAAATCCCTTTGTTAAAACAAAGGGATTTACTTTAACAAAGCCTTCAAATCTTGTATTTGTGTTTACAAATCTTGTAAACCATATATAAAAATAATATAGCTGGTTAATAGGCTATCAGTAAATACAAATCCTAAGATAAATGTTATCTCAAGAATCTAAGCCGACTCCTTTGGGACCGAAAAATCCAAATTTTACACCCCCCGAAGTTAGAAAAAAATCTCAGACAGGTTCTGGATGTAGAACCTCTGAAGGTTCTAAAAAGAGGATCGTAGAAAAAAAGATAAATACCATTGATATCCTTGACGATTGGGATCCTAAACATGGTAGTTCTGGTTTTGCGTCAGATATACAATTTATCCACCGATCTTTGATGGATTTGGCCACAGGTATTGAGAAGATTGGAACTGTCAATAATAAATTGAATGTTATGAGTGATCAACAGAAGACTCTCGCTGATCAACAGTTTGCCTTTAATGATAAACTGAAGACGGTCGGCGATCAACAGGTTGCCTTTAATGATAAACTGAGAGATGTCATCGAACAACAGGTTGCCTTTAATGATAAACTGAGAGATGTCATCGAACAACAGTTCGATATCATTGATAAACTGATGGCCATGGATAAACGACTTTTAGGTATAAGAAATTGCCAAGAACGTATCGAAAAAACCATAACCGATACTGTTAGTAATCAACTAGAAACTGTTTGTGATCGACTGACAGTCGTAGAAAATCGTATTGGTGGTTTGGAAGAAAGCCAGACTACTTTGGGGGGTAATATGACCACTACCCAAGACACTCTCTCGGCTGAGTATATTCGTATTAATACGAATATAAGAAGAATGGAAGAAAGTCTGAAGAAGGATATTGAAGACGCCAAAATCAAATCATCTGAAGATAATGATGAATTCACCCCGTTTCTGCAGTCTGTCACCGATATTGATAAACTGCAGAAAATGGAAGAGCGTCTAAAGAAAGAGATTGAAGATGCTGTTGTAGAATTATCTACCACATTTGAAACAGAAGCAGAAGTATGCCGCAACATCTACATTACTGAAATGATGAATCAGATAATCGCTATTAAGGGAAAGGGTTCCAGTGTTAGATACGTCGGAAAGAGAGAAGACCATTCCAATAGTCTCTCCCGTTTGAGTTCTATACTCCCTTCATTCGGGGAAGAATCGTCGATTAAAAAACCTCCAGGGGTGACTGTTACACCAAAAGAAAATGTGTGAATACACATATTTCTTTCACGAAAGAAATATGTGTTAAAAACAAAAGTATGTACTTTGACAATGTCAAGGTATATATCCATAATTAAGCTGTTACTTTTTGGATTCTAGAGACCATATCATTAAAATTTTCTCTGGGGATTCTCCAATAATAGTCTCTGTTCCTATCATGTAGAACACCTCCTCTGTCTCTTAAATGATAGTTTAGACCATAGTAGTTTCTATCCCTTTCGACTAGGGTGCCACCTAGGTTTCTAAATTCATCTCCTAGGCGACCATATTTATCTTCGGTAAATATCATAACATCACCTTCTGGTTGAGGTGCTACAGTGATAGGTATCCTGACAGCGTTCTCTATTTGATTTATCTTGGCTCCGACTTCCTCAATTGGAAGTATCCAATTAGCATAACGTTTATCATCTCTACGTTTCAGCCTTGCCCCCAACCCTCTGAGGACATCACCCATATATCTATCCCCATATCTAACAATCAGATGAGCTCCGTCATCATCGAATTCGACAGGTTCGAATACAACACCTTCCTTCTCTGTTTGAACTGGAAGGAGACCTGCTTGGGGTATTTCTCTAATTCTCTCATAGAAAAGAAGTTCTGGGACAGTATCTCTGGATCTCATCAAGACATCAGCTGGGAGGGCGGCAACCCTCCGAAGTGTAGGAGGCGAATCATTGTAATAGAACCATTGGTTATCGATCCTGATGTATGAAGTGTAATGCCCTCCCCCTACTTCATCAGGTCTCGGGATAGCCCCGGCTATCGTTATCACAGAGAAAAGACGATATCTTCCTTCGAGTATATATTCGTTAAACGAGTCGACGTATTGTCCCAAATTATTTTGAAAGACGATAATAGGATGATTTATCTCGCTCCATATGTAAAATTCACCAACAACATCTCCAACCATGGTTCTTCTAAATTGGGGGATGAACTCGCCGACATCGAACGCGGCATTCCCAGCCAGTGTTATCTTTTCTATCGGTTCCCCCACCGGTCGATTATTGTAATCCCCTCTAACGACCATCTTCGGTGAAAAATATGTTTGTATCTGTGGAAATAGTTTAGCTATGAGACCATAGGCGGTGGTAACAGACTCCTGTCTAACCCTCATGTGAGGGTCACACCGTGCTAAAAAACCCCGAACTTCGGTAGCTTTAAAAACGTTACCACGTAACAACCTGTTATAATCTACCTCCAACGCGTCTCTTAAGCCTCTAGCCAACTCTCTGGTCTCAGCTATAGTTTTAACTTTCGATCTTGGTGTACATACACCACCATGAGAGTAGGCTGTGTTCTGGATATTGGAGTCGAATATCTTTCGTCGAAAGTATTCTGATCCATCAGAAATGAGAATTGTCATTAGCATGGAATCTAAGAAACAACTATTGCTAAAGTTTCTAAATTTACCCAGGTTGCTTGGTCGACCCATTTGATCCGGTTCAATCAATGCTCCTGTGTCCCCTAAATCGGGGTGCATTTTTTTAACGAAAACTGATGTAACCTTTCCCTTCTTCTCTATCCCTAAATCGTGATTAGGATAGACATCACCGAAGAAATAACGTAACATACACTGGTATAATTCTCCGTGTATGGCATATTTTTTCCTGTCAGGACCACTTTTGACCTTCTCATGATAATCGTACAACCACATCAAAAGATGAATGGTCTGATGCTCGACAATGAGCATCAGACAGAAGGCTCGATCAGGACAACCGCTTTTACTTTGGCGAATATTGCGGAATATGCTAGGTGCAATATCAAAGAAGTAATATCGGAGCAATCCCTTGATAACGTACCCACATTCGGATGTATTTCCTTTCACATGGAAAGATATCTTTCCATGTGAACTCTTTAGCTCGCTAGTTATTTGACCGCTAAAGAACTCTGCGTCATAACGATCGAAAAGCCATTTGATGTCGCTGTCGCGGAGCTGTTTAAAATCGGCTCCGCGACCCGCTAATCTTTCCAATAATTGGAAATATATAGCCATTCTTTTATCATCGATTTGTGTTTGATCAGCAAGAGAGCTGGACATATTGTCCTTAATTAATCTTAATTAAGGATAATATTCCTTCAAAGTAAAAATTGAAATAATTAAACAAAAGTCTCATTTTTTGATGCATTTGGTGTAACAATGGGCAAAATAGAGGTTTTCTACGCTTTTACTGACGGATCATGTAAACCCAATCCTGGGTCTGGAGGTTGGTGTTGGGTATTTTACTTTCCTCATAAAAACACCGTAATTCGCTTTATTGATACTGGCGGAAAGAAGAAGACGACTAATAATGAGATGGAGCTGACAGCTATGTTGGAATGTCTCCAATTCTTACAGAAAAAAGATAAACCATACAAGGTCATTGTTTACTCAGATAGTGAATATGTCTTAAAAGGGTTGGTTAGCGGAGGAAACGGAATCGTTGGGATAGTTCCCAATGGCTGGTGTCATAACTGGAAGAAAAATGGGTGGAAGAATCGACCCAATCTCCTTTTATGGCAGAAAATATACCAAGAGTGTCAAAGATGTTACAAAGATGGGATAAAATTGGAACTGAGATGGGTGGAAGGGCATAGTGGAGATGAAGGAAATGATTTGGCAGATAATTTAGCTAAACGAGCAGTTCCTAAGTAAATTTGGGATATTCATCATCTTTAAAGATGATGAATATTTTCATTTAAATGAAAATTATATATTTGGTTTTATACATTTGTGATAAATATCATGAATAGGGTCACATAAATCAGTCGTGCCATATAATTCATATTTATTTATTAATTCCAAGAATTTTTTATATTCTCTGTTGGCGCTATCATAATCATAATTATCGGTGTAGTTAAATAATGATATAACATTATGTATCAACCTTTTCATAGATAAATTATAATTATCATATGCTTTTACAAATAATATAAAGTTATCATGAAGTTCATTCATGGTTAATTACTGACATATATGTAATACTCCTTTTAAAAGACTACCTTTTCTCCCGGGATTCTGGGAAACAGTTGGACATCTCGGATGTGTTTAGATCGTGTCATAAATCTCATTAATCTCTCCACTCCAAACCCTGCTCCCGCAGATGGACGCAGTTCTCCCTTTTTAGCTACCTCTAAATAATCTGCATACTCGCTCAGATCCATTCCTACTTCTTTCATTCTTCTGACGATCTGGTCGTACTCGTATTCTCTCTCCCCTCCTGACAATGCTTCCATATACCCCTCAGGATAATAGAGATCGTAGTTTAAGTAATGTCCTCTATTGTCGGGGTCTTCCTTATCGTAAAACTCTCTCTTATGGTCGGTGATCCAGAAGGGAGCGTCAGCTTTAAGGCTAGCTTCTTTATCCTTTAGCTCTCCATCTTCGGTGATATCATGAGTACTCATCGTTTTCAAATCATTGGTCATCGAAAGATCACCCAGAAATTTAGGATGGACATTTAAACGGCGGTCAACGAAAACCAATAAAGAATGCATAAATTCCATTATATCACTCATAGTCGCACCAGCAATTTCAAAGTCCACCTGATTAAACTCAAAACAGTGAATACCGCTTTCTCTTCTGTCGGGATGTTCCAGACGAAGATTGGGAGAAATACAGTATATTCTGTCTAGAGTAGGATATCTGGCCAAGATCAATTGCTTATGTAGAATCATAGATTGAGTTATTTTCAACTGCTGACCTCCGTATTCGATAATACCTGTTTTGGTAACGGAAGAACCAGGATCAGGACCTAAAGGATCCGTAATAGGAGATGTTAATACGGGGAGAATCTCGACAAATTTCTCATTGTGAAAAAATTCTCTAACCAGGCGGAGAACTTCTGTCTGTAACCTAAGATTTACAAGATCCATCGTTGTTAGAAACAACGATTGCTCTAAGATGTTTTTACAAATATTCATGTTTTTACAAATATTCATGTTTTTACAAATATTCATGTTTTTAAAAACATGTAAGAAAAAATGACATAAAAATAATGTTATACTAAGTTTAGTGCGCAATTACTTCTCACTCAATAAAACTACAATCAAACCATTTTATTGAAAATGACTGCAAACGAAACTCAATTTAAGACTTCTGGAACCGTGAACTATGCTCTGGTTCCTCTTCATTGTTATGAGTCCGACAGGGCCGTTTTGAAACCAGCCAAAATGAACAAATCTGGCGAAAACGAATGGTGTACATCTGAAGGTGTTTATCTTGACGATGATGGAAAAGAGCATACTTTGTTCTTCATGCTTCCTACCCAACGCTGCTATGGACTTAACGTCAATTATGACCAAAGTCAAAAGAAGGCCGAGGCGGCTGGAGATGTCACTAAAGCCGATGGGTTTCAAACGGCTTATCCCCTCACCAGTCTGAAGACTATGAAAAAACCCACTAAAGACGAAAAATATATCAAAACTGTTTTTGAATCTCTTAACCTAAAGACTGTGGATAGAATGAAGGAGGAAGCTGGCAACGACAAAACTGAAATGCCTGACATTTGCCTCAACAGTTATGAGGGAGCTAAACGCAAGAAAGATATGACGAAAGCTGTTAAACCTTTGTTCGCCTATCCTAACATCAAGGATACCAAAACCCCTAATAAGGAGAAGCCTGAAAGAACTTACATCAAGCTTCTTTCTCGGGGAAAAGGTAGTAAGGGGCAGAAAGTAACTGTCCAGTCCAAGTTCTATGGGCCAGGAGATAGTCAAATGAGCCACCTTTCTCTTATTGGAGAGAAAGGAAATGGTGATTGGGAAATCTGCTGTAAATGGGATGGTGCCTACTGGGGGGCTCATGGCCCCAAAGCCCCCCAAGCTGGCTCTACTCGCCTTCGAGTTTATGACGCGACTGTTAACCCTGGTTCGGCTGGGCTGCCTTCAGACCGCATGGCTCCTAGAAACACTACTCCAGCAGTAGAACAGGATTTTGGAGATAAGGCTGATTATGACGATCCTTCTGGAGAAGTACCCAGTGATGATTTTGAGAGAGAAACTACCAAGAAAAAGAAAACCAAAGAAGTCGGTAAGAAATCTAAGAAAGTCGCCCTTAAGGCCAAGACTAAAAAGAGCTTGACTGCTTCCCAGAAACGTAAGCTTAAGAGACAACAAAAGGCTCAAGAGAGTGAATCTGAAAGTGGTTCAGGTTCAGGTTCAGGCTCCGGTTCTGACTCTGAGTAATGTTAAAACGAGTGACTTTTTATCTCTCACAAGAGAGACTTTTTATCTCTCACAAGAGAGATAAAATAATCTTTACAATGTACAAGACAGATGGATGCTGGAAAAGTCGCTATCTTAGGAGTCATGGGAGCCCTATTTACGGGTGTGGTCATTTGGATTATCTATGCTATGGTTAAGACTACCCCTCCGTCTCCACCCTCGCTTGGAGTCGTTCCAAGGACATATAAGAAAGATGTAACCATCGTACAGTATTCTCTTTTACCTGATTTTATTTCTGGACTATATAAAGCTAGATTCTCAGTAGGAGCCCCGCATATGTTATACCCGCCGAATGATAGTATTAAATCTTCAGATACTCATATTAATGATACATTCGTAGTAGAGATTCATCCAGGAATGAATATTCACTATTATATGAATAGAGTGTCCGACGATCAAAAAGTATTCTCTTTAGATTATACTGTACCCGAGGATATTCATAACATCACAAAGATATATCTCTGTGATGGTGTTATCGTCGACAATCGGAATTTTATCCCCAACTTTGCGTATCGTTTCGCTGGAAATTGGACCTCTACCGCATGCGATACCATGATATTGACTTGGTCCTCTTCGATTATCAAAGATGTGAAATCAGATGATTCTATATCTTGTGATACTCCACCTGCGACATCGACAATACCTTATACTTTCAATACTGTATATAGTCCAGAGACTATTGGATGGAAGGGAGCTTGGGTAGGTATGAAATGGTGCCTCTACTCTACTTCTGGTGGAGAACTCCAGGAGTTTGGGAGTATCACTCTTACCAATCCCAAACTCAATGTATTGGTGGCGATTCACAATCCTCCATTATTAAAGATGTCTTCTTCATAGGATACATTCCGATGTGTGATGGAAGAATATAAGGATAAAGTATATAAAATTTACAAAAATACTCTCCATGAATCTATTGAATGGGATCGAGTGAATTGGGAAAGAAAAAATATATCTCGGTTATACTTAGGAGTTGTTTGCAATGAAGGAAATGAGGACAGGGAAGATTTGGTAAATATTTTGAGGAAGGAAATTTCCAAGAGAGCTTCTGTTTGAATTCTTGACTTTCTGAATCAAGAAAGAAATTTATGAAACTCTCTTAAAAAAGGTGTATGGTACCTATAACACAGATAAGAATATGGAATTACCATTTAAATGGTCATCAGCGAAAATGAGAACAAAATCGAATTCTAGACTGATGCTAACCAAATTGAAGATATTTCATGAGAAATTTGGTACAGACCTTCCCCCAATTGACGCAGACGCAGAGACGGTAAAGACTTACTATAGTAAAGCTCTGGTATCTATTGAAAATGATAGATCTAAAAATTATGATATATTGCAAGAGAACCTGAAAAGATTGGTAGATGATATCGAAGATGACGATGAACCAGAGCAAACTAGGTGTTGTACCTATTTTTGGACATGTTTCTATAATTTGTACATAAGAATGTGTCTTCCACTTGTGGAAGACTGATTCTTGGGACATTTACCCGAAGAATCTTGAGTCATAAACAAGATTCTTGTTTATGACTCAATCAAGATAGTCGTCAAAAATGCCGTTCCTGTAAAAATCATAAGTAGGTACAAATGGCCCGGGCTTGACCTTTTGCTCAAATATTTCGACTGTCATTTTGGGATATTTTTTTGAAGCTTCAATAGCTTCAGATTCACAAAGAAAAATAGATAAATCTTCCCAAACCGGGCTGTCGGGCACTAAAACAAATACTCGCTGGATATCCATCGTATTATGATACCTTTTCTCCTAGATATATATTTCGTTCCTTCTTTAAATAGGGTGGGTACAGAGGAAAGCGATAGTCAGTGAGACTTTCCATATGTCTCTGGACGATCGGTTTCCCTGTCTTAGTCTTTACTAGACATCTCTTCCTAAAAGTAGCTTCCGACCATTCGATTAAGTTATATTTTGTTTCTGGAGTCATATTGAATTGTTTCTCTTGAAAATAACTCAGATGGTTTCGAGCATACATGGGAGGAATCATTCCTCCAGGTAGTGGGATCACCGCTTGTTCATCAAACATTTCGAGAGGATACAGAGGTTTCCCAGACTGTGTGAGTCTGAATCCGGTGAACTGTCTCCGCATATCGTATTGAGCTTTGTTGGCGACTACTTCGTGTAATATGTACTGGGGAAAGACGATCATGTGACCGGGAGGAACGCGGAAGCGATGGCGATCCTTAGTTACCTCAGAGATATAAGGTTTTAGTTCTCCAGCTGTTAGTTTCTTTCTTTTTTCAATCTTAGGTTCACCTCCACCTCTAGTATATATCTTGTTCACAGCATCAGTGAGAGTAGCGAAACCTGCATCCAGAGTCTTTTGAACCTTATTAGAGTGACTACCAGGGATGCAGGAAAAGTACTGATCTTGGGAGTCTAAATTGATCCATCCACCAAAGATCTCATCTTCATATTCGATCTTGCCTGGTGGCATGACATCTCTATGCCACGTTTCAGCTGACGGCTGTTGTCCCTTCTGACGATACATCATTCTGTCAGAGAGAGCCTGAAGATTATACGGCTCTTTGACATGAGCCAGACGAGTGACATACTCGTTCATCAAAGTTTTCATCTTTTTGTATCCCATCATTCGGAGATTTCTGGAGAAAACGTTGTGGAAAGAGGCCGGATTTCCCAGAGCTGCAAAACCACCAGCCACATAAACTAGAGGATTGCCTTCTCTATCCAAAGTAGGGTTATCTGGATATCTTTTATACTCTGGAAACCCCTCCAGAGTCGCGTCAAACTCTCTCTGGTACTTCTTTAATTCTCTAGGGGGAATAATCTCCAGAGTGGTGACACCGGCTCGTTCCAGCTGCTCCACTGGAGATAATTTATCGTATTTCCCCTTCTCCAGATCAAAGATCGCGTATTCGTAAGTACCCAAACCTCCTATATCTACCTTTCTTTTTTCCAACCCTATCTTCCGAAGACCTTTGCGGACCTCTTTCGCTGGTCTCTTCTCGTGTTTGAGAAGATACAAATAGATCTGTGTCTTTTCTTCGTTTGAAGCGGCCATTTTATCGTATAGCTTCAGTAGATGTGTAATGACTGTCGCTTCTTTGAGTTTTTGATCGCGTTTGGTGACTTCTATACAGTATGACAATCTATTCTGGGAATAAAAGCTATCCCCAGATGTCATTATTTTTAACTGAAGACCAGCGATATCCATTTTACTTAAAGTCGATAAAAATGATATTCCATTTTAAGAATGCTCCTTAAAATCGCCAATTGATATGGACGTCTCAATATCGGTTGGCAAAAGCCAGATTATCATAGATTGGGAAAATGAATTGAAAGAGAAAGGATTTGAATGACTTGTGAGCAAGTCATTCAATGATTGCAATCGAGTATTAATCAACGGACGATAAGAATCAGGGTAATTTCTAATTTAAATACCCTTTCTTATATTGAGATTAATATAAGAAAGACCTCTATGGAAAATATAGATCCAGAAGATGAGGATGAATGGGAAATGCCACTCGAAGAACAGATGGGACTTGGCGCTGGTCCTGCTGGTGGAGTCATGTTGGAGGATTGGCAGGGTCCTTGATCAAGGACCCTTTGTTTGAGGAAGAAATGGATGTACCTTAGGGCGGTCCCGTAGGTTGGGAGGATTTCCTATAATTGTAATTTTTGTGATTGAATCTTAATTTAATCACAAAATAATTAAAACTTAAAGACAATGTAAAATATATACAAATGACTTCCAAACCTATGTATACCTATCGGGCGGTAGATCATTTCAAACAAACTCTAGGTCGTTTTCAGGGAGTATCTCCTCAATATGTTCCGGAAAATGTAGTGTGTGAAGTACACCAAAAACTTTTAGATATGAAATGCGACTTAATCACTCCCATCACAGTAAAAACAGCTCTTTCTCGCCTAAAATATAGTAAGTATTACAAATACTCGTACTTTATCGCAGAGAGATTAGGTTGGGTTAACCCAACCAAAAATCTAGATCAGGAGTACCTCATAACAGAATTCATCAAGATTCGAGAGGTATTTACCGATGCAGCCCCTAAAGATAGAATGAACTTTTCCCCCTTTTCTGTTGTTACCTATAAAATTATTGAAAAATACCCCAACATCTCATCGGAAGAAAGAACAGTTATTTTGGATCTTCTCTTTGAGAGTTTACCCCGGATTTATAAAGAATGGATAAATCCAAAACTATTAGAATCTTATGATTTCGAGTTCATACTATTAAGATCTGTGCAAATTTCTGAAATTCAAGAGCTCTGGGATAAAATAGAGAAACAGTTATCGGATGTTTCTCTATCTAATAACTAATCAAATCAGTTTTTGATTGACTGTAACAGTCAATCAAAAATTCTAAAAGTCTATTTAGAGATTACGGAACATCTATTTAGATTTTAAAAATGACAAACCAAGCTATTATAGGAATCGACTTGGGGACTACATATTCGTGTGTGGCTATATGGGACAATGGAAAACCTGAAATCCTCTCTAATGATCAAGGTAATAGAACCACACCTAGCATGGTAGCTTTCTCCGACACAGAGCGAATGCTGGGAGATGCGGCAAAAAATCAGGCCGCGGTAAATCCTACCAACACAATTTTCGATATTAAGAGATTGATCGGAAAAAATTTTAATGATCCTAAAGTCGGGTTGGACTTGAAACACTTTCCTTTCAAGGTAATCGATAAGAAGAATAAACCTGTTATCTGCGTCCAGTTTATGGGAGAAGATAAACGGTTTACCCCCGAAGAGATTTCGGGGATGGTCCTTTCCAAAATGAAGGAAATTGCCGAGTCTAAAATTGGTAGAAAATTAAACAAAGAAGATACGGTAGTTGTTACATGTCCGGCTTATTTTAATGACGGACAACGGCAAGCAACCAAGGACGCTGGAATTATAGCCGGGCTTCATATTAAAAGAATAATTAACGAACCGACGGCGGCAAGTTTATGTTATGATTTACAGAAACTGTCGAAAGATTTCGAACGGAATATTATAGTCTACGATTTAGGCGGTGGAACGTTCGATGTTAGCCTATTAACCATTGATGATGGGATATTTGAAGTCAAGGCGGTAAGCGGTGACTGTCATTTGGGAGGAGTAGATTTTGATAATAGGCTGGTAGCCCATTTCTCTCAGGAATTTAAACGAAAACATAAAAAAGATATCTCGGGTAATCCACAAGCGGTAAGAAGGTTGAAAACGGCATGTGAAAGGGCTAAAAGAACTCTTTCATCATCTCCACAGGCTAATATTGAAGTTGATAGTCTTTTTAACGGTATTGATTTTTATTCGAGTCTCACCCGTGCCAGGTTTGAGGAGCTATGTATCGATCTTTTCAGAAATACAATGAATCCCGTGGATAGTGTTTTGAGAGACTCAAAAATGGATAAGTCCAGGATACATGATGTCGTCTTAATGGGAGGAAGTACTCGTATCCCAAAAATTCAAAAGATGCTCTCAGAATATTTTAATGGAAAAGAACTTTGCCAAACGATTAACCCCGACGAAGGAGTGGCCTACGGAGCCTGTATTCAAGCAGCAATTATTGCTGGAGTAAAAGAAGTGAAAGATATGCTTCTCTTGGATGTCTGCCCACTTTCTTTGGGTATCGAGACCGCGGGGGGAATTATGACCAATTTAATCGCCAGAAATACGACAATTCCTTACAAGGCTTCCAATGTTTTTACTACTTACTCTGACAGTCAACCAGCAGTAACCATTCAAGTATTTGAAGGAGAACGTAGATTTACCAAAGACAATAATCTTCTCGGTAAATTTGATCTGACTGGTATACCACCGGCCCCCCGAGGAGTACCGCAGATAGAGGTGATGTTTGAGATTAATGCGGATGGTATTATGGAAGTTAAAGCCACCGATAAGGGTACTGGGAGTACTAAGAATATAACTATCAAAAACGAAAAAGGACGATTGAGTAAAAATGACATTGATAGGATGGTTAGGGAAGCGCAAGAATATGAAGAACAAGATAAGAATGAGGCAGACAGAATATCAGCTAAGAATGATTTGGAAACTTTATGTTTTTCGGTAAAGAATCAAGAAGCCGGAGGGAGCGATTCTCTCAAGAGTTTAGCGGAAGAAAATTTAAAATGGTTAGAAAGTAACCAACTAGCTTCTGAAGAAGAATATAGGGATAGAATTAAACAGTTACAAGAAGAAGCGGCTCAAGGTTACCAACAAAATGAAGGTGGTGTACCTAATTTTCAGTCTCCTGAATCAAATAGTGCTTCTGAAGAAGCTAAAATAGAAGAGGTAGATTAGGTTTTACTTATCGAATTTTCATTCGATACTTATCAAATAATATGTTACATATTACCTAGGTAATATGTAACAATGGGCGATAATCCAGCCAATTCTTCTCTCTCTTGCTTAGCTAATCGTCATCGCTGTAGTGGTAATAGCGTTCTCGGATTGCGACCAGCCACTACCAACATTGCGCCGGGAGAGGTTCAAATCTTCTGCCACGAACAGACCGATGAGTTGGTCTTAATGACCAAACTTAGAGATGGGACTATAAGATTTGCAAGACTTCCCCTGAATATGGGACCCCCTGCAGTGGGCTTTGATTTTCCACAGGTAGGAAGTGAACAGACTCTCTCATTGATCACCACCCCCAACGATTTGAAAATCTTGACGGACTTAAGACCGATATATGGAATGAACTATGAACCAGCTCCTTCAGACTACACTGGTTTGCCTGCACCACCCCAATATGGGGATACAGACTTCAATAACAGCGACTTTGAAGGATTGTGGGGTACCAGTCTAGTAGTTGGAACAGGAACATGTCCTACTACCGCCGCCAGAGACGATGTGGGAAATATGAAATCTGAGTTGGGTGTTAATTATCTACGATCATTCAATCTCAATCAAGAAGCTTTTAGAGATCACGTCACTTTCGGTAACTATTGTAACACTAAAGGAATGCATATAAGCTGGCCCCTAGACTTCTGGGTAACCTCTGTTACGGCTCCCAATTGGAGTAGTACTCTGAGAGCATTAGCCATCAATCTTATTAAGGTGTTGGGGGCTTTGCCAGTCACTGTTGCCTGGCGTCTGGGAAACGAACTTAACGGGCAAGTGGAAGCCTGTAACATAGCCACTGTCTTTAAATTGGTCGTTGATAATGACCCATCCAAACATCCTGTCACTTCCAGCCACCAATTGGGATTTTTTCCATCCATGGCTACTTTAATCAAGACTGAGATATTGAAACTGGATACTGGATCCAGCAAGACCTATGAAAACGCTTATAACAACCTGTGGTTTCAGTCGGTAAATATTTATCCACCCCAAGCTAATCCAGTTTCCATGGCCACCGTCAATCTTGAGTTGATCATCAACAACACTTGGCCAAATAGCGATTTTTCCAACCAACCTCTTTTGGTTACTGAATATGGTACAGCAGAGAATGTAGCCACTGAAACCATTCAATCCGACTCCATTAAAGCACAAGCACAGTTTATTAAGGACCAAGCCACTAATCCGGCCAAACCGTTATTCTTAGGAGGATGTCTCTTTGAATATACCAATGAGTTATGGAAGGGTGGTACCCAAAATGATCTCGGAATTAATAGATTTAGCGGACCCTTCTGTACGGCTAAAGAACCTTCTCAAGCGGCTCCCAATGACATTTATCGAGTGGATGATCTCACCAAAAAGATAGCTTATGCCACATACAAGGCTATAGTTAATCCTTGATGATTTTAATAATAAAATAGATCTTACATATCTGTAAGATCTATTTAGCATAAATGGCAGAGAAATTTTATGACTCATCTGACCTGCTATGTTAATAAAATTGATAAGATTTTGTAATATATATTACAAAATCGGTATCTTAAAATGTCTGCTATAGTTTATTTTGTCTACGCCACCTTTGATGATGACAAGGAAATACCCATGGGGGTCTGGCAGGGAGATATACGCGGTATCTGTTCCCAATTTAAGAAAGGGGGAGTGAGAAGTGGCCACTTCTCGGCATTTGGAGAATGCCGAAGTATTCGAGCGGTGGAGAGAATCTGGGCAGAACCAGAAGATGGAAGTTCTCCCAAGATAATAAGTGAGAATACGTACGATCAGCAGGATATGGAACGCTTAGGTATATAAGTGGGATCTCTCTCGATTTTTCTTCTCCAAGCAGAGAAGAAAAATGTTTTCTATTGAGAAGAAATTAAGGGTATTTTTTAACTGCTTCATAAATAATTCCGTCAACTTTGAACGATTTTCCTTGACGAATAGAAGTTTTTATATCCCTCAATTCTCCCAACGTTCTGTCAAGAATTTCCCCTTTGAAATGATCCGCCCATGCTGTAGTATATGTTAGTCGTTGTCGACAATAATAACAAATCCAATTCTTTCCATCTTCAGTCCAAGTGACACAATTTCTACAGAGGTTGGGTCGTTCGCATTCGAAACACGTTACTTTTCCATTTGCTAACGAATGAGCACAAAATTGACAATATTTGAGTAGGTCTTGACAACGGTAACAAAGAGGGTCATCCTTGTTATCTTCGGTAAAGAAAACACATTTTCTACAAATGTCTGTTCCGCAATTAGTACATTCTACCTTTCCATTTGCTAATAGAGTGGGACAAAAACGGCATCTATCCTTATCCATCTCTTTCTCTAGTTTACCTAAGATGTTTAATATATATATATCAATTTTACAACTCGAGTATCCTATCAGTCTTCCATCCAGTTTTCTCATGTCTATACCCAAGTGGATTACTCAACACCGGCACGGGATCTCCAGCGTCGCCAGGATAAGTAATATCGGTATAATGGTGGGTGTGACCGAATATCCACCCTTTAGTCTTTGCTACCAAGTGACCCAAGTCAGATGCATATGCTTTGTTCCCAAGAGTACCCTCGTGAAAAGGGTTGGCGGTTCCATATATCAGTGGAGCGTGATGAGTGGCAATGACGACGTTATCGTATTTGTCTATATTTTTGGTCAGCCAATCTACGTGTTCGGTATGAATTCTCTTCCATTTTTCGATATTCATATCTGGTATCATCGAAAAGTCTCGCATACTGTTTCTAACTGTAAGTTCAACTCCGTTGATATCACTCCATAGGGTACAAGCCAGCAAATGTAAACCAGGACGGAGAGAAATGACCGACTTCTGGGCAAAGATGACACCATGTTTTTGACATATCGATTCTAACATTTTTTCAACCTGGTCCATCTTAAATTTACCACTATTGTTGTAATACTCGTGATTACCAGGAATAAATATTACTTTATTCCAATGTTGGCTACACCATTTCAAAAATTTGGATAATCCGTGATACAACGGGGACGAGATATCACCAGCCAATATCAGAATATCGCCAGTCGGGTTTAGAAGGTCGGACCAGTTTTTATACGCATTTACATCTATATGTAAATCTGAGATATATTGTATACGTACAAGAAAATCATTCTTAACTAGTATTCTGTTCATCACACAGTAAGTACTTATACAATAAGTATTGTATAAGTAGGTACGATATGTACTTATATAAATGACTTGAAAAAGATATAGAAGGGTCGCTTTCAGGTACATAATGGCTACTCCCCACGGCGGTAATCCTTTTTCACATCGTGTGGTATCGGACCAAAAAACCCGTATCATCCATACACCCTTAGTCCGAGTTCCTAAGTCCACGACCCCAGCTACCAAGTCAGTCCCGGTTCCTAAACCCACAACCCCAGCCCCCATCATTGTCCATAAGACGAACGTAGCTGTTTTAGATACTAACCCAAAACCTCATCGACTAAAGGTGATTCATTTTAATATAACAACTGATCACCAAGAGGATACAATTTCTGCGTCTGAGAGTGATAGTGCTGTTATTATCAGCACTATGGACAAACATAAAGGACATATTATCCGCTGCCCCGTAAATCCACCCATTGGGACTCATTATTACGTAACCAGAATATTTGCATTTCCCATGGAAGAGTTAACTAAAGATGATAATAGTATGCTTTATACCAAAGGAGATAATTCCGAATCGGGATGGATATTTACGCTGACCCCAGGATACAGTCTCCATTTGGTATACTTTGGAGAAGGAATTTGGGTTCCCATGTAAGTCATGGACATGTCCATGACTTACATGGACAAAATGACATTATTGAATATATTTTCTAACCGTACAAGAATAAATCATAATTCCAATTACTTTTTGACTGACATCTCTCATTGTTGTGATAAGTCTCATATTCTCCCCGTCTTCTTGATACTCGATAGATAGACAAAAAGTCTCATTTTCTGTGTAACAAACTCCACAGGAACAATCTTCTAAACAATCATCGTATTCCAGGTCGAAACATGGGTCTTCTGAATCCAGAGAGTGAGTGGGTAGAAAATATATCGCGACTAAGATTATCATTAAAACCTTCATTTTGATTCTTCTCCAGAATCAAAATAGTACATTAAATCTATGAAAAATATCATTTTTTCTTATAAGATGTCTTATAAGATACGTTTTTACCTCATAAGATGTCAGATCCAATTCTCCAAGAAATCCTCGCCAAGTTAAACACCATTGAAGATAAGATAGATCGATTAAATAAGCGATTAGAAGCAGTGGAAAGGTCGACCGGTATTATGGATGAACACGTCCAATGGGTGAATGGGATTCACAATGTGGTAAAGGGGAGCCTTTACTCCGCTCTCAATACAGTCAACACAATAATGAATCCTATTTATGGACCCACGGTGAATATCGACGAGATACCTAATGCACCTATGTATCCCCCAAGTTTGACACACGTTAAAGACTAAGAGAATTAGGATTTCTTATTACTCTTGCTTCTTCTTATAGTCTTTAATCGCTGCTCGAATGGCATCTTCCGCTAACTACACCAAATCGGTAATATGCCAACCAAACTGTTTGGATGTGCGTACGACATGGCAATTTCTACACAACATCACACACCGAGCAAGTTCTTCGTGTATCCTTTTAATCGAACTTCCATGTCCGATGTGCCAAGCTATACCTTTCACTTTATTATCCTTATGGATGTGGTCGAAATCAAAAACGTACGGCTTCCCATCATATTTATAGCCACACATCTGACAAGAACCTACATTCTCTTTGATTTTATCGATGTACACTCTCCTCTTCTTTCTTAGTTCGCGGTTATACACATTTCTTTTATCATCATTTCGAGCTATATTTTGTGTGCTGTTGTAATTTTCTGAGTGATTTTTGATGGTACTGCATATTTTACACCTCAACTCACATTTTGAGGCTTCTTCTTTCATTTTACAATATCTCAGTTGAGATACACATTTCACTTTTTCGTCCGTGTGAACAAAGTCTAGTAGGAGTAGGTTTGTAATCCCGCAGTCTATACATTTCCCTCCTTTTTCTTTTCTCAACCTGATTAATTCATTCATTCTATTTATGTGACTCTTTGGTGGTAGTCTTACTTTCACATCTAATATAAATAAATCATCCTTGTTCTGTTCATAGTTTTCTCTGATGGTTTTAACGAGTTCATCGAGTTTCTCTTGTTCTTTAGATTTTTGCATTGCTTTCGACATCTTATCTCTACTCTCTTGGGTTCGAGTCATCCCCCAACTGGGATGGTTTTCCTTTTTATAATCTCTTCTGTTTTTCATTCCTTCTAAATATTTTTCTCGCACTTCATCCTTCTGCATTGCCTCTTTTGTGATTGAAGAATGTTTTTGACGACTCTCCTCTGAGGAAAACTGCTTTTTAGTATTCTGACTAGCTAGTTTATTTTTACATGGCTTCGAGCATGTTTTTACCTTAGAAGACGAATATTTCACGTGAAATATTTCATCACAAATCTCACAATTTCTCTCCTTTGTCATTTTTAATTATTACCTATCTTTTATTAAGTATATTTCGTTCTTAGATTAATATATCTTACTTGAGATATATTAATTGAGATCGCGTTTGTTATGTCTGCTTGTCCTGGTAGTCTGATACAGCTGCTCGGATAGCGTCCTGCATAAGTGCGCTGCAGTGAAGTTTCACTGGAGGAAGACTGAGATGTTTAGATATTTCTGTATTAGTTACCTGAGTACATTCATGTAAAGTTTTTCCTATGATAAGTTCAGAGCCATACGAACTGCTGGCGATCGCCGATCCACACCCAAAAGTCTTGAATCTGGTTTTAATGATAATGTCTGTCTTTGGATCTACCTCGATCTGCAGTTTCATCACGTCCCCACACGCCGGAGCGCCCACTAACCCTGTCCCAACATTGCTCTGAGTCTTATCTAAACTTCCCACATTCCGAGGATTATTATAATGATCCAACACTCTTTTATGGTACATTCGGTTAGAATGGAGGGTTGGTAAACTCTGAGAGCTTGGTGTGCCTACAGGATAGGTTGCACAACCATTCCCACAACATCTCATCGACGATCGAAAAACTCTACCCAAGAACATCTTATAATTGATCTTATATAAAACTGCGTGCTTTTATAAGTAATATGGAAGAAGATAACTTGTTATCGATTGAGCCATTTTTATGGTCAAAGATCTGCACATATCTGCGCCCCCGTGACGTAATCAATTTATCTAGTACCTGTCAGACTCTATGGGGGTTTTTAGATGTAGAGCATGCCGGAGCTGTAAAAAGTCTCCAGCGCGAATACCATTTTGCACAATTGTACAATGTTGCCCGGATACTCAATGGAAGGGTTAGCTTTCCTTCATTTTAACGTATGTTAAAGACGAGACGGATATAAATGGAATACATATTCTATTTATTCCATTCTTAATACGTATTAAGAATGGAAGAAGACAAATGGTTATCGATTGAAATAGCTTTGTGGTCTAAGATCTGTGAAGATTTAAAATCTCAAGATATAATCAATTTATCCAGCACCTGTTCTACTCTGTGGGAAGAATTAAAGAAAAAACGCGCCAAGGCTATAATAAGACTCTCATGGAAAGATGATTATCAGGATATTTGTTTCAAAACCAAGTCACCCATACCAGAAGACTGGCTCCATAAAAAATTACCCCTATACACCCGGGTTTCTTCTGAAGAAAAAATTAGAGTTGTAGCCAACACGGAAAATGGCTACAGATTTGAGATCCCTACTCCTGACGAATACTGTATCACTGGAATAGAATGTGATTCGTTAAACTCTCTATCTCCCAATTGTGTGTTTGATCTCTGTTATAATGGGTTACGGGTGAATGTGGTTGGTATGAACCACATAGCAGTATTACAAAACATATTGGGACTGGAAAAAAATAAGATCCCCTTTCCTATGGTAAAAGGAGGTATACCTCTCCCATCAAATGATGATGTCAGAATCGATATTACAAATAGAGATGATGGCAACCCCGTCGGGGTTGAAATTACTTATCTATTGGAACGGTTGAAAACTCCCAACTCAGACCCTTTCATTATATATCAGTATCAAAGTATGCCTCCAACAACCTTGGATGGAGAAAAAACGGTGGAGGTCCGTTTCAGCCATTACATAGGATATATACTAATTCATTCGGAACCATTTTACGATGGACCCGTCGAAGCTGTATTCGAATTCGACGGTGGGAATAAGAGACGTGTTCTTCTGCTTCCAGAAGATAAAAGTCTCCGGATTGATAACTGGAGAGTATTTCGCCTCCGAAAAATGAAAGCCTCTAGTCTAGACAAGTATCCCCTCATTTCAAGAGATTCTAATTTTGTATGTATACATTTTTTATACCTGGAAAAAAAGACGAGAGTCGATATCAGTGTTATCAGCGCCAACATCACGATCATATATGACGGCCATCTTAGACACCCATCAATGTTGTAATTTTTAACGATAAGTAAATTATATTTACTTATGGTAAATATAATGGCAGACGTAAACATCCAAGTTATTAACAAGGGTAATGTCGAAGAACTGGCTGGCAAAGGTGATATAAACCTCTACGAGATAAAGTATACCTCTAAATCGGGAGATGTCTATGATATGACCGGTTTCCATATTAAAAACGCGTTCGAACACAAGAACGCCTTTGTTATCATTGGCGACTACGAAAATCTCAACACGGGACCGGAGACTAAGAATGGATACTGCTTATGGATCAGATTCAAGAAGAATAATAGAGCTGTTATCGAATATATAAATAAACGTCCTATATGCGGACGATCCCGCATGCCAGCACGAGGGACCGGAAGTATGATGATGGATATTTCTCAATACATTCTCAAAATGTTTGGTGTCAAAGAATCTTCTCTACACGACCAGGCCTTTATAATAATTGATGGATTTCAAATATCTACAGCTGGGCTCTTCACGATGCTAACAGGGTATCCGTGGTACTCGAAATGGGGATATTTTCCACGTGACAAGAAATCAAAAAAGATAATACAGAAAAATTATGATTTGGTTCATAAAACTATTATGACCAAAAGGCGATTGACCGAGATACGAAACAAACTTAGGGACAAATATTATGAGCCCATAGATCCCAGTTTTCTCCGGCCTAGGAGAAAACCTAGGTCTGGTATGTCGGAGGCTGATAACTATTATGCTAACAAAGAGGCTATAGCCAATCTCATGAGGAATTTAAAAGACTTTTATAAACTCGAGGATCTACCGTTTAATGAATTCTACAGTCAATTGTTAGACTCCTATCCCGTGGTAGCCCTTCAAAATATGCATGATATCATGCCAGAGGGGATCAATTTATGGGAGGCGAGCGGTGATTATTTTAAGTTTCATTAATGTAACATATTCTTAAGACTCCAAGTCTTAAGAATTAGATTTAATCATATCCCTAGAGTAAAAATGATATAAGTTAAAAATATATATAATAATATATAATACCAAGTAAAAATGGGAAAATTTTACTTTTGTAAAGGTGGTAGTGTTTCTCAGCCATGTAATAGTAAATATTTAACAGCCAAGAATTGGCTCAATCATATGGAGAAAAAACATAACATTACGAATGCGGCCCTTCCTCTATTGGAAGAGAACAACAACACAAAAAGAATTTTACGGGTCAAACGAGAACGAATCCAAAAACAGAGGGAAACAGATGAGAAGGTCATCAAAGCTCTGGAAGAACAGCTACGTTCTATGTCTCAGAGAGTTACTAATGCGGAAAGCTCAGCAGCTGAGAAAGAGCAGGGAACACAGACCCTATTGGAAGATGCTAAACGGCGTTTAGAGCTCTCTAGTGAAGAAGCAGTAGCATCTGGCACCGAAGATTGTATCATTTGTATGACAGAACAAACAACCACCGCCATTATTCCCTGTGGTCATACCGCTTTCTGTGGTGATTGTGCCCATGCTCTGGAAAAAAGACGTAGTAAATGCCCTATCTGTCGCGGGGATATTCAGCAAACTCAGAGACTATTTTTCAGCTAACTAAACATTGGTTGAGTGAGATTTTTAACTCACATAGTGAGTTAAAACTGGGTGTATCGGGTCTATAAATCATTCGAATGATTTAATAAACTGGTTAGGTGGTACTTCTCCACTTATCAATGAATTTATAAAACTACGGATCGATTGTTCATCCCAGCTTCCACGATATCTTAGTTTATCGCGTCCACCATTGTGTAAGTGTAAATCATATAGGTTATATCCATACATGCTTAGATTTACACTAGGAGAAGAATAAGGTTTGGATGGATCTACCATAGCGTCAAAATGATTGGGTCCGAACTTAGTTGGGTCTACCAGACAATCATGCCCCATGAATTTAAATTCAACATCCTGGGCCTCAAGATCTTTGCTGATCTTACGCAATAGATCTACCACCTTTCCATCTTCGGGATAACCATCAAAATAGCTACAATAAGATAACCATATCTGATATTTTTTGGGAGATGAATCTTGATGTATAAACCCATTGATAAACTCTCTGATAGATTGTTCATCCCATGGTCCCTTATACGTTACTGGTTTACGACCGCCCTTGGGGTCGGGAGGATCGTCCATATTATGTGCACAAATCTTTAACAGCCTACTAGGCTCGTGGGGAGTGTCTGTATGGGTCGGAGCGCAAGTTGTCCAATGGCTAAATCCAACATTTGGTTCTGAATCATATTCTTTAATAATCTCGAACCATAGTTCTGTTACTCGTTTGTCTTCGAGAAAAGCGGAAGGATAGTCTTTGGACGCCCAAGACATTAATTTTAAACTATATTTTATGGTATTGGCTGACTTTTTTGACTCTAGGCTCCCTAGAGATTCATTGCGAAATAGAATGAGAACGTAGGCAAAATAACTCAACATTATTATACATGATAATAACACGACTATTTGTGTACACCAGGCTATATTCATACTACAAATAGACTGAATATTCTTAACCTAATTAAGAATATTCAACGATTAATTCAAATGGGTAGTGGAAGTAGAAATCAGGTTTCAAGACTTCCAAAAGAGGGAGATATCTTTAATGTTATTAGGATACTCCACTATTATGAGGGACTGTCGCCGGTCTTTTGGATGTCCGCATATAATCTCTATCTGATAGATAAATACAGTGCGGACTATTGGACTAGTTGAGTGAAGTTTTTAACTCAACAAGTTGAGTGAGGTTTTTAACTCACGATGTGAGTTAAAAGTTAAAAGTTCAAACCACCAGTGTGTCTAAATCGTCTGAGTCCGAATCCCCCTCGCATATATTACATGATGTAACCTTGTTGTCCGTAAGAGAATAACTGATTCTATTATAATTAGCTGCTCCACACTTGCATACTTCTCGAGGACTCAGGTCAAATTTAGATATCGTAAACACATTTGCATCAGGATCGTAACGAGTACAGAAGAACAATCTGTAATACCGGGAATCAGTGTGATTCCCGGTATTAATCTCGAGGATCCTGCCAAATCGCTGGAGCTCCAGCGATCCTTCGAGAAGCCCCGTATAATTCTTACTGACATTAAAATCATCGTAAAAATCCAACTCTATCTTTTTGTCCGTGATATCACAAACCATCTTTGGGTTACAAAGCCGACCCGGTAACATGAAGTCGAGGTCATACGTGTGATTACGAATCGTTCCGATACATCGGTCACCGGCATAAATCTTGGCTTCAAAATTTAAATAATAAAAGTATTTTGTCTCAGGTTCCTTTTTGGATACGGGCACGTCGTGATAACGGCAATATTTCTCACCTTTACCAACGCTTTTTTGGCACGGTTTGTCCTTGGAAGTGATTCCAGTGCATTTGGGGTTTGCTTCCATATGGAAATGCTCGATACATCCTTTAGGTATTCTTAAGAATAGAAATATCATTTTTAAAGAAACGTTCTTCTAAATAAAAACACTATTTAAAAAACAAAACATTGACCAATAAGGTGCAAATGGCAAATAACCAACAGACACTAGTAGGGGTAGGGTGTCCTTTTTCTACGATCGGTGCAGCTGTGGATGCTGGACACTTTAATCTCTTGGTGATCTCTGATACAACAGAAGATGCTACCATCGTTGTTAGTGATAACTTAAAGATCTTTATTGAAGATTCGGTTAATGTAACCTTTACCGAAAAATATGCTTTTATCATTAGTGGTATTTTGAGCAGTTTGACCATTAGAGGGTCTTGTACGAATACCACTGATAGTACCAGTGGTAGCACAATCACACTATCAAAAGATTGTTTGATGATATCTCCAATATGTGAAGATAATAAAGGATTTGTGTATCTAACCAACTTCAGACTAGTTGGATGCGGTAATAATATTATTACTGGTGTTAATACTACTATCAAGAATGTTACATTTTGTGACGCTGATTGGTTCGATCTTTCTAGTTTAGGTACCAAACTTAATGTTTGGTATAGCATTTTTAAAGTCAAAGTTACTCTGGTATGCGCTGATAATGATACATCAGTCATCAAAGGAAATGTATTCGAGAGTTGGGTAATAACCGACGGGGCAACTAACATGACTTTTGATAGTAACTTCTCCACAACTCAAATGGTTAACGCTGGCACGACTAAGAATTGCATCTTTTCTTCTAACCGATTCGATAATCTGGGGATGATATGTAACAACATACATGATACCGCCTTAGTAGGTAATATAGTAGGTAATAAATTTGAAGGAGGATCCATTGTTTTTAATAAATCGAATGACGTCCACGATGGTATCAATCGAATACCCCGAGAGAAGTTTACTGGAGGTAAAAATATTAAAAAGGCAAGGTGAGAGGGAGAGGACTTTTGACTCACAAAGTGAGTCAAAAGTAACTCATGCTATGAGTTAAAAATCATGTTGACAGATAAAACTGGTCATCTTCTAACTTTATACATACAATGTTAGTTCTTTCACATCGACTTTAGGAATGTATTCCTTGACAAAGTCGTAGTCTTTCATAGAAGGATATTCAAAGTTTTTGTTGTACACCCTATAAGCTATTTCAGGTATACATTTAGTCTTGTTTTTATATGCCCTGAGTTTATTTAGATATCGACAACATTCTGGAGGTATAGTATGGACAATTACCCATACTCTGTAACCAAACTGTCGGGCGAGATCAGAGAATTTATCTCGAGTACCTTTCGATCCATTTGTATTATCGATAATTATACTACTTCCTTTAGCCAGCTCTGACTTACACATTCTCAAACTTTTAGCCAAAGATCCAGTAAGATCGTTGCCAATAACTGTGAAATCATATTTCGACTGTAATTTACTACTCAGGGTACTCTTCCCGCATCCAGGCATCCCTACCTGAAGGATCATTAGTTTTTCCTTTTGCTTTGGCAGAGTTAGTTTACTCGGTTCTAACTCTTCAAACTCTAGTGGATATGGTTTTAATGTAGGGGGGTAAAACGTTTGCTCGAGAAAATATTCCTCAGGTATACAAAACACGGCTCCAATATTGAGAGCAAACTTAACATCAGAATCGCTAAAATCTTTTGGGCGACCAGCTGCGTCTCCGACGTAAAACATCTTTTTAACTGGTCCATTTAACTCCAAGAACTTATTAAACATTCCTGGTAGAGGTTTCCGACAATGATCATCTTGTAAAGATATAAAAACATCGGTATTTGACAGATTAAAGAATTTATTGACTTTGTAGAAAATATCTTCTGGATCAGTCTTCTTTTGATTTGAGAATATCACAGTTTTATAACCCTTTCTTCGGAGATTATCTATCTTTTTAGGGATTTCTGGATACAGATACTTAGCGTCGTTCCTATCTTTCGGAAACTTATTTCCTGATTTGGGAACTAAGAGAGTATAATCCAGATCGAATGCTGCGATTTTATCTGATGAATTGCCAGAATATCGGTACTCCATGATTTCAATTGTTCATCTTTTACTGTTTCGTAATTCAATTTTTGTACGTATCATACAAAAATTTCTAACCTAATGTTTAATAAAATAATGTTGGGCAAATAACAAGATGGCTGAAAATCAATATTTATTAGTTATCGTCGTAGCGGTTGTTGTTATTCTTTTGATTTGTATGAATTCCAATAAGGATGGATACAAGAAACATCCCGCGGGACCTTGCGCGCGAGACCCGAAATCTCCAGAATGTACAGCATGGAGGAGACATTCTGGAGATAAAGATGAATTATGTGATTACGCACATAAGATAGCCGATATTACCAGCTGTGCTCATGGACCTACACAATGTGCATTACGGAACGCTGCTAAAACCTATTACAACGAGGAATGCTATTAACTTAATTAGCCTAAGTTAAACTTACTTAATTATATATAATTAAGTAAGATAATTAATGTTGAGTTAAAAATTATGTTGCATAGTAAGTATCGGACAATAACCATGCAGATTTTTGTGTCCTGACTTTAGAAGAGTCAGAACAGCTCTATGCATGTAAGGCAGCTACCTTTTTACATAAATCGATAAAAACATCTTGATCAAGATCCCATTTAATAACATTGATTCTGTTACAGACCAATTGAATGTTTTTTAAAGTATAGGGTTTACTAGAATTAATCCTATCAACGCTAATATTATAGATATGCTTAGGATTCTTTCTCTTTGTCCCTGGCTCGCATACATGAGTCATTTTCTCTCCTGATAAAGCACAGACCCCTTTTTGTTTTTTATATAATCGAATAATGTCATCCTTCTCAATATTCACCTTAATATTTCTTTTTTCTGCATTATTTTGAAGATCTTTGTATATTCTGGTAATAAAACCATCGAATGTGCTACACCATTTAGCATAGTTAACCTTAGAACAAATTTTACAGTAGGTTTGACAACCATCGGACATTGATTTTTCCTTAAAGAAACAAGATATTTCCTTTGTTTCTTTACATTTTGAACAATATTTGGCATCTTTTTCGACTGGAATTAAAATCTTAGCTTTCTCTTTCCTTTTTTCGCTACGACAAACTTTACAATAAGCATTTCTTCCATATTTACCCGACTTTAATTTGTGAAACCCGTCAAGAGATTTTACCTCTTGACATGAAGTACACTTCTTTTCCATGACTAAGCAAATATTTCTACATTATATATTTGCTTACTTTTAACTCACTGTTATGAGTTAAAAAGTTATCTTGCATAATAGTATCGGACAATAACCATGCAGATTTTGTTGACCAGAATCGAAAAGTATCCCTCCCAGAGTTTTCAGGTTACTCTCCGGGAATAAAGGTTGCCTCCTGAGACTCGGTCCGATCTTTAAGAGTCAGGCAGATGCTAGTCACACGTAATTACGTGCGGCAAGACATCTTGTTGTTCGGGAAACCCCTGAAGCTTTAGCTACCGCGGTTCATAGGAAACTATGAGTGCAGCAGACGACACAATGGCCGTCGGGTGGTAATAATGCTAAAGATTGGGCAATCCGCAGGGTTAGAATCTAAGGGTAATGTACAATACCTATGATTCGCCTTCAGAGACTGAACGGATGCCGGCTTGAGAGGATGTACACCTCAATGATGGCTTAAGATACAGTCCCGCCCTTTCTGAAAGGAAAGGGACTAGCGGTTGTGAAAACACTTACAGGTAAAACGATCACCTTTCGAACTTGAGAGGAGAAAAGTATCCTGCCAGCGACAAAAGGCTCTGTCGCTGGATAAACAGTTAGAGTCCTTTTTAGTCTCAGATGCTAGTGCGAACGCTCACGCGTTCGAGCGACACCGCCAAATTGCGGGAAACCCCTTAGAGCTTCAACTTCCGCGGTCTGTAGGAAACTACAGATGTCAGCACCAGGGTAATGACCTCGGAGATGGAAAAAACGTTGAAGATTGGGCAATCCGCAGCAAAGCCCCTACGTCCCTATGGTCATGGGATACGGGGAGTGTTCAACGACTGGACGACGGTGGGCTTGAGAGTTTGACCAAACTCAAAGATAGCTTAAGGTACAGTCTAGCCCCTTGCGAAAGTAAGGGTATTAGCGAGAAGTAGAGTCGTCCGACACTATTCAAGATGTTAAAAATAAGATACAAGATAAGGAAGGCATTCCCCCGGACCAACAGCGCTTGATTTTCGCAGGCAAGCAGCTAGAGGATGGGAGATCCCTTTCCGACTACAATATCCAAAAAGAGAGCACATTGCATTCCCAATGAGTGCTGAAAAGTAACCCACAGTCGGTATTCGGATATCCGACTGAGTAATGGTTAGCGTTCCGACTTCCTATCTATACGTAAAGTGATGTTAGATAAGAAGAACGCAGTTGCTAGTGCGTACATAACCAATGTGTGCGTGCAAAACATCTCAATTGCGGGAAACTCCTGTAGAGCTTTAGACTACCGCGGCTTTTTAGAAATGAAAAGTGCAGCAGGCTACACAACGGTAGCTGGATGGTAATAACGTCTAAGGATTGGACAATCCGCAGCGAATCCCTAAAACTCGTTATAGATGAGAGTCACGGGAAGCGTTCAACGACTTAAAGGATGTTGGCTGGTAAGGACGGTCTAATCAACCGGAACTGGCTTAAGGTATAGTCTAGTCCCTCTCCGAAAGGTTAGGGTATTTCGTTAGTGCTTCGATTGAGAGGAGGAATGAAGATGCTGTTCATTCTATTTTAATTACTCTCTAAATATACATTTCATATCTGAACAGATATGAAAAATGATACTTAAACATGTGGATATAACCTAATTATAGATCAATGGCTACACATAATGTGTTACTGAAAGCTGCTTGTTTCGCAGCAGAAAAGCATAAATATCAAAGACGAAAGGGGGATGATTCCAGTTATATCTGTCATCCCTTGGGAGTTGCTCAAATACTCCAGTGGTCTGGAAGAGCTGCTTCCATCGATCTTTTGGTAGCCGCTATTCTTCATGATACGGTAGAAGATACAGACGCTACTTTAGAAGAAATCGAGCGTGAGTTTGGAGCAAAAGTAGCTGGATATGTCAGAGAGGTTACGGATGACAAATCGCTTCCTAAATTAGAAAGAAAGAAGTTGCAGATAGAGCATGCCAGGCATGCGTCCAGAGAAGCTCAATTGATTAAACTAGCTGATAAGATCCATAACTGCTCGGACCTTTTGAAAGTTCCACCCAAAGGATGGACCCAAATAGATATTCAAGGATACATATTATGGTCAAGAGAGGTGATCGAGGCTATCCCGCTCGATCCACCGCTCCACACGACATTTTATAAGATTCTCAACACAAAAGTCGATGGAACTTTTGTGGTTCCATCATCTCTCAATGAACAGAAAAAGATATTAGCTGAGTATTATAATAACATGAAGTGAATAATCATACAGCTACAGGTGTTTCTTATAACCTTATAAGAAACTAAAATGCAAGAGTAAAGATGATTGATTCTCAATTTCTAATAGCTATCGCGATAGCTATCGTGATTACGGCTGTTATTCTTTTATGTTTTACTTCTCGTAAGAATCCCCCTTCACAAGAGAAGGGGGATTCTTACGAGAGACCCTCCAAAACCCAGTGATTTTATCAACGACATGTGCCAACATTTACAGCATGTGAAAAACCATGCTGGATATGAAGATGAAATTTTTCTGGAAAATGAGGCCGAAAAATATTACAATAAAAAATGTAAATACTACGAAAAAGAATCTGAATCGTATCCAAATTATAATGCTGAAGTATGTAAGCAGATACGTACATTGATACACAATACTGAAGTATACGATATGGCCATTGAGATTGACCTAAACGACTATCTCGATGACTATTTCAAGAAAAATTGTAAAACTGATAGATATAACCTAAAAGGTCAATGAAATATACTTAAAAGTTAAAATCGTTAAATATAGAAATGATTATCGAATCCAAAGAATACGAAATCCACGATAATGGCGGGAGACCGTTCATTGTTAAGGTGTATCCAGATTCCAGAGTAGAAGTATACGAAAACAACTTTAAATCTGATTCAGAAGATGATGAAGACCACTATTTAATGGCCGAAGAACCATTCTTTAATCAAAAGGTAGAAAAAGTGTTCATAGGAGAATCCCCGCTCAATAACATGACGGAGTTTAGTGGTGGCCACGGAGATAACTTTCTTGGGAACTCTTTTTTGTTACACACGGGAGATTTAGAGTACGTTTTCATTGGAGAGAGCGTTTTTTATTTTCAAGCTCTGAGTGAGATTGTAAAATATGTATCACCAGTGGGAAATAGCGATGTTTCCTATCCTTACGCTGTGGACGATCAGAATCGGGCGTATCTCATGATTGAGAAGGTCATCGTCCAATTAACGGACGAAGAAGTTTCTAATATCCCTATGTTCGATCCTTACAGTGACTGCTATTACTCTCGACACTTGATGACAACTGATCATGGTTGTATTCCTCCCCGAGAACCGATATTCATCTTTCAGGATATCAAAGAGTATTACGTCGGTGATGAGAGATATACTATGACCTATGAGCCTTATCCTGAGAAAGATTATGACCGTTTGATGGGATGGAACGAAGGAAATATCTCCATCCTACTGATTGATGGAACCAAGAAGGAATTATCCAAAGAAGAATACGTGGATATCATGTTGGATTTTGGCGATTTGTTGGAATTTCAACCTTTGGAAAGAGAAGTCATTCACAAACGGATGGCTTAAGAGTGATGAAAAATAACTTAAAAATATGTAAGTACATAAGTAAGCATGCAAATGGAATCATATATAGCATTGAGGCGACGCCTACAACCTGCAAATCTTCTAGGAACAGCCACAGTAACTGAAAATGGTAACCAAAAATGGTACGCTGACTTTGGAATCTCCATGATGGGAGATATCATCTTAGGGATCTTTCTTACTGCCGATGCAAATCGGTTGGAAAGGACCGAGTTGTATAACAACGCTGATCTTCTCGCAGTTAATACGGATCCTAGTTCTCTTTCAAACGAGAGGATCTTTACCGAAGAGGATATCTCTAAAATTAAACTCCAGTTCTCATCGTTAAAGGTGAGAGTCGTTTATCGGAAACCCGGAGTTGAACACGCCAAGGTGTTCTTGCTCTTTGATTTACTCCCTAACGAGATAAGAATGAATATTAATCATAACGAAGGGAAATTAACTATTCCTCCTTCGAGGTCTCCCACAGGAAAAGAAATTTCCATGTTGTATTCGGAAGGATCATTAACGGGATATTCTTTTCCCGACAAGATCGAATACTATCCGGTGAGTAAAAAGGATAGCCATGGTCTCGAAACATTTATGATCCCTCACGGTCCCTATATTTTATCAGAAATTATAATTTCTGGAGGACAGGGTGTTACGATGTCGATGGATCTAGGCTATGTTTATCATTATATCCTAGAACCTCTTCTAAGAGAAGACGGTAGTAGAGTCTTTTTTATTCCTCAGAGAGATAATAGCCCACTCAGATTTAAAATGTATAAATGTATGTTTCAAGAGGTGAAACTCTATATCAATAGCATAATTGATGATACAGATCTAACATTAAAATTGATCTTGGAAAGAGTTTCTCCGCAAGAGATAGCCGACGATATTCAGAAACCAGAATACGTAGAGTTAAAAGGAGGACGAACAGCTGTTTATAAGGAAGGAATGTTCCAACTCCATAAATTAGAACCGGAAAACTGAGATACATTATGTACTTTCATTACCGATATATCCAGCATATATATCATTCTCATTTAACTTTTCATCACTTTCGAAAGTGATGAAATACCGAGGAAGTTTTTATCTTTACTTTTAAAGTAAGATGGCCGAGAATCAATATCTATTGCTTGTCGTCATTGCTGTCGTCGTTATTATTTTAGTATGTTTTAATTCTAATAAGGATTCCTATAGGGAAGACAAACAGAATCTTAAAAAATACAGAGGTAACCTGTATAGAAACATACCCTATCATACATCAGTATGTTATAAAATAAGCGATCTCAATAGAAGTCTCAATAACGGTCTCCCGAGGTTTTTATGTGATACCATATACTCTAAGAATAACCCTAAATGTATCCTAAAGGATCACCTCCAAAAATATTACCATGAAGAATGCTAATTTTAAACTTTTTATTACTCTCGAGGATAATAAAAACTGTTCACGTTTCACAATCTTCGTCGCCGACGGGAAATCCGGCGTCGGCGACGAAGATTGCCTGCTCCATGTCCTCCTTTTGAAGATGCAGGCATTTTGGGAACCTTTAGATTTTTCTCTTTTAGTTTTTCTTTGGAGGACCGCAAGGTTTCCTGATATTTCTCCACTTTTCCTTTGGTAGTTTCTAATTTTCCTTGATACAGCTTAATCTTCTTTTGATATTTCTTTCTGGTCTCTGGGAGTTTTTTAATATCTTTTTCGAGATGTTGTATCTCGGACTCAATTTTCCTCTTGTCTTTTTGGATGTAGTTAAGCTGAGATCTGATTCTTATGTATCTTTTTTCCTCCATCGTCTTATACTGGGGTTCAGAACTGTAACTGGATTGTACTGGACAACTTTTAATACTTTCTTCACCATCACCGTTTACGATTATTCCTTTGAATAGCTTGCCAATCACTTGATTTGGATCTTCATCTTTCATGTGTGATTGGATGATCTCGATTATCTGTGCAGGAGCGTAAGGTCCTCCCATATCTTTTTCTTGCAGACTTTCTATAGATTCGTGCAAACCGAAGAAATGAAATAACAGTCTCTGTACTTGGTCAAAATCACATGCTCCTATATTTACCGTTTTATCAATACGTCCCGGTCGGATGAGAGCATTGTTGGAAACCTCTTTGAACACGGAGTCATCATTTGCCGTAATAAATAAAAGTCTGCCGTGTGTTTCCACCAACCCATCTATTTCATTCAACAGACATTGGATGCTGATTGTCCCCGAAGAATAACTCTCGAAGATGCTACTTCTATCCAAATCTTCCAGAGCTAGTATGTATGGGGAATTTGATGTGTAATAGGAAATCTCTTTTATCAGCCGGCTGAATTCTGAGTTTGTCGTAACGACTTGAAAATCTATGATAAACACCGGTAGATTGTATTCGGCGGCGATGGATTTGATGACCGAGGTCTTGCCCGACCCCGGTACTCCTGTGAGGATGTATCCTCGTTTATACGGTACTCCTCTTGCATTAAACCATTGTTCATTGTCAAAAAACTCTTTGATATCTTTTATGAGTTCGTTTTCTACTTTGCGCGAAAGAATTGTATTTGACAGTCGTTTGTTGGTTTTCACGTGCACTAAATCCCATTTTGCACTGGTGGAAACTTTACCATTTTTGTTTTCTTTTTCTTCACAGGTACTGATGTACATTTTCGTGATGGCTGCTTCGATAGCAGACGTGGATTTGCATATGGAAGATATATATTCTTTCAATTTAATCACGTTTAGTTTTGAACTACTAACAACAATCATCCGATCTTGTACTTGAGAATTGTGTGGACTGTCGGAGGCGGAAATATTTCCGCCTCCACCTGGAGATGCCATATACGGAACATAAGACGTGAACATCGCCCTGAGTTTATTACCGGTCTCGCATTCCCCCTTTGGGTTCACAATGTAAAGTTCTACCTGTTCGTTCTCAAAAGTATCGAAAACGCCTTTCATAAATTCCACATTCGATAGAGTACATTTTACTTCTCCTTGTCTCGGCTGCAAAAGACAGGTTCTGATATTTTGCTGATACTTATCAATAACGTAGGTTTCCAGAGATTCATAAATCGGCCCACTTTCGTTGATGAAAACTGCATTATGTTTTGGAACAAACAACTTCATTACTGTACTTACACTGGGCAATCTTTGCAAAGCCCATCCAATCGTAGCACCAATAGCAATCTTGACCATTGGATTCTGTTCCGATGGAAAAAGAGCGCCAACTCCCATTCCCAAAAGTGCGGGAAGATTATCCATTCTTTTTCACAATGTAAATTCTCTAATATTAGAGAATTTACATGGCTTATATCATTTTTACAGAATAAGAAAACAACTTGTTTTCTTATATGATCTGACTAAACATATTTTTCATCTGACACGGAGAGCTTAACCGGCATGCCTAAAAAATAAAAAGTATTATACAAATCTTCTGGTCGTTTTGCCCAATATTCTTCTAGTTCTTTATCCAGTTCATTTTTGAATATCTGTTCTTCTTGAGGAGTTCTCTTGATTATTTTTACATCATCTAATCCGTCGTCTTCATTCTCGTCTTCTCTGCTGGGGAGCAATGGGTTGTCAAGGACAGATGAGCCTTGGTTATAAATCTTCTTTACAGGGACCATAAATGAGATCCTTTCACTAACAGATGAGATATCGCTAAATCTTTCATCCAAAGTCCTAGTACAGCTAGAAGCTGTGGAACCGTCTGGTTCCATTGTAGACGAGAATTGAGAAATAGCCATCTCTCTGGCCTTAAATCTGGTATTCAATCTCGTTTCGTTGAACACAGTCGTTCTTCCAATATAACTATGAGATTCGTAGTCATCATGAATGGTGAGTGTACACATCCACACGCCATTTTTCAACAGAGAATACAGAAAGTTGTAATTTCTGTAACCATTTTCATGTTTCCAAGATTTCAACTGATCCATGATTATCTCGATAAGCTATAAAATTGATACCTTTATTTATCATTTTTAAAGTGTTTGTTTATAAATCATGAACTCTTTCACATTTAAAAATTTGAGAGTAGAATTTCAAGAGAAACGAATTCTCGTCTCCCAGAGAAATGATAAAATTCACTTTTCGTCTCCATTCATTAAAATAACAATCTTATCTCAGAATAAGTTCGAATTGTGCGGCAGAAAAAACCCAGATGAATCTGGTAGTATTTTTATGACGGAGTTCGAGTTTGAGAATTTCGAGAAGATGTGCCATTTCTTGTGCGAGGATTTGCTAAAACACTACTCTGTGCGACTCATTCTCTGCGATTCCAAAATTTGGAAAGATCCCTTTTTCTCGGACAGCAGAAGAAGAAGAAACAACCTGAAAGCTCTTATATATTTTGGCACCGTTTCATCGTTTCTTTTTAACTTGACAAAAGAAACACATGAAGATCCTAAATTCAAAAGAGCCGTTAGTGATCTGCTCGGGATTTAAATCGTTTGACGACATAAAACAGGGATGGAAAAGTTATCTTTGCTTGATTATTTCATAACATATGTTATGAAATAACATTGACATGCTTGTATAGGAGCATGTGCCAGATTCTTACCTTTATAATTCTAACACAGTGTCAGAATTAATCTTTTTAATTAAAATGGTTAATCATCCGAACCTTTTACAAATTCACCAATGGCTTCATAGGCAATGTAAGATTTTCCCTCGACTTTGAAAACCTTCCCTTCTTGAATAGATTCTTTCAAGTTCGAAATTTTTTCGAACGCGTCTTTTTGTGATTGTTCCAAAAGCCTAGACAAAGGAAAACGATCGTTGGGTCCACTCTTGTCATCGACCTGACTCCACGTCGAATAAGCAATGCAATCCTTGCACCAAGTTTCTAGACCTTCCGTAAAAGGTGGACAGTTTACGCAACGTTTGATGCATCTATTTTCTACCGGATGACAACAAGGTGAAACAAATCCTTTTCCATTCAGACGGTCTCCGCAAATTTCGCACGTCTTACGCGTGTGGCAGGAATGACATGTATATGTTGTCTCTCTTACATCATACCATTTACAATAATCACAATCGTCCATTTTGTTAACAATACAATAGCATACATAAAGATATTTTCTATTTTTTTAAATAGAAAATACCACGTACATCCACACGCACATTAAAGAGTAATCAAAGGTTGCATCTTTTTAATAATCGCTTTGGGTACTTCAATGAGATCGCGGACTTTTTCCGGGTTATTCGTTAAATCCTCGATAGTCTCTTCTTTCTCTTTAGCGCTTCCAAACCTTTGATATGGCTTCTTGGGAAACATTCGTCCTCCCCAATGATTAGTGACACGGGATTCTTCCAGACATTTTTGTAACCGTTCCGCGTGTTGTTTTCGCCGAGTTGTGATGTCTTCCTTGGGTCGATGACAGACATAGACGATAAATCTCCAGTCTACCCATGGGTCTTCCTTTTGTGGACCGTACAATTTGACATCTTTTTGCTGGATCATGGCAGAATGTATCGTTGAAGAAGACCATAGAATAACAGATCCTTTGAGAGCTCTGATAGGAACTTGCCATTGTCCTCCAACAGATTCAACCAACTCTTGTGCGTACTTATACTCACCTTTTGGAATCATGAACCAGTTGTCGGATGGACTTTTAATTTTGTCCTGAAATTTTTCCAAAATCTGGGTATGTACCTGACAAGACCGAGGAGAAGCTCGAAAACAAGCTGAAGTATCAGATAGAACTACTTGACCTTGGACACAAAGAAAAGGATTATTCGCAATGGTTTGGTCAAGATGGGCCCAGTCTTTACTATTTTGGTATGGAGCCATATGTGGTCTTACATTGATTCCGTCCATCGAAGTGAAAAATTCGGTTACATGTTCTTTCCGTAGACCACTGTAAATAACTTCAAAAATCTTTCGAGTTCGCCTGTGACTGCGAATCTCCAACACGGCAGGTAATGTAGATACCAAACCTTGCATTAACCCCGTGCGAGGACTTGAAGGAAGATTTTCCGCTTTCCATGTTTTTGTATTCTCTGGATCCAGAGACGGGCACAAAACACGCAGATTATCAATGATAGAGTCACAGTACCTACGGCATCTCTTGTTAGAGAAAACGTTTTTGATGATAAGAATTCCAGTTTTCCTGAAAAGTTTGGCGATCTTTTTCATGTCGCCAACGTTGGCGACATCACCAATGTCAATGGCATCAATGTCGGAGAAGTCTATCTCTCGCACTGAATACTCGGCCATTTCTAGCAAACATTCGTATGTGATTGTATTTTTGAGTACAAATACCATTTTTTTAACTACTTAAATACAGTATTTTGATGTATAATCGCACATAAAAATGTCTGAGAAAGATTCACCTATTATAGTTTCTCATATTCCTCTTAGTGCACTCATCAAAATAGAAGATGTGTCCATGAGCCCTTCTGCAGAGGATGTGGATCCTCGGCAAGAGGATGCATCTTCAGACAACATAGAGGATGCCCATAACGATTCTCTAACCATTATCCTCAATGATGTCGTCGAGAAACACGCGTTAAAGGCGTCGGATATTCGAAAGATGCATCAGGGTCAGATCATACTAGTTTACTTACTCGATCGGAATATCGGTGATTATAAACACGGTGTACCGCAAGGAACTCAAGTGTGTACTCGAGGGTATCTGGATACATTCCATTTGGCGGTGTATACTCACGATCACGAGCTAACTGGAACTCTCTATCACGTAGAGTGTGGTATCACATACCAGAATTGGACCTGGGAGATTAATGTCACTCAGTGGAATTCAAATATGTATTGGGCACCAGTAAACATTGGTTGCTGCGCCCAATGCGGACAGACACAACCAGAATACATGAAACCTTTCTTAGAGGACCCATCTAAAATTCCGGGATGTACAAAAGTTGGTTGGCGAGGCCCGGCTATTCTCATGGCCAGTGCTCACGATATGCCACACACGTTTACCCATTACGACGCCTGTGCCGATGACTATTTCATCAAGAGGAATCGAGATCTTTCGTCGTTTAAGACTACTAACTGGTTAACCAACCGGAAGCAGAAATATCAAATTCACGATAACGGGGGTCGTCCTTTTATAGTAACGGTACATACCGTTACCCAACAAGTAAAGATATACAAGAGTCCGATGAAAGACGATCCTGACTTCGACGAACTGTTCTTCGATCGAATAGTGGAGAAAGTATTCGTGGGGGAGAGCCCTAAGAATAAGATGACAGAGTTTAGCGGAGGGTATGGGGATGATTTCCGGGGCAATTCATTGTTGCTACATATATGCGGAGACTCCGAAGGTTCCTTGGAGTACGTCTTTATTGGATGGAAGATTTACTCATTCGAGGCTCTCAGCGAAATAGTTCAATATGTCTCGCCGGTAGGGAATAGCGATGTCCCATATCCTTACGCCATAGATACTAAGAATCGAGCTTACCTTCTCAAAGAAAATGTCATTGTTCAATTGACTGAAAAGGAAGTAAGTAATATTCCATCATTTGATCCTTATAATGACTGCTATTACGAGAAACACTTAATAACTCGCGACATCTCTGTGAGACCTCCCCAAGAGCCGATAATAAAGAACTTTCGTAATATTGAAGAGTTTTATATTGGAGATGCAATGTACACCATGGATTATGATCCCTTCCCAGAAAAAGACTATGATCGGCTTATAAGGGATATCGGGAGTCCCTTGTCAGTGGTGCTAACCGACGATACCAAAGAGGAGTTATCCAAAAAAGAGTACATAAATATGATGGACGAATTTGGAAAGTTGATGAAATTCCAACCTCTCAAAAAGAAGGATATAATCCATGAGAGACTCTGGTAAAGTTGTTTTCTTTTGTAAAAAGTAGTTTATTCTTTTTGTAAAACGAATAAAACTGAGATATCTTTACTGACAATTTGTCAAATTGTCAGTCTGACAAAATGGGAATTGAAGAATCAAGACACTCTGGGGCTTACAATGACCCGGAAACGGGAAAAGATTACAGTTGGACTATCGACTTGAAAGAAGATGGTAGTAGTTGGTACAGGTCGTCCTATGACAATAACAATAAAGGAATTAGCGGTCCATTACCCAAAGATATGCTACAGAAATTTCTTGAAGATGGAAAAGAAATAGAAGATCCAGTGGCCTTTAGGATAGATTTTGAACGATTCTACAAGTAATTTACTCTCCCAATGCTGCTTAATCAATATCTTCGTAAAGTTTCATATATAATATGAAACCTTTTAAAATAGTGCACTATTTAGTCAAATAGTGCACTATTAAATAGTATCATGAATGAACTCAAAATGTCTGTTTCTTACGACGATATTATCGAGGCGATTAAACCCTGGGGGATTGTCGAAGCCATTTTACTATCGCCAGGAATCTTGGGGACGAATCACCTCTTTATCGTCCGATTCAAAAAACCTATTACCATCACCGGATTGCGTGGCAAAGGTGTTAGAACCGATTCATATGGAGGGCTAGATGACACTCCTTTTTTCATTCGAGGGATGCATCGTGAAGGATTATCCATGTATAATATTATCTTATCTCCCAATAAGATCGCTTTTGATATCACCAATCTAACCATAGATTCCGAGCCTTCCGACTGCCAATCCTCAGTACCAATTGAAGGGTTTGATGGGTTCCACAGCGGCGCTCTATTAGCCACGTTAAAATTAATTCCCGACGAACGGCTTCGAGAGTATGTAAATAAACCTTGGTCAGAAGACTTAAAGAAAGAGATAGAAAATCTCTTTTCTCAAAGCGAAAAAGCTGCCAAATTATTAGAGTGGATCACCGCTGCCGGAGAAGCCTTTCTCAAAAAAGGAATATCTGTTTCTTCCTTGGTAAGCGGTGCAGGCACCGTACGAATAAAAGAAACCCCCACTGTTGATATTATCTCCAACTATAGAGAGAATAACTGGACGGTAGTTTATGACATGATTTCATAAACTTTGGAAGATGGGATTTTAAAGATATGATCGTTGTGGTGGAGAAAAAGTGATAACAATGTATTTCTTAACTGTTGAGTTAAGAAATGAAGACTACAGATTATCCCGCGTGAAAAGAAGCCAAAACAACCCCTTTAACCACATTGTGGGCCCTTCCAAGATATGTAACATTCAGTTTATCAATATCTTCAAAATCTATCCAACATTCACTTCGTCGTCTTGGTTCCCAATTTACACTCACATCATTTTCATCTAACATCCCATCTGGATACATTCTCCTCGCTTCATCCTTAGAGTCGGTGCACGCAATAAAGCTGTCCCACGTGTCATATCCTCCAAAATTCCCCACATCTTCTGCTGAAACTAAGTAAAGTTTCTTTCCCAGTTTCCCGGAACCGTTTTGAACTTTTGTCGCCATCTCAAAATTCAATATTATTTTCACTCTTATTGAGTTTTACCATTTTTATTTACTCGAGAATTATCTTAGGAATATAAAGTATTAGGAATATAAAGTATTAGGTATTTATAAGTAATGTCTCAAGTAACTCCGCAGATATGGATAGGTGGGTTTCTGAGTGCTCGGAATGGTAGATGGTTACAGGATCGAGGTGTAACTCACATTGTGAACGCTTCAAAAGAACTCCCCGACTATTTTCCCCAGAATTTTAAGTATCTTCGACTCGATCTAAATGACAGCTCTGATCAGGATCTCACCAAAGCCCTCAGCAACTCATATCGTTTTATGAAAAAGGCTATTGATGAAGGCGGGGTGGTTTTTGTTCACTGTTTTGCCGGTATTAGTCGATCTTCCAGTCAGATTATTCATTATCTCATGATGGATAGAGTCATGAGTTTCGAGAGAGCATTGGACTATGTTAGTAGGAAGCATCCTCGAACAAATCCTAATGACGGGTTTCGAAACCAATTGTTATTGAAAGATCCAACAAAAAGGTCTCGATTTACGGCCTATGGTAGCCGTTATGACAGGAGTTACCCTGTCATCCATCAGGGTTCGTGGTGGAGTCCGTGGTGATTTTCTTCAGATATACTGAAAGTCTGAAGAAAATAATGAGAAATTTACACTCTAAACACCACAGCAGTAGTTCGATATTTCTTTTTGACGTCGTTGTTGGCCATCTCTATATAACCGGGAGTATTTACCCGGTTATAAAACTCCTTTCTTGTGAGATTGTCTTCTGTACATAAAAAATAATCCCTACCTCCAATCTTTATAGTTACACCATAATTCCTACTACTGGAAAATATCTTTGGTTTGAAGACATCCTCCCGATCAAAGTATAATCCGAAATCGCCAGGGTCAAAATAGACCATATTATTATGCCAAGAAGCTTTACAATCCGGGTTTTGAGAGAGAGCTCCATGCCAATAGTCATGATTGACTTTCTTTCCCGTTCTCGGGTTAATAAATTTCCAGATTCGAAACTCGCTGGGAAGAGTTCCGTAATCGTCCGGCTCTTCAGAGAGAGTCATTATCTTTTTATTATGACCCACAATATAGACACCATCTGTGCGGTATCCAGAAACATTCTTTTCCACTATCAAATCTCCAATCTCTGCACCAGCAGGCGATAAAGATTTGAGAACTATTTTATCTACCTTTTCAAAGTGCACCATATAGTCTGCATCTTTTTCAGAGAAAATAGAGATAATGTGAACTTTGGCAAAAGTTCCTTTTGTATCAAAATTAGAATCCATCAAAAAACTCAATATCACTTGGAGACCTAATTTTCATTTCCATTTTTATAATTTTCTCGATGCGCCTTAGATATCTCGGAGTCTGCAGATACCCAAGGAACTTTGGGAGGTTTTCCATTTAGAAAGTACTTGGTAGTTAACATTCCAGCCACAAAACCGGTGAAATTGAAAAGTAGATCTATCGGGGTGCCATCCCATCTAGTGTACTGCATATCTGGAAATGGCGCTCTGTCAGAAAATAAGATAGGAGCTGTAACAGACTCAATGATTTCAAAGAGGGCTCCCAGAGTCATAGCCAATAACATACAATCGGGAAATAACAATCCAATGATATAGAAAAATATGAAATGGGTTATGTACCATCCACCAAATCCTCCCATGAATTCTCCCATATCAAACAGAGTTTGATTCAAGGGATCATTGGGTACAAAATTATTCCATCCGTATATGGCAACTAGAACCAGTAGATAAGTGATGAGAATACCGAATGCCAATAGAAAGAGTCGATAAACACCCCGGCAATGATGAGTCTTGGGAGTTCTCGCTCCCGGCAAATTCTGAAATGAATCACTAAATGTCATTTCCTTTAATATTATTAAAGGAAATATATCTTTTGGATATCCATATAAAAGTTTTGTGTATCATAATATGATACACTGAATAATGGGCAACTCTATTACAATTATTTCTATCCCTGGAGATGAAACTTCTCCAATAATAGACCTTTGGAGGAGTAGTATCTGTGAAAGAGATGTAAAAGATGCAGCAAAGATTGTTCGAACTGTACTTCGTGGTATTATGAATGGTGTACATATTGGCCTAAATACCAAACCTGAATATATATTTCTAAAATGTCCAGAAGCGAGATCGCAGGATCTATATGAGATCCTATCCAAAGAGAAAGACATGGAAGATCTCGTTATTAACCTGATCAAAAAAGATAATAGAGGTATATATGGAAGATTTCGCAAAGATTATGAAACTGGTATTGAGATTACTCTCCCTCCTCCGGTTATCGAGTATAGTATGGGGATATGTATTGGTTCCTCTTTGTCGTCCGACAAAGAGATAGGATTTGTTATAAATATATGAGGTTAATAGGCCTTATCATAATAAGGATAACCCGTGAATATATTCCACGATCCACCATACATACGGTTAAACCCATAGACACTACCGTTGGATCGTGGGTACCAGTCATTGACCATCTTATCCACATTGAGATATATAGGATCACGATATCCTTCTCTAATTGGGGGAGATATCTGGAACCTACTCTTGTTCCCACAAACAACGACCAAAGCAACTGCGAAAAAAGCTATTACAACTATCCACCAAAAATCCATTACAATTTGAAGTACTTACTATTCTCTCAAGAGAATTTATCTTTTCAATCTTCTTCTGAAGATTCTTCAGAATTTACTTCTAATCGTTTCCGAATATATTCTTCAGTCGTCCCAACTCTATCCTTATGAGATAATAAGAGTCTATCCCAACTCCCATGACCCTCTGGTCGATCTATATATATGAAAGGCATATCTTCATCTCTCTCTATTGAACTCAGCACCTCATCGGGTACAATTGTTCTCCGTCTGGTTGTTACAGGAACGACGAATAACCCTTCAAATACTCTTTGAAAGGCTGGGTCGTCAAAACGGGCTAAAAGCTTAGCATGATTGTCTGACAAAGGATCCACGTATGCACAGATATAGATTTGAGAATCAAATTCCTCGTTCCATCGGGAACAGGTTTCAATTAGTCGGAGAGGCTTGCTCTTCTCTCCGTAACGTCCAAAAACATGGTAATCCAGGACGATGATGATCTTGGGATCCTGGGAGGGGATGTTAAGTTTATCAATATGAAGTTTATTCTCTTTATCTTCATCCTCTTCAAAGAACTTCCAGGTTCCCATATACTTTCCATCGTTCTTCATTTCTGAACGCAGAGCACAATAATATTCCAATCTTTTCTGTCTCTCCGCAGAGAAAAAGATGGTGGTTCCTTGATATTCCTTTAAAGGAAGAATTATCTGCCGAGCTTTTAATAATCGCCAGCTCCAATCTTTATCCTTTTCGAAATTTTCTATTTCTAATGGCTCTCCAGCCTCACCGCCAAACGAATAAAAATCATAAATCATTTTTAGTCTTCTATAGACTTTGGATTGAAAATAACATTCTTTAAAACTTTACATTAAACGAGAAATCCTTCAAAAAATCTCGTCCGTGAAATGTCTAATTATCAGAAATTACGAGGTTTGCGGAATGGGATGCTATATTGGGGATTGGGAAATGCTGTTGGAGCGTGTGTAAGTACTTATCTAATAGGAACAGTAGGAGTGAGTTTCATTTGTCTGGGGGAAGTAACTAAAGGAATTGAAGAGGTTTTTGATGCCATATCACTCGAAAAGAAGCGAAATTTGAGCCCGATATTCAGATGTTTAGGAGCTACTGTCGTGATATTGGGAACCACGGTAGGGGTGATATGGGGAAGAAAGTCGTACTCTTTTTTTAATCGAGCATGGAAATATAATGAGCAGATGATTCGTACAATCGAAACGAATTTATCAAAAGACGAAACAAAACATTTGTGATAGTAATACTCAAAAATGAAGGCCAGGTGCTAAATATGTTTTAATTATTAAAACATATTGGGACACTAACATTTGTCATATATATTATCTTTTGAACACGTGTTCAAAAGATAAGAAGAGTACTCAGTAACATCCATATTTTTTAATATCATCAATTATCTTTTGAATGTCTTCATATGATTTGATGTAAGGGATATATCTCCATTTTCGATAAAAATACAATGGTTTTTCGACTACGGCTTTAAAAATCTTTAAAGATTCACAATTAGTCACAAATAAGGGGTCTTGGTTTTCGGAGACCAAGTGATTCGCATTTGCTACACACATTTTAAAACTCACGTCAGCCGACATGTGTGCAAAATTACATCCCCTCGAGATACAATATCTGAAATAGTACTTCAAAACAGACTTGCTGAACAAAGTACCTCCGTAATTGGTGTTCACCTTTTTGCTAAAGAGGTCTTTCATGAGTTCCATATTTTTGATTTGGGAGAAGAAACGGATATTCCTATCTTCATATCCGCCTCCTCGAGTCATGCCACATTCAAAGACGAAGTGTTCGGGTTCGGAGCCATCCCAGATCTTTTTATAAGTGGACAACAGTTGTGGAGATATTAGATCATCGTCATCCACTAATAAAACACAGTTAATACTATCTGGAAGTTCGTATGTTGTGACTAGAAGTTGATTCATTTGAGAGATGGGGACACTTCCCCGACATATGATCTCGAGTCGGGGATCTTGAATATGATCACGCGAAAAAATATATCGAAGATCGTGTTTCCAGCAGTCATACCCTTCCTTAACTTGAGTGTAGGATATGACGATTTTTTCAGGGAGGAGATCTCCTTCCAAAATATTCGGAATTAGATCTCGAATGTATTCTATTCTCTGAGATCCATATTTTTTATCTAGATGAGAACAAATCACTACTGCTAATCCCTCCCAAACTTCGGGTTGAGTAGCCATTTGTTTATTTCTATCGAATCTTTAGATCACTGCGGTCTCATTCGTTTTCACTATGAAAGACAACTTCCCACTCGGTAACTATCTCTCCCACCACTCCCTGGACTACCAGCTGGTCCACAATAAAGTCCTCCATCTTCTGTGGATCTTTGTGAGTAAATTGATAGGGAACGAGAACTAAGGCTATGTCGTTCTCCCGACATAAACGATATTTATGTCTATCTCTCTTTTGTTGTCTTTTAAAATCCTTCTCTGTCTTATGGAAAGGATGAGGATATTCATAGTGCTGCAATCCTTGATATTCAAAAGCTATTTCTAACTCTTCATTATATCCGTCTAATTCCAATTTATGACCATTGTTCCTTCTGAGAAATTCTGGTCTGCTTTTGGGAAACTTATCCTCAAATAACTTTTCGAATATCTTCCTACAGGCAGTTTCTGACTTGTGAGGGCAGTAGGGGCACCAAGATTTAGCTAATCGGACACTCTCTAATATCGCTTTCCATTCATGACCTTCTTTACAACACCATCTCATAGGTATCCGACCATTAATATATTCAGTTTCAAGACATTTTCCGTCTCTCTTTTTAGCCTCTCTGATAGCATCTTGTAGAGATAATTTTTTACTTCCACATTCTGGACACCACTTTCCATCTCTAACACAAGCATACGCCGTTTCCCATACATGTCCTTCTTTACATTTCCATTTAAGATGTTTTTCTGCATTAACATACTCAGTAGATAGGCATTTCCCCCCTCTCTTCTTCGCCAGTCTTTGAGCATCTTCTATTGAGTTACTTCTGTTAATAACATCACATTTTCTACACCACGTATTTTGTAATCTAATATTCTCGAGTAACCCATTCCATTCATGTCCTTTTGAACATCTCCAGATTAATTTAGTGCGAGAATTTACATACGTATCGGAGAGACATTCCCCTCCTCTCTTTTTAGCTTCCTCCTGGGCAACTTCTATGGTCAGGATAGGATGTCCTTTTTTTGCTCTACCACAAATTGGACACCATTTTCCTCTCTTGATTCCATCGTATTGGGCAAACCATGTGTGTCCTTTAGAACACTCCCACTCCATCTTTTCTCTACAATTAATGTATTGATCAGACAAGCATATTCCTCCTCTCTTTTTAGCAGCATCCTGTGCTTCATCAAGACCACAACGACGATTGATATCATAACATTTTCTACACCAAGAATTGTTATGTTTCACAACGTCTAATGAAGTCTCCCATTCATGGCCTTCCCCGCATTTCCATCTTAATTTGGACTTAACATCTACGTATTTCTCTGATAGGCATTCTCCCCCTCTTTCAGTGGCTAATCTCTGAGCTTCCTCTAGGTTGCACATCTTCTTATCAAACTGACATCGAGGACACCAAGAACCATCATTTTTTACTTTGCTGAATGTGGTCTCCCATTCATGGGAGTTTCGACATTTCCACCTCATTCTGGTTCTAGAGTCAATATATTCACCCGATAAACATTCCCCACCTTTTGCTTGAGCCCATATTTGAGCATCTTCTAAAGATAATTTCCCCATCTTTTCTTGAGTATCTCTACTATTAGTTTCTTACTCTTTAAGTAAGAAAATAAGTTTACACCTTTACGAAACTGTAACTTCCCTTTCTCCTCTCTTATTCATCCGTACATCTCCGATGTAAACCTTCCACTTCCCAGCAGTCCAGGCCCAACTCCCATCTGAAGCGCCCATACCTCATCGGTAAAAGGTGGAGCAATAATATTGATGGGATCATGATCAGAAGCGGGTTCCATACCACTGTGCCGGTATCCCTCTGAGGGATACCGGCTCTCAGAGGAATTATCTGGTGGACATCTTACACCAGATGTCCCGGGAGGACATGACCATACTCGGGGGTCACCAGTAAGAGAATTGGTATAGTCTCCCTGCCATACCTGGTTGGGTGCTTGCTGAGGAAAGTAGATACCCTCACGTCGGTTGTTCCACATCATAACGGCAATGATAACGACGATAATACCTACAAGGAGATAAATAGATTCGTTATTCATTTCCTATTTAACGTCACTTACATATGAACAAATAGAATATTCGAGAAAAAATGACAACTCTAAAGACAAGATACTCACTAAAGTAGACACCACTTATTATAGTAAGTAACCGTAGTAGAGAGTATGTCATTTTCAGATAGACCAGACGTAGAAGTGGGTATTTATAATGAAAATTATGCACAATACTTCCCCTCTTATGCTTCATCGGGGGCGTCCGGCGCCGATATTAAAGCTAAATTGTCAGAACCTCTTCCCATTCCCGGGAGATCGAGAAGATTAGTTCCCACTGGGATTTTCTTGGATATTCCTATAGGTTACGAGGTTCAGATTCGCCCTCGCAGTGGATTAGCCTTTAGAGAAGGGGTTCATGCCATTCTAGGGACTATTGACTCTGATTATCGAGGAGAGGTAAAAGTATTGTTAATGAATAATAGCGATTCTGATTTTGTAGTAGAAAATGGAATGAGAATAGCCCAGATTGTGTGTTCTAAAGTGTATGTAATGGTTTGGAATACACTAACTAAAGAAGAGCTCTCTCAAACTGAGAGAGGAGAAGGAGGTTTTGGTTCAACAGGTATACGGTAATTTCACTAATAACTATTTCTTCACTCATAGTGAAGAAATACTGTTTAGATTCTTAACTAAAAGTTAAGAATCTACAAGTAGGATATTATTTCATTATCTTCATCATCATCATCTCCCGGTTCTATCATTTCGGTATCTTCTTTAGGCGACCCTTCGGTGTATTCTTCGAGAATATTGGAATCTGCGGGTTGGATGATCTCAACATCTTCATTAGAAATCTTAGAAGGTTTCGTGTATTCTTCTGGTTTATTTCCTTTTCCCCAGACGCAATAAACTCCAAAAGCTATTAACAAGCCAATGAGAATAATAAGAATAAGTGTATTGTTATTTCCACCGTTGCTTCTTATCATCTTGCTACAATGAAGCTAGGTCTTTAGATTACTCCAAGAGTATGAAAAAAGTATTTTTCATATTAATTGACAATTGAAAAGCTTTTCATTACATAAGTTTGGAGAAACGTAATGAAAAATTAGGAGTAGGCAAATTTGAGAACGCCAACAATATCGGCGAAAGGCGCCTGTGTACCGTCAAAATCCTCGCATCTTATAATACACCTAGGTTGATTGGTATCTGGGTCAAATACATAGCGGAAATACTCATCGAAATAAGTCTTATCGGTGGGAGTCTTGAACATAACAATCTTATTTTCTTTATATAATTCTTTTGGAATAGAATGAACCAAAGCCCAGATAAATCTCTTTGTCTGAAAGAGAGCGGGTTTGTTGGATGAGAATATTTTGTGTGAGCATTCTCTAGCTAAAATCTCCGAAACAAATAACAACGATTCCATAAAACAGAAATGATGTTGGGAATCAAAGTCGTAAATGGATAAAAAATCTTTATCTTTTTTGGTCAGATCTAATTCTTTTACATTTTTCCAGTCAATCTTTTTATCATATCCTCCTCCCTCGTCGCGAGCATACTCTTCGAGATATGGAGTAAAACCGCCGGACGGCTGGCGATCTTTTGATCGAATGGGGTTAATGTTGCATACCCCACATCCCTGTATTTCCACAGTAGTCCCTGGAGGAAAGGCATATTTAAGATACGTTTCAAAGAAAAAGCTGTAATCACTTAAAAATTTCGAATCTCTACATTCTTGCATGGAATCATAAAAAGAGACGGTCTTTTTATCCCTGTCATAAATACAACCTCCCCAATGACCTACACCTTGCAAATCTAATCCCACTAAGGAGATACGGAACCTTTTGCCTTTGTCTAAATTTGTTATCTTTGGCACCTTTCCACTATCCGTTAGAAATTGATTTCCTGCCTCTTCTATGAGTTCTTCCCCTCGAATTATGAGCTCCTCCCCATCTGATATAAGTTCTTTCCCTACTTTCATTTCGAGTCTCGTTTCATTTATGAGTTTTTCCCCGAATTCTATCTTCTCGTTCCCGTATCGTATAAAGTATTTCCCATTATCTAACATATTTTCTGGTTGGTGATAAAGTTTTAACACTATTGCCTTCCCCATATAAGCTTTCTTACAGGATTGAACAATCCATTTCAAGGCCACTTCCAATCCGGCAGGATTATCAAAATAACTGACTATATACTGAGAAGCATCTTCACCCTGAATAAGGGGACCTAGACCACTACGAGCGAACCACTTATCCTCTCCATCTACTTTAGGAGAATTATCCCGACGAGATGGACGAAGTTCATATTTTTTCTTGGTATTGGTGTCGGTAACATAAATTTTTCCTGGAGCCTTAGACGCGGATTCCTTTTTAGCTGGACCTTTCCCCTTATCTTTTAAGAGATCTATCAGTTCATCTCTTCTTAGAGCTGAGTATTTGGCCAATCCGCGCCTCTTAGCTTCCTCTTTCATCTCTTTAACGGTCATATCTTTTATAGAAGATCCTGAAGACATTTATTCTTGATTTCTCTTATAAGAATTATTTATAATAATGAATACTTTCATTATTATAATAATTCATTACATTTCATTACACATTTCGGAGAACTCGTGTAATGAAATGATGTCGACGTTTTAAGAGTAGGCAAAGTTGAGAACTTTAACAATATTAGCAAACGGTTCTTGACTACAGTCAAAATTCTCATCGCACGTCATGATACACTTAGCATCACGAGTCTGTGGGTCAAAAACACAGCAAAAGTACTTTTTGAAATAAGTCTTATCGGCGACAGTCGAGAAAATAAGGTTATTTTCTCGATACAATCTCTCTGGAATAGAATGAATCAGCGCCCAAGCAAATCTCTTTATCTGAAAGAGGGGATGTTTGTCGGATGAAAATGTCTTGCCCAAGCATTCTCTAGCTAAAATCTCAAAGATAAACAATAATGATTCCATAAAACAAAAATGATGTTGAGAATTATAGTCGTAAATAGATTTAATACCCGCGCTTAATCTAGGGGAATAAGAAGGCAATTGCTCCAAATCAACTCCGGGTATATTATCCCAGAGGATACAATAGTCTCCGCCGCCATAATTATACTTGCGTGCATATTGCATGATAAAAGGAACACAGCCTCCGGTTGGTTGGCGGTCTGTATGTCTGATAGAATCGATCGATACATTATCACTCCCCTGCATCTCCACAGTGACATCACTAGGAAAAACTGCTTTCAGATAAGCCTCGAACCAAAAGCTGTAATAACTGGTAGTCAACTTACCATCACCACATGTTTGCATAGAATCATAGAAAGATACAGTATTCTTATCCTTATCGTAAATATAGCCTCCCCAGTGACCAGCATCACCCAACTCCAACCCCACTGAGGAAATAAAAAATCTTTTACTCTTATCTAAGTTTGCTATTTTTGGCGGTTTATTGTACTCTAGAAAACTGCGTCTAGCCAATTCTAGATTGGCATCAGATTTAAAATCTGATGCCCTATCATTAAGTGTCAACACTAGGGCTGTTCCAATTGTGACTTCCTCACAGGACTCAGCCATCCATTCCATAGCTACTTGCAAGCCAGCAGGATTGTCGAAATAACTGACTATATACTGGGCAGCATCTTCAATTTGGAGAAGGATCCCCAAACCACTGCGAGTGTACCATTTATCCTCTCCGTCAATCACGGGGATCTTAGGTTTTTGACGAGGATTATCCTTTCGAGCTGGGCGAAGTTCATATTTCTCATTAGCAGAGTCAGTGACATAAATTTTTTTTGATCTGGCATCTTTTTTAGCTGGACGCTTTCTCTTACGAGAATCCATTTCCGTTAAAGAGGATAAGTGATTAATTCATTTATAATTGTAAACCTGAAGAATTTTGTCATTTTTATGACCAGTGATAGGTGATCACACACCCTTTCAAAGTACCAAATACCTTCTCGATTTCATCTGCAATTTCCTCATCTTTACTTGGAGAGGTCCAAGTAAAAGTTACGGTGTAACTTTTACTGCTACTGCAATACATGAAATTGAGAGAGGTTAATCTTTCTTTTGGAATAAGCCGGGCAATTCCATCTTCGTCATCTGTAAACGTATGAGCAAAATCAGATAAATCGGTAAATTCCAATTCTGTGATTTTGTCTATTGTAATAGAATTGTGAAAACTCATGGATTTATTATCCATTAATAATAATATTCTATAATCCTATATAGGATTATAGAAATAATTCTTTAAAGAAATAACTCAAACTGATATTTCCATGTATCATTTTTAATATTATTCATCTGAGTCTTCGCAATGTTGATGCATTCCCCCATTAGACAGGCCACTTGCTTCCAACCTTCACCATCTTTCTCTACATGATAAGTCAAAAAGTTGTATACTTAATGTTCTGCAAACCCCCAGCTGAACTGATTACAATTAGTGGTCTTAGTTGCCATACATCCGTTCATACAGTCGTCAGTAGGATCATCAGTATGCTGACAGTCTATGGCACAGCTAACACGACAACTGTTATGACAATAACACATACCAGTACATTTTTGTGATGCTAGTGGGTCATTACTCTCACACTGTTTCTGACACTTAGAAGTTATAGTCAATGGCTCTTCGGGAGGAATCCCGGCTTTCTGCATATCGGTAAAAATGGATTGAATATACGTACCTGCATTCCAGGCAGGCCATGGTTGTAATCTAAGAGAGGGATCAGATTGGTCTGTTTGGTTATTAGCAGCCGCTATCTGGGCAGCGTAAGGTCCTAAAGTTCCTAGAATATCACCAAACTCTTCCCTATTATCTTGGACACCAACTGAAGGTGCTTTTCTATAACCCGATGTCTGACCTGTCATTAAAACAATGACCAATACAATTAGGGCAATGATGAGAATTCCTGGTAAACACATCACTTAGTACGTATTACTTATTGTAATATATAAAATTGATAATGTTTGTTCTGTTTCTAGTTATCATCTGATAACAATCAGATAATATTATGGATACAACTGATTTAAGACTCGATATTGATCGCTTAAAAAAGGAAAGAAACGTGCATTTAGACTCGGAGATTGCTCAATGTCGGCAGAGACTGATAGAAATCCGAAAACATAAAATCTCTATAGAGAAAGAAGAAAAGATCTACGAAGAGTTTCTCATGAGATTTATGCAGACCAAATATCCAACCGTATGGTGTATCCGCTGTGAGCATACGGCAAAATGCCCGAGTCAACCCGCAGGTTATAGTGGTAGATTTTCATCTCCAGATATCGCAGAAGGCTTTGTCCCTTCGAAAGATGGTTGCTATTCCTATTATGGATGTCGCATAACATATACCGTAGAACCTACAGATCCTTCTTTTCTCAGTCCTAAGCAATGGGAATTGCTGGATATCAACCCATTCGAATGATTGTGATGTTATTATCTCAATTGGCCGATCAAAAGGCAATATTAATTAAAAAAAATCTGTAGTAAAGAAATGCCTGGGAAAATAGTAACTTATGTCCAAACATAAGTTACACAACACAAATTATATTATAAAGTTAAGTTCGCTTTCTGGTAAGTGATCTTTGATAATTTGAGGATCACGTCTCTCCTGTCTGTGTTCTCTTTTTTCAGGTAAAAGCTTGTAACACAGATCCAGAATGTCAAAAAGAACAAAATTATAAATGATATAAATGATAGCTATCCCAGTCAGTGTGACGACAGGGATAAACCAAATGAGAGGGATGTTACACTCGTCATCATCTATCCGATCGCACATTTCTAGACAACAATCTTTGTTCCAATCAGAACAATATGAAGAGGTTGAAATATATTTTAGTAAACACATGCTATTTCCCGCAGTTAGGAAGAACAGAATAAACATCATTATTCGTATACAGATAAACGATCATATCCATTTATGTGAGTTTCGAGGATATTTTTACCATTTTAGTCATGACTAATCTAAAATGATACCACCTAAAATAGACCATCCCCAGTAACTAATTACCGCATAAACAAGACTCATAAAAGTATGTTTAAAATAAAGCTTCAGATTATAATATCTTTTAAAACTTTCCATATGTGTTCAATATGGAAATTCCATATTGAACTTAAACATTTTCCCACATAACCATCAAATGGGTATCTTTCTCTGTTTAGTGTTACCGGTGATAGCATTTATCGTTATAATGTTAGTCTGTAAGTGGGGTAACTTCTCCATCATCCCCGAGGAATTAAAAATGAAACGTCCTAGGAAATACAAATTTCCCAAAATCACCCGCGGGGATGACTATAAATGGGAAGCCCATTACTCATCCTCATCGGACGATTCGTCTTCGGATGAGGAATCTGACGACGATATCTTTTTTGGCGATCCAGACGTATCATCTGAAGAATCAGATACAGAAGAGGACTCAGAATCTTCAGATGATACGTCTGACTCTGACAGTTCTGACTCAGACGCAGAAACGGTATTCTATTAAAATTCATTTGAATTCATTAGATATAGTCTAATGAATTTTAATGAGAAGATTCACTTCCTCTTGGGCCCAGGTTTTCTCTTGCAAGCACGTTTACCAGACTTGGTTCTACGTGTTTTGCTTACACCGCGCTTCTTGCATCTCCTCTTACGTCTGCTGCTGGACTTGCGCTTGGTCTTGCGCTTTCCGCTGGACTTTCGCCTGCGCCTGGTCTTGCGCTTGCTGCTGGACTTGCGCTTGGTCTTGCGCCTGCGCTTGCTGGACTTGCGCTTGCTGGATTTACGTCTGCTGGATTTACGTCTGCTGGATTTGCGCTTGAGGGACTTGCGCTTGAGGGACTTTCTCCCTTCCACATCCTTTGGAGAAACATAAGTTCGATACACCTTACCGGATTTGGATTTGCGGTTACAATATAAAGCACCGTCTTTGCTTTCATAGACGGTACGATTCAAACAATAACCTACGCGTCCCTTAGCTTTATTCTGGACGTACCTCTTTCGTCCACTTCTCCTACAACTCTTAGCCCCCTTTTTGGAAACTGTTGTTTTTCTTCCGCTGCAATATTTCTTCTTTGAGCGTGAGCGTTTTCTATGTGTTGCCATCTTGTATTCGTTAAACACTTATTGATAGACAAGATTTATTTATTGTAAAAATCTAAATCTCCAAGTTATTTAAATAAATGGCTAATTACTTAACCATTATTTTAGTAATTATAGTCATAGTAATTGCGGTACTAATACTACGCAGTACGGAAAACTTTGGGTCTGGAGACATAGGAATGACTTCCGTTCCTCAAAATATGGTCTTTGTCCCATGCGAGGGTGATTATGCCTTATGCTACTATGCCAAGTGTAAGTTAAATGGTGATGGAACAGCTGATTGTGGATGTCAAGAATTTAATGGCACCTCCTTTGTAGATGTCAACAATATTATACCTTCAGACATTAGGGAGGACACCAAGAGATCCTGCCCGTACGGTCTGGTATCCTGTCCATACATGAATGAAGCCCCAGTATGTAGCTATGTGAACTCTAGTTCGCCCTACGGTTTGACGTCCACTTTCAGTTCGGGAGCTCCTAAATTTACCTTTGAGGGAACTCAATCCTGTCCTGCGGGTCCGTACGCCAATTGTATGACTGCACAATGTAAGAGAAAGACCGCCTGGGACGGATCACCTGTAACATGTCGATGTCCAGTGGGGTATGATAAGCACACCATTGCCAAAGGTGTTGGAGATTGCCAACAAAAAGATAGTATTTGGTCTGGAGTACCAGACTCATAAATCTCAGGCCATACCCGAAAGGGTATGGCCTAACACGCACAGCCGCGGCGGTCACACAGGGTTGTTAACCATCCCTTCCTCTTGCGAGGACCGTTCATCCATGGATTTTTTGTTCTTTGACGTCGCAGAACTCAACCCTTTTGGGGGAATTCCACGACATGATAGTTGAATTTTAATAAGTTGATGGACGAGTCTGCACTTTGGATCACCCAAAGCTCTTCTCAAGCCCTTTGAATTTTAAAACAGGGTCAGACGATTACGAATGTAAACAATAATACCCTGTAATGACTTTTAATTTATGAATTTTGTACTATAAAGTCAGTAAAATATACTACTGAATCCAATAGGATTGCTATCCCAGCAGATACGGTATTATAGTTTACCTGGAGATAATACGATTAACTTTAGCATATTCGTGTGGTTAGGAAATACACACTAAGTGTGTATAAGAGATTTCAGTAAGTTATTCAGGTTTTGGGGCCTTTGTTCGTTCCTTAGCCAAACGAATGTTATGCCCTTTTAGATCGATCTTAGTGAGTGCATTGCTTTCAGAGAGGACAAAATCAACTTCACCATTGAACGAGTCAATGAATCTATCAAGAGCCTCAATTTCTTTGTCGAGGTTGATCGGATCAACAACTTCACACCTGTTATTCTTGCGATAAGTCTCGCTAACGTCGGTGATCTGTTTCTGGTCTTTGTTACCATCATGACCTTTGCACAGACCTTCGAGAAGTCTGTCCAATTGTTTCTGAACCTCCCTCTCATGCTGCTCCACTCCTCTTGTCGTTTTATCTCTCTGATGACGAAGAGATTGCAATAGAGTCTTCTTCTGTATCATACATTCCTTCATGACAATAACCTCGGCTACTGTCAAGTCCATGCCAGAGACTTGGACGCGAGTGATGGCATTGCTGCGAATGATGGCAAACTTGATATTGTTATAGCGATTTAGTAAGTCATTGATGGCTTGCCAGTTAGCTCTGGCTTCTGGCTGGAAATCTTTCCATGCTTGGCCGGTCGTGCGAGTTCCGATAAAAGTGGTATTGTTGGTCAACTTTTCTACTCTCTTTTTGATTGTGGTTAGTTCAGCTAACGCCCGAGTGACAGTCAATTCGTTTTCTGCCATTTAAATTTTAAAAGTTGAATTAATAGTACTTATCAGTACTAGTTTACATAAGTTATAAACTAGTTATCTTTAAGTTAGTATAAAGAGTAATTCTTTATAGTATGGCATCTTTCCAAGAGGTTCTGTATTACGTTGTTCTGGATTTTGAGGCTACTTGTCTCAAAGAGGGAGTTCCCAGACCGCAAGAGATAATTGAATTTCCATCGGTTATTGTGGACGTCCAGAGTAGAAAGATCATTTCCAAGTTTCAAAGATATGTCAAGCCCATCCACTGTCCAAAACTCAGTAATTTTTGTACTGAGTTGACAGGGATTACTCAAGATATGGTCGATAAAGGTTGTACCTTCCAAGAAGCGGTGAAAGATTACAGTAAATGGCTCCACGAGAATGGATTAATGGGGAGCAACTTTATTATCTTTACCTGCGGCCATTGGGATCTGCAGAGTATGTACCCTCGACAGTGTAATATCAGTAAAATGATGCTGAAAAATCCATTCAAAAGATGGATCAATATTAAAATCCCTTTCAAACAGTTGTATAATGCTGGAGGGGGTCGTTCTGGGGGAATGGTAAAAATGATGGAACAAGTGGGATTAAAATTGGAGGGTAGGCAACACTCGGGTATCGATGACTGTTGGAACACTGCCCGCCTGTTAATTAAGATGATGGAAGATGGGTTTCAATATGATGAGAAGTTCGTTAGTAAATAGTCGTTTAACTGAATTTTATTGTTTTGTATCTGACAGATACAAAACAATTCATTGGGCTTCTGCTGCCCTGCTATTCTCCCCGACCAATGAATTCACTTATCAGTTCACAAGAAGACAGCAATTCTAAATTTTTTCAGTAGTTTATCAAATTCAACTAGATACCTCATTGGAACATAATCATCTTCGTATGTTCCTGTCTCTTCATCATACCCAGCAAATTCAAATGCTTCGACCCACTTCCATCTTAACCTAACCATCTGGAATATTGTTTTTGCCATTTTAAGTATTAATGACGACAATTATGATATTTTTCATAAAGAATTAACTATTTAAACTTCTTCACATACTTGTGAAGAAGTTGAGAGAATATAGGAGTTTCGAATGAGGGCTGCGAGGGATATTACCTCATACAGAGATTATAAATATTCTTCTGGTTAGCTTTCATTATGCTCTTCTCGTCATTACAATCTGCCTGACAATTATTGTAAACATTATTTTTATTGTCACAATCTGATGTACACTCGAAACTGGTGTTACAATCGGATAAACAAGAGTGATACTCTTGTTGTACTGGTTGTTGTGCAGCATTATATTCGTCAATATCCCATTCCCCGCTATGCATTTTGTCATAATTAACATTTGAATCGCTATGATAAACGTCATAACAATCCGCTTTACAATCGTTATAACCATCTCCATAAAACTTTTCATCGCACTCAGACATACAACTCCTTTGTTTATCATCGATAAAAGAATCCGAATCCTGTTTTAATGCTTTGCAAGGATTCCTGGGGTAGTAGTATCCGCGTAAACGACGACCCCTTGTTTTATCAAATTCACCAGCGGATGTATGATGATAGAAGCTTTTTGTGGATGAATTATTACACAATATTATTAAAACAACAACTACAATAGCGATAATGATATATACCTGATTTTGTTCCATGTTAAATTATATTAGATAAAGATAAAATATCAGTAATCTTTAAAATGGAGAACTTTATGTTACCTATGTAATAATAAGTATGGACTCTAACAGTTACACTACCGGTTTCACTACTGGGTTCGTTGTGGTTTTTATAGGGATATTGTTAGTTACTTTGGTGGTATGGAAAACTTGGAAACCTCAACCTGAGAAGTACACTATCAAGAAAAAGAAGAAGGAAAAGAATAAAAAGAAGAAGGAAAACATTATCATTGGCACAGAACAATTTCGCATCTTTAATTATCTCAAGAAAGCTATTCGATTAGAAGTATTGACATCGGACGATGATGGAGTTACTACTAAGGAACCAGAAACTCTAGTTGAAAATATCCCAGCTGGGGAGTCAGTAAAGATCAACAAAGCCCAGGTAGATTATTATATGAGACAGGGACACCATGTTAAAGTGTACGTCAAAGATATCCAGAGACCAGGAAAGATTCCCCAGGAAGAGCTCTTTGCTGATGATGTCTTCAGTCGTCTTCCCAAAAATGAGACTATTAAAGGTTTTCATATTGGTATGATTACCAATCGCTGGGTTTCAACCAGTTCTGACGATTCTAGTAACTGGGTTCTACCTAACGCAATCCAAAGTCAACCCTGGATTAAGATCCATAACCATACGGATAGATATATAGCTCTGAATAATAATATTAATATCAGTCCACGGGGACAATTACGATACTCTGGAAGACACAACTTTGGAGTCCCTCTTGGAACTATCTTTGTAGATCAGGATGGCATCTTTCCAGATTACCAGTATACGGTACCCAATACAGACATTTATTATGGAGTGATAAGCGACGTGCAACAACCCCTGAATGGAGGCTATCAGATGGATTCAGTCTTCCTAGACAACAGCTTTTTACCCCAATGGAGTTTTCAGAATGGATGGGTTGGCGGCCCAGCAAATCCAGGTATTCCTTTAGGCTTCCTACCCAGAAACGGACCACCGGTTCCTGATGTCAATGAATGGGGAGAAGTGTTGAGCAAACCTGGAGAAGTGTTTCAAGGACATTTTCCAGCTGACGATTCTTCTCTAGACGCTCTCAACCCTTTAAAAGAAAAATGTTTGCAACAGATACAACAATAACTTTCTTCAATTTGACAATTGAAGAAATAAAATTTAACTATTGAAGAATAAAATTTTTAAAGATCACCGTAAATTCTTAACTGGAAAGTTAAGAATTTACACAGATATTTTTCTACTGGTTTCCTTCTTTATTCTTTGTCTCAGAATTTTCCTATCTTTTCCATGAGATTGAACTATTCCAGAGTGCATATCAGTATTAAGTTTATAGATATATTCTGGGTCATATCCTATTTTAGTTTTTGAGGGTCCAGATTTTTTTCTTTCATCAAAAACCTTCATATGATATCCATCAGCTCTATTACTCAAAGTATCTAGGATAACATCCACAAATTTTCCTCCTTTATCTTTTTGCCATTCTTTAGTCTCTACTAGACGGTGATAAGAATCACGGGATGGATCGGTACAGACATAATTTCTTTCTATATCTCCGCTATCGTTCTCACACATAGTGATTGAGTAAATAAAGTCCACTAACCCATTTTCTCCCTTTAGATAATGTTCGAATGTATAATTACCGTTATCTACCTGATCCTTAACGTAATCCGAAGTGAGAGGGTGAATATTTGTAATTGGGAGATTGACCAATTTGGGATGGATGTAAGTGGTTGTATTGGTTACAGTTGACTTATCCAATACTTTATCACAAACTTTGTCATAAATTTCTATTTTGCCAGCCTCACACTTTACTTTCAACGCGGTTATTTCCTCGTCTTTTTCTCTCATTTCTAGTTTCATCTTTTTTATCTTTCCTTGGAGTTTAAAATTTTTCTCGATAAGTTTTTGATTTTTTTCTTTGTGGCCTCTTTTAATATTTTTTATCTTTTCTTTGATGTCGTGTTCACGTTTAACTGAACAAACTGATAAATGTCTCCGAAGATTAAAATTTCGAGCAAAAGACTTATCGCAATACTCGCATGAATATGTCACTATATCAACTTTACTCATTTTGGCTCCAATTTAAGAGTATTTACTCTATACAAAGAGTATTTACTCTTTTTTAAGGGTTTTTGCTCTTAATTTCGAGCAAGGTTTTGGTATTTTGAAAACTGCACTTTTTGAGACAAATTGACTAGCTTACTGTATCGATATTTTTCTAAAGTATAAGACTTTTGGAATTAAAAGTTGGTATTTTTTAGAGTATCCACACACACATATTTTATGTGTGTGTGTGGATCTCAATGTCTGAGACTTTCTCTTGGAAATATCTAATGTTTTAGAAAAGATATACTTTCATAATAATTTTACTTTTAATTTATAAAATAGAGCAATCAAAAAGTGTATACTTTTTCTCTTATTGCGAGAGAAGAAATTTACACGGATATTTTTCTACTGGTTTCTTTTTTAATTTTCTGTCTCAGTCCTCCTATCTTTTTCCATGAGATTGGACTATTCGTCCATTCCAATTTGATCTAATATTCACACACAATAAATGTGTGTGAATATATAACAAAGAATCTCTAAAAGTTTAATCTTCAATATATTCGTAACAACTTTTTATCTATATAAAAATAAAAATTATAATTTAATAAGCATATGTTTTGGCTGATAATTACTTTTTTAGTCTTGATAGTGTCCATATGGGTTCTGATAACTCTTCATAGTTCTCCGGGTTCGGAAAGCCCGTCGGCTAAGTGCCAAGAAGGAGATAAAAAACAGGTCGGATGTAACTGGTGTACATGCGAAGGTGGAATATGGTCTTGCACCGAATTAAATTGCGAGGGGGAACCTCCGACCTGTCAAGAAGGAGATAAGAAGATGATCGAATGTAATTCGTGTACCTGCAGAGATGGAGGATGGTCTTGTACCCAAAAGTATTGTTGGAGAGTTGATGGGTCTCCGAATTTCTAACTTTCATTTTATAAATAACTTGAATTAAAAATCCAATATTTTCTATTGTCTGAGTAAGATGAAGGACTGGGCAATATTTTTAATAGCCGCAATTACTATCATCGTTACAGTCATAATATGGAATTCTTATAATAGTACATCTTACCGAAGACTCAGAGCTTTGAAATCTCAGTTAGGTAGAGATCCAACAGTTTATAGAAAACGGATTAAAGCCGGCCTTAGGAACATAGGTGATGACATTGGGGACCTAGGTGATGACATTGGGGACCTAGGTGATGGCGTCCGACGAGTGTGGGATGATATTTGGCCTGACAGAGACGGATACGATGAAGACGATGGAGGTTATGATGGAGAACATGGAGGATATATGTAGAATATCCGCAGGATATATAATATTTCTATTCGTTATGCTGAGAACGAATAGAAATATAGGTATGAGACTTAATACATTTGCACAGACACACTTAAGTGTTCGGGTATATACCCATTGCTTAATTGTCTTAAACAGTCTTTGACAAAGACAAAGACTGTTACTTATCTTTACTAAAGACTTGTCATTTTTCTCAATGAAAATCATCTGCAGAGCTAAAGATAAGATAGAATACGAATACTTGATAGAATGCCAACAGTGTCATTCGGTTCTATTGGCGGATGCTAAAGATATACGTTTTTATGCTATCCGATCAATATATTTCGATCAGAATGCCCATAGATACTATTGTCCATGTTGTAAGAAGGATGTTGAACATTATGCCACCGACACTCCTTTCCTGTGTTATCCTAAAGGAATGTATAAAGTTTCTTCCGTCCTTTAAAGGGATTTTGTCCTTTAAAGGGTTATTTGTCCTTTAAAGGACAATAAACCTTTCTATGTAAGTAATTATGGACTTACGGTCAGATAAGTTTAAAATCATAATCGATGTTTATAGAGTGGAAAATATTAATAGTAAGACGTCTCTAGATATAGGTGATCGCATAAGTAAGCTGTTTGGGGCTAGAAATGTCTATGGGCAATATAAGGTCAATACATCCCGAGAGGTATTGGTATTCGACGATGTCATCGGAAGTCAGATAAAGATAGGTAAGAATATCTATGTCATTATGTTAACATCGTACAAGTCTCTATTAACTACTGAGGTAGTAAAACCGTGGTCGTGGAATAGATATTGGTATGGAACACAACCAATGGTCAAATTTGTTCTCAGCTCTTCTAGAGCTGCAGATATTAAAGTAACCGCAGATTTTCATTTTAATAAATCTCAAATGGTGTATTATCCTTATTTGATAATCACTGATGTGGAGGAATCAGATGAAGAAGAAATCTACAAACTTTTTCAAAATATAGGACTCTCTTCTAACAAGATTGTTTTTATGAGTAAAAACTCTGATACATCTAACAAAAGATTACAGGTTATGGTTAAATTAATAGAGACGAAATTGCGGCATGTCGAATAGTTTAAAAAGAAGTTACAAAGAAACTTTTAATATCTTTGTTCTATTCAAGATGGGTCTCGACGCTGTCGATGCATGGACACTAGGTCATTTTATATTCGGGATAATTGCCACTATTGCCATTTGTCCCGAACACCCTGGTATTGGGATCTTGACCGGTAATATTGGTCATGCGTATATGGAAGCTATGGAAAAAAACTATAGAAAAGGGGTATTGGTTGAAGCAGACAGAAATCATTATGGAGATTTGGTGGCGTTCCTTATGGGTTCTTTAGTGGGTATCTACTTTACACCCTTTACCATTAAATATCCGATTGTCAGATGGATTTTGGTGGCAATCCTTATTATCGTTGTGATTCAAGAATGGGGACGGGAAAAATGGCCGGAAAAATGGCCATTCGATCCAGCCGAGAACCCGTTCCACTGGTTTGGAACGGTGAAGGCTTTAGTAAATAATAATAAGAAATAATCATTTCATTAATGAAATGATTTTACAACCTAACTTTATTTGTTTATTTGATAGCTTATGATACGGTATTGTATATATGATACTATCTATTTTTTATACTATCTAATATTTCTATATTAGATAGTTATAAGTTAGGATCTAATGAACGGCCAAGTAAATCTATACATTTATGATCCGGAGAAGATGAATTGCCATGTTGGCGGGGTAGCTCAGCAATTATGTAAAAAAATAAACTATCCTTTGCATGTTAGAAAAATATTTGATGTAGAAAAGAGTGAAGCCTGGAAAGATTTTATGGCATATATGTCTTTACTCAAAATTCCGGCAGCCGATGAAGAAGGTGATAACAAAAAATCTCCTGTTTTCAGTGTTATTCTAGTTTCATATCGATCTCTCTGTACTTCTTACACTCCTGAAGCCAATTGGTATCAATGGCTTAATCTCGAGGAAGAACCACATGAACTTCATAAACCTGATGGAGAACTTATCCGAAAAATGGTGAAAGTCTGTGAAATGATTATGAAGAAATCTCTACGATTTCCACCACTTATCATCTCTGGATTTGTCGGAACCGCCGAAGAGGTGAGAGAATTAGATAGAGACCTACGTAGTTGGGGTATTCCAGATCATGGAGCTATCTATCTAGATGAGAAAGATAAGAACGAAAGTATAGAAGGACTCGAGTTCAATATCAATTATTTTATACAAACCTTTTGGCAAGCTAATTATGGAAGAATGTAAGACTTTCATCTTTAGGTAAAGATGAAATATAGAAATGATATAGAATCATTTCTATTATTCGATAGTATCGATCAATGCTTGGGCCAGACAGTATCCATGACCGAAAGGATGTTTTCCATCATTAAGCATAAGATTTAAATTCTTTTCGGACGCTTTCATACAATTGTGCTTAATGAAATTGTCCGGACAATCGTATTTTTCAGAATAGTACTGGCTAGACTCTTGATGTGGTCCGTCCACTTCGACGATAAGAATTCTAGTCCCATTTTGAACCATTTTTACTAATTTATCGAATTTAGGCTCTTTTTTTACCGCTTTCGAGTACAGTGGTACATAGATGGCCTTTCTGGATTCGATATAATCCAGCCTACTCCCAGACCTCTTTTTAAGAGCGAACAAACACTTATGCCGATGGTTATATCCGACCGGGTATCTGACAGGATGTTCACAATACATCCCTTTCTTTCTCCAGATCCAGTATTCAGGGGTGAGCTCGTTTTTCTTCATATGAACTTCACGTGGATATTCCCAGATCACTTCTCTAGTATAACGGTTCTTATACTGTTTAGACTCTGGAACTTCGGCATACACTTTAGAAAATTGCCATACGTTTTCTAGGATACGCCCTTTCTCGTCTTTCAAGCAATAGGGGCTGAGATGAGACCATGGAGAATACGATGTTGACATCACCACTATGGTTTCACAATTTTTTAGAGATGGATAGTTCCATTTACCATTTTGATAAATGGCTCTACCAACAAATATTTGACCTTGGGAAGACATAATAATGCATTATAAGACAAAACTGTCTTATAATGATATTTTTATTTAAAAAAAGCTGTAAAATTTACCCATAAGTCCAGTGAAAATCTTTATATACTCTTTTCTTTCCCCTACAAACATTGGAAAGAATGGTCCATTTTATCTCTAATGATTCAGCAGCTTCTCTCATACTGCCCCATTCTTTTACTAAATTACCATTTAAATCTCTTTGGATAAGCTTTTTTTGTGATGTCAAAGATTTTATACTCTCGAAAGGCTCGTCTTTATATCTCCAAACAAATCCAGCCGCCATATCATAACCATTGACTTTAGCACAAGCGTTTCTAATGGCAGAATGGCTTGTACCTATCTTTTTAACAGCTTTAGCTATACTTGGATACTCGGCTATTGTTTTGCCAGATGTATTATATTGAACAATCGGTCTCAGAGAAGATATTAATCCCGTATCGTAAGCATGCTGAATACTCTCTTTACTATTACACCATTCAAGATTCTCTAATCTGTTATCTCGTTTATCTCCGTTCTTATGATTTACTATCGGCCTCTCACATTCTGGAGGAGCGCCTATAAACGTTCGGACTACCAGAATATGAACGTAATAAGATTTACAATTTATATTAGTTCTGCAATATCCACCTTTGTTAACTGAAGTCGACTGGAATGATCCTCTCTTTATATTACGTATCCTTCCAAATGTTGATATCTCGTGAGATCTGATACTATGAATAGTTTTCCAAATTTCATTTTCTGATGGACCATCTTCAGACTTTTTAGCCTCATATTTCCATAAATATCCTTTACAAAACTTTCCATTTCTACAAGAGTTCCTAATACTTTGTGAGTCACAGCCAACGGATGCTGAAGCCTCTTGGGCCGAATGAAATGACTTGAGTATCTTATTTTTCTTATTACACTGAAGAACTATTTTAGGAGATTGTTTTCTTATTCCTGTTTTTATTGAATGATTTATATTATCACTTCGAGATATCCATTCCAAGTTGTCAACACGATTGTTAAATCCGTTTCCATCCTTATGATTAACTTCGGGTAAATTATTTGGGTTGGGGAGGTAGGCTCTGGCTACCAATATATGACCGGTGATATTTATAGTTCTTTTTCCTCCAACATTCTCTTGATTTAATCTATAATTATAATATCCATTACATTTTCTAAGAGATAAGAATCTCTTAACATATTTACTATATACTCTCCCATCTGAATGTATCAAATAATTTTCCAATCCTGAAATCTCCATTATCCTATAACTAATAATATTTCAGAATTATAACCTTAATTTTATTGCCCAGTAGTAATTACTATTGAGATAATCAATGCTGAGAAACTATCATAAAAAATATTACCCCCAATGCCCGAGAACGCAGGCGCTCGTGAATCAATATATGTGGCCAGAGAAAGATACCAACAAATACATGTGTTACAACGGGATCAGTCATCCAATTTACAGTTGTACTGGAAATGTTAATTTCACTCTCCCTTTGGAGATGTATCCTCCAGTAGATGATGTTCATCCTCAGATTAAGATGGTCAGAAGGATGCACTTGAACCAGAGAGGACCTAACCCTGTGAATAGTATTCCTCCCACCCGTCAAGATTATCTAGATGGATATGTTCCCGCCAACTCTGGATGGAGTCCTCATATGTCCGGATCAGAAGGATTGTCGGTCTCTATGGATATGGATCAAGGTCGACTCGAAGGGTTCTACACTCACGGACCGCACGCTGCAAAAGCTCCGCCTACCGGTACGAGATACCAATCCAGCGGTTTGACACCGTTTTTTCAACACTATGGAAAACGCGATGGACCAACGGAATACCCTCTAAACCAAGAAGCTCCCGGTATTCACATGAAGTGTGGCCAGCAGGGTCCTTCGAGTTCTGGCTTTATTAAAGCCACCATGGTGACAGAACCTGGTAAACTCCCCGATCCCAATGGGTACGCGACCGGATGCTCGGCTTGCACAGGTTGCCCAGGTTGCCGGTAGATAAACAGCTTAAAATTAGTTCCATTTATCATATGATAACTCTTATCATATGATAAATACGCATAAATGGAACTCTCAGAAACCCCAACAACCTCTGTACAGAAACTCTGTCATATGTGTTTGACGGAGTTTTCTAAAACGGGAACTGAAGGTAAACCATGCAAAACTTGTAAGCATCAGCGATTAATTTGTGTGGACTGTTTGTTACCAGAATACGAATATGATATTGGTAGACCGCAAGAGAGAAATATATGTATACATTGCAAAAGATATGATGGATACCATTGTGACTCTGGAACGAGACACTATTATAACGAACGAATGGCTCAAGAGGCAATCAATCTCTCATTTCTTATTTACAACCAGAGTACATTTGAATTATTTGGGAACACATACATAGTGAAAAAACTGCCAAGAAAGGAAGATTCTTAGTAGCTATCTTGAATACGTATTTAGTATTCAAAATATCGATACTAAATATAAATAGAATGTCTTCGTCGAGAAAGAAAGATGCCGATATCCACTACGTCTGGAACGATGATGGAAGACTATCGTGGATTCCTCTTTCAACGGAAGAGGTCCCTGAGGATCCATATATTTCCAGCAATGTGGCTCATATCCCCCCACCTCCAGATAAGAAGAAATATATGGCAGAAGTAGATGAAAAAGCTGCTGAGGTCATATCAATGAGGGACGAGTTTGCCATGAAAGCTCTCGAGTCAGGAACCGATCCTTTCTCGGTTGATGATCCTAAAAAGCATAAATTAGCCAAGGAGTTTTTAGAAAATAAGGGAAAGAACATTATTGTATATGGGGGAACAGCCATTAACCTAAATCTCCCCCCAGAGTATAAAATTTACGGGGAGAATGAACTCCCCGATTATGACGTCTATTCTCCAGATCCTTTTAATCTGGCAGTACAGATGAGCGAGTTTTTATATTCAAAAGGTTACAAGTATACAGAGGTTCGTAGTGGTATACATGGTGGTACCTATAAAGTATACTCCAATCTCTGGCCGGTACTTGACAGTACTTATATGCCCAGGGATATATTTGATCAAATCAATGCAAGTTCTAGAGAGATTGAAGGATTGAATGTTGCAGGACCAAAATTTTTGGTCTTTAATATGAAGAAAGAGATGGCAGAAACTTACAACCAACCAGACCGATGGGGAAAGGTAGCCTATAGAGAAAAACTTCTGGAGTACACTCACCCTACCAAAATGGATGATTACGAGAGTTATCTGGTACCTTTTCCAACAGATGGAGTTAGTTCTTCGGTCCTAAACCTGCTTAAACATGTATTTGAGTACGGTCGTACTAATAAAGCTATTTTTTACGGTCCATTCGCTTATAATGAATACATTACAGCAGGAAAAGGCGATCTTTTTATGAAATATGATCAACATAGATTTTTACTGGAAAATGCTGATGATCACTGTAAAGTCCTCAGAGCTATTATTGCTGACTTGTCTGATGATGCAGTTACAGTCGATGTCGTTGTTGAAGAATATAAAGCCCTTAACAAGACCTCATACACCATCTTTGTTGCTCATTATCCATTGGTGATTATCACCAACTTAGACATGTGTGTTTCTTGGAAACGCACAAATATTTATATTGCCAGCATTGATTATATGAAATATGAGCTTTATCATGATGCTATTTTAGGTGATAAGAGTAAATTAGCAGCTATCATTTACTTGCAAAAGATCCAAGAACGATTTTATAAAGATAATAATCTCACCGAGTTTGACAAGAGTCTCTTTGGAAGATTCACTGGTCACTGCTTCGGTCCTTATAAGAATTCATTAAAAGCTGCCATCTTCACTCGAATGATAGATATGATGGAAGGAAGGAAGAAGATTCGAGTCATCAAACCAAAAAGTAATACTATCACCATCACCGGTGTTAAGAATACATCTATTCGGATTTATCCCGATGACCCCACCAGCGAAGAATGCAAGGGTAAAAGTAATGATGATTGTATCTACCCCTGTTACTGGAACACCCGCAAGGGCAAGTGTTATGATAAACCTTTGGGTATATTCCGTCCAGGGGAGAACGAATTAGAAAAGATAAGACCTGTTAGCGAAGGAGTATATGACCTCACCACGGGTGAATATCAACCCTTCGACTGGGGCGAATCTTGGCAGAAAAATGAGGAGATGGACTTTAGTATTCCAATAAAATTTAAACACTGAGTTAAACCACTTAGAGAATGTTATGTAACTTGATCAAGCTACATAATGGATAAAAAAGAATTAAAAGATTACGTCGAGGATGTGGTCTCTTGTGCCTTAGAAGATTCTAAGGTCATTGAAGACGACTCTGAGGCTCGAGATAAGTTCGTTAAGGAAGTCACAGAGAAGTTATACAGACAAGTCGAATTTTACGCGTGGGAAAGAATCAATGAAAATTCTTTCCTCTTTAGGGCTACAAAGAGAAAACGTGAACAAGATAGAATAGATGAGAAATTTAGACGTAGTATTCAGGAGGACGTGGCTATTAATCTCCATGAAAATAGTAGCGAATTTCAACTGAGACTTGTCAAGAAGAGAAGGATGAATGAAGCTATAAAGGAAACCCAGGATTTTACGACCCCCTATACTTATCAGCCAGCCGAGAAGGAATTACCCGAAAACTTTGAGAAGTTACCTATGAGCGATGAAAATGAGAGAGAACCTTGGGATTACGTTTCCACCTATAAAACCGATGCATCCTGTCTCCTGTCTTTGATGGATGCCCCATTAGAGGAAGTCATTAATTTTCTAATCAGGAACTGCCATTCTGCTGAAGAGATGAAAACGACAATGGTCAAGATATCTCAATGCGGTTTAGTCGACAAGGAAATATCTTGGCCTATCGAAAATCTCCTAGACGACATCGTCGAGATGGAGAAAAAGGAGAGAGAAGAGACTGAAAAAGTGATAAAAGATATCGTCAAGGAAAAACTGACGGAAGAAAATATTCAGCAGTTAATCAAAGCAACCTTCAAAAAGACGGTTGAGGAAGTTGAAGATTGAAAGACTCAATCTTTTGACAATCAGAGTCAAAAGATTGAACATGCTCATTCTTTCTGGAGCTCTAGTTCCTTGGTACATCTCCATAGACCCACAAGAAGTATAAACCAGTCATCATCACGACATTCCTCGAAACTTGGTCCGTCGTCGCCAAATTCAATATCATATCCCCATTTGGTTTTTATCGCATTTACCACTTCATTGGATTCAGACTTGATCGTTATCAAATCTTCTTCATGTAATATATCAAATATACACAACCACATTTTTCGAGCATTTGACTTCACCAATTCTCTCACTATCGCTACTTCAGTATTTTCAGACGTCGATTTCATTCGAAATCGACTATCCCAATTCTAATTGTCAGTTTTATCGATACTTTTAATCTCCCCACCTTTTTCTTTTTTTAATCTTTATTATGTCCACATGTAATAAGTACATAATACTCACAATATAAATGTCAACAACTGGTATGTCTGGTATGACTATTGTGCTCTGCGTCGTCTTGGTCGTGGCTATTCTCTTCTTAGTAGGTGGATGCTCTCTGTCTTGCAAATCTGGCTTTGATACCGGCAAAGGTATCAAGGAGGGTTATAAGAGATCTTGCCTAGCCGGTGACTGCTACGGACTGCAGCGAACACCTGTCGATTACGCTTTCAAATATCCCAACGGATGGCAAAGAAATCCTCATTGGAAAACTTATCCCGGTGATGAGTACCAACCCCTCGAATATGGACCTATTGACTTCTGGCAAGACCAGAGACGGTTGGACAATAACAATGGTCTTCTCTTCCAACAGTATGGAAACAACTGGAAGGGTTGCGGTAGACAATTGTCTTCTCTGACAAATGACGAAAAGAACCGTTTTGACCTGGAGAATATTGGTGATCACGGCGCTCGTGTTGTTTTGGACGATATGTACAATCCTCGCTTCGGGCCGCGTGGACCCAATTTCACTGAACAAAGCATGGCAGATGTTAATCCCTACTACCAGAAGATCTACGGAGGGCCAAATTGGCTCTATAATGATAAATTGGGAGATTAATTGAAGACAAATTGGGTGATTATAGCTATAATGGCTTGAGTTTTGGAAATTTAAAGCAGTTTAGGTGACTAATGGAATTTTATCTCATATAATGAAATGAAATAGTAATAGGTTTATAGTTCTTCGATTTCTTCTTCGCGGCAGATCATTAGGTTGGGAATATTCTGACAGATAATCGGGTTATCCGAAGAGTAAAACATGTAGATAACAATGATTGGACTCTCGAATGTAATATCGGAAAGTCTCTCCAGTAATTGAACTAGCATCTCCAGACGACTTTTGATACCAGGTTTCTTCTCCTTGCTCCATTTACCTTCTGGGTAATGGAATCCGTGAGGATTCCAGCGGATGACAATGTACTCCTTACCAGGGAACTCGTCGTAGATGTTGCTGATACGCTTTTCATCGCATGTGTAGTCTGATCCATTAGATTTACGCGTATGCTGGTATTCATCGCATTCGATGTGAATAACTCTCTCTGGATCTGCGTACATCTTGTCAGGACGATACTTCTGACAGAGCTCTCCTTTGATAATGGAATCAGAAACCAAAAGGAATTCGGTACCGTAATGGTTGTCTAAGTACTCACTCATACGTTTTTCAACGCGGGACTCTTTTCCTGACATCTTTTGGTAACAGACACAACAGACACGAGATCTCTGCTTATCTACTCGAATAGTAAAAAGTTTGAAGACATTTCGACAACAGATCTCACACTCTTTATTTCCCAGGTCATGACCATAAGCTTTGTGACGTTTCATATCAGGAATATTCTTTGAAGAATGGGAACAGCCCTCATGTCCACAGATAAAGCGATGTCGATCAATATCATGAACCATGGCTCGATGGTAATCTAAATCTCGTCGAGATTCACACTTTTCCTTACACTTATCACAGGGAAACCATTTACGAACTTCTCTATGTTGAATGCGTTTGTGACGATGGAGATTACCTTTGACGACTGTGGTGTAATCACATTTGTTACAGGCAAACTCTTCAGCGTCAGAATCATGCTTACGGTTAGTATGCAGATCGAGACGTTGTTGGGCCTTGGCTTTAAACTTACAGCCATCCACAGTGCAACTAAACCACTTCTTGCACTTCTTATGAATATTCTTCTTATGAGAACGGAGCATCGGCTTCTCGGGACATTTATAATTACAACCTTCTACCTTACAGACGAACCAATCCTCTTCGGTACTGTGTACAGAGCGATGATGTCGCTTTAGATGAGAGGAGTTCTTGTACTTCTTATCGCATTGATCACACTTCCACCATTTCAATCCAATGACATGGGTGCCCTTCAAATGGCGATTCAAATTGCTTTTCCAGGGAGACGAATAATTACACCCGTCAACGTTACATTCAAAGGATGGCATTATTGATTGATATTTTCGGTGATCGTTATATACAGTATTTCTTATCTTTAACTCGATAAAAAGTTAAAGATACTATCGGTGATTATCATTTTATTTGACAGTTAGCAGAAGAGCCGTTTATTCAATTCACACGCTGTCATGGCTTTATCACACTTGACACTTGACACATCATGTCTACCACATTCGGCAATCACATCATTGCAATCATAATCACACCCTAGTTTGGCAAAATAGCCAGAACAACGCCCAAGCTTAAAACACGCGCGTTTATCAGAACATGTCCGGTGGGCTGCTCCACATTGAGTGGAGGATCCTCCACTCTGTATGCATTTTTGTTTCACGTCGTCACAATTGGTCCTAGGACCAAACTTTTCATTTCCATTAAACAAACAGTATACAACAACTACAATTCCAATAACTAGTAAAATGTTGAATAAAGTTTGATCTTGTGTCATCTTTATATCTGTTATTAATAGATAAACAGATTTAAATAAAATGGTTTTTATATTACAACCCAGATGTCTGGAATTTACTTAATTGTTTGGGATGAGGGAAACGAGCAATGGGGGAGAATTTTGCAGCCAACAAAGGGAGGCTGGCCGCACTTGACCTTGGCATACACAGGTAAACATTTAAATAGGGAAGAATTGATTCCAATGGCTAACGATGCTCTGCAAGAATGGGCTTTGAAGCCTATGACTTTGAAATTTGCATACGTAAATAGTTTTGGAGACCGGCCAGGACACGTTCGTCATGATGTATTGATCGGTATCAAAGAATGCAAGCAGATTGAGGAAACTAGGAAAAAGTTGTTTTTTGAACATGAAAAGAAGGATTTATTTTTTATGAGAGAGCCACACGTCACAATTGGTATATACGAAAATGTGGAAGAAGCGCAACTGCGAGCAACAGAAGTAAATAAATTGCTTCCATACCAAATCTTGATAACTGGAGTCACAGTGGACTAAATTGATAAGATTTTATCTCACAAATGAGATAAAATGACTTTAAATAATCATTTATGTAAGAAATGCGTAATGGAGATCCAACAAGATTTTGAAAAGATTCAAGAGGCTTGCCCAGTGTGTAAAGCCGGTATCAATTGGTACATCCGAATGGATGGTAAACTTCATCATGTTGATTTCTTTTATTCATTCGATGATAATTTCGGCGATTTAGAATTTCATCTCATAAACTGAGATGAAATAATTAACTTGGGAATTAAAACTCCTCGATATCTTCTTCTCGATGGATCATGATTTATTCTGCTTACACGTTCCCATGACTTTTGCACATATTTCAACTGGCCCATTCATAACACAGTGCTTCACACATCGATGTGGCGACATTACATTGTTCATACGATCTTCCAGTTTGTCCGCATTTTCGTGCCACTTCCTGACAACTGTCCAGACACCTACCCACACCACCATAAAACTTTTCATTTCCGTTAGACAACCACCATACAACAACTACAATTCCGATAACTAGTAAAAAGATAAATAGAGTTTGATCTTGTGCCATCTTTAATCTAATTAGTTATTAAATGACTAGATTTTAAAAACGACTTTAAACTTTAATCGTTCGTATAAAAACGCGTAATGGGTCTCCAACAAGATTTTGAAAAGATTCTAGAGACCTGTCCGGTGTGTAAAGCCGGTATCAATTGGTACATCCGAATGGATGGTAAACTTCATCATCTTGATTTTTTTTATTCATTTGATTCTGGGCCCACGTTTGAGTGTAAAGCTGAAAGTTTGATCAAAAAGTATATCACTGGCTACCGGTACAATGATTCTGCTATTTTCTCGAGTGACTATAAAAAATTAATGGATCGGTCGTTCTTCAATAGTGATAGTGACTGAAGCTCTCAACAAAACTGACATTTTAACTCATCTCTAACTCAATTTATGAAAGCCAATCATGGAGTATCATGAGGATCCATTTATCGGCGCCCTCTCCAATGCTTGTCGAAAAAGAGACATTGAAGTCGTTAGAGAACTTATTGATAAAGGAGTAGATGTAATAACAGTCAACAGTGCATTATTCGGTTCTATTATGAATGGTTATTTCGATGTATTTCGGATATTGATCGAAGAAGGAAAAGCCGATATAAACGGAAATCGAAAAGACATTCCTCTAATAGATGCTGTCGATGCCAATAGATATGTAATGGTAGGATATCTATTAAATCACGGAGCTGATATTAACGCTCAAGAAGAGGATACGGGCAACACCGCCCTGCATCAAGCTGCAGCCGTGGTTGGACGTATGTCCCACGTTTACAAACTCTTGGATGAGGGAGCTGATTATGAAATAGAGGATAATAAAGGCAAAAAGCCCCTAAATCTGTTAAATCAAACAGAACAATTGAATGTTGATGACTATATTAAATACGTGCTACCTCATGGTAAAAATATTAAACGTGCAAAAAACTGATATTTCATTTCATCTGTCAGCCCAAATTTATGAGTCAATCAATGGATCACACAGCGCCAATTTTTAAAGCTTGTCGAGATGGAGACATTGTTGCGGTTGAAGAACTCATCAATAAAGGAGTAAATGTAAACATAGTCTCCAATTTTGAAACATCTCCCTTACAATATTCTATTGCATGGGATCATTTCGACATATGCCGTAAATTAATAGAAGAAGGAAATGCTAATGTAAACGGAGACGGGACAAATGTCCCGCTAATAACTGCAGCCAGAAATAATAAACATCACATGGTGGTATACCTGTTAAATCACGGAGCTGATATTAACGCCCAAAATGATACCGGGTGGACAGCTCTGAGACAGGCTACTAATTATCAATATATGGGTATGGTTTACAAACTCTTGGATGAGGGAGCTGATTATGAAATAGAGGATAATGAAGGCTTAAAGCCTCTAGAGGCTTTAATACCTGAATATCGGAAAAATATTGATGACTATATTAAATACGTACTGGGTCATGGTAAAAATATTAAAGGTGCAAAAAACTGATATTTATCCTTATCTGCTAACTTAAATCTGTAATACAGTAAAGTCATGAATGTCGAAGAAGTAAAAATCAAAGAGATTACCGGCTACGACGAATGGTATGTTCAAAGGTTTTGTTCAGAGGAGGGTCTTGTGATATGCGACGAAAACAGCCGTCAGCTTCAATTTGGTGGTAAAAAAGTTGTGGTAAAGGCCGACAATGTTCTTAAGATTGAAGAGGAACCGGAACTTGTTCCGGTTGACGATTAGGAAATTTCTCTAATGTAAATTCTTGGTACTCGGCCAAGAATTTACAACTCGAAGGTTCTTTAGAGAACTCTAAACGAAATATCTTTCTGTAAATTAAAATAAAACCACTTTTCTGGAACACAAATCTTGTGTATTTTGCACTTAAATTGTGTCCGCTGCACAATTTAAGTGCCCCAAGATAAATACCGTGATAAGGAATATCTTTTTTTAAAGAACTCTGAACGAACTTTATGTTAAAACATATCTTTCTATAGAAAATTAAAATAAAAAATTTATAGAAGATATTATTTCTCTAAACTCTTACTTTTCTTGAGAGTTTAGAGAATTTTTGAGAATTAATCCAAGATTTTTGATTCCACACACACACACAAACCCTGTGTGTGTAGAAATATTTATTTTTAGTATTCAAATCAAAAATGTTTGAGAGATCATTGGTCACTATACGGTTTAGAGATTTTTGAGCTTGAAATTTCTCTGTTTGATTAGAAAATTGATCATCTAAATTGATGAATATGCATCTAAAAAGATGATGAGTCATCTTTAAGGATGATCGATCATCAATTTGGATGATCATGAATATTCAATGTGAAAAATGCAGGAAAGAATTCTATAGTAAATCGAATCTCATCAGGCATAAAAAAGCTCGAACATGTTCGCAGAATTCTGCGATTTTTACATGCGAGTCATGTTTGAAAGAGTTTACTTATAAGAGTAACCTTATAAGACACCAAAAAACATGCAAAGCTTCGTTAGTGCTCGCCAAATATGTAAAGAAAGTAAAAGTTCTTTCTGATAAAAATGAGAAAAAAAGAAAAATTATCATCGATATGAAACAGGCCATTTTTGAATTGGAAAAAATATCGGAAGATTATTCCGACATCAGGGATGAAAATGCATCCCTCAAAGATAAAATCTCAGAATTGGAGGGTGTAATTACCGGTCTCAAGACTGCCCCCGATAAAAGAACCATCTACAATACCGCCATTCACCCAAAACTGGTCAATCTTCCCATTAATAATATTAGAGCGCTGACAAATGAATTTATCCAAGAAAGGGTAGATGATGGGATCTTGACCTACGAAAAAGCCGCCAGAGGAAATTCGGGGATGTTGGAGATCATCTGCGACCTTATTACCCACGAGAATGATAATGGAATTATCGAGAGAAATTACGTTTGTACAGACGTTTCCCGCAATTCCTTTCATCGACTTCTTGAAAGTAAAAAATGGAAATCGGATAAGGGAGGGAGATATCTCAATAGCATGTTGGACACATTTCGAGATGCGATGGAAGAACATAAGAATAAAGTTTATAAACTCTATAAAGAAACTTCACATGATTCCATCGAGTGGGATCATGTGAACTGGGAGAGAAAAAATATCTCTCAGCTGTACTCTGGAGTTGTTTGCAATGAGGGTGTGGGAGACAGAGAAGACTTGGTTAATATTTTGAGGAAGGAAATAAGTAAGAGGGCGTCTGTATGAAACGTCGGGTACCTACCCATGGTAATTTTTGACTCGAGAGTTAAAAATTGAACTTTATGTTAAAACATATCTTTCTATAGAAAATTAAAATGAAAAATTTATAGAAGATATTATTTCTCTAAACTCTTACTTTTCTTGAGAGTTTAGAGAATTTTTGAGAATTAATCCAAGATTTTGGATTCCACACACACACATAAACCCTGTGTGTGGAAATATTTATTTTTAGTATTCAAATCAAAAATGTTTGAGAGATCATTGGTCACTATACGGTTTAGAGATTTTTGAGCTTGAAATTTCTCTGTTTTTTATTGGTTTTTATTAGTTTTTTTTCCTAAAATTAGGTTTAAAAGATAATAATTAGTAATATAACCTAATTTTAGGAAAAAAAACTAATTATGGTATCTGACTGTGAATTTTGTACAAAGAGTTTTTCTTCGGTTGGAAATCTAAAGTACCATCAAAAAAATGCTCGTTATTGTCTTCAAAACAGACCTAATGGGGTAATTAAAGGAGTGAATTGTGAATTCTGTAATAAAATACTCGGCAGCAAGTATAACCTAAAAGATCATTATGTTGTATGCTCAGAGAAAAAAGTTTCTACAGTCAAGATTCGACTGAGAGAAAAGAAAAAAGAGATAAAAATACTTAAGAAAAATACTAGAGATTTTGAAACGACTGTAAAAAAATTAAAGGATGAAAATGCATCCCTCAAAGATAAAATCTCAGAATTAGAGGGAGTTATTACCGGTCTCAAGACTGCCCCCGACAAAAAGACTATCTACAATAATACTGCGTATGTTCATCCCAAACTGGTCAATCTTCCCATCAATAATATTCCAGCGTTGACTCGAGAATACATGATTGAAAGAGTAAACGACGGTATACTGACTTACGAAAAAGCGTCAAAAGGATACTCGGGATTATTGGAAGTAATCAGTGATCTCATTACATATGAAAATGTTGATGGAATTATTGAAAGAAGTTATGTTTGTACAGATGTTTCCAGAAATTCCTTTCACCGACTTCTTGAATCGAAGAAATGGAAATCAGATAAGGGTGGGAGATATCTCAATAACATGTTGGACACATTTCGGGGTGTGATTGAAGAATACAAGGATCGAGTTTATGATTTATACAAAAATACCCCTCATGAATCAATCGAATGGGGACAAGTCGACTGGGAACGAAAAAATATTTCTTTGTTATACAGCGGAGTCGTGTGTAAAGAGGGTACTACAGATAGAGAAGAGCTGGTCAATGTTCTGAGAAAGGAGATAAGTAAGAGGGCGTCTGTATGACGCCCGTTTCGACAAATATTAGTTTTACAGGTCCTGTAAAACTAATATAAACTATATCAATGAGAATGTATCATGGATGAGATTCTCGATAGAAAGCCGGAAGAAATACTAGATATTTCAGAACGAGATATACGTACTCTCACCGATATAATTATTCCTTCTCATGTTAAAGTTCTCAAGTGCCAGAAATGTAAATTAAAGAATCTGGACGGGCTTCCAAAACGTATAGAAGAAGTAGATTGCAGTTTCAATAACATTAAAAAGATAACAGGATTGTTCGAATATGTTAAACTGGACGTATTAAAGTGTGATTATAATAGAATTAAACGATTTAATCAGGGAGATCTTCCCAAGAATTTAAGAGTGTTATCATGTATGGCCAACAGATTAAAGACGTTACAAGGTCTCCCACCCAAAATTCGAGATTTAAACGTTAGTGACAATCAACTTAGAAGTTTTCGAGGGATTCCCAATGTGTATAAGTGTACATGTACACTTAATTATATCGAGTCGTTGGAATACATCCCTGATGGTATCCACGAACTCTGGTGTGGCTTTAATCCCATCAATGTCAAAGATTACCGCCCCAAATCTTTGATAAAGATTTACAAGAGTGGTTGATTACTTAGACTTACCAAGATTTATTTTTTATCTAGAAAATGAATCAGATTCATGTTCTAGAATTTCTTCTATTTCAATACCAGATTCTATTATATACATTCCAAGGTAATACACTAAAAGTAATGTGATAGATACTTGAATTGCAACTAATGTCTTTGAAAAAGTAGTAATTGGATATATATTACCGTATCCTACTGTTGCTTGTGTATTCAATGAGAAATATAACTTACTAAGAAAACCCTTTGAACGTTTACCTGCGCTAAACTGATCTTCGTCAGTGTATATGTCAGCTAAGTGATATAGAAGCGCGAAAAAAACTATAGAGAGTACTAACGCAACTAGAAGGTAATGTTTGTAAAAAAACCCTTTATTTTGGTTTTTAGATTTTTTCATTTTAGATATTGTTAACTTAATTCATCACAATAAAATGAGAAAAAAGCTGATGAGTATTTCATGGTTTTTCGTGACGAGAAAGAACGAGAAAAGTGAATCATTATTTCACTTTGTAAGTCAAGAACTGAGCTAGAGTTTACTTTTGTTAATACAACTGATATAATCAATATATTGATATATATCAGTATGGCTGTTGTCTCGAGGACTACTCATTCGATTAGAAAACATGATTATTTTGAGACTAAGGAACTCGGAGAAGGTTCTTATGGATCTGTCATGTTGGTATTCAACGAAGAGGGGGCAAATTACGCCATGAAACGATTCCATAGCGAATATGATAAGGAAGATATGGCGCTCTTGAAAGATTTTCTCAAGAGGGATTGGGAAGAAGAAGTCTCTGAAGAGCTTGTTGAATTCCGTGGCCCCGTAGACGAGATCGCCGATGGGGTCGACGAACTCTTCGATGAAGACGAAACCGATTCAGATTCTTCAGACCACCAGTCTCCTATTCCGGGGATGGAGACTGGAGCTCTAAGAGAAATCTCGATTCTCAGATGTCTATCCAATATTTATCCAACTGATAAGAACTATATACACCCTAATATTATTACTCTGTACGATATCTGCTGGTATGACGAAGATATTTCGATGGTTATGCCCAAGATGTCCATGTCTCTCGATGTAGCCGTCGAACAGAAACTTCTAAACAACAAACAAAAAATTAAAATAGCCCATGGATTGTTATCCGCTGTTGACTTCCTACACGTAAATAATATCATTCACCGAGATGTCAAAACAGATAACGTTCTCCTTGATGATGATATGACAGGGATATTATGTGACTTTTCTCTGACCAAGTTCTTTGCTCCCGGCACCAGCGCCAAAGGGGTTACTCATACTCCTGAGGTTGGAACCTCTACTTACCGAGCTCCGGAACAGGTATATGACGATACTTACTCGTTCTCAGCCGATGTCTGGTCGACTGGAGTGACCATCCTCGAACTTTTTAACGGAATGATTCCTATGGATATGAAGGAAAAAGCTTCGTTGAGACATATTCAAGATTTGAGAAAAAAGCTCGGCCAAAAACCATTACCCAAACTTCTCACGAGATTATTAGCCCAAGAACCAAAACATCGGCCAACCTGCAAAGAAGCATTGAAAATGGATCTCTTCACTGGGTACAGCGTACCCAATCATCAAAAAGTTCTTAATAAGCAGCTAGTACCCAAACCAAAACCTAAACCGGTTGGGAAAAAGAAACGCCGCAACAATCCGGCTGCACGAATAGCCAGAATGAAAAAGGGTACACAGAAAAAACCTTTAACGGAGTACGAAAGGTATGCCAAGATATTTGAATACGAAAATCCCATGACTTGTGAAGCGGCAGAAATATACCATAACAAGTCTGGAGAGAAAATTATTGATTGTATAATTGTGGCTTCCAAAATGTACGAGTATTATACTCTAGACATCATTAATGATATCGCCGAGGTCGAGGAATTTGAAATTGAGAGATACCTCCTGGCAGAGAAGAAAATTCTCATGGCCATGGACTATTGCATGTTTATTTGAAGAACAGGATGTTTCATCTTATTTTGTAAGATGAAATAAATTCTTGACTCTTTAGTCAAGAATTTATAGGTAATGTTTTTGGCGGAATTTCCTGAGATGATATCGGCATCTCCCCTTTTTATGGATTTCTTTATTGCAATATAATCGAACACCTCTGTATAGTCTATTCTGGCATCTCCCTCTTCTGGGACCAGCGTGTATTGCCAAAGCGCATCCGATAGGTCCTCCTAGGCTTCCAGGAGGTTGCGCAAAAATATTAATACGTCCTCGATTTCTTACATGTTCGGGATAAATCACATTATCAATAAGTGAAGAAAGAGTTATCTCTATTTCATCAATTACAGATTGAAAATCATTACTTTTGATTTGTGGGTCTAAGAAGTTTTTATATTGTTCGACCGCAAAATGTAAAAATTCGTTAGCATTTCTTCTCTCTTCATCCTCCCACTCAATATATGGAAGAAAATTGAATAATTCTGTTTTGACTGAGATGTCCATCCTAATCTGACTCAAAAATGTTCTTTATACGATCTCATTTCTATGAGATCGTATTCATTTCTATGAGATCGTATGTAAAAATAGATTTATTCGATAGCAAATAAATTTATCGAATATGAAGGATGGACGATCGTCGATCTGAAAGACCCTTGAGAAAAAAGGGACGTAGGGATGGAATCGATCCTCCTGTTTTTAGAATCCAGATTTTCATTAATGAAAAGATCAGCCAGTGGACCGTTAAAGATGTAGAGGTATTTTTAAAGAAAAATACAATGACAAAATATTGTAAAGAATTTCGAAAGAATTATATTGAAGGCGAGGATCTTTTGGATTTGACAATTGAAGAGTTTCAGATGTTGGGATTGAAGTATAACGAAGCAAAAGAACTATTTCAAAGTTTAAAATCTTATAAGGAAATTATACAAAAATAAGTGTTTTGTAACTCATCAGGTTACAAAACCATAAGTAATTTACATCTTTCCCGGAAACTTATACAACTTTCCTGGACGGGTGTACACCCAATCGTCGGTGTACATAATGATAATGGGGGTTACATAGAATTCGTCATCAATAGAAAAATTACATTTCATATTTCTCCAGGTACATATACATCCCCTCATTCCTTTCATATACTCTTTTTGTTGTTTCCTGACTCTATCATAAGCCGGGTGTTCTTCATTGCGAACCCATCTTCCACTTCGAACCTCTTCTATTGTGTTATCTTTTAATATTTCTTTTTCCCACTCACCTTTTTGAATCTTTTCTTGAATGATATCATACACTTTCATCCCCTCTTCATTGAGATCGTCAAGTGTGATGTGAAAGGAATTATAATCATGATTATTGGAGACAATCTTGCCGATGGTGAATTGGTATTCAGCAGCATAATAAGACGCCAAAGTATCTTTCTTTAATAGACCAAATGCTTCCGTACAGACATTATTGCCGAAGATGAATTGGCGTCCGGCAACATTTTCCATTGATTCCATGTTTTTGACAACAAAGGTCAAATAAACTTGTATGTTCCATATATATATATCATTTTTTTGACTCAACAAAGTCAAAAAATACACGTATCTCATTTCTTCTGGCATTTACCGACGCAAATATGACATTGGGTTTTCTTCACAATAAAATGGTCAATGTCATCCAATGTAGAGATTCTCTTCATCACCACTTTATTGTTTTCGAGAGCTTTGTCCAGAGGAATCGAAGAAAATTCGATATCAGTCTTTCGTAGATAAAATATCGTTCCTCCGCCAGGCATCCTTCCAGCTAGCTGGATTAAACGGTCAATCATTTTCCCTGGACGGTAATAAACAGAGGAAACATGTACTTCAGGTACATAATCAAGAGTATCAATGATAATGTAATTGATACTTCCCCTGTCGGGGAAAGAATCAATATTAAATACTTCTACCCCTTTTGTAGGTTTACCCCACAAACCCCACAACTTTTGTTTCATTTGGAGAAATAGTTTGGGGGATTCGGTACCGATCCGTACCGTGGGATTTTCAGTATCTCTACAGATGTACTTTTCATATGTATTGTCGATGTCTATTGGGTTAACAGCCTTGTCTACCGTTGTAGTGGACGGACCTCCATCCACTGTGGGTAGCCTGGGTACATTTTCATCTGACTTCACCAGTGAAGTTTTGAATTCTCGCGTCTTTTTCAGAGCCAAATCTCTCACTCGATTATTTATCCGTCTAATATCGGTCATAACTGAACCACCTAACATCGAGAGATGGAATATTGAACTTTCCAGGTAGGTAATAATCTCGGAAGTACCTTCTGAAAAATCATCCTTTAACTTCCGATACCAATAGTCGTGACCATGGGGAAGACTATCCATGATTCCCATATGTATTTTATCGGCTTTTGTCTCGTCTTCCCTCAAAATGTCTCGAAAGGTTACTATACAACCCTCTTTAAGAAGTTGAACGGGTCCCAACATGTCTAAAAACTTTGTGTATCTGTCGCTGACCACTCCGACAGTAAACACAAAGATAGGAGTAGGGTCTATCTTGATCAGTTTAGGTTCTAAGTCTACCAAAGTAGACTTAGGTTCATGTAAGCCCAGTTCCATCTCAAGAATGGTTTTCAGTTGAGAAAGATGGGCGGCGGCATTAAAAGAGGTATCAATGGGGCTGATAGGAAACATCTCGCCGACCATAGATATGGTAATATATTCTCCATCTACCATTTCTTGAACCTTCTCTCTCAGTTTTCGACCGAGAGGATCGTTTCCGAAAAATTTTCGTGTTTCCACCAAGTACTCGGCAAATTTTACTATCAATCCTGCCTGATAATCATTGTGGAGAATGGTTGCATAACTATCAATTTTTACCAACCATTCTCGATACTTATCGGTTATATTCCATGCCTTGCACTTCTCAAGCTCAATAGCTTTTCTCAATTGAGAAAAATCAAAGACATCGACAACATTATATCCTTTTTTACTTGGAAAGATTTTGTTTTCCATATCCCAGGAGAGTCTCCCACGTACAGCATTTTCGTGGATGTACGAGCACAGAACACTGTATTGAGCCCCATCAATGTACTCCCGATTGGCCAAAATGAAGGAAAACATATCATCCTGGATAAATTGAAGGCAACTATCTAATGAATTGGAGCTATTCGTTAACAGCACATTAACATAATCCAAAAGGCATGTAAGGTAATCCTTGCGTGATTTACACTTTTGAAACTTATTGGAATCCATTCTCGTATTTCTATTAGTATTATCCTTCTAATTTCTTTAGACGTTCATTTCTTTTTCATTGGATGAAAAAGAAATGTCGATTTTTCATGCGAATACTGTTAACCGATTCAAGATATCCTGCTTGGTACATTCTTCAAACTCCCATACATCAAAAAAGAGGGGCATCATCAAAATATCTCCCTGTGAGGGGCCCATATTACAAGCTATTCGATATTTTCCAGTTGGGAGATTATCTTTGACATCCTCCAAATTTCCCCAATTCTCATGATCAAACGCGTAGATACCAACATCATAATCATTTAATTCTGTTTCAATTACCCCAGCTTTTTCGGATGGAAAAAAGTCCAATATGTCAACTACAAAATCTAACTTCTTGGGACCAATGACTTTGACTTTGACCATGCGGGTTTTACTGATTGAGATGATTTCAGTAGAGATATTCTTAATATCTCTATCTACCATTCCCACCAGATTTCCGATCAATTTGGCTCCGCCAATGAGAGTTTCTATCACAACATGCTCCAGATTCCCCTCTTTCTTAGTCTCTTCTGACTCGACTTTCTCGTCATCTGGTTCAAGATCAGGAAGGTCGTCATCTGTTTCTTCATTCTCGATTGTTGCACTATATTCAGGGTTTTCGTTCAAAGTTTTGATGGCGAAATGTCTTTTTAGTTGAGAAAAATCCTGCTCTTTTTCTTCAGAGAAGATATCCAGAAAGTAGCTGAGAATCTGAAAGTCTTTCTTCAACAGATTCATCATTTGGTTACAAATTAAGTCTTTCAATCCTCTTGGTCCTCCAAGAATGTATCTTTTATTGACCGCCGAGTATTCTGCCCAATCTTTAATAAGAGTATCATAAATGAGAGTATCTATGGAAGCTTTATCCAATACATCAATGTATTGTCTAAAATGAATATAAAACTCCTCATAAGAATCCGCTTTTCGGAATTTGCTATCCATAATTCAGAACAATCTCTCTTACTACACAAGGCAGTATTTTCTAAATCGAAAAAATCTCAAATCTTCATGTCCCACATTACCCGAAAAAGCCGTAGTTGTGTTTGATAAATACAAATGGCGATTTATTTTTGACGTATGAAAATTCTGAAATTTTCGATTGCTTCCTCTGTCAGATACATTGAAAAATTACGGATTGAACCATCCTTGTGTTTAAAAATGATAGTGAAATACATCAAAACATCACCGTTTTCAGCATTCATGACGTTATCTAAATGACGACGAAATCCACCTGTCCGCATAATTGCTTTTTCAAAAAATTCATCGTGTTTTTCAAGAATACCAGAATTTCCCAAAATGTATCCGGATAAATGCAAAGTGTCCATGTTTAAAATTTAGATTTCCTGTTGTATTCTTTTCTGATTTCAGAAAAGAATAATAATCTCAATTTTATTTCTTACCTTTCTTCGATTTTTTCTTGCTCTTGATGATATCTGTCATCTCTTCCACCACCGGTTCGTACACCTTCTTCAGCTTTTTGGTTATCTTTGGATCAGGATGCACTTTCACTTTCTCCAACTTAGGCTCTTTGTATGGATCTGTAAGAACCCGAAAGACAATTCCCATTCCCATAAACTCAAACATTAACAGCTTGGTGGCGTAAGGTAGACGGACATAGGCTATATCTGTTGATTGGCAGACCTTGCATTCTTTTGATTCTGGAATACCTTCAGCTGAATTGCCTTTTACCACCGTTGCTGGGAGACCGCATATTTTACAAAAGTGCATTTTGTACTCATCTGATTGTTCCATCAATCTATCTCGTACAAAAGCTGGGCAGCCGTTAGCTAACAGACAGTCTCTCTCCATGTGCGATTGTACCGAGCTCCACTGGGCATTTCCTCCCAGTTTCAACACTCCAATTACCTCACCGATATACCCTAAAAGGTATGGGGCATATATCAGCTTAGTAATTACCGCCTCGCGACGGGGTCTAGACTATACCTTAAGGGATCATAGAGAATTGGCTAGATTCTCTCACCCCCACAACCGT